>Ga0272442_10005412_pt1 | contig 17081 bp, 14 predicted proteins | sample SSMForm2O_FD_200262 | JGI IMG/M metagenome (GOLD analysis project Ga0272442, IMG submission 200262) | Marine sediment archaeal communities from Little Sippewissett salt marsh, Falmouth, MA, United States - SSM-Form-2O | ecosystem: Environmental > Aquatic > Marine > Wetlands > Sediment ... | reverse complement strand
GTAGTATTACTAAAACATTTACAGTTACCGTGCTTTTACAGCTGGTAGATGAGGGGTTAGTCGATCTCAATGATCCTTTATCAAAATATCTCCCGGATTTTCCCAGGGCGGAAGAAGTGACAGTAGGCATGTTGGCAAATATGCGAAGTGGTATTGTTGATTATACAGAATCCGAGGAAATTTCCACAACCATGAGAGATGAACCTGACCATTTTTATTTGCCGGAAGACCTGATAGCAATTGCCTCTGACAATCCATATTATTTTAAACCTGGAACTGATTTTCATTACAGTAATACCAATGCGATTATCATTGGTAAAATCATCGAGATGGTAACTGGAAATTCCCTAGAAAATGAAATATATACCAGGATTATTACACTCTTGGATTTAACAAATACATATTATACGACTAGCGGAAAGAAAATTCCAGGTTGTTATCCCAGCGCTTATTATGCCGGAAAATATGATCCGGATTTTCCAGAATGTTCTCAGTGGCTGGATTGTTCCTGGGCTGGAGCTGCTGGATGCATGTTATCCGATTTATTTGATTTAAGAAAATATGTAAAAGCACTTGTGCAAGGAACGCTTCTCAGTAGTACATTACAAAAATATCGACTCAAAACCTTGGAAGTTCCAAAATCAAATATAAGATATGGATTGGGGATTTTAAGTTATGATGATTTTTACGGTCATAACGGGGCATATCCGGGATTTAGTTCAATAATAATGCATTCATCCCAAAAGAATTGCACTATCATTATCTGGTATAACTGTCATTTACAAAATTCTACGCCTTTTATGTTACTTCCTGAGGTTATCAAGATTATTTATTCTGACATAGTATGGTAGATAGTTTTATGTCTTTTCCTGCTAGGAAAAGGAAAAATGTCTATAATCCTTTATTGTCTTATCTATAGACGCTTTGCTTTTGGAATTCAATTTCATCTTAATTCGAGCGAGCAATAGTATAGTAACAATTTATGAAGTATAATAAAATGAAAAATAAAAGTTTATTTTTAGCCTTGGTATCAGGAGCAATTTCAGGTGCTCTGATCTTAGGGATTGCCGGACGTACGGTGATAGCCCTACTTTCCCTGTATACAGGCAGTTCAATAAATCTTAGCTTAGGTGGAATTTTACAGAATATATTTTTAGGAATCATCATTGGATCCATAGGAGGTATTCTATTATTTATAGTTAAAAATCTATTCCAAATCAATAGGTTCAATTCAGCTATTTTAACTGGATTAATACTATTTGTAGGTTCTCTAATCTTTGCTGTTGTAAGTGATAAATTTGTATTTGATGGCTCCATTATTCAGTTGTTTGCCTTAATTGTTGTCGTGATGATGTTTTTATTATATGGAGTCTTTGCAGCCGCTCTTTTAAAAAGGGTTACTGGAAATTGGATATCATATTCATAAAGAAAGTGATAACAACAATATCTTTAGTTCTTCTTTCTTTTGGTCCCCTGGGTCTCTTATTGGATGATTTGTTTTTGATTGGAGAAGAACTACAACCTTATTTTTTGCTGTTTCCAATCTAACCGGATTGAGTTTATTCATTATTCTAGTCTTAAACAGAAAAAAAGGGTTAAGAATTTTATAGAATATTCTAAATTTGCAGGAGAATTAAAATTGAAATTTAACAGAAACCTAAAAATAGTTATAAACTTGCTGATACTTACCACTTAATATTATCTATTGCTATATCTCCCTTAAAAGTTCTGAACCTGTCCAATAGAGGGAGCCAGACAATAACATACCCCAATAACTTCTTCTAACTTACGACAAACCTTTTTTGTTTCTTCACTCATACAAAAAGTTCGAAAATTGTTTTGTCTGGGGAGCCGGAAAATAATCAGATTTTTAGCATTTACCGAAGGGTTTTCCTCTTGAAAAAATCAGGATTTTATTTCACAAACATGTTATAGTAAATAAAGTAGAATTTTTAGGGAAAAAGTAGCTTGGATGTATTAACAATTGATGATCTTGCTTTGATTGAATAGATGATTGGCAAGACAATAAATGAGTAAAATATCATTATAATAAAAAATGAATAAGGTAAGAATAATGAGTAATTCTTCGAGTTGGTATGCAAGATTAAAAAAACCTTCCTGGTCACCACCGGCCTGGCTTTTTGGTCCGGTTTGGTCGGTACTATATATCATCATCATTGTGACTTTTGGTACAGTATTTTATGAAGCTTTTACCGGTCGATGGACCTGGTTAATAGCGCTTCCCTTTGCGCTTAATCTCGTCTTTAATTTTGTCTTTACTTTCCTGCAGTTTGGCTTACAAAACAATCTGCTTGCCGCGATTGATATTGTATTGGTTTTGGGAACGCTTATCTGGGCTTTAATAGTAATCTGGTCTCAGGCTCCCTGGATTGCCTATGCCAATATTCCCTATCTTCTTTGGGTCTCTTTTGCCACCGCATTACAATTAACGATTACTTATTTGAATTGGAAATAATACTTATACCTTTTTTCTACTTGAAATAGCAGGGTTTAAATCGTGATAATTTATCCATATCGATAATTAATTTTGTTCATTACAAAAAAAATAATCATTTCCGATGATTAAATAAGTTTTTCCTTTTTTAGAGAAAAATTATCATAGTCGCCCTTTCTGTGGAACCAAGACAATTTTATATCCTATCGTATACCGCTAAAGGTTAGGTTATGAAAAAATATTTAATGATCTAAGTTGTAAGTTGTAATTTGTACTTTACCAAAGGGAACTTAAATTATTTGAAAATGACTGGAAAGGATGAATGATGAATTACGAAGAGAAAATAGGGAAAAAAGACAACCCATTGAAACTAAAAACACCCCCATTATCGTCAGAGTATACCATACATGTTGATAGAAAAGATGGGAAGGAAATACTGGTTTGCACCGTGGGGAGGACGATCTTGCACTATGACATTTGTTGTCTTAAAGATTTACCGAAATGTTAAAAGAGTATGCTGATTGGATGGAACTTGGAAGCGCTGATGAGCAAAAACCGGCCAAAGAGGGAACTGTCGAAGCTTGGGGACGTTCGAGTCAAAATCCAATCGGTGGCTGGTATGGCTTAAAAATGACTTCCCGGCTCAAAGGAATACCCTTATGAAATTCTATATCATTGATTCCCCGGTGTTTGATAAAATGAAAAATCAATATTTACGCTTAATGATCATTCTATTCGTGCAGCTTGAGCCCTTTTATGAGTTTGCTGACATGATTCTTCTTTTCGAACATGTCAATACCGACAAGATTCAATTTGTCAGTGGGGTATTCCTCTACTTTTGACCGATCATCTTCATCGTTGTGGGTATTGAAGAGCCCTCCGGTATAGGTGATCATCTTAACTTCTTTATTCAATTCTTCCCCGCTGGCTAAATAAATCATGATAGGCTGTTGTGACATGGGAAGATAGCTGACCTGATTACCATCAACATAAGGTTGCCCAATGATATTTTGAGTCCCGCCGATACTGCTCATTAAAAAGGCAGTGACATTCAGCTTTTGCCAGGTCAAGAGATTATCTCTTATGATTACAACAAGTTTTTTATCAAATCGCATTTTACATTTTTCCTTTTATATTGGTCATTTTTTCTTTCTATTGCAAAATTTCTTATTGATTTGCAGCAAAAATATTTGCAAAAAATGATACAAGAAAGAGAATGTGGCATGTCAAATTATTTTATACTTTTTTAATGCTTATGACGGCGTGGATGAGTCATCCATTTTCTTTCCTTACTCATGATCCAGCCGGCAACAATAGCGGTAATCGGGGCTACTAAAACCAGCCCGATACTCCCAACCAGAGTACGCATGATTTCCGCTGAAACGATTTTAAGATTTAATATACGCGCTAAGCTGGAATTTTTAGTGACAAATAGCATCAGCAGGGTTAAGTATCCACCGGAATAGGCAAGCAGCAATGTTGTGGTCATCGTGCCAATGACTGCCCGTCCGACATTGAATCCGGATTGAATTAAATCAGGCAATAAGATACTCGGTTTATTATCTTTAACTTCCTGCATGGAAGCAGCTACATCCATAGCAATATCCATGGCAGCTCCTGAAGCTCCGATGATAATAGCAGCATAAAAAATATCCCGCATATTTAAATCAAGATGACCACTAAAAGCTAGTGTTTGGGCATAATTGGCGGTCATTCCCATTAAACCGAAGCGAGATCCGAAGAAATAGGTTATACCGATGGTAATGAATAGGCCGCTAAGTGTTCCAATAAAAGCTGACACGCCCTTTTTTGTAAAACCGGCAATAGCAAAAATAATTAAGAAGGTAAGTATGGATAAAAAGAGCGCAGATAAGAGCATGGGATTGTATCCGTTTAGAAGTCCCGGGAGCAAAAAAGTCCAAATAATGTATAAGCTTCCGACAAAAGATAACAGTGCTTTCAATCCAATGAATCGGGCAAATAGAATCAGTAAAAGGACAAAGATACCAAAGAGAAGCATCTCATTGCCCTGTCGGTATAAGGAAATTGCCACTGCATTATCGATTTGATTATCTTTTATCCGGATTCCGGCAATGATTGTATCACCTTTTTCATACATCTCGTCAATTTCCAATTGTCCAAGCAAATTATTCGTTGTCTCAATGATTTTTCCCTCATAATCTCCTTCCAGCAATTCTATTTCCAATTGTTGAAAACCGACGTTGGCCAAGCCACCTTTTAAGACATCATCATCATCTACGTCCAGCACCTTTGCTTTGACTTCAAAAACATTGGCATTTTGCGCTGATGAGTCGGCGGATTGAAAATTATTGTTTATAAATAATACCATAATAATTGTGGTAAGCATAAGAACGAAAATTATCGAAGTCGTTTTTTTCATTGTTTTCTCCTTTTATGAATTCATTTTGATTGATTACTAAAGAAATAATTTAATATGATAGAAAATAACCGGGGCGGCGGTGTAAAAGCCCCGGTTATTTTTCTCTGTTATTACGCTATTCAATTGTCAGTTTTATCGATCGTTGCCCAGTAGAATTTGCAATTTTCATTCATCGATTTAATGGCATTTCCTGCTATTTGGAAGAAGAAAGGTCAAAGTTCATAACTTTAGCAAGTGCCCATGCAATTTCAGTATTATCTTTAAAACCGCCAAATATCTCGGCGTCTACGCCGATAGCAGAAATAGGAACAGGTACTCCGGAATGCGCATAAGTTGTCCAGAAGATATTGGTTCTCTCGGAGACAATGTGATTAGTGGCAACTGCAGGTGGATTATAGTAACTTGGTCCGTATTTCTGCACTGGAACATCTTCTCTCATACCTTTATCAACAACGTCCATTGCGGTATTCAATTCTGCCAGTTCTTCATCGCTCAGGTTATCCAGACCGCAATTCTTTGCGACATAGTCAATAAATGCTTTACGGTCGCCATTAGCTTCGTAGACATAATTTAATGTATCTTCTCCTGAAACCTTCACATCCAGTAGTTCGTCTAATTTCAGGAAGTAATTTTGACCGTATCCCAGTCCCATTCCTCCGGTTTCATGGTCGGCAACAACAACAATCAAAGTGTCCTGGGAATTTTTTTGGTAAAACTCGTAAGCATATTGGACAACATCATCAAATGCCAGGGTATCATGGATGTTTCCGGCAGGATCATTGATATGACAGGCATGGTCAATACGTCCGCCTTCAACCATTAGAAAGAAACCGTCTTCATCTTTGGAAAGTAAATCAACTGCTTTTTCAGTCATTTCTCTGAGTGAAGGAACGTTGGTGTCTGCGTCATTGATTCTGTCTACTTCGTAAGGAATATGGCTATTGGTGAATAATGCAATGACCTTATCATCAGCTTTGGGTTGGTAATTAGCAAAAGAATCATCTTCTGCACCTACGAAAACAGTGTAACCTTTTGCGCTCATTTCGCTAAAAAGGTTACGATCATCTTCTCTCTTGGATTTTCCAAATTCACCGTTTTGAGGTACAAAATGACGGAAACCTCCACCGGCGATGAATTCGATGTCAGCATCTGCGAGTTGCTCAGCAATTTCATTTTCTGCATTTCTAGAAGCATGGTGTGAGTAAAATACTGCAGGTGTAGCATGGGTAATTCTAGTTGTTGTAATAACACCGGTGGACAGTCCCTTTGCTTCTGCTTCCTCTATTAAAGAGGTCACATTTTCGCCATTGGGAAGCTGAGAAATCATACCATTGTTGGTTTTATAACCACAAGCTAATGCGGTTCCTGCGGCAGCAGAATCGGTGACCAGAGTATCGGTAGAATAAGTTGTGATTAAACCAGCTACCGGGAATTTGTTCATGGCTAATTTTACTTTTGAATCGTCAATTTGAGTTTGTTTGAATAATTCTGTAATTTGTCTTTGTGCGGCACCCATTCCGTCACCAATCAAGTAAAAGACATATTTGGGAGCATTGCTTGCAAGGGCGGATCCGCTAATAAGCAGGGCAATTATCATTGCTAGTGTCAGGGTTTTTAATAAATTTTTCTTTAACATAAAATTTTCTCCTAATTTTTTGATTTGATTACATTTTTTTCGTGAAAGTTACTACAAATAATATTGATTGACACTTTTTTTATGACGTTGTACCTCCCATTTCATTTTTGTTCATTTTATCGAGGCAATATTATCAACGTATTACAAAAAGATTAAGAATTAATTAAATAGTGACATTCATATGTATTCGTATTTTTAATAAAATAAAAGCAGAAACAGTCATTAGAAAGAGGTATAATGTATAGTGAGTTAAAATTATCAGCAAGTATATTAGGAAGTGCATCTATTAAAGAATAGATTAAGGGGGATTTTATGCAAAATAAAAAGAGGGTTCTAACGAGAAAAAATGGTTTTTTATTAATATCTATTATTTTTATCAATCTCTTTTTATTGAGCTCCTGTGGTTTTATCACGGGAAATAATTTTGATCCTGGAGAGAATTGGCAAAGCAGGGAAAGTGAGCATTTCCGGTTTTATTACAGAGAGGATTCTTTTGCTGATACGCATATCGATGAGATTATTCAGATAGAGGAAGAAGCTTTTCAACATATCATAGATAGCCTGGAAATAAATTACCATGACAAGACGACAATTTATATCTATGATTCACCGGCAGATGCCGGCTGGGACCATATTCAGGGATTTGCTTATTGTTGGGATAAATTTATCCTCACTATTTATAGTGAAGCTGGAAAATCAATCGGGGTAAAGGGAGCTGCCTGTCACGAGATTACCCATGTGATGACCTGGAATTCGATTGGTAAACCGGGAACGAATTTCCTTGACGAGGGAACAGCAGTTGCAATGGATGGTGAATGGCATGCAGCTTCTGATGTAATAACCGGACTTCATCAGTGGACTAAAAAATACCTTGCTGAAGGTACTTTGCCGTCCATAAGTCAGTTGGTCAATGATTGGGATTCCATTAACGGTTTGATAAGCTATCCGGTAAGCGGTTCTTTTGTGACTTACCTCATAGAACGTTTTGGAGTAGCAAACTTTAAGAAATTATTCATTGAAGCTGATAAGACAAATTTTGAAAGTGAATTTTTTAAAATTTATCATTTAGATTTCAACAGCATTATTAAAGATTGGAAGTTATTTGTGCAAAAAAATTAGCTAAAATCATTCAGCAATCTGATAAACTGTGATTATTTTCACAGTGGCTTTCGTACTGTTTTTGCTATCAATTTTAATATATTTATTCATTGACCTTTCCAAGGAAGTCAAATGGCTTGTTAGGGAGTTTGGAAGCTATCCCATACAGTGTATCAAGAGGAAAATGTTATTTTTTTATTTTTAAACAGTTTTAGGAAAAAATAATTTCAGCACATGTTATTCCTCTATTACCAGTGCCGATTCCCTTTTAAAAATACCTCTTTCCCTTTCTTCTTGATAATTTTAAGATTTTTCAAATGGCCGTCATCGTGAACCGGATTCAAAAAAGCAAGTTTTTTGCATTCTGTAAATTCTTCACATTCCCAGCAACCTTCAACCCCTTTTTTCTGGCAACAGATTCTTATTTTACAAAAAGGAGAGCCTCCGCCATCCCTACAGCCTTTGTGGCATCGAAATTTTATCATCCCTCCTAAAACTTCATAACACTGATCGTAATTTTTAAATACCTTTCCAAAATTATTCTGTGCCATAAAATTTGCAAATTTTTTGTATTTTGATTGTCTCAATTCTTTTCTTAAATCTCTCGCCATATCCGGTATTTTTTGTTGGAAACCATGACAATCCAAGCAACATAAACCACAATAAGCGATGAATCTTTCATTCTGATTAGACATGGGTATATTTTCTCCTTATACAATAGAACTTATAAATTTTAGGAGTTTATTCTCCGACATAATTTCATGATTAACCATTTGTCCTTTATAATAAATGCTGAATGTGCCAAAGGGTCCGGCAAAATTCTTTGCATCGTCTTTTGTTTTTAATTTGACAAGCTCATATGAAAATCCTTTCTTTGCTAATAAGCCTGTCATTATCTTGGCATATTCCTCGGTAAAAGGACATTGATTTGCATACACGATAGTAAAATCTTTACGGTTCTGTATGATCCCATTTCTGGCATTTTCGGTGAAGTGGGGGAAAACAGCATTTTGATTTAACTGAAAAACCATCAATTCAAAATAGGGTGGAGCTGTATCATATACCTTAAACCCCATCTTTTTAAAAAACGTCTTATCGGTTAAAAATCCCTTCTTTTTTTTGCTGGTGACCACGCAGATCCCATCTTTTTTTTGTTCTTTTGCATCCTTAATGCATTCATCCAACAGATTGGAGGCAAGGCCATGGCCTTGAAAGCGTCCTGCCACCCAAAGGCAATTGATGACTAAATAATTTACTCCAATGATTGGTTTCCAGACATTTTCAATAGGCATATACTCAATGAAAAATTTACCCCTTCCATCAAATCTTTTAAATACCAATCCGTCATCAACTCTTGCTTTCATCCATTCTTTTTTGGATTTCGCTCTCAGCTGGTTTTGTTTGTCATTTCCAATAGCACAGCAGATATGTTCATTATCGATATTGGTTTTGTCGATGGCTATGATTTTCATATGATTCCTCCTTGAAACCTAAAAATCATGGGTAAATGGAACTTATTATGAGCAGAATCAACCATCAATTGATTTTACCTAATCCTTTTTTTCTGAGAATTCTGTTGATGTTACTTTCTGGTTCTTGCAAGGTTCCTTTAAAATTGGTTCAATCTTTCATTTATTTCGGTCAATAATTACTCCAAGCAGATGGGAACTGTTAATATAAGCAGAACCGTTCAATCCGTTTACAGCGAATATAAATTCAATTTTTCGTCCAAGACGACAATCAGTGGTATTTGATTTTACGAAGCCAATTGATTGCAGCCTGTCTTTCATTTTATTTTTTTCTTATCATTTACGGATGTATTTAAGAATTTCGATATGAGCATTCAATAATCCTTTATTTGTTTTGATCGTGTTTTTTGCTGACAACCATAAATAATGATAAAATGGTCGTTTTTTTTATTTCATACCTGTTTCTCTAAAAATAATGCAATTGATGCATAAATTACTCGAAATAATCCAAAAAAGAAGGATATCTAGTTTAAGAAGTTGAATAGTATAATAATTAAAATTAAGCAATCCAACATAAAAAATAATAGAGGAGGAAAGAATAGTGAAAAATAGAATGATTGTTTTGATAAGTTTGGTGGTTTTTAGCTTTTTTATCTGTGTGACCAGCGTTTTTGCGGTGAATGTGAATAGTATATTACAGCAGGCAGAAAAAAATTATCAGCAACAGATGAGCAAAATCCAGGATTTAACCATGGTTCAATCCATGGAGGGTGGATTTATGTCGATGGAAAATACAATTTATCAGAAAAGAGCGAAAGTGAATAATGAAGTCGTATACAAAATGCGTTCGGAAAGCCAGGTCATGGGGATGGAAACGGTTGTGATATTTGATGGCGTTTATATGTGGTCAGTGAATCCTATCACCGGTCAGGTCCAAAAAGAAGAGAGAAAATTTGATCCTGTCAATGTCTGGCGGATGATTGATCCTAATAAGGCCGAATACCTTGGGGAAGAAAAAGTTGAAGCAAAGAATTGTTACAAAATAAAAGCTTATGATGCCCTTTGGATGATGGGTCAGGAAAATATGATGGATACCGGGCAGCAAGAAAATACAGAAACAGAGATGTATAGTATCTTTTGGATTGACAAAAAAGATTGGGTTCCATTAAGAGCGCAAAATTTCATGAGCACCACCAAGATGGAAGAAGGTAAAAAAGTTACCATGAACAATATTATTGACAGCAGGTTTATGGATTATCGTAAGGTTGAATCATTGTGGGTTTCTCATAGGATGGTTATTAGCAATCAAATGGAAATGGATGACCCCGGCCTTTCCGCGGAAGAGAAAGAACAGGCGATGGCATTTATGAATGCGATGGGAGAAATGGAAATGATTGTAAAGGGCGTTCAGGTCAATACCGGATTACCTGACGAACTTTTTGATGGAACAACATTGGAAGCGCAGGAACCATTATTTAAAGGTATGCCGGGAATGGGGCAGGGAGAAACGGATGCAGAAGGCTTCAACTCGGAACAATTGCAGGAGTTTATGCAAAACGTCATGGAAGGAAATGAAGGTTTTCAAGAAATGATGGAGAATATGATGAAAAAATAAATGAGAACCTATGAGTCATTATGCTTTGATTAGAAGCGTCAATTGCATTTTGATTAGTTGTTATCTATCTTAAAATAATGATTTTATTTTAATAAAATACAATTCCCTGGCTTCTGCTTGTCAGCCATCATTTTTCAAGGATACCAAGGAGTTTCATGATAACAGTAGGGTATGATGCATTAAGATATTTTCCTAAAAAACAGGAAATACACGTGTGAAAATAATATGAAAATAAAAAAAGAATATAACTCAATTAATGAATATATTCGACAATTTCCCAAGGATATTCAGGATATTTTGGAAAATATAAGAAAGATGATTCATTCAGTTGTTCCTGATGCGGAAGAGGCGATGAGTTACCAAATTCCTACAATCAAATTTCATGGCAATCTGGTTCATTTCGCAGCATTTAAAAATCATATTGGCTTCTATCCCACGCCATCCGGGATAGAAGCCTTTAAAAAAGAATTATCCTCTTACCAGACAACAAAAGGTTCCGTAAAATTTCCGATTGACAAACCCATTCCTTTTGACCTGATAAGTAGAATAGTATTATTTAGAGTCAAGGAAAATTTGCAAAAAAGATGAAATAGGAATACATGAACAGGAGGAATCGATGATGGATAAAGTGAATATTTATTATTTTTCGGGTACGGGTAATTCTCTATACATAGCCAGGGAACTTCAAAAGCGACTACCCGAAGTGACACTAATTCCCATGTTAAGTCTTTTGGAAAATGAATCGATTATACCAGATGCAGAAATAATAGGATTGGTATTCCCTATTTATTTAACTTCACTACCTGCTCCGGTTAAGCAGTTTATAGGGAAAATTAGATTGAAGCAAGAGCAATATATTTTTTCCCTCACAACCCATTGCGGTTACCCGGGCAGAGTGGACCGGGAATTAGATGAGTTGCTGGTAAAAAGAGGCAAGGGTATTGACTGTTATTTTGCGATTAAGATGCTTGTTAATACTCCAAAAGGTCTTGTTCCGTCATTTATGATTAAGCAGAAATGGGCATCTCAAATCACTGCCGAAGCGATATCTGACCTTGATGCTCAGGCAAACAAAGCGATAGATAATAGTGTTGCTTTTATCTTAAAAAAAGGCAAAAATGCCGGGGCATATGATGCAAATCCACCCGGGTTTTTTTCCATGAAGTTGAAAAAGATTATAGATTACATTACAAATAAATTTACTGCAGGTAAACCCATCGAAATCGGTTTTTACGCTGATGCATCCTGTAACGGATGCGGAATTTGCGAAAAAGTATGTTTATCTCATAAAATAAAAATGGAAAATGGGAAACCATTATGGCAAAAAGATATTCATTGTTACTATTGCTATGCCTGCTTTAATCTATGTCCCGAACAGGCCATTCTGGTGAAAAACTATACAAAGAAAGACGGTAGATACATTCATCCGGGAATTAGTATGGACGATATTTCCAAACAGAAAAAAAGCTTAATCCTCTGATAATGAATGGGGCAGGTCAGAATTTCTTTGAAGTGCATGATAAATTCAATATTTCATGCTATTTGAATGGAATGGTGTACAAGGATTTAATAAGATATTCTTAAAGAAAAGAAGGATTTTTCAATCGCCTTATCGTACAAGGTAAATAGTATTTTAAAATTAAATAACTCATTTTTTTATACAGTAATATGCCTACAGTCGTTGCATAATAATCATACGATTACCTAAGATTTATTATAGATTCATCACCATTAAATTATTACAAGAAACACGCCAAACATCTTCCCATGATTACACTAAAATAAAACCACACATTAAATATCCAAAATCTCAAACCAAAGAATTGCTGTCAGGCATGATTCTGGCGTTGTAACACGGAAAAAATATTTTTATGAATTTCCGAATTTCAAGCCGGACAAAAAAATGTATTCCCGTTTTATAAAATAAATCTATTATTGTTTTAATTTCTTGCTCTATTTTTTAAATTAAAAAATATAAAAGAGAAAGTGAGGTTCAATTAAAATGAATAAGGTATGGTTAAAAAAGATTTTATTATCCGTCTTGATTGTGATAATTTTATCCTTGGGATTAGTGGGTTGTACTGCATTAGTGCTTTGGGATGAAATTAATAATCCATCAAACTCAAATTCAGATAATACAGAAGATACCGGCACAGTCTATCTAGTTCTTTCAGGGGAATATATATGTGATATAAGCATGGATGGCAAAGTTGAAAAACAGGGTGTAAGTGCGGGTATGCATCAAATGTTAGATGTTCCTTATGGTTCGCATACCTTTGAAGCAAAGGCAACAAACGGATCATGCGTGAAAGCTGTTAAAACTCAAACCATCCAAGAAAGTGAAACAACAATTTATCTTACGCCGTCTCCCCAGGGGGCCAAAGTCTTTATTTATCTTACAAGCACTTATCCTGATCATCACTATAACATCTATATGGATAGCACGCTTTATCATGCGAATGTGTCATTGGGAACCTATACCATCAAGGATGTTCCAATCGATGAAACCTATGAATTTGAAGTCATTCATCATAGAGGCGTTTCCTTTGGATCAACGAGCCAAAATGTTTCGATCATGGCATGTGAAGAAAATGTGAATTTTAGTCTCAATTTTTAAATAATGATTGACCTTTACTCATTTCGAAGTTATAGGAGTAGTTTTAAAACCATGCTCCTATAACTTCTTTTTATACCAATTTTCCTGTCTTTTTAAAGAGGATAACTTTTTAAAGGAATTAGACTAAAAGCATTTTGTTTTTATTTGCAAAATTACTTCATTTTTAAAAGCGATAGGGTGTATAAAAGAGTAAATCTCCTGTCTTTGTTATCTGTTAAACCTGTCATTTTATCTTAGCCAATTTCTTCCAACAATAGCTCTCTATAAAAAAGACGGTTCATTGTCTCCCTATGGGTCTATTGTGTGTTAACTGGTAAAAAAAGGATTTTATGGAAAAATGTGGTATAAGCAATATAAGTGCTTGAGAGAGTTGCTTGAAAAATATCAATAGGCCAATACGAAATCATTTCGGAAAAATAATATCTTTAAAAATAGCTATAGAAAAAATGCGAAACCATTACATTCGTTTTTTGTAATCACTTTCTATGATATCTGATCATAAGTTGGGAGGTAAAAAATGTTTTTCCGTTATAAAATAATCAAATTATTTTCCATGTTTTTCATTTTCACCCTTTATTGTATGATTTTTCCCTTATCCCCCTTTTCCCAGGATAGTATTCAGTCATGCTTGTCTGAAATACCCGTTTTTCCCGGAGCTACAGCTGAACCACAAATGCGAGCCGATTTGGAAGAGTTTATCCGTTCCATGGAGACCATGTCTCAAACCCGGGGAGGCGAGGTTAATGTTTACAGTACTGGCAAGAAATTAGGCGAGATTGTACAGTTCTACCAAACCCATCCGCCTGCCGGTGACTGGAAGAGAACTTTGAATCTTGTTTCTCCTGAAAAGGGTGGCATTATGATTTGGGAAAAAGGAGAAAATAGTGCACAGGTTCTGATAGCTGACAAAGATGGTAAGTCTTATATCCTAATCGGCTGTTCTTCAAAATCCGTTTCAGTCTCTGCGGATAAAATTTCCCATTTTAACGAGGAAAACGGATTGGCTGGTAATGGTGTCACCGGAATTGCGGTGACACCAGATGGACTTGCCTGGTTTAGCACCCGCAGAGGCGTTTCCAGATTTGACGGAGAAACGTGGATTACCTATAGCAAGGAAGACGGATTATCAGGGAAAGGACTGACCTCGATTGCCCTGGATAAGCACGGCCTTCCCTGGGTTGGAACAGACCAGTGGGGATGCTGCTATTATGATGGCAGCCAATGGATGATTTATGACCAGGTGAAAAAGGTATCATCCATTACAATCGCTCCTGATGGAGATGTCTGGATTGGTTCTTGTGATGTTTCAAAGGGAGGCGTTTATCATTATGATGGGAAGGAATGGAACCGCTATAACAAGAAAAATGGTTTAAAAGACAATTGTGTATATGAAGTAGCTGTGGGTGATGACGGAATTATTTGGGCTGCTACCAAGAAAGGTGCGGCCTGTTTTGATGGGAGCACCTGGAAGACTTACAACGAAGAGGATGGTCTTTTGGAAAATAAGGTCAATGATGTAGCAGTCGACCGGGAAGGCAGGGCGTGGTTTGCAACCAATAGCGGGGTATCCTCTTTTGATGGAGACGTTTGGGAAACGATAACAAAGGATGAAGGATTGATTGCATCAAATGTGAAAGTTGTGACAGCGGCACCTGATGGTTCGCTCTGGTTTGGGACAACGGCCGGTCTCTCTCGTTTGACCGGGGAACAATGGCATCATTATACGGAAAGAGAAGGGCTTCCCGGGAAAATAGTCATATCTCTATGTGCAACAGATGACGGAAAGATTTGGATTGGTACACCCTTCGACGGAGCCGCTGTATTAGATTTGACAAAGAATTGAACAAAAAATGAAGCAACTAATATAGACCTATCTATGATTAGAATAGAAAGAATAAAAAAACCTGGTGGAGGAATAAACCATGAACGATTGGTTTAAGAGAAAATCATTCCAGCTGTTCCCCATTGCCATTATTCTATTATTTTTCTTTTTGAGTGTTTTAAATTGCATGGCGGAAAATACTGTTTTACGTGGTGTGGTCAGCTCACATCTCGATGGAATCAATTCCCTCAATCAAAATGTGATAAACCTTGCCAAACAATCTGCTTCATTGCATCTGGACCAGCATGTTCAGCAAGGGAATCTGCTTGCCATGAATCTGCATGGCTACCAGGAACAGCAGGGAAAGGAAGTAAAAATTGAAAAAATTGTTGTCATTGATTTGTCAAATCGGGAAATAATTTATGACGAGGTTTTTTCTAATCAAACGATGACGATAGGACTCTATCAAAATGTTTTGATTTATAGTCAAAAGCCACACAAGGAATCGGGAAAAACGCAGACAAGAATGATTGATTTAACTGATAAAAATAATGATAAAGAAATAAAGGGATACCTTTCACAAATCACCTCTAAAGGAATTATTTTTTGCCGGGATACGGGAGATTTTATAGATATCAGTAGTGGAGAAGTCATTTTCCACGATGAATCATTAAAGCATTATTCGGCATTTCTTGCAGAAAATGGTTTTTTTATTAAAAGAAAAAATGATAGAGGGAACTGGGATAGTTATCAATTTGCAAATTATGAAGGTGAAATCATATTTTCTTTAAGCCCATATGACCAAATCTTATTACCGAAGACTTCTTCGGAAGAAATCCTATCTTTCCCTTTGCCCGTTTTATGGAATAATGAAGAAGGGAAAGAGGAATTACAGGTCATTGATGATAGTGGCAATATAATACAATCTTTTCTCTTGAATGATTTAGGCATTGCGGGAACAGTATTCGGTAAAGATAAAAGGCCTCAGGGTAAATTGGAAATTCTTTTGCATTATGAGTCGAATGATCTGTTGTCTATTACAGCTTACGATGAAAATTCCAAACGTAAACGACATTATATCTGGTTGAATACACAGACAAATGAAATCAAATCAATGGAAGAACAAACAAGATTGATAGCTGAATTTACTCCGGAGGGAAACATAATCGCTTTGGCAGAAAGTGAAACAGAATATGGCCATTTTACCATGAGATATTATCAGAACGATGGCAGTTTATTATGGGAAAAGTATTTGCCTCCTGAAATTGATTCCTGGCCGGAAATAAATCTTATCGGCAGTAAAAGTGCGTTGGTCTACGATAACCATAGTACTTTCTTCAAATACAGCCTTTCAGACGGCACATTAACCGGACTATATCCCATCCCGGATTATAAATTAGCTTTCGCAGCTATCTATGATGAGCAGGTCTATATAGTTACAGGGCAGAAATATAAGAATATGCCAACGGAACTGGAAGGGAATCACCTGGTCAGTTTTTCGGTGATCGATGCCGGGTGGCTGGATTTGCAATTGGTGAGCCTCTCACCGCTGGCAGGAGAGGCCTATTCTGTCTATGAGGATTCGGAAATCGATGTTCGTTTTGAACTCAATCAATCCGTTTCTCTTCCGGTAGAAGGAATAAGTATTTCATTTGAAAAAGGCGAAGTCCTGGAGGAATCAAAAGGTAAATATGGTCGTCTTGATTATCTTTGGCAATCACCTGAACTTTTGCAGGAGGAACCGGAGACAATCATTATCATTGCCGCTTACGGTCCGATAAGCAAGACCTACCAGGTGAAAGTCAAGCCAATGAGAAATCCCCTTATTGTGAGTGGCCAGCTAACCGTCGATGCAAAAAATCCCCATATCCTGCTCTTGGAGGGTAAAGTAAAAAATCCTTCTCATATTGACATAGAGGCAATCAGCTGGCAGTGGACCACAGATAATCTATCATTGATCTCGTCTAG
>Ga0272442_10005411_pt1 | contig 17083 bp, 13 predicted proteins | sample SSMForm2O_FD_200262 | JGI IMG/M metagenome (GOLD analysis project Ga0272442, IMG submission 200262) | Marine sediment archaeal communities from Little Sippewissett salt marsh, Falmouth, MA, United States - SSM-Form-2O | ecosystem: Environmental > Aquatic > Marine > Wetlands > Sediment ... | reverse complement strand
CGTATACTGTAATTGAGTCCATTAAAAAAGATATCAAAGAAGAAATCCGCAGTGTATCTTTTAATAGATCAAAACTTGGTGAATTTGTTGAAACTGTTTTAAAAAATGCGATTTCACATGTGTTGAAAGCAACTGATTTTGATTTTGATGAGTTTATTGAAAAAAAAGACAAGCCTGTTGTAATAATGTTTATTGGTGTTAATGGAACAGGTAAAACATTGTCTATTGCAAAAATGGCGACGTACCTTAGAAAACACGGTAAATCTTGTGTGATGGCTGCAGGTGATACTTTTAGAGCAGGGGCTATTGAGCAACTAAGTATTCATGCGGAAAAGCTTAATGTTAAAATCATTAAACATGGTCCAGGATCTGATCCAGCAGCGGTTGCTTATGATGCAATTGAGCATGCTCGTGCAAAACATAAAGATGTAGTATTGCTTGATACTGCGGGTCGTATGCAGACGAATTATAATTTAATGGATGAGATGGCTAAGATAAAACGTGTTGCAAAGCCTGATCTAATTATTTTTGTTGGTGATGCTCTTTCTGGAAATGATGCAGTGGAGCAAGCTAAAAGATTTAATGAAGTTGTGGGAATTGATGGTGTAATTCTTACAAAAGTTGATACTGATGCAAAAGGTGGTAGCTCTCTTAGTATTGCTTATACTATTGGAAAACCATTGCTTTTTATCGGTGTTGGTCAGGAATATGATGATCAGATTGTTTTTGACCCTGCTTGGATGGTTGAAAATATATTTGGAAAATAATGGATTTTATAATAAAATTTGAGTTCCATCAAAAGACTGATCACTAATTGCTTTTTGTAGTTGTTCAAGTCTTTTACCATTGACAACATATGTTGGAATCTTAGATTGTTTAATAATCTGAAGTGCAGGACCATCTACAACCATGTTTTTTCCAGCGGTCTGCCAATCTGTTCCATAGGTTTGTATAAGATTGTCTATTGTTACTTGTTTAAGCTGTCTTGCATTAGGGTGTTTATTTGGGTCTTTATCATAAATGCCATCAACGTTTGTTGCAATGATGTATCTTTCTGCCTGTGTTTTTTCTGCAAGCTCTGCTCCAACCATATCAGTGCTATGGCCGGGTGTTGTTCCACCCATGATTACAATTGCTTCTTCCATATTTTTTGCATCATCAGTTGTTTCAGGTATTTTTCTGTTTGAAATACGTATGATATGGGTTAGAAGTTTTGCATTTACTCGTGTAATATCAATTCCAATTTCATCAAGTGTTTCTTCGGTGAATTGAAGTTTTCTGCCTTTTTGTATGTATTCTCTTGCAGTTTTTCCTCCGCCAATAACTACATAGATTTTGTAGGTTTGACTATAACTTTTTAGTATTTGACCTAGTTTTTTTAAAAAAGCAATATCAGCATGATCTGAAAGGATTACTGATCCACCTATTGATATCACAATGGATTTCATATTACATGTGTAACAACAGTATACATATTTATTTTTGTTTTACAAAAAAGAAATAATGTCTAGGCTACTTCCACTCCAGTTTGACCTTTCTGTGGTTGATTGCCAAGACGAACCTGAGGGAGTGGTATTGGGGGTGGAAGCCCAAGTGTTTTTGCAAGGCCTACAGCATCTGGAACACATGCATGCATAACTGCAGTGTGAATATGGCTTGCAAGTTCATTTGGCATTTTTCGGGTTTTTGACCATTCCCGTGCCATTTTGTCAGCGTTATCTTCCTCATAAGAAAGGTTTCCTTCGATTTTAATTACACCAACTGCACCATAGCTTGCAGTGTATTGAAACTCAACTGTTGCATGAGTTTTATCAACTGGTGTCATCTGTGATACAGTACTGTTATGATCTATTCTAATCTGCCGTGGTTTTTCTTTATGATCAATGAATCTACGTGCTTCAATGGTTTTAAGACGGACATTGCGGATTTTCATACTATCGGGTAATAACACACAACTTGTTTTTACTTCTTTCGATAGAAAACTACATAAACATATATTTTATGATAGCGATAAGGTAATACACATGAGGAGAACACTGTATCTAACAATTGCAGTAATAATTCTGCTGTCTTCAACTATGCTTTGTACCGCTGATACCATAGTTCAGACAAAAAGTCATACTATAGAGATCGCAAGCGGCCCTGAAGGACTTCTAACAGAAGAAAACATTCACATTAAAAACAACGCAATAGTAAACATTACCACTATAGATTTGCACATACAAGATGACAGAACTGACGTAGCAATTTTTGTTGGTGAAACAGAGATCGCTCCCTCAATTGCAAATGACATATATGCCCTTAATCTCACCACATATGGTATCGCATTTGAACCGGAAGGCACGCTATCAATAAAACTTACGTATACACTTCCGATGGCGACAGAAAACGTCTTTGAAAAAACACTTGTCTATGATACCACGTTTTTTACGGTGACATTCAATGAAAAAGAAATCTATCGATCAGAAAATCTTCTTAAAGATACAAAAATAAATTTACTTTTATATCGACCATCTGAGACCCCGCTTGATTTGACGATAATACTAATTGTATTTGCAGTAATCGTACTTATCATCATAGCAACGTTAGCTTTACTTCGAAGGCAGCGTGGAAAAGTAAAAAAATCTATAGTCGAGTCAAAAGAGCTTCTTGAAATAAAAAAAGCACATCTAATGGAATCACTTAAAGACATAGAAAAAAAACACCGAGCACAAAATATTTCAGATGATACTTATAGCAAACTAAAAGAAGAATACAAACAAAACGCAGTAGATGTTATGAAAAAACTAGAGGATTTAAAATAAACGCTGTTGCATCTGTTCTTTTTTCCCTTCTGATTTGTCCGTAGGCGTTACTTTAATAGTTTTTGTATCCTCGGCAACAGTTTCACATGCTTGCATAATCCTTTTTAGTTTATGCAGATTTTTTTCTCCAAGTAAAAACCGAACTTCCGGCTCAGTAAATTTAAGCTTGTTTTTCATGCTACATGCAAAAGGTATGTTATTTTGAAATACCAGCTGAAACGTTGGAAGCACGTATTCTTTGCTTTTTTGCTCAGAGTTGTCACAAAAATCGCCGATTTTAGTGAGAACCGATTTTTTCAGTACACGCGTGGATTTATACTTTTTCATGGTAGAAAGCCAGCTTGGAAACTGGTATTTGTCGTTACTATACTCATGTGTTTTTGAAACTGCAACGCCACCTGTCATAATATCAGATGCATAACTCCAAAGACGGTAATTCTGTGTTTTTCCAACTCTTCCTAAAAACACATCAGCTTTTGACAACGCTTCATACCCATGTAACAGATCATCTACTGCGATGTATTCTCGGGGGAGATTTTCCGCAATCCATAATGCGAGAGAGTCAGGTGTCTCATCAATAGTAGATATTTTTTCTCTTATGCTTTGGATATTACGTGTTTTAAAGACTTCTCTAATCGCATCAAAAATAATTTTATCACGATCTCTGTATCCTAATGAATCCAAAGAACCTATATCAAGAGATGTTTTATTCAAAGAAATCGACTGTAAATCATTGATTGCAGAGCGCACATCACCTTTACATCGATCTGCAAGAGTCTGAAGGACCCGTGGTTCAACACTTATTCCTTCGTCACGACAAATTCTTCTGAGGAAATCAACAATTTGATTCAGACGAACAGGATAATATCTCAGTAATATACAAAGGTCTTTAAGGGAATCACCACCTCCTTTAATCAAACTGTAATAATCATTAACAATCAAAATAATTGGCTGACATGAAACCTTAATGGTATCAACAATTGCTTTTTTTCCGCCCCGATCACCAAAATCCTCTTGACCACCACGTTCAGATCGTTCATACAGGCTATCTGCTTCATCTAAAACAATCAGTTTCTTCCCACCAACCTTCGACGAAATAAAACGACCTGAATCATCAAACGTTTCATTAACCGCACCAAAAGTTGCAACACGTTTAATTCTTCCCGCATTTCGAGCATCAGAAGCGTTAAGCTCAATAGTTGTCCAACCGAAATCATTGGCAAGAGCCAGTGCACTACTTGTTTTACCCGTACCTGCTTTACCTGATAAAATCACTGCACGTTTTTTTGGAACAGCCGATCTCCAACTATTAGCCCAGCTGCGAAGAGCAGAAACTGATCGTTCGTTACCAATGACCTCATCCAAGCTTTTCGGCCGGTATTTCTCAGTCCAATCTTCCATTGTAAAACCGCTTAATGTCTGGTTATATTTTAAATTTTGTTTTCATCTATCATAACCTTTTTAACAACTTGTTTTATTTCCCAGTGTACTGCGGGGGTGGCCCAGTCTGGCTACGGCGATGGATTGCTAATCCATTGGTCTTTTGACCACGGGAGTTCAAATCTCCCCTCCCGCGTAATAATTTCTTTTAAAAATGACTGCTAATTTAAAATCTATAAAAAATTTTGTTTTCACCATTTTCTTCTTTGTTCAATCCATTTATTATCAATAGGATTTCTTAGTTCTACCGGGAGAGTTGGTGTTTCATCGTGAAACACGCCATTTTCATCTGTCCACCATAAACGTTTATTTAAAATTTTACCTGCAGATTTATCATTAATCGTTGCCCAGATCTCTGTTGTTGGTTCACCAGTTTTCTGTTCTTTTTGCACTCTATGTATTTCTATATCATAATCGTCCATTTGCAGCCTCCCTTGTCTTATCTCATCTACGCGACAGTATATAAATTTTTGTATTTTTGGTTTTTTTAAAAGAAAAAAAGTGTTACACTACATTTATTTATTAGAGTAAATATACTAATTCATAGAAAATTATAAATATACTATAAAAAAATATAATCTAAATCACATTATAAAAAATACAACTCTTACAGGGGAGTTATAATATGCTAAAAATAAGAACACAAAACACAAATCAAATTATGATAATACTACTAACTTTAGTTTTATTTACAAGTATATTAAATCAGTCTCTTCTTGCAGCAACAACAAGTGGACCTGATTTTTTACTTGAAACTAGAGAAACGATACCTAATATTTTAATTGAAGATGATGTTGTAACCTTTAAATTAAAAATTACTAATAACGGTGAGACATACAATGATGATGTTGAGATTGCATTATTTTTAAATGGAATAAAAAAATCAGAAAAAATAATGAATGGTTTATCTGCTGGAAATTCAAAGGATATTGATATTACTTGGACTGCAGAAATTGGTGAATATTATCTTAGGATATCAGTTGACCCTGATGAGTTGACTGGAGATATAAATTATTTTAATAATGATAAAGAAAAATATATTGAAGTAGTTGAAAGAGATACCGATATCAACATTGAGGGTTTCCATGTTCCAGAAAATCCATATATTGGAGAAATTTCAGAAATTTATGCAAATGTAACCAATATTGGTAGAAATACTACACAGACGATTAAATCAACGCTTACAATAACAAAAGAAGATACTACAATTTTAACTGAAACTAAATCAAAAACTGGAGGGTTATCGAAGGGCGATTATCATAATTTTTCTTATGAATGGGATGTTATAACTTTTGGCCCTCATACTATAAATATTACTATCACTAGGGGGGGAACGATAGAAGATAGTGATGAAGAAGATGTTGGAGTTGATGTTGTACGATTAACTTGGTGGAATGATAGTTGGCATTATAGAAAGTTTATCGGTGTATCAGATGATGGAATAATTTCAAGAAATCTTAACTTCACAGCTCTTCTAGAAGACATTGATTTAGAAGGTAAAACCTTTGAAAATGATACTATTCGAATCATTAAATACAATTCACGTGGAAATATAACAGGAGAAGTCGACGAGTATTTATTTAATGAAAGTGAAACATTTGATGCAATAACAAATGCCACAGGTAGACTTACATGGACTAGTGATACTTCAGCTACACACTATTATGGAATTTATTTTGATGTAGAAGAAAACAACCTAGGTATTAGAAAAAGTATAAATGAAACAGAAGATCTTAAGGAATCTGAAAACATTGTAACATTTCTAAATGATTCAAAAACAGAGGGATGGTGGTCAGAGTTTATTCAACCGAATAGATCGTTTTATCCTGCAAATACAACAATTGAAAATATTATTGCAACAATGGCTAAAGCAACTAGTGTTGTAGCAGATGTATACCTTGACACAACCCTAATGGAAACTCTCATTTTAGCCTCTGATGGAAATAATACTATATGGTCAGAATCCAAGCTTTTTGAGGAAGGTAATTGGACCTTAAAGATTAGATGTGAAGATGCAGCAGGTTTCAGCCCAGATATTTCATTGTATACCTTTTATGCAGGTCTTTCTGATTTAGCTGTAAGATCAATTTCTTTTAGTCCATCAAAACCGTCTCAAAAAGGATCTGTTACTATTAAAGCTGATATTAGAGCGTATAATGCTACTGTTGATGATGTTGTAGTTTCATTGTTTATTGATGACGAGTTAACAGAAAATAAAACTGAAATGGTTGCAAAAGACAAGCAAAATATTATTGAGTTTGAATGGGAAGATCTAAAAATTGGTACATACGCCATTAAAATTGTTGTAGATCCTAATAATTCAGTTGAAGAATCCAATGAAAGCAACAATGAGCTATCAAAAAACCTTACCGTTGAAGGTCTTCCAGATTTGATGGTTAGAGAGGTATATCTACCAGTAAATTCTGTTGAAGAAGGATCCAAAGCCGAAATTAAAGCGGTAATCAACAACACGGGTAATACAGATGCTAATAATTACGAGGTTGAATTATATCTTTATGAACCTGAAGATCCTGAAGAGTCCATGAAATGGCTTTGGAAAGTAAACCATACCTATGTGTCAGTTAAAGTAAACAAAAGCAAGACAGTTAGTTTATTTTGGGAACCAACTATTGAAGGCACGTGGATGGTTGGATTGAGAATCAGTAGAAATGAAAATTCATTAACAACAGGGAATAAAAGTTTAACTTCAAAGGAATTATTAATAGTTACACCAACAGAAACCACCGGCCCTACCATTAAAAATATTAAATATCCAGATGAAAAAGAGCAAGGAAAAACCGTGACAATAACAGCTGATATCACTGATTCTTCAGGAGTAAAATCTGCAGTTGTCTACATCACCAATCCCAAAAATACTACCTATGAAGAATCTATGACAAATACAAAAGACAATGAATATAAGTATGTATTTTCCGACACAGAGGTTATAGGCGAATACAGCTTTTACATCCAAGCAACTGACAGCTCCTTAAATAAAAACAAAGCAAAAACAAGTACAAAAACATTTCATATCGTTCAAGATGAATCGCCACCCACAATCGAGTATTTTGATGCACACCCGCGAGTTCAGCTTACAAATGAGACACTCAAAATAATTTGTATTGCAACTGATTATATGGAAATAGAAAAAATGGAAGTGGTATTCGTTTATCCAAATGCTGGTGGGAAAGTAACTGAGAAAATGAAAAAGAGTTCAGATGAATATAGTTATTCTCAAAAATTCCAAGCTATCGGAAAATACAAGTTTTACATTAAATCAGAAGATTCACTAGGCAACAAGGGTGAAACTGAGAAAAAAGAATTTTGGATAACAGATGATTTAAATGATACTGACGGCGATGGTATGCCTGACTGGTGGGAAGAAAAACATGATTTTAATCCATATGATCCAAGTGACGGCGAAAACGATGAAGATAACGATGGATTTACTAATGCAGAGGAATTCAAACGAGGTACCAATCCATATAAAGATGTCCTTTTAGAAAACATGTTTTCATTTGCAGATGGCAATGGCGAGTATATTGTTATTTCAATTGTCTTGTTTGTAATACTTACAATATTTTCAATAGTAGGTCTTAGGAGGCAGAAATAAATGAATATACTACAGAGTAAAATTCCATTTCTATTGATTTTCTTTGCAGGAATAATAACGCTTGTAGCATCTATTTGGGATGTACTTTCAGATAGTGGTTTTTTTGAATACTTGCTTGCGGTGTACGGAATATTAATTATACTGTGTATAGTCTTGGTAGCATTAAAATTTGTTAATAAACCGGAAGATGTTGATTTAATTGATACTTTTGAAAAATCACTTGAGGGAAGACTACATCATTTTAAATGCCCAAATTGTAGTGGAATTTTTGCGGTAAAAAAATCAACGCATAACAACAAAAAACCAGTGAAAATGACATGTCCAGATTGCGGTCATGTTGGTGTTATACCTTCTGTGCCTTCAGTGATTAAAGGAGACGTTCCTAAAACTAAATCACCTAGTGTTAAGTTCAAATGTACTAATTGTAACGAGCGTGTTACCTTGTGGGCAGAGGGAACTGTCCTGCATCCAGACATTAAAGTTTTTTCTTGTCCGTATTGTGGTTATCAACAACCATTATCTAAAATTTAAAAACGATGTCGGATTTTTACGGCTTCACCGTAATCTGACTCTACCATTTCCTCGTTGTTCATTTGTGCGACACCCACTGCTATTGGTTTTTGTCTTTGAAGTATTACTACTTCGTCTCCTATTCTGATTTCGTCTGCTGTTTGTTTTATTCCTGGTGAAAACACTGATCCTTTTAAGGTGAAATCAGCGTGTATTTCAACCCAATATTTTTTTGTTTGTGAAAGGATTTTTGCCCCGTGTTCTGTAAGGGATAGTAATCCTCTTGGTTGTGTAAACATTCCTATTTGTTTGTTTTTTTGGATTATTTTTTGGTTTGGATATCTGCCTTTTATAAAACTGTCTTTTAGAAGTTGTTGTGCAGTTTTTATGCCGAATTGATATGATGTTCGGGCTAGCATGTCGTTAAGGTTTTTTTGTGTATATTCTATTTTTTTGTAGTTCTCTGTGGTTTTATTGAGTGTTTCAAGTAGTTGTTGTAGTGATTCGTTTGATGTTGGTTTTTCAGTACAGGTTATTATTGGTTTTGTTATATGGCTGCAGATGAACTCTTGCATTTCAGGTGGTAGATGTACAATAACTTGTTTGTAATGATTGTTTGATAGATATTCTGTTAATAATTTTGTTATCATTGTTTTTTCGTCTTCATCCCATATCCCTGTAACTGGTATGTCGTAGCAGCATGCAGGGTACATGGTTTCAAGTTCTCGTGGTACAAGACCGAGTGGTGATGTTATTATTAACTCATGTACAATCCATGGGTTTTTTTGGGCGAGTAGTTGGTCTTTAAATTTTTTATGTGATTTTGAATAAGAGTATGGTTTTTTTGCTGAACAGGGGAGAAGCAAGAGTATTTTTGCGTTTTCAGGTTTTTTGTATCTTGTTAGTATTCGTTTTTGGAAGCGTGTTATCTCCGGGCGGTTCATTGCAAGTTTAGTTGTTGCAAGTATTGTGTTGTTTTGTGTTATTGGCGTATGTTTTTCTAAGAACTCGTTGTGTTTTTGGTTTAGGTATTTGAGCATTGCGGTAAGTGTTGGGTTGCTGGTTATTCGTGTTTCAACTAGGTTTCGTAGTGTTGCTTTTTGTAGTGTGTTTTTTACAAATTTCAGTTCATTTTGGTATATGTATTGGTTGTGTTGTAGGATTTGTTGAAAGTTCATTTTTTCTGGTTTGTCTTTGAATGTGTTGCATATGGGGCAGCTGCAGGGGAGCTCTTGGATGTCTTGTAAGTCGATGGTTCCTGTTGGAAAGTGTAGTTTTTTGTTTCGTGCAGCAGTTATTGTTGAAAGTGAGTCTAAAAAATCTATTCCTAAGTATGTGAGGAATGCTAGGTTGTTGGGATTACCGATTCCTGGTAGGTAGATGGTTTTTTGGTAACCAATTTTTTGTCTGAGATCTAGTATGAAGTCTACAAATTTTTTTGGTTGATTATAAAGTTGTGATGCGTAGGTTATAATGTAGATGAGGGTTTCTTTGTTTTTTGTGAGGTTATCAAGGATGTCTTTGTTTGTTGGGATGATTTCATAGATGCTTTTGGTTTGTTTTGTTGTCGTTGAGGTAATTATTTCTTTTGGGAGGATTCCAGGTATTAGTAGGTTTGTGGTTACATTGTGTGGGTTATTGTTTTGTGGTTTTAAAAATAGATCACTGGTTATTTGTAGGTGTGGTTTAGTGGTTTTCTGATTGGTAAGAAGTATTTGTGCATAAGATGGTGCTTTGAATCTATCCGTGTGGACGTAGAGGATGTTTGGAGTGGTTATGGTGTATTTGTTTGTTTGTAGATTGCCAGTTCTTGCTGGTCCGTCTCTGCGGTGTATGTGATAATGCATTGTAATCTGATATGTAGTTGGTTTAAAAAGAGGTAGGGTTAGTGTCTGAAGTATCGTTGACCGGTAAATACCATGGCGATGTTGTGTTCATCTGCTGCTTTTATGACTTCTTTGTCTCGTATTGATCCGCCGGGTTGTACGATTGCTTTTACTCCTGCTTTTGCTGCGACGTCTACTGCGTCTCTAAAGGGAAAAAATGCGTCTGATGCCATGATTGAGTCTTTGATGTTTTCTTTTCCTTTGTGTGTTGCAATCCAGGTTGCGTCAACTCGTGAGGTTTGTCCTCCCCCTATGGCTACGGTTTGTGTGTTTTTTACAAATAGTACTGAGTTTGATTTAACGTGTCGTACGCAGCGTACTGCAAATTCCATTGATTGTAGATCTTCTTTGGAAGGTTTTTTCTTTGTAGCGGTTTTCCATTCTTTTGTATTTGGTTCTTTTGTATCTCTTTGTTGTATTAGGCTTCCTCCTACAACTGATCTGAAGTCTATTCCTTTTCGTGTTGTTTTTTGTTGTAGTCCTGGTAGTTGTAGTAGTCGTAGGTTTTTCTTTTCTGCAAATATTTTCTGTGCTTCTTTTGAGTAGCTTGGCGCTATTATTACTTCTAAAAAGTATTTTGATAGTTCCTCTGCCACGTTTTTTGGTATTTCTCTGTTGAAGGATACAATTCCTCCAAATGGTGAATAAATGTCTGTTGCATATGCGTCTTTCCATGCTTGAAGTGGGTTTTTTGCAGTGGCGATACCACAGGGTGTTGCATGTTTGATTATGACGCATGTGGTTTCTGTGAATTCTTTTATGCATTCTATTGCGCAGTCTGCGTCAAGGATGTTGTTGAAAGAGAGTTCTTTTCCTTGTAGTTGTTTTGCATTGGTTATACATGGTTCAAGGGTTTGTGGTGTTTGCTGGTAGAATGCTCCTTTTTGATGTGGGTTTTCTCCATAACGCATTTCCTGTATTTTTCTTAGTGGAATTGTAACTGTGTTAGGTAAAGGTGTATCAGTTAACCTGTTAGTTAGATAATTTGATATTATTGAGTCGTATTGTGCTGTGTGAGTGAATGCTTCTATTGCTAGTTGTTCTCTGAGTTTTTTATTTATTTTTTGTTTAGATTGCAATGCTTTAAGTATTTCTGGGTAACGTTGTGGGTTGGTTACTACTAGTACGTCTTTGTAGTTTTTTGCTGCAGATCTAAGAAGTGTGGGGCCTCCAATATCTATGTTTTCTATGACTTCTTCTAATGTTACATTTGGTTTTTTTATAGTTGCTTCAAAAGGATACAGGTTGACTATGATTAAATCAATTGGTTTAATTTTTTGGTTTTCCAATGCATTCATATGGTCTTTTTTATCTCGGCGTGCTAGAATTCCGGCGTGGACGTTGGGGTGTAGTGTTTTTACTCTGCCATCCATCATTTCTGGAAAATTTGTGACTTCTGATATTTCAATTATTGGTATTTTTTGGTTTTTTAAAACACTAGCTGTTCCACCGGTTGAGATTATTTCTATGTTTAGTTTTGATAGTCCTTTGGCAAAATCAGTTATATCTTTTTTATCTGAGACGCTTATCAAGGCTCGTTTACAAATCATTAGTTATTACCCAATTGGCATACGAGAGCAGGTCATAAACATTTGGGTTATCATTTGTTTTTTTCTTTTTCTATTGCTTCTTTTAAGCTGATTTTTCCTTTGAGGATTTCTAATGCGGTTTTCTCTGATACTGAGAACTGTCCATTGGTTAGCTGCCTACTTAACTGTTGAATGTTTCTAATAGCGCCTTTAGTGGGTTCTAATGGTAGTTTACGTTGTACTTTTCCACCGTGTAGCAGCGCTATTGCTGCTGCTGCTTCAACGTCTCTTTGAGGTCTTTTTATTTGCTGTGAAACCGTAGTTCTGGTTTCATCGACGATTTCTATTGGTATCTTGAGTGGTATCAGTGAGTTTATTATCCGGTTTCGTGTAAGAATTGATCCATGTCCTATTCTGATTATTGTTTCTCTTGCAGGGTATTCAATTAAAAAACGCTGGATGAAATCTATTACTTGTTCTGGGTTTTCAGCTTGGGTTTTATGCAGAAGTATTTCATCTCCAACTATGGCAAGCCCTGGTCTTTCTCCTGGGTCTATGCCAATAAACACTTTTGAATAAAGCTCTTTTCCAATGAGAAGCTGTAAAGCTTTATCTATTGCGATTTCTATTGATTCGTATCCATCTGCTGCAATTGTTTTTTCTGATTTGAAATCATGAACTTCTTTCCACGAGGTAAGAATTACGCCTATTTTATTTGGAATGTTTTGAGGAGAAGAAAGAACTACATAGGATAACTTTCGACGTCTTAGCACCTTTAAAAGATCATGGTATAAGGAAAAATCTTTTGTATAAACACCTAGAGTTTTCATCCTGCAAAAAGTGATTCATTATTGGTGATATATATTTTTGTAAAAAATTAGTTTATTTCGTATGGTTCTTGTGCAGGGTGCCAATCAAAGTTTATCCAAGGGAAAAACACCCAAAATCTCCCTATTATAGGATAAGGTAATACTCTAGCTCTTCCCCAATAGTTTTCATTCCAAACATTGTTAATACAGAAACGTTCAAAATACACATTTCTATTGTTACTAATGAAATTATTATATTGAAAAGTATTTTTATTACACCTTATGTAAAGGTAAATACCCAAATAATTATCTATAAAAATATTATTTTGGATTTTATTATTTGGACAAAGTAATTCAATTCTTAATCCTTTATTATTATTTTTTAATAAGTTATTTGAAATGGAATTATTGTTAGCCTCATGATAAATATGAATTCCATAATACTCATAATTTTCTATAGTATTACTAACAATATTATTTCTAGAACCTGAACCTCCAATGAAAATTCCTTTTGCTGTTTTATCTGGTAAACCAATAAGTGTATTATTCTGTATAATATTATTATTTCCAACAACGTGAATGTCTCCCATTAAAAACATTGGATCAACATCTATTTCATTTATCACCGTGTTACTTGAAATTATATTATTATCACTATAAACAGCAATTCCTCCACTATCATGTTCTCTAATATAGTTATTTGTGATGAAAGTAGAATTGGACCAAGTTATTATCCCTTGGCAGTTTCTACATGCAATAATATTTTCTGATATTGTGTTATTGAGATATCTACAGTCTGGGAAGTTGAATTCTACAGAGATTGCTGGCCTATGACTCGAACTTATGTTGTTGTTGATGATTTTATTATTGTTAGAACGTACTCTTATTCCACCCAGTTGATTTTGAATTGAAAAACCTTGAACATTTACATCATCTGCTTTGATATCTATGGTATAAATAATTCCTGTTCCATTGATTAGTGTAGAATCTCTATCTTCTCCAATTAGTTGAATGGATTTATCTATTGTAATATTCTCAGAGTAGGGTGATGAATCATTATACACAAAAACAGTATCACCATTAGATGCATTATCGATGGCATCTTGTATTTTAGTATAATTGCCTGGTCCATTGCCACCAACATAGAGAGTATTTCCATCAAGTGAGCCATTAAACGATATCTGATAAGAAAGGCTGCTAACTATAGGTAATATACTTGTTCCAAATAACAAAAGGATAATTGTTATTGTAAAAAACTTCTGGATATATTTTTTCTTTTTCATTTCCGTATACAATTTATATATTACTTTCATTAGAAGGACTTCTATCAAAAAGAACCCAAGGAATAGAATAAATCCTAACTATCTCATTATTTGAATCTCTAACCGTATAAAATGCAAACCTTCCAAAAATACATTTATACTCAAAACTTTCAAGGTTGTTATCCCAATAATTGTTAAACCAAACATATGTTGCAGGAGAAGAAATCGGCCACGTGTACTGAAAATCAACATGGCGCATGTTTTCAACAAACCTATTACCAATAATATAATTGTCCTGACTTGACTGTATATTCCAAAGTTTTAATCCAAGTTTATTTCTCTGAATAATATTTTCTGATATTACGGTTTTTTTTCCTTCAAAAACATAAATTCCATATTCACTATTTGAAAAAACAGTGTTTTTAACAATATCTAGTCTGTTTGTATTATACGCTCTAATACCTACTTGATTATTGGAAATAATATTATTATAAATCAAGTTAAAATCTGTGTTATCCAGATAAATTCCATTACTGTTATTAATAGTAAAATCACTAAGAATTGTTGAATCTGAACTAATGTAAACAGCTACACCTTTGGTTTCACAGTCAATAAAAGTAAAATCTTTATTTTCCCCTTTTAAACATATGGATTTATAGATATGAACATTTTCATGATACACTCCAGCATAAACAAAAACAGTATCGCCATCTACGGATTCATCAATTGCATCCTGAATACTACTAAAGTTACCAGGTCCCGTTCCACCAACATAAAGTGTTTTACCACCAAATGATACATCAACTAACTCTTTGTTAATAACACTGGTAACTGTAGGGAGAAAACTAAAACTAACTAACAATATAACTAACAATAAAGCAATACGCTTAAACGTAATTTTATCCTCCCGTACTCTAGATTCTATAAGAAAACATCATATATAAAAATTTAGGAGACTATGGATTTGCACAATAAACTTAGATTTTTACAGAGTTTTCCTCTAATAAAACAAATGGTCCAACTAATTTACAATTTACAATCTCTTTTTCTGTGGATACTGTAACTTTCATTTCGACATTTGCAAATCCAAAAGGAAATCTAGTAATAACCCTTGTTCCTCCTTGAGGAATATAAAGTATTTTTCCTTTAATGTAACCTTTTAGAGGATGAATAATAAACCCAGATTTAACATTGAAAGAAATATTTATATTAACTTTAGCTAAATAGTGCTCACCAATATTTTTAACAAATGTTTTAACACCAAAGCCTCCTTCAACGTTTAATATTTCAATGTTTGGTCCAATTACGTGAAATAGGCAGGCATATGACCAGTTACTTTCAGCTCCATGTATGTCTTTTGCCTTGGATTTGATTTCGTAGTAGCCGCTCTCCCAGTATGTATGAGCCTCTGTACATTCAACTTCTGATTCAAATGGTCCCAGCCATCCACTAGTAGTTCCATCTCCCCAGTCAAAAAAATAGTAAATCTGGTCACCATCAGGATCCGTACTTACACTATAAAATTCGCTTTCTACACCGACTTCACCTTGAGTTGGTGAACCGATTTCTGGTGGAGTTGGAGGCTCATTTTCTAATATCTCAAGAGCATAAAGATAGGTATACGAGCCTTGTTGCTCTGATGGCAGATACTTTCCAGTTATATAAATAAATCCATCTTTACTAATGGCAGGTGAGGATATTATTCCTTCAGTTCCTGCAAAAAATTTCCATTGAAGAGTTCCATCAGAATTGAGTGCATATATATATCCATCAAGAGAACCTATGTAGATTAGCCCATTTTTATCGATAGCTGGAGAGCCGTAAATCATATCCTGTGTCTGAAAATGCCATAATATCTCTCCATCAGGATGAATGCAATATAACCGCCCATTGATCGAACCAATATAAATCATGCCATTAACATCTATTGCTGGTGATGAATCATCAATGTAATCTGTATATACAGACCATTTTAGGGTGCCATTTGGATACAACGCATAGAGATAACCTGATGTTGAACCAAAATAAACTGTTCCATCCTCACCAATTGTCGGTGAAGATTGAACCCCCTTCATACCTCCAGCATAATATTTCCATTTCAAAGTGCCATTAGGATTAATTGCATACAAGTAACCGTCATATGAGCCGATATAAATCGAGCCGTACATATCAATACAAGGTGAGCAAAAAATTGAATTTTCCGCATAAAAAGACCATTTAATCGTACCATTTGGATACACAGCACAGAGACGATAACTTCCTACAGATCCTGCATAAATTATGCCGTTATCATCGATTAAAGGGGATGATTTTACACTACCGCTTCCTAGATTAACTTTCCATGCTAATGTGCCATTTGAATTAAATGCATAAAGATGTCCATCATTGGCTCCAACATAAATAGTTCCATTTTGTGCAATTGCAGGAGATGAATCTATCCAGGTACCAACATCAAAATGCCATTTTTCCGTGCCATCTGATTTAATCGCAAACAAGCTGGCGTCGTTTTCCTTAGCTCCTACATATATCGTTCCATTTTTATCAATACTTGGTGAGGAATAGACTCCACGATCCATCCAAAACTTCCATTTCACTGTAGGTGTATTCCCAGTTGGGCCATATGGGCTTCTACCCGTATGTTGTGGATCATGTTGGAACATTGGCCATGGAGAATCCATAGGGCCATCAGAAATTGAATGTTCTAATTTCTCAACATGCTGAGATTCTTTCTGTGTTGGAATAGAAAGACCACTGAAAGAAGAAACGACCAACAATGAAGTAATGAACAATGCAACGAAGTATGTTTTCACAATAATTCCTCAGTAGGAATAACGTAAGGTTTTTCTGCGGGACTGAAATCAAATGAAATTCTTCTTAAAGTAAATTCAATTTGATAAAAAAATAATTTAAATATAGTATGTCCTGGAATTTTATAAAATCTCGTTTCTGACCAATCATCCCAATAATTTTTTCTCCATTTTGATGAATCAAAAGAAAAACAATCTTTATTATTTATTGCATGTATTGGATTGTTCATAAAATTGTTATAAGAAATAATATTTCCCCTACCCTGATTGAAGAGAACTATCCCTACATGTTCATTTGAGTCAATCTTATTAGAAATAATCTGAATATTTTTTCCACTAGCGTATATCCCTCTACTATTGTTCTGAAATATATTGTGATTAATCACAATGTTAGCGCTACTAGCAATTGTTATTCCTCCATCG
>Ga0272442_10005409_pt1 | contig 17087 bp, 13 predicted proteins | sample SSMForm2O_FD_200262 | JGI IMG/M metagenome (GOLD analysis project Ga0272442, IMG submission 200262) | Marine sediment archaeal communities from Little Sippewissett salt marsh, Falmouth, MA, United States - SSM-Form-2O | ecosystem: Environmental > Aquatic > Marine > Wetlands > Sediment ... | reverse complement strand
GTTGGCTGATTCCAATCTCCTCTCCGGGATGACGGTCCTGGATCAGGACGCACCTTCCCCGAACCGTTTTGTCCTCGACCAGCCCGATATGACGCTTCTCGTCCAACTTCCCGTAGAGCCGCCATCCCTCCGGAACGCCTATCTCGGAAACTTCCCCGGTAAACTCAGGATTCTGGAGAAGGTTGGGACTCTCTTCCTGGCACATCACCCTCTCTCCTACCCAGAGAAAGATCCCAACAAGAACGCACAGGATCTTCCTGTATAGCATCCCTCACCCCACGCGCCAAGGGGAGCGTTTGGGACGATCCACCCAGCGGTTCGCTTCCTCGTCATCCAAGAAGCGTTCGCTTACAGGATCCCAACGAAGGGGACGTCCCAACCAGTAAGCGATGTTGCCCAGGTGACAGACAGTGACCGACCTGCAGCCGATCTCCGCGTGACAGATGGGACGGGCTCTGGTCCGCATGCAGTCGACCCAGTTTTGCTTGTGTCCCGGGCTCTCGTAAAGATGTACCTCCTCCGGTCCAATGGGAATGGTTCTGAGCTTCTCAGGAGAAGTTTCCAAGTGCTGCCTGTCGACCGCGATCTTGCCTTCCGTGCCGAAGAAAACGACACCACCGCCACCGCCGCCGCCATGATATACCTTCACCCCGTTGTCATAGATGTAGGTGAGTCGCTCCACGTCCTTCCCGTCAGGGGGGATGATCTCCACAGGACCGCTCTCATCTTTGTCCAAGGCCCACTGCACGATATCGAAATGGTGCGCCCCCCAATCCGTCATCTGTCCGCCCGAATAATCCCTGTAGGGACGCCAGTTTTTGAGTACTCTAGAGCTGTAGGGACGCCACGGAGCCGGGCCCAGCCACATGTCCCAGTCCACTCCCTCCGGCTGGGGTTCCGCAGGGACATTGCAGACGCCTGAGGGCTTCCCCACGTTGACGTTGATGGACTGTATCTCTCCGATACGTCCGTTTCTCACCATCTCGCATGCGAAGCGGAACTTGCCTCCATATTCGGAACGCTGCTGGCTTCCTGTCTGAAAAACCACGCCGTACCGCTCAGCCGCGTTCACGATGGCGCGACCCTCCTTGATGGTCAAAGAAAGCGGCTTCTCGCAGTAGATGTCCTTCCCCGCCTTGGCCGCCTCGATGGCAATGATGGCGTGCCAGTGATCCGGGGTGCCGATCAGTACCGCGTCGATATCCTCTCTCGCCAAAAGGTCCCTGAAATCCCTGTAGATGGCTATTTTCTTGTTGTTCTTGTATCGCTCGAGTTTGTCGTCCCTCACATCGCAGGCAGCCAAAAGCTCTGTGCCGGCCGCCCCTAGCTGGGCCGGTCCGCCCAGTCCGATGAGACCAGTAGTAATCCTATCGTTGGCCCCGAAAACCGAAGACGGAACGATAGCGGGAAACGCGGAGGCCCCCAGGAGGGCCGCCCCCTGTTTGAGAAATCGCCGACGAGCCTCCTGAGTTTCACTCTTCTCTTTCATAGGATATCTCCCCTGAATCTATTTCGCCTACCAGGATACCATGTGAGAGAATGCAGGGACTCACGCTCGCACCCCTACGGAAGGAGTTTACGGATGAACAGAGGCCTCTTGCTTTTTTCCCTTTGTTTGCCTTTGGCCTGGGGCTGTGCCCCTTTGGGAGCTTTTCGCGGTTCCATTAAACCGATGAAGGACATCCCTCCTGCCATCTCCGGCGGATCTTGGACGCTGGTGTGGCACGACGAGTTCGAGGGGACGGAACTGGACGAGTCCAAGTGGGAACGGGTGGACTGTCCCCGTCGCAAAGGCTTCTGGGACCCCAAGGACGCCTATCTGGACGGAGAGGGACATCTCATCCTGAGGACGCGGAAAGAGGGAGACCGCTACAGCTCCGGGGCAGTCCGAACGCGAGGGAAATTCGAACACGCTTTCGGACTATGGATCTGTCGCTGCAAATTTCACACTCAGGAGGGACATTGGCCCGCCTATTGGCTTTTTACAGGCGGCGTGGGCAAGATTGGGAACGGAGGACGAGACGGAACTGAGATCGACATCATGGAAAAGCCCTGGCTCCACGATCAAATCCAGCATGCCCTTCATTGGGATGGCTACGGGGAACACCATCAGGGCAAGGCCCAGAGGGTAAATAGAGAAGGCTTGAGTCAAGGCTTTCATCTCTTCAGTCTCGAATGGAATGAGAATGAATACGTCTTTTACGTGGACGGCGTGGAGACGTGGCGGACCGATCTAGGGGGCGTCTCTCAGGTACCCTCCTATCTCAAGCTGACCGAAGAGATCGATACCTGGGGTGGCGACATTGCCCAGGCCGATTTACCCGATTACTTTACCGTGGACTATGTCCGGGTTTATGACAGGCTTCGAGAGTAGTCTCTTTTGCCCGAGACTAAGGATAGAAAAGGTTGCCTCAGGCAAGATCTCCAGCGCGCCATCGCGCCCTTAGGACGATCTGGGATTAGAAACCTAAATTCTTCAAGCGCGTACGTAACACCGAGATTGCGCGAAGCGCAAGATCGCCTCCTTGACACGCCCGTTTCATCGTTCATAATGAGAGGCCCGTTTGGGCAGACTTTCGCGTGATGAATGAATCGTGCAAGGAATACAGAAGGAGGCCACCGATGCGACTGATCCTTTTGGGAGGTCCAGGAGCAGGAAAAGGGACGCAAGCCAACTACATCAAGGAACGCTACGAAATTCCTCAGATCTCGACAGGGGACATGCTTCGCGCCGCGGTCAAGGCGGGAACGGATCTGGGCAAAAAGGCCAAGGAGTTCATGGATGCCGGGGCCTTGGTGCCTGACGACGTCATCATCGGACTGGTCAAGGAACGGATCCAGCAGCCTGACTGCGAGAAAGGCTTTCTTTTCGACGGCTTTCCCCGAACCATCCCGCAGGCGGATGCCATGAAGGATGCCGGGGTAGCCATCGACGCCGTGGTCGATATTCAAGTGCCGGACGAGGAAATCATCAAACGAATGAGCGGACGAAGAGCGCATCTATCCAGCGGACGCACCTATCACATCCTCTTCAATCCTCCCAAGGAAGAAGGAAAAGATGACGTGACAGGGGAACCTTTAGTCCAAAGAGAAGACGACAAAGAGGAAACGGTACGTAAGCGCCTAGATGTCTACCATTCCCAGACAGAACCTCTCGTGGATTACTACAAAGAATGGGAGAAAAGCGGCGACGAAGCGGCTCCTCAGTACGTCCCCATCGAAGGTGTAGGCAAGGTGGAAGAGATTCGCGACCGCATCTTCGAAAAGTTGGACGCGGTCTCGTCGTAACACCGTCGGAACATTTTGAGGATTTGCGTGGGATCGGGGAAACCTAGGTCTCACTTGCCTAAGACGGAGGTTCGGCGTCTTCAAACGGGCTGCCTCTACCCAAAGGGCAAAACTGTCGTCCTTCGAAGGCTGACCTCGAACGCCCCAGGGCTTCGTTATAATAAGATAGAGATCTAAGGAGGCGTTGTATCCATGGAACGTATCGCTCACAAATCCAAGAGCTTCAAAGAGGCGGAACGGTGGGACATCGCCCAACAGGTAGCTATGACTCCTCAAGAGCGTTTCGAGGCGGCGGCGGAACTGAAGAGACGAGCTTATCCAACTCCCCATAAGGACATTCGTGAATGTCTAAAGATCAAGTGAATGCTACCTCTTTTTCGGATGACGTAGTAGATCTGCTAGCTCTTCTAGCCAAATATCACGTCAAGTATCTCATCATTGGCGGGGGAGCCGTCATTTTCTATGGAAAAATAAGGCTTACAGGGGACCTTGACATTTATTACGAAGCAACACAAGAGAACGTCTGTCGGCTTTATGAAGCGCTGTCTGAATTTTGGTCGTCTGACATTCCTGAAATTCATCATGCTAGCGAGTTTTTGCAGAAAGGCCTCGTGGTTCAGTTTGGGGTGCCACCCAATCGTATTGACCTCCTCAATGAAATCGATGCCGTCGATTTCTTGCAAGCTTGGCCTAACAGAAAAATTGTGCAGATCATCGGTAAAAAGAACCTCTTTGACGTCTACTTCATTGGATTGGACGACTTGATCAGCAACAAAGAAGCAGTCGGTCGTCCCAAAGACTTAGACGATCTTGTTTTTTTGAGAGAAGCTCGAAACCGTCTTTGACAGAAGACCCCTTAAAACCATCTTTTTTCCCTTCTTCAACCCTACTTTTTCAGCTCCTTGCAAGGCAAACCTTGACAGGGTCCCTTTTGTGTGGGAGGATTTCTTGTTCTTTGTCTCTGGGTCAAAGGGGAAACCCTTTTCCCTCACTTTGAATGCGCTGAAGGCATGGGAGGCGAGTATGGAAAAGAAGACTCTGTATCTGAAGTGGATGTTGGTTGCAATGGCGTCTTTCGTTCTGGCCGGACCTGCTTTCTGCGGCGATGCCAGCTGCAGCCTTTGCGCGGGCCTGACTCCTGAAATCCTCTGGTGGTTCGCCCCGATGGGTGCCCTGTTGGCTCTCATATTCGCCTTCGTTTTTTATCAGATGATGATGAGAAGCCCGGCAGGCGATCCAGACATGATTGAGATCGCAGGGTACGTTAAGGAAGGCGCCTACGCCTATCTCAGACGTCAATTTAAGGTGGTGGGAATCGTCTTTCTGATCCTGGTCGGCATCTTTGCCATTTTTTCCTATATTTTGAAGTGGATGAACCCCTTCCAGCCGATCGCCTTTCTTACAGGGGGCGCCTTCTCCGCCCTAGCAGGATATATCGGTATGAAAACCGCCACGAGCGCCAGTTCTAGGACAGTAGCTGGCGCCAGAGATTCCCTGGATAAAGGCCTGAAAGTCGCCTTCAGGAGCGGCGCGGTCATGGGTCTAACGGTGGTGGGACTAGGACTTCTCTACATCGTGATGTGGTGGGTCATCCTAAAATGGATCTACGAGACAGGCTTCCTAGGCTTCAACGCAGGCTCCCCTGAGTTGATGTACAGGGAAATCACAGCCATCATGTTGAGTTCCGCCATGGGGGCTAGCACCCAGGCGCTCTTCGCACGCGTGGGTGGCGGCATTTACACCAAGGCCGCAGACGTGGGCGCTGATCTGGTGGGCAAAGTGGAAGCAGGCATTCCCGAGGACGACCCCCGCAACCCGGCCACGATCGCGGACAACGTGGGAGACAACGTAGGAGATGTGGCAGGTATGGGCGCGGACCTGTTCGAGTCCTACTGTGGATCCATCCTGGCCACGGCGGTCCTAGGTGCCGCGGTCTTTTCGGTGCTCGGTTTCGCGGGTGTGGTGACGCCCTTTGTCATCGCGGGCGTGGGCTGTGTCCTCTCCATTATTGGTATCTTCCTAGTTCGCACCAAGGAGGGCGCTACCCAGAAGCAACTCCTCAGTTCCCTGGGACGAGGGGTAAACGTCAGTAGTATTCTGATCATTGCAGCGGTGATGGTTTTGATCTGGATTCTTCTTCCCGATCACAAAGGGATCATGTTCTCCGTTATTTCCGGCTTGGTCGCCGGGATTCTCATTGGCAAGGTGACTGAATACTACACGGCGGACGAATTCAAACCCACACAGTCCATCGCGCAGCAGGCCGAGACAGGTCCTGCCACCGTCATCATCAACGGACTGGCCGTAGGGATGAGTTCCGCAGCGCTTCCCGTTCTCATCATCGGGGTCACCATCTTGGCGGCCTTCGGCTTCGCTGGAGGATTCACCAATGTTTCTCTGGGACTGTTCGGCGTGGGTGTGGCCGCAGTGGGACTCCTCTCTACCTTGGGGATTACCCTCGCCACGGATGCGTATGGTCCCATCGCCGACAACGCCGGCGGAAACGCGGAGATGACGGGACAAGAGCCTTTCGTGCGGGAGCGTACGGACTCTCTCGACTCGTTGGGTAATACCACGGCTGCCGTGGGCAAAGGGTTTGCCATTGGCTCCGCTGCTCTCACTGCGTTGGCTCTCTTCGCCGCCTATGTGGAAGCCGTGAGGCTCTGGTTGGTCAAGGCGGCCCAGGTGTCCGTAGATGCGCTTCCACCCGACGTGCAGGCCCTTCTGGCTGAAGAAGGCGTGACGGGCAGTGCGGCCGAGTTCCTTCGAGGCGCGCCCCTTTCCTTCTTCTTAGAGGCCTATGACATCACCCTGATGAACCCAAAGGTCCTTGTGGGTCTCTTCCTAGGCGCCGCTTCCGCGTTCGTCTTCTGCGCCATGGCTATGAAGGCCGTAGGCAGAGCCGCCGGTCAGATGGTGGACGAGGTCCGGAGGCAGTTCCGGGAAATCAAGGGCATTCTCGAAGGAGAAACCAAGCCGGACTATGCTCGTTGTGTGGACATCAGTGTGGCAGCGGCGCAAAGGGAGATGATTCTCCCCTCGCTCACCGCGATCTTCGTTCCGATCATCGCCGGTCTGGTGCTGGATGTGCCGGGTGTGATGGGGCTTCTTGCAGGTGCTCTGTCTTCAGGATTTGTGCTGGCTATCTTCATGGCCAACTCTGGGGGCGCGTGGGACAACGCCAAGAAGTTCATCGAGAAAGGCAACATGGGCGGCAAAGGATCCGACGCCCATAAGGCTGCAGTGGTGGGTGACACCGTGGGAGACCCCTTCAAGGATACAGCAGGGCCCTCCCTCAATATTTTAATCAAGCTCATGTCCATGGTTTCGGTCGTGTTCGCTGGCGTCATCGTAAAGGGAGCGCCCTTTGTCTCCCAATTATTGCATTTGGACTGAGTTGGGTCGTCGTATGGGAGTTCGAATTTTATGGGCGTACGGGCTGCCTTCCTTCATTGCGAAGAATTGGATCAACTGAAATATCCTGAAGGTTGTCCTTTTAACACCAGCCGAGCAGGTAAGACGCTACAAACCGTTCAGGGGATGGGATGGCTCTCTCCCCCTGAACGGTTTCTTTGTTCTCCGAAACCTGCTTCCGATGAGGAACTGCTTCGTTTTCACAAGCAGCACTACTTGGACGCCCTGAAAGCGGGCGACCGCGGCGGCCCTGTAGAAAATGCGTGGGATTTGGGACTGGACACTCCAGATTGTCCCCTCTTCAGAAATATGTATGCCTATACGACCCTGGCCGCGGGGGCCACGCTTACAGGGACCGAACTTCTCCTGAAGGGAAAAGCTCATGTAGCCTTCAATCCTTCAGGTGGCTTTCACCACGCTCAGCCAGGCTCTGCAGCCGGTTTCTGCTATCTGAATGACGTGGTCCTGGGCTGTATGGCTCTGGCGGAACAGGGGAATCGCGTGCTCTTCATCGACCTCGATGTTCACCATTGCGATGGAGTACAGGAAGCCTTCTTTGATCGATCGGATATCTGCACCTGTTCTCTCCATGAGACAGGTAAAGAGCTTTTCCCAGGCACAGGTTTCGCCGAAGAGATCGGAGACGGACCGGGCAAAGGATACACCGTAAACGTGCCTCTTCCGGTGGGGACGTACGATGGCGCCTATATGAACGCGTTTCGGGCGGTCTGCTTGCCTCTGATCGACGCCTACGATCCTCACTGGATCGTGCTGGAACTGGGAATGGACGGACTCGCTGGAGACCCCCTGGCGCATCTCCATCTCACCAACAACGTCTACGCGGACGCCTTGGAACTGATTGCCAAGAAAGGCAAACCCATTCTCGCTGTAGGCGGAGGTGGCTACCACATTGAGAACACAGTGAGGGCGTGGTCGCTTCTTTGGGGGATTCTCTGCGGAGAGGCAGCCCACGATGAGATGACCTTTGGGGTTGGCGGAGTCCTGTTGGAGAGTACGGAGTGGCATGGCGGACTCAGGGACCGTGCGCTCATCAGCCACGGCGGACAACGTCAAGCGGTCGATCACGCAATACAACAGACAGTGGAAAAGGTGAAACGTCTGGTCTTCCCTACCCACGGGCTCTGACGGAAAGGAGGGGACGCTCCATGCTGGAACCCCTTATGAATCCCAACACCGTAGCCGTGGTGGGAGCCTCTCGCACCCCCGGCAAAGTCGGACACGAAATCCTGGCCAACCTCCTGGACGGCGGGTTCGAGGGCACCATCGTACCCATCAATCCTTCTACCGATGACATCCTGGGAGTTCGGTGTTATCCGGACTTCAAGGCTTTTGGCGAAAAAGTCGACCTGAGTATTCTCTCCGTTCCTATTCAGGCCGTGATGGCGGCCACGAAAAGCTCCTTGGATGCCGGGGCTAGGGCCATCTGTGTCATCACCGCTGGCTTCAAGGAAGTGGGCGAAGAAGGAGCCAAGAAGGAGAAGGAACTGGCGGAACTGGTCCTTTCCCGGGGGGCGCATTTGCTGGGCCCCAACTGCCTGGGATTGATCAACACGAACGTCAAGATGAACGCTTCGTTCGGGAAAAAAATGCCCAAAAAAGGCAACATCTCCGTTATCTCGCAGTCAGGTGCCTTATGCACGGCAATCCTGGATTGGGCCGCTGCAAGAGGACTCGGCCTTTCCAAGCTCGTCAGCATGGGCAACAAGGCGGATATCGATGAGACGGCTCTCATCCGGGCGTTGTCCGAGGATGAGGGCACCCGTGTAATCGCTGCGTACCTGGAAAGCATCGGTTCAGGCAAGGCCTTCATCAAGGCGGCGGAAGCCGCGGCGGGCAGCAAACCCGTGGTCATCCTCAAGGTAGGCACCACCGCGGCCGGAGCTCAGGCAGCTTCTTCCCATACGGGGAGCTTAGCCGGCGCTGACATCGCCTATGGCGCGGCATTCAAGAGATCAGGCGTTGTTCGAGCCGAGACTTTTGAGGCCCTCTTTGACTATGCCACAGCCCTTTCGATGCAACCGCTTCCCAAGGGGAAAAAGGTGGCTATCATCACCAATGCCGGGGGCCCCGGAATCATGGCCGCGGACGCGGTAGAAGACTCCGACATGCTCGTGTCCCGTCTGACGGACAAGACCCGGGATCATCTTCAGGCGCACCTGCCCGACGCGGCGAGCGTTGCCAATCCAATCGATGTGCTTGGAGACGCCGATCCGGGACGCTATGGGTTGGCCTTGGAAGCGGCTCAAAACGACGAAGAGGTCGATGCCATCATCGTTCTTTTGACCCCTCAGGCCATGACCCAACCGAAGGAAACGGCGGAGATGATCGCTTCCAGAAGCCAGGGCACAAAACCTGTGCTTTTGTCTTTTATGGGTGGACGCGACGTGGCTTCTGGCAGAGAAGCGCTGATCGCTTCTGGCCTTCCGGATTACACTTCCCCAGAACGCGCTGTCGCTGCGCTCAAAGCCATGGTCGACTACGCAGCCTGGTTGAATCGTCCACCCCGAGTTGTGCGTCGATTCCCTGTCAATAGACGCAGAGTGGAACGAATCATCACGCGTCATGAGCGGATGAACCTATTCCAAGTGGGCGAGTCCCAGGCCAAGGAAATTATGCGCGCCTACAACTTCAATGTGCCTCAAGGACACATCGCCTCCACGGCCGAAGAAGCCGTGGATGTGGCCACCAAAATTGAATTTCCTGTGGCCATGAAAATCGTGTCCTCCCAGATCATTCACAAGTCAGACATGGGAGGGGTGAAGCTCAGCCTGGAGACACCAGAGGCGGTGCGGGACGCCTACGATCTGATGATGTTACGTGTAGCAAGAAAGGCGCCTGAGGCCAAACTAGAGGGCGTATACGTGGAACAGATGTGTTCCAAGGGTAGAGAGGTCATCGTGGGGATGACCAGGGATCCCCAGTTCGGTCCCATGCTCATGTTCGGATTGGGAGGGATTTTCGTGGAAGTCATGAAGGATGTGACCTTCCACCTGGCGCCTATCACGCATGAAGAGGCCCTGCAGATGCTACAAAGCACCAAGTCTTATGCTCTGCTGGAAGGCGTTCGAGGAGAGGCTAGCGTGGATATCGACAGCATCGCCTCTTGCCTGCAAAGACTCAGCCAGCTGGTGACAGACTTCCCTCAGATCACGGAATTGGACATCAATCCACTCTTGGTGGGGCCCTTGGGTACGGAGCCCTTGGTGGCGGACGCGCGGATCACCCTCGCACAAAAGAGGTCCTGACTCATGCAAGAAAAAAGCATCTCTTACGATCCCAACTGGCAGAAAAAATACGCTGAAATGATCGAAACGCCTGACCGCGCGGTGAGCGGTGTTCACGCCGGCCAACGGGTTTTCGTGGGAACGGGCTGCGCTCAACCCACCGAGCTTGTGAAAGCACTGACGGCCCGATCCAAGGATCTGCAGGAGATCCAGATTGTCCATCTACTCACCCGCGGCGAGGCGCCGTACGCCGATGCCAAGTTGGCAAACTACTTCCGGGTCAACAGTTTTTTCATCGCCGAAAATGTGAGACACATCATCCAAAAAGGACTCGGCGATTACACGCCCATCTTCCTCTCCGACATCCCTAATCTTTTCAGTTCTGGCCAACTTCCTTTGGACGTGGCCCTCATTCAGGTCACACCTCCTGACCAGGATGGACGCTGTAGCCTGGGTATTTCCGTCGATATCGTAAAAAGCGCCGCACAAAATGCCAGCTACGTCATCGCCGAGGTCAATCCGCGCATGCCCAGGACGTTGGGCGATTCTTGGCTCCATGTATACGACCTGGACCTCCTGGTCCCTGTCGATGTTCCCATCTTCGAGGTGCCTCCTCCTGAGACCACCGAAGTGACGCGTCAAATCGGAGAGTATGTCGCCGCATTGATCGACGATGGATCCACCGTAGAATTCGGGATTGGACAGATTCCACAGGCCGTAGCCGAGTTTTTGGACGACAAGAAAGACTTGGGGATTCATACGGAGATGTTCACGGACGCCATCATTGACATGGTGGAACGCGGAATTGTCAACGGAAAGTACAAAAGCATCGATCGAGGAAAGGTGGTAGCCAGTTTCTGTATGGGAACCCAGAAGCTCTACGATTACATCGATAACAACCCTGTTTTTTCCTTTCACCCCACAGAATACGTGAACGATCCTTTCGTCATCAGCAAACACAGAAAGATGGTAGCGATTAACGTGGCCCTAGAGGTGGACTTGACCGGCCAGGTATGCGCTGATTCCCTGGGAACCCAGTTCTATTCCGGAATCGGAGGCCAGGTCGACTTCACCAGAGGGGCTTGCCGTTCGCCTGGGGGACACGCCATCATTGCCTTGCCGTCCACCGCGCTGGATGATTCCGTTTCGAGGATCGTGGCTCGCCTGAGTCCGGGTGCAGGGGTGGTTACCACGAGAGGGGACGTTCACTATGTCGCCACCGAATACGGCGTTGCCTATCTTCACGGCAAAAGCGTGCAGGAACGGGCCATTGCGCTCATTTCCATCGCCCATCCCAAGTTTCGGGCGGAGCTTCTGCGGCAAGCCATCGAGGCCAAATACGTGCGCTCTGAAATGGCGGACGTGGAAGGCAAGATGGCTGTCGGACCCAAGGAATTGAAAACCACCTACATTCTGGACGATGGACTGCAGATCACCTTCAGGCCCATCCATCCGACAGACGTGCCCAACATGAAAAACCTCTTTTATACCCTGTCCCAACAAACCCTCTACTACCGATTCATGTCCAGGGCAAAGCAAATCTCCCAGAAAGAGATCCAAAACTTCGTCTATGTGGATCACCGTAGCGAAGTCGCCATAGTGGGAACGTTACCCGAGGCCCACGGTGAGGACATCATCGCTATCGGCAGATATTACCTGGATCCGCGAACCAACCGAGCCGAAGTAGCTTTCGTTGTCAGCGACAAATGGCAGCAGCAAGGCATCGGTTCCTTTCTGTACCGATACCTGATCACCATCGCGAGAAGTTACGGTATCCGCGGGTTTACCGCGGAAGTACTCCGCGAAAACAAAGCCATGCAGGCTGTCTTCAACAAAGGGGGCGGACGTGTGCGTACCGAACAGCACGAGGATGTAGTCAGTTATCAGATCGATTTCGAATAGCTGTTCGCGTCTTCCATTCGGACACCTTCATTCGGACATTCTTGACACCCAGGGGGGGGCATGGTATCGTCTTTATTTCTGTGCCTCTGGGCGGTGAAAAGGATGCCCTAGGGATAGCAAAAATCGTGTTTATACCGGACCTTTTTTGCCAAGGAAGGACTGGGTTATCAAGAGGAAGACAGGCAGCCTGTAAGCCTACAAGACCTCAGGTGGGTAGGCGGAGAGGGCCTTCCTGTCTAAAGAAGTGGAACTAAGCGTTTTCCAGGAAGGAGTGACGGCTAAAATGAGTGAAGAGCAGAAAGGCATTGCTTCGTTTATGAGCGAGGAGCGGACCTTCCCGCCTCCCGCTGACCTTCAAAAAGAGGCCCATGTCAAGTCCATGGACGAGTATCAGGCCATGTATGATCGTTCCATCAACGATCCTGATAATTTCTGGCTTGAACAGGCCAAGGAGATGGTCGTCTGGTTCAAGGAGCCTACGGTAGCCCGTGAATTCGAGTGGAACACCGAGGGCCGTAAGGTACAACACACCTGGTTCAAAGACGGTGAGCTCAACGTGGCCTACAACTGCCTGGACAGGCATATGGGGACGGAACGAGAGAACAAGGTCGCTCTTATCTGGCAGGGCGATGAGCCGGATGAGGACAAGAAATTCACCTACAAGGAACTGCACACCGAAGTCTCCAAGTTTGCCAACGTCCTGAAGAGCATGGGCATCAAGAAAGGCGACAGGGTCTGCATCTATCTCGGCATGATCCCTGAGCTTCCCATCACCATGATGGCTTGTGCCCGTATTGGAGCCATCCACTCCATCGTCTTCGGTGGCTTCAGCGCGGATGCGCTTCGGGACCGGATCAACGACTCCGACTGCCGAATCCTCATCACGGCCAACTGCTCGAAACGCGCCGGTAAAGACGTCACATTGAAGAAAATCGCTGACGAAGCCCTTCAAGATGCGCCGACCATTGAAAAGGTCATCGTGGTCGAACGTGCCGACTTCGCCTGCGACATGAAAGACGGAAGGGATGTTTGGTATCACGATGTGATGGCTGATGCCTCGGCTGAGTGTGAAGCCGAAAGGATGAACGCCGAAGATCCGCTGTACATTCTCTATACCTCCGGATCTACTGGAAAACCTAAGGGTGTGGTACATACCACGGGCGGATACCTGGTTTGGACTACGCTGACACACAAACTAACTTTTGACCTGAAGGAAGAAGATGTCTACTTCTGTGCCGCTGATATCGGTTGGGTCACAGGGCATAGCTACATCGTGTACGCGCCCCTGACCAACGGCGCGACCAGCGTGATGTTTGAAAGCACGCCTCTTTACCCGGATGCAGGTCGGTATTGGGAAGTCATCGACAAGTTCAAGGTCACCCAGTTTTACACGGCTCCCACAGCCATCCGCGCTCTCATTCGCCAGGGAGAGGAATGGCCTGCGAAGTATGATCTGTCCAGCCTCAAGATCCTCGGAACTGTGGGTGAACCGATCAACCCGGAAGCCTGGATGTGGTATTACAAGCTCATCGGCAAGGAGAAATGCCCCATCGTCGATACCTGGTGGCAGACTGAGACGGGCGGTTTTATGATCACACCGCTGCCTGGCGCTATGACCCTGAAGCCCGGAAGCGCGAGCCGTCCCTTCTTCGGAATTGAGCCTGTTCTTCTCCGCGAGGACGGCAGCGAGTGCGGACGCAATGAAGGCGGGAAGCTTTGCATCAAGAAACCGTGGCCCGCTATGATGCGTACCATGTGGGGCGACCACGAACGCTTCATTGACACCTATTTCACGATGTACAACGACGTTTACTTCACTGGCGATGGTTGCCGTATCGATGAAGATGGCGACTACTGGCTCATGGGCCGCATTGACGACGTAGTGAACGTGTCTGGACACCGTATCGGTACGGCCGAGGTGGAAAGCGCTCTCGTCAGTCACGACAAGGTGGCCGAGGCGGCCGTGGCCCCCATGCCTCACGAGGTCAAGGGACAAGGCCTCTATGCCTTCGTTACCCTGGTAGATGGCGCCGATCCGAGCGAAGAGCTCAAGAAAGAACTGGTTGGTCACGTCCGTAAGGAAATTGGGCCGATCGCCACACCTGACAAGCTCCAGTTCGCCCCGGCATTGCCCAAAACCCGTTCAGGGAAAATCATGCGGCGTATCCTCAGGAAGATCGCCGAGGACGCCGTGGAACAGATTGGCGACACAAGCACGTTGGCGGACCCGTCCATCGTGGATTCGCTGATCGAGGGACGCCAATAGAAAAAGCGTCTCAAGACAGGATGATAGCTGCCCGGGCTGAATGGACTCATTCAGTCCGGGCGCTCCTCATTGAGGAGGAACGTTGATAGGTGTCGTTTGTGGGAGGAGAGAGAAGATGAGGAAATTGACACTTTCGGTCCTGGGTCTCTTTTTGGCGGGCAGTGTGGCTCTCGGAGAAGAGCCGCTTCAGACCCAGTTCGGAGCGAAACTCTACGGAAAGATCAAGCTGGACGCCGCATACGATTCCGCGAGGACCGACAACGGAAATTTTGCCCGCTGGGTGGAATCTGAGGCGGATAATGAGGACGACAACCAGTTCAACATGACGGCCAGAGAGTCACGTTTCGGCGTTTGGCTTTATGGTCCGGAAATGGCTGGCATGGATACCAAGGGACGAGCTGAAATCGATTTCTACGAGGGTGGGGCGGAAAACAAGAATAGAATCATGCTTCGTCACGCCTACGTGCAACTCGACTGGCCTGACTGTGACATGAGCGTTTTGGCAGGACAGACCAGCGATGTCATTTCTCCCTTATACATCTCAACTATCAACTATGTCGTAGGATGGTGGTCAGGCAACATAGGGTACCGCCGGGCCCAGCTTCGTCTCACCAAGAACGTAGATCTAGGTGGGGACTCTGGGCTTGTTTTTCAAGGTGCAGCCAGCCGCACCATAGGAGATGACTGGGGCGAAAACCCAGGAGATACAGGAGAAGACTCCGGCTTTCCCACCCTTCAAGGTCGTGTGGCGGTGAAGGCGCCCTTATTGGCGGAAACGCCAGCTTGCTTGGGTGTATCGGGACATTGGGGACAAGAAGAATATGACGCAGATGAGTTCGGGGATGGGGAAGATTTTGATTCTTGGTCGATGAATATGGACCTGCATGTCCCCATCATGGAACAGCTGGGATTGAAGGCCGAATTCTTCACAGGAGAAAATCTGGATGCTTACCTGGGTGGAATTGCTCAGGGCGTGAACAGGACGGGGATGAACGAAATTGCCAGCACAGGCGGCTGGGTAGCTTTGGACGTAAAGCCTCACGACAAGTGGAGCTGTCTCGTCGGTGCAAGCATAGACGATCCGGAAGACGACGACCTAAATGAAGGCGACAGGGCCAAAAACACGGCCCTCTTCGCAAATGTCATGTACAGCATCACGAAGGCGCTCAAGACAGGCGTGGAAGTTTCCCTCTGGGATACCGATTACGTCGGCGGTGAAAATGGTGACAGCATCCGGGGCCAGGGGACGCTAATCTACTATTTCTAGCCCGGTCTTCTCAAAACAATATCTACTACACGGCGCCACTGCACGTTCAGTGGCGCCGCTTGTACGCTACGAACTAAGGGGGTAGATCATGTCCGTGCTTCTCAAGGATGAGGCTGTACTCTTGGTTGTCGACATACAAGGCAAACTGGCCCACAGCATGTTTGAGAAGGAGTCCCTCTTCCAGCGTGCTGGTCAGGCTATTCGAGGGGCCAAAGCCTTGAACCTCCCCATCCTATGCACTGAGCAGTATCCCAAAGGACTAGGTCCGACTGTGGAAGAGATCGTGGTCCATCTGGAAGAGCTTCGTCGCATCCCGAAGACCAGTTTCAGTTGTTGCGGTTGCCAATCTTTCATGGACGCCCTCCAGGGAGTTCGCCGCCGGCAAGTGATCCTTCTAGGCATTGAAGCTCATATTTGCATCTATCAAACAGCCAGGGATCTCTTGAAAAAGGGCTATGATGTGCATCTTCTGTCCGACGCCATCTCTTCCCGTTTTCAAGAGAACAAGACGACAGGATTGAGGCGTTCCCAAGCCGAGGGTGCCGTCCTTTCGAGTGTGGAAATGGTTCTCTTCGAGCTCATGGCTTCAGCAGAAGACCAGGCCTTCAAGGAGATCATACAAATCGTCAAGTAGCCTTCCATAGCTTTAAAATCGCCTCATAGGCTTCGTCCGGCGTCATAGAGGCTGTCACCTCGATAGCATCGATTCTCGCTCCTTGATCCCTGTAGAAGGACAGAAGAGGCTTCGTCCTCCGCTCAAAACGAGCAACGCGACGTTGGATAGCTTTCCATTGGTCGTCATTTCGCTGCTCTCGGTCCCCTCCTGGATCGCCTCCGATACGGGCAAAGGCGGTTTTCGCATCACATTGAAGATGAACAACCCTTCGGATGTCCACCCAACTAGCCACATCCAGGGCTTGTCCCACGTGGCGAGGCAAACCATTCATCACCACGATCCATTTTTCTACATTGTTCAAGATTTTCGGACTTAACCCGATTTTCTCTCCAGCATCTCTACTGTACGTCTCCATAGTACCTGCCAGGCGATGCTTTCCTCGCTCACCCTCGTCGGAGCGTCTAGTACACGCCGTCCTCGGGTTCTCCTCAGCAAACTCCGTCTGGCTCACAACCTCAAGGGGTTCGCGACGAGACTGGTGATAAGACCGGGTCAAGAAGCTGCTGAGAAGCTTCTCCGCTATGGGGAATTGCTCGTTCTCGAGCAGAAGTCCTCCTTCAAGCGCCTTCCGAACGATCGTCAATTCTTCCCGAGAAAAGGAACTACTGGAAATCTTCCCTCCGGCGAGGCATCTCAGCTGTTCTCCAAAATCAAAATGGCAACATACGCACCTCCTGAGACCTCTTCTCTCCAGTTCGGCTCCCAAAGGACTCTTCCCAGAACCTGTAGGTCCCAGCAGCAAAAGAGCTTTCAATGGAAACAAGGATCTTTCAGTGTTCATATTTCACCACAAGGTCCACGATGCTACGGCTTCGCTCTTTTCTCGTCAACCAGGTCTTCTCATTTCCCCCAAATTGACGCCCGAGCCCTTGGTGCGTAGGATAGTGGAGTTGCTGCCCATTGTCCTACCACCAACGAGGTTCCCCTTCATGGATCCTGTTCACCAATTCGCCGAGCTACGAGAAGAGCTTGAGAACATCTCTGGAGGATTGCTCGATCATCTCGGACATCTCTTGGAGATTCCAGCCC
>Ga0272442_10005408_pt1 | contig 17091 bp, 13 predicted proteins | sample SSMForm2O_FD_200262 | JGI IMG/M metagenome (GOLD analysis project Ga0272442, IMG submission 200262) | Marine sediment archaeal communities from Little Sippewissett salt marsh, Falmouth, MA, United States - SSM-Form-2O | ecosystem: Environmental > Aquatic > Marine > Wetlands > Sediment ... | reverse complement strand
GACGGCGAATGGGAGCAGGCTCACCCGGAGCTGCCCTCCTCGCGGCCGGACGTGCGCTACCGCACCGAGCGCCAGCTCGCCGGCACCAGCATGAGCGACGAGACAGGCATCCAGGAAGAGATCCAGATGCTGCGCGAGCTGCGCATCGCCAACCCCGAGGCCTACCAGAACCTGGTGCGCAAGATGGCCGAGGGCGAGGTGGTCAACATCCAGGAGGTCCAGTCCGAGGCCCTCATGGCCGAGCTCTTCGGCAGCAAGCTGCGGGACATGGAGGCCCGCTACCACGAGAAGCGCCGCGAGAAGAAGGATCCCTACGTGCACGACTTCGGCGTGTCCCCCCTGTGGGGCGTCTTCGCCGTGGACTGCTTCCGGGGCGAGGCCGGGCGGACGCGCGTGGAGGTGAGCCACCAGGTGCGCGTGCGCGACCTGGGCTTCGAGTGGGATTTCGACGACCAGGTCTTCCGCGGCGGCCTGCGACGGCGCGTGGCCGTCTTCGACGCCGCGGACCGGCTGGTGGCCAGCCAGGAGGCGGAGCTTCCCGTCCGCGCCGAGACCCTGGAGGACACGCGCACCGCGGCGCTGCTGCCGGGCCTGGGCGTGCTCGAGCTGCCGCCCGGCTTCTACCGGCTGGCCCTGCGCCTGGAGGACAGCCAGACCGGCGCCATGCAGATCTGGCGGACCAATCTCGAGGTGCCTTCCTTCCCGGCCGCGGCCCTGCGCGTGAGCGACATCAGCTTCGCCGCGTCCCTGGCGGCCGGCGACGAGCCCGCCGTCTTCCGCAAGGGCGAATGGATCGTCGTCCCCCACCCCCTGCGCAGCTACGACAGCGGCGCAGCCATCAACCTCTACTTCGAGGTCTACGGCCTCGGCACCGACGCCCAGGGGCTCAACGACTACCTGGTGACCTACCGCATCCGCCGGCGCGTGCCGCGCCTCCACTCGAGCTGGCTCTGGCTCAAGGAGGAGCAGCTCGATCCCACCGTCAGCTCCACCTTCGCCGACCGGCACGGCGGCGTCACCGCCCGCCATCCCCTGAGCATCGCGGCCGGCGCCTTCGGCGAGGACAGCTACCTCATCGAGGTGGAGGTCAACGACCGCATCAGCGGCCGCACGGCGACGGCCAGCGCGCCCTTCAGCGTCGTGCCCGCCTCCGCCCTGCGCTGAGTTGACAAGCCCCGGACCCTGTGGCAGGCTCCTGCCAGCAGCGACCCGATCCCCCGGGGGCCGTCATGATCATCCGACGCATCCTTCCGCTCCTCGTCGCCATCGCCTGCCTCCTGCCCGCCGCCGGCGCCGCCCAGGAGGGCACGCCCGAGAAGCCGGTTCGCATCGGCTTCAACGGCGGCGACAGCCCGGGCATCATCCGCCTCAAGGGCTCGGCCTTCGCGGCCTTCCTCGAGGAGCGCAGCGGACTGAGCTGCGAGCCCGTCGTGACGGAGAGCCTGAGCCAGCTCATCCGGGCCCTGGCCGAGTCGCGCGTGGACTTCGCCTTCCTGTCGCCCCTGGGCTTCATCACCGCCGAGCAGGTGGCGGACGTGCGCGTGCTGCTCAAGTCGGTGCGCGGCGGGCAGCCCAACTACTGGAGCGTCATCCTGGTGCGCCGCGACAGCGGCATCGACGCCCTGGACGATCTCAAGGGCCGCCGCTTCGCCTTCACCCACCTGGCGTCCACCTCGGGCTACGTCGTCCCCATGAGCAGCCTCCTGGACGAGGGCATCACGCCCGAGGAGTACTTCTCGGAGGTGCTCTACGCCGGCGGCCACAGCGCCGTCATCCGCATGATCCTCGACGGCACGGTGGACGCCGGCGCCACCTTCGCCGACGATCCCGAGGGCAAGGTGGGCGCCTGGACCGCGGCCGAGTTCCTCGATCCCGCCGAGGGGCGGAAGCTCAAGCCCATCTTCTTCTCCGACCCCATCCCCGGCGACACCTTCAACGCCCGGCGTGAGCTGGTGGAAGCCCAGCCCCGGCTGGTGGAGCACGTCGTGGCGACCCTGACCGAGATGGGCGAGAGCCGCGCCGGGCGGACCATCCTGCGCGACCTGTACAACATCGACAGCCTGGCCGTCGCCGAGAGCGCCGACTACGATCCCGTGCGCCGGGCCTTCGAACTGGTCAGGAGCCGCTGAAGGGCGCGCCGTGGCGGAGGAGGAGCGGCGCGAGCAGCCGGTCTGCGCCCTCTGCGGCGCCACCGAGGACCTGGTCCCCGATCCCAACCTGGAGGGCGTCTGGATCTGCCGCCGCTGCCAGGAGCGCACCGACGCCCACCAGGCCGCCATCGAACACGGCTACGACGACGAGGAGCCGGCCATCGAGTGAGGCCCTCCCTAGCCGAATCTCAGCTCGAAGTCTCCGTAGTCACCGGCGTCGTCCGGCGCCAGGCGCTCGAGGCCGGACACGTCCGCGTGGGGCGGCCCCTGGCGCAGCAGCGCCTCGAGGGCGTCCAGGGCCGCGGCCGGCCCCTCGGCGTGGAGCTCCACGCTGCCGTCGAAGCGGTTGCGCACCCAGCCCCTGAGTCCCAGGGAGCGGGCGTGTCCGCGCGCGAAGTACCGGTAGCCGACGCCCTGCACCCGCCCCGTGACGCGGTAGGCGCGACGTTCCGCCATCTCGGGCTCCCTCAGCGGCGCCCCGGCCGGGGCGCCCGCGCCGCCATCCAAGCACGATCGCCGGCGCCGGGCAAGGCCGGCGTGGCCCCGTGAGCGCCTCCCCGCGCGTGGTCGGCCTGGGCTTCTGCGCCTATGACCACCTCTTCACGGTGGACCGCTACCCGGAGCGCGGCAACAAGATCCCCATCCGCGCCGAGCTCCACCAGGGCGGCGGGCAGGTGGCCACGGCCCTGGTGGCCCTGGCCCGCCTGGGCGTGCCCGTGCGCTTCATCGGCCGCCGCGGCGACGACGCCGAGGGGGAGGCCATCGAGGCGGGCCTGCGCGAGGCCGGCGTGGATCTCGCCGGACTGGCGACGGTGCCCGGCGCGCGCAGCCAGCGGGCCTTCATCGTCGTCCCCGCCGACGGCGGCGAGCGCACCGTGTTCTGGCGCCGCGATCCTGCCCTGGACCTCGCGGCCGGCGACCTGGATCCCGCCTGGTTCCCGGACGATCCCCACCTGCTCCTGCTGGACGGCCACGAGATCGACGCCTGCCTCGCGGCGGCGGCCATCACCCGCGCGCGGGGCGGCACCGTGGTCCTGGACGCAGAGTACGTGGCGCCGCGCACGGCCGAGCTCGTGTCGCGCGTGGATCACGTGGTGGCGGACGAGCGCTTCACGGGACGCCTCCTGGACCGGCCGCCGGACGCGACGGCCCTGGAGTCGCTGCGCCGGCTGGGCCCCGGACGCGTGGTCGTCACCCTGGGCGAGCGGGGCGCCGCGAGCTGGGACGGCCGGCGGCTGCTCGCCGTCCCCGCCTACGACGTGCCCGTGGTGGACACCACCGGCGCCGGCGACGTCTTCCACGCCGGCTACTGCTACGGGCTCCTGGCCGGGTGGGACGACGCCCGCCGCCTGCGCTTCGCCTGCGCCATGGCCGGCCTCAAGTGCCGCGCCCCCGGCGGCCGCCGGGGCATCCCCGACCTCGCCGAGATCGAGGCCCTGATGGCCTCGGGCCGGATCCGCCCGGCGGGCGGCGATCCGGCCTAGGCCGCACCTATGGGCCACGGCCGGACCCGGCCCGCGACCGTCGCGAGCGGCCGCCGGGTGCCGGGGCTCAAGCCGGCGCCAGGTCGGCCAGCAGCTCCACGTGGGCGGTCTGGGGAAAGAAGTCGTAGAGGCGCAGCTCCCGCAGGGCGTAGCCGGCCCGGCGCCAGGCGGCCAGGTCGCGGGCGAAGGCGGCGGGATGGCAGCTCACGGCCAGGAGGCGCGGCCGGCCGAGGGCGTCCAGGCGGGCCGCCAGCTCCGGCGCGCCGCGGCGCGGGGGATCGAGGACGACGAGGTCGTAGCGGCGGTCCGCGGCGACGAGGTCCGCCAGGACGTCGCCGGCGGCCCCGGCGCGGAAGCGGGCCCGCGCCAGCCCCAGCTCGCGCGCGGCCTTGCGGGCGCTGCGCACGGAGACCGCGCGCTCCTCCACGCCCAGCACCCGGGCGCCGGCGGCCGCCAGGGGCAGGCTGAAGTTGCCGGCGCCGCAGAAGAGGTCCAGCACCCAGCTCTCCGGGCGCGGCGCCGCCAGGGCCAGCAGATCCTCCACCAGGCGTCGGTTGGCGTGGCGGTTGGCCTGGACGAACTCGCCCGGCCGCGTCCACCACGCGCAGCGCAGGCCGCCTCCGCCGGGGGCGCTGAACTCGTCGTCTTCGAGAAGGAAGGGCGCCCCCGGTGCCTCGCGCAGGGTGCCGCCCCCGCCCGCGGCGCGGACGCTGAGGTGGGTGGCGGCCATGCCCGGCGCCGCCCAGCCGTCCAGGGCGCCGGCCAGAGCGCGGGCGAGGGGGACCTCGGCGCGGACCAGGACCTGGAGGGCGGGGCCCGCCAGGAGGGTGGCCTCGAGGGTGAAGCGGCCCGCGGCGCGGAGGGGGCGGTCCAGGCGCTCGCGGAGGCCGCCCAGGGCATCGGCCAGGGGCGCCTCCAGCAGCAGGCAGCGCTCGTGCTCGACGATGCGGTGGCTGCCCGCGCCGTGGAAGCCGACGCGGATCCCGCCGGGGCCGGCCTCGCCGTGATAGACCGCGCGCCGCCGGTAGCCGAACTCGGGGCCGCCGCCGGCGAAGGCCGGCGCCGGGGGATCGTCCAGGCCGCCGATGCGCCGCAGGGCCTCGCGGACGATGGCCGCGCGGGCCTCGCGCTGGACCTCTGCCGCCACGTGCTGCCACTGGCAGCCGCCGCAGTCGCCGGCCACGGGGCAGGGCGGGTCCACGCGGGCCGGGCCCGGCGCCAACAGCTCCAGGCTCTCGGCCTCGAGCCAGCGGCCGCGGTCGCGGCGCACGCGGACGCGCAGGCGGTCCCCCGGCGCCGCGCCGGGGACGAAGCAGGCTCGCCCCTCCCAGCGGCCCACGCCGGGGCCGCCGGCCGCGAGGGTCTCGACGACGAGTTCGCCGATACGTCCCTGCGCGCCTTCGCCCATCCCCGCCTCCACGAAAAAGCCCGGGGCCGCCAGGCCCCGGGCGCGGCGCCGGCCGGTCAGCCGGCGAGTATCTTCTTGAGCGCGTGCTTGGCCATCTGCCGGTTCACTTCGCCGATGGCGTCCACCAGGGAGATGTCCTTGGGGCAGGCCTCCACGCAGTTCTGCGCGTTGCCGCACTCGGCGATGCCGCCCTTGTCCATCAGGGCGTCCAGGCGCTCGTCGGCCTGCATGGTTCCCAGCGGGTGACTGTTGAACAGGCGCACCTGTCCGATGGCCGCGGCGCCGATGAAGCTGCTGCGGGCGTTGATCTGGGGGCAGACCTCCAGGCAGACGCCGCAGGTCATGCAGCGCGAGAAGTCGTAGGCGCGGAAGCGCTCGCGCTCGTCCCAGCGGGGCGCGGCGCCCAGGTGCCAGGTGCCGTCCAGCTGCACCCACGCGCGCACCTTCTTCAGGGCGTCGAACATCCGGCTGCGGTCGACGACGAGGTCGCGCACCACCGGGAACTTCGCCATGGGCTCCAGGGTGATGGGCCACTTCAGCTCGTCGATGAGCGCGCTGCAGGCCGGCCGCGCCTTGCCGTTGATGATCATGGCGCAGGAGCCGCAGACCTCCTCGAGGCAGGCGCACTCCCAGGCCACGGGCGTGGTCTGGCGGCCGTCGCGGGTGACGGGATGGCGCCGGATCTCGTTGAGGCAGATGATGACGTTCAGCTTCTCCCGGTAGGGAACCTCGAACTCCTCCCAGTGGGGCTTCGCCGAGGGGTTCTCCTGGCGCTTGATCCGGAAGACGACCGTTTTCTCGCTCATGGCGTCCCTTCCGCTAGGCTTTCTTGTTCACCGAGTAGTCGCGCTTGCGCGGCGCGATGTGCTGGACGTCGATGGCCTCCGAGTAATCGAGGACCGGCTCGTCCTTGGCCGCGTCGTAGGCGATCTTGGTGGTGAAGAGGTACTTCTCGTCGTTCCGCTCCGGGAACTCGGGCTTGTAGTGGCTGCCGCGGCTCTCGTCGCGGTTGCGCGCGGCGCGCGCCACGGCGCGGGCCGTCTGCAGCATGTTGCCGACGTCGCGGGCGTAGGCGAGCTGCTGGTTGAGCCAGCGACCCTTGTCGGTGAGGCCCAGCCGCGTGCGGTAGCGCTCGAGCATCTCGTCCAGATGGCCGATCAGCTCGTCGAGGCCCTTGTTGTTCCGCACCACCGAGGCGTGACGCGTCATCCACACGCCCAGCTCGTGGTGCAGGTCCGTGGGCGTCTCCGTGCCCGTCTCGGCCAGGAGCGTCTCGTTGATCTGCTCGTGCCGCCTCTGCTCGGCCTCGAAGAGCGAGGCGTCCGCGTCGGCGGCCCGGTCGGGCTGGCCGGCGACCCACTCGCGCATCGTGCGGCCCGCCACGCCGCCGGAGTAGGTGGCGCTCAGCAGGCTGTTGGCGCCGAGGCGGTTCGCGCCGTGGTACTGGTAGTCGCACTCGCCGGCGGCGAAGCAGCCGGGTATGCTGGTCATCTGGTTGTAGTCCACCCAGATGCCGCCCATGGAGTAGTGCACCGAGGGGAAGATCTTCATGGGCACCTGGCGCGGATCGGCGCCGGCGAACTTCTGGTAGATCTCGAGGATGCCGCCCAGGCGACGGGTGAGGTAGTCGGCGTCCATGTGCGTCAGGTCCAGGTAGACGACGTTCTCGCCGCCAATGCCCAGGCCCTCCTCCGTGCAGACGTGGAAGATCTCGCGCGCCGCGATGTCGCGCGGCACGAGGTTGCCGTAGGCCGGGTAGCGCTCCTCCAGGAAGTAGAGGCGCTCGGCATCGGGGATCTGACGCGGATCGCGCGTGTCGGCGGGGTCGCGCGGCACCCAGATGCGGCCGCCCTCGCCGCGGGCCGACTCGCTCATGAGGCGGTTCTTGTCCTCGCCGGGCATGGCCGTCGGGTGGATCTGGATGAACTCCAGGTTGGCCAGCAGCGCGCCCTGCTGGTAGATGGCGCTGGCGGCCCCGCCGTTGCAGATGGTGCTGGTGGTCGAGCGGCCGTAGACCATGCCGAACCCGCCGGTGGCCATGAGCACGGCGTCGCCGCGGAAGCTGCGCACCTCGCCGGTCTTGAGCTCCAGCGCCGTGATGCCGCGCGCGCGGCCTGTCCCGTCGAGGACCAGGCCGAGGAACTGCCAGCCCTCGTACTTGGTGACGGCGCCGCTGATCTCGTGGGGACGCGTCTGCTCGTCCAGCGCGTACATGAGCTGCTGCCCCGTGGTGGCGCCGGCGAAAGCCGTGCGGCGCTTCTTCACGCCCCCGAAGTAGCGCTGGTCGAGGATGCCCTCGGGCGTGCGGCTGAACATGACGCCCATGCGGTCGTACATGTTGATAATGTGCGGCGCCTCCTCCACCATGCTCTTGACGGGCGGCTGGTGGGCGAGGAAGTCGCCGCCGTAGACCGTGTCGTCGAAGTGCTCCCAGATCGTGTCCTCCTGCCCCTTTACGTCGAGGACGGCGTTGATGCCACCCTGGGCGCAGACCGAGTGGGACCGCTTGACGGGCACGAGGCTGAAGACGTCCGCCTTGCCCCCCGCCTCCGCGATGCGGATGGCGGCCATCAGGCCCGCCAGCCCGCCTCCGACCACGATGTACTTGGCTTCCCTGTTCATGCGTTCCCCCCGAGGATCAGATGCCGGGCGAGTTGGGCCAGAGGCCGTTGAAGGAGAGGAGCGAGCTCACGCCGAGGACGAAGAGGGCCAGGCCCACCAGGGCCCAGAACCAGATGGCGCGCTTCTGGCTGACGCGGGTGAGCGTCACGCCCCAGGTGATGCCGAAATTCCACATGCCGTTGGCGAAGTGGTAGACGGCGGCGCCCACGCCGACGACGTAGAGGGCCAGCACCCACGGCACGGCGAGCAGGTCCTGCATGCGGACGAAGAAGTCCGGATGCCCGCCGGCGGCCGCCTGCAGGGACCAGACCTTGGTCTCCCAGACGTGCCACGCGACGTAGGCGAGCACCACCACGCCGCTGACGCGCTGCAGGACGTAGTTCCAGTTGCGCTCGGTGCCCCAGGCGTGAGTGTTCCACCGGCCCGTGAGGACGATCCAGAGGCCGTAGAACGCGTGCAGGGCCAGAGGCAGGAAGATGAAGAAGAGCTCGAGCGCCCACACGAAGGGCAGGCTCACCAGGAACTCCACCCGCCCGTTGTAGACCTCCGAGCCGTGCATGGCATGGGCGTTCATGAAGAGGTGCTCCAGCAGGAAGAGCCCCACCGGGATCAGACCCAGGAGGCTGTGCACCCGCCGGTTGATGAACGCGCGCTTGTCGTACTCGGCCATGTCCGCTCCTTGCCGAATCAGGTGGAATAGTTCAGCGCCGAGTCAATGCTGGCCAGCCGCCGGGCGACGTTCTGCGCGTCGACGCAGGCGATGGCCGTCAGGTTGACGATGGTGTTCACCTCGGCCCCCCGGACGACGAGGTGGACGGGCCGATCCATGCCCATGATGATGGGGCCGATGCTGTGCGCGCTGCTGAAGCGCTCCAGCAACCGCAGGCTGATGTTCCCCGCGTCCAGGTCCGGGAAGATGAGCAGGTTCGGCTGTTCCTTGAGGTCGCTGAAGGGGAAGTGCTCGCGCATCAGCTCCGGGTCGAGGGCGACGCTGGCCTGCACGGGGCCGTCCACGACCACGTGGGGCAGCTCCTTGCGGATGATGTCGACGGCCTCGGCCACCTTGTCCGTGCTGCGGCAGCGCACCGAGCCGAAGTTCGCGAAGGAGAGCATGGCGATGCGCGGCACCAGGTGCAGCTGCTCCATCTCCGCCGCCGACAGGACGGCGATCTCCGCCAGCTCCGCGGCCGTGGGCTCCACGTTCACCGCACAGTCGGCCAGGCAGTAGATCCGGTTCTTGTGGATGAGGATGTAGAGGCCGGCCACCAGCTTGCCGCCCGGCCGCGGCCCGATGACCTGCAGGGCCGGCCGCAGGATGTCGGGGTAGTTCTGCCCGACGCCCCCCACCATGCCGTCGGCGTGGCCCTTCATGACCATCATGGCGCCGAAGTAGTTGAAGTTCTTCATGTCGAGGCGGGCCTGCTCCAGCGTGACGCCCTTGCGCTGGCGCAGCTTGTAGTAGTTACGGATGTAGTCCTCGCGGTGGGGCCAGGTCTTGGGCTCGACGATCTCGATGCCCTCGGGATCGTGCTTCAGCTCGTCGAACTTGCGGAGGATCTGGTCGCGCCGCCCCAGCAGGATGGGGCGAGCGATGCCCTCGCCGACGATCTCGCTGGCCGCCCAGATGATCTTGGGGTGCGTCCCCTCGGGGAACACGATGCGCTTGGGGTCCCGCTTGGCCAGGCTGAAGACCTTGCGCATGGTCTCGCGCGACCAGTCGAGCTTGCCGATGAGCATCTCGCGGTACTCGTCGATGTCCACCGGCTTCTGGGCGACCCCCGATTCGATGGCCGCCTTGGCCACGGCGACGGCCTCCCAGGTGAGCACGCGCGGGTCGAAGGGCTTGGGGATGATGTAGTCCGGCCCGAAGCTCAGATCCGCGTCGTCGTAGGCCCGCTTGACCGAGTCGGGGACCTCCTCCTTGGCCAGGTCGGCCAGCGCGTGAGCCGCCGCCAGCTTCATCTCCTCGTTGATGGCGGTGGCCTGCACGTCCAGGGCGCCGCGGAAGATGAAGGGGAAGCCGAGCACGTTGTTGACCTGGTTCGGATAGTCGCTGCGGCCCGTGGCCATGATGCAGTCGGGCCGCGCCCGCTTGGCGGCCTCGTAGGTGATCTCGGGATCGGGATTGGCCATGGCGAAGATGAGCGGCGTGTCGGCCATGGTCTTCACCATCTCGGGCTTGAGGACGTCCTTGGCGCTGACGCCGCAGAAGACGTCGGCGCCCTTCATGGCGTCGCCCAGGTCGCGCGCCTCGGTCTTGCGGAAGTACTTCTTCTTGTAGAGGTTCTTGTCCTCGTCCCCGCGGCCCTCCCAGAGCACGCCCTTGCTGTCCACCATGAGCACGTTCTCGAGCTTGACGCCGAGGGCGAGGTAGAAGTTGGCGCAGGCGATGCCGGCCGCGCCGGCGCCGCTGAAGACCACCTTGATCTTGCCGATGTCCTTGCCCACCAGTTCGACCGCGTTGAGCAGGGCGGCGCCGGAGATGATGGCCGTGCCGTGCTGGTCGTCGTGGAAGACGGGGATGTTCATCTGCTCCTTCAGCTTCTCCTCGATGTAGAAGCACTGGGGCGCCTTGATGTCCTCGAGGTTGATGCCGCCGAAGGTGGGCTCCATGGCCTTGACGGTCCTGATGATCTCGTCGGGATCCTTGAGATCCAGCTCGATGTCGAAGACGTCGATGTCGGCGAAGCGCTTGAACAGGACGCCCTTGCCCTCCATGACCGGCTTGCTCGCCAGGGCGCCGATGTTGCCCAGGCCGAGGACGGCCGTGCCGTCGCTGATCACGGCCACCAGGTTGCCCTTGGCCGTGTACTCGCGCACGGCCGCCGGCTCCTTCTCGATGACCAGGCAGGGCTCGGCGACGCCCGGCGTGTAGGCCAGCGAGAGGTCGCGCTGCGTGACGCAGGGCTTGGTGGAGGTTACCTCGATCTTCCCCTTGCGGCCGCGGCCGTGGTAGTCGAGGGCCGCGCGGCGCAGGCTTTCCTTCTTGCTTCGCTTCGTCGGCATGATTCCCTCCGCTGACGCCGCCGCTCCGCAATCGTGTCCGCCTCCGGGCGTGGGGCGCCCGACGGCCGACCATGAAGGGAATGGCGTAAAATCCGGGACCTGAAGGAGTTTCCAGGACCGCAGGCCAACGATTTCACAATTATCCCGACACCACGCCGATGTCAATGACTGCGGCGAGCGGCAGGGCCATTGAATGTCATTTTCCGTGGATCGCGAAGAGGATGCCGGATTTTTTTCGGACTATATGGCCGCCGGAAGGCTCATGCTCGCTCGAGGTACTTGCCGGTGGTCGTGTCGACGCGGATCTTCTCGCCGGTGTTCACGAACCCGGGCACCGTGACGACGAGGCCCGTCTCCAGCGTGGCGGGCTTGGTCTGCGCCGTGGCCGTGGCGCCCTTGACCTCGGGCGGCGTCTCGGTGATCTCCAGCACGACCACCTTGGGCAGCTCGAGTCCGAGCACGCGCCCCTCGAAGACCTGCATGTCCACGACGGTGTTGGCCACCAGGTAGGGCCGGGCCTCCGCCACCAGATCCTCGTTCAGCGAGACCTGCTCGTAGGTCTGGCTGTCCATGAAGACCCATTCGCCGCCGGCCTCGTAGAGGAACTCCTTCTTCTCCGTCATCACGTCCACCCGCTCGACCTTCTCGCTGGAGGCGTAGCGGAGCTCCTTGTTGGTGCCGGTCTGGACGTTCTTCGTCTTCACCTGGACGACGGCCTGGCCCTTGCCCGGCGTGACGTGGTCCATGGCGGTGACGCGGTAGAGCTCTTCGTCGATCTGGAGGATCTGGCCGACCCGGATCTGCGTGGCGACGATCTTCATGCGCGCTCCTCGAGTGATGTGTTCGTGACGACGCTGCGACGGCGGGCAAGATAGCAGAGGTCCCGCCGGCCTTCAAGGCGCCGGGGCGCCGCAGCCGGTGTCCACGCCGAGGGCCAGGGCCTCCAGGTGCGCCGCCACGCACTCGCGCAGGGCCTTGGGCTCGTAGCCCCCCTCGAGCACCGAGACCAGGCGGCCGCCGCAGAGCTCCTCGGCCAGGGCGACCAGGGCGCGGCTGACGCGGGCGTAGCCCTCGGTGGTCATGCGCAGGGCCGCCAGGTAGTCGGCCACGTGGCCGTCGAAGCCGGCCGAGACCAGCAGGAAGTCGGGGCGGAAGCGGCGCACGGCCTCGGCGCACTCCCCCTCGATCCAGGCGACGACGGCCTCGTCGCCGGCGCCGGGCGGCAGCGGCCGGTTCAGCGTCGTGTCCAGGCCCATGCCGGCGCCCCGCTCCTCGCGCGCGCCCGTGCCGGGAAACAGGGGCTGCTGGTGGCAGGAGGCGTACAGGACGGTGGGATCCTCCCAGAAGATCTCCTGGGTTCCGTTGCCGTGGTGGACATCGAAGTCGACGATGGCGACCTTGGCCACGGGCGGGCGCCGGTCCGCCTCCTGCAGGACGTTGGCGGCCACGGCCAGGTTGTTGAAGAGGCAGAAGCCCATGGCGCGGCTGGGCTCGGCGTGATGGCCCGGCGGCCGCACGGCGCAGAAGGCGCGCCGCCAGCGGCCGTCGTGCACGCGCAGGGCGGCGTCCACGACGCCCCCCACCGACTTGAGGGCCGCCGGCCAGCTCTCCGGCACCACCGGCGTGTCGCCGGCGTCCAGGACGGCGGGGCCCCGCAGGCAGGCGTCGCGCACGCGCTGGACGTGGCCCGCCGTGTGGGCCGTCAGGATCTGCTCCTCGCTCGCCGCCGGCGCCTCGCGGAGGACCTCGTAGCGCGGGTCCGCGGCCAGCGCCTCGAAAACGGGCTCGATGGCGCGCAGGCGGCCGGCGCTCTCCGGGTGGCCGGGTCCCGTATCGTGGCGCAGGAAGGCGGGGTCGGTGACGATGCCGACGGGGGCGGAGGGCTGGGACACGCTGTACCGTCCTGGCTGGGTCCATCCCCCGCCGTCGCGGGGGCGGCGGGGAAGCGCGGCGGGCGGCCCGTCCGGACCCGCCCACGGCCTCTGATCTTAACCGTTTCCTCACGGGCCCCGCAAGACGGGCGCGGCGGCTTTTACCCTTGAATCGGGGGGTTAAGTCCCTTCATTATGCCCGACTAGCCTGGCACGACCGGAACGGAGGCAGCGATGGGCAAGACCCTCATCGAGAAGATCATCGCCACACACGGCGGCCCGGACGCGAAGCCCGGCGACATCGTCGACCTCGAGATCGACGTGCGCCTGGCCCGCGACTTCGGCGGCGCCAACGTCGTGAAGAACCTGGAGGACGCGGAACTGGGCATCGACGACCCGGCGCGCACCTTCTTCACCTTCGACTGCAACCCCACGGGCAGCGACCAGAAGTACGCGGCCAACCAGCAGCGCTGCCGCCTCTACGCGCGCCGCGAGGGCATCAAGGTCTTCGACATCCACAGCGGCATCGGCACCCACGTGGCCATCGAGCATGGCCTGGCCGTGCCGGGCAGCACGCTGGTGTCCACGGACAGCCACGCCAACATCATGGGCGCCATCGGCGCCTTCGGGCAGGGCCTGGGCGACGTGGACATGGCTCACGTCTTCGCCTTCGGCAGGACCTGGTTCCGCGTCCCCCCCACCATCAAGCTGATCCTCGAGGGCGAGCCCGGCCCCCTGGCCGGACCCAAGGACGTGGTGCTGGCCATCCTCGCCGAGCTGGGCGCCGCGGGGCTGCTGGGCCACGCTGCCGAGATCCACGGCCCCTTCGCCGAGGGTCTGGATCTGGACGACCGCGTCACCATCGCCTCCATGGGCACGGAGATGGGCGCCATCATCGTCCTGTTCCCGCCCAGCCGAGCCGTGCTGGACTACTGCCGCGTGCGCGCCCAGCGCGACGTCGCGCCCGTCCTGCCCGACGCCGATGCCCGCTACGCCCGCACCCTCACGGTGAACCTCGACGGCCTCGGCCCCATGGTGGCGCGGCCGGGGCATCCCGAGGACGCCGTCGCCGTGGACGCCGTCGCCGGCCGCAAGATCGACTCGGCCTTCATCGGCTCCTGCACCAACGGCCGCATCTCCGACCTGCGCGAGGCGGCGGCCGTGCTCGCCGGCCGCCGCGTGGCGCCCGGCGTCGTGCTCAAGATCGTGCCGGCCACGGACTCTGTGTGGCGGCAGGCCCTGGACGAGGGCCTCATCGACGTCTTCAAGCGCGCGGGCGCCCTGGTGGGCAACGCCGGCTGCGCGGGCTGCGCCGCCGGCCAGATCGGCATGAACGGCCCCGGGGAGGTGACCGTCTCCACGGGCAACCGCAACTTCGCCGGCAAGCAGGGCAAGGGCGAGGTCTTCCTGGCCAGCCCCGCCACCGTGGCGGCCAGCGCCGCCAGCGGCGTCGTCACCCACGCCGGCGCCCTGGCCGAGGAGCCCGTCCTCTTCGTCGAGGGCGACGATCCCACGCCGCGCGCCGAGCGGCGGGCCGGCGCCGGCGGCGGCCGGCCCACCGTGATCAAGGGACGCGTCTGGGTGATCCGGCGCGACAACATCGACACGGACATGATCTTCCACAACCGCTACCTCGCCATCACGGACGTGTCCGAGATGGGCCAGTACGCCTTCGACAACCTCGAGGGCTGGGAGGACTTCGCGAAGCGGGTCCGGCCCGGCGACATCGTCGTCACGGGCGCCAACTTCGGCGCCGGCAGCAGCCGCCAGCAGGCCGTGGACTGCTTCAAGGCCCTCGGCGTGCCTCTCATCGTGGCGAAGAGCTACGGCGCCATCTACGAGCGCAACGCGGTCAACGCGGGCCTGCCCATCCTGACGGCGGACCTGCTGGCCACGGACATCGCCGACGGCGAGACGATCCGCGTGGACCTGGCCACGGGCCTGGTCACGCGCGCGGACGGCGGCACGGTGCAGGGCGCGCCCTTCAGCGAGGTGCAGCTCGGAATCTACCAGCGGGGCGGCCTGCTGGCCGGCTAGGAGGTGGCCATGTCACATCCCGTGGGCGAGGCGGGGGCGCGCGGCAAGGACGTGCGCTCGGACTGCTGGGTGCGGGTCGAGATCCGCGACGCGGGCGGCGTCGAGATCGCCCTGCGGTCGAAGGTGATGAGCATGTACGGCCGCGCCATCCGCGAACAGGCGGAGCGCGGCCTGACGGCCCTGGGCATCGCCCACGCGGCCGTTGAGATGGAGGACGCCGGCGCCGTTCCCTTCGTCCTCGACGCGCGCCTGGAGACGGCGGCGCGCCGGGCCCTGGGCGAGCTGGCGGCCGAGATCCTGCCCGACCGCCGCGTGACGCCCGCGCCCAGCCCCCGCGACCGCTTCCGCCGCAGCCGCCTCTACCTTCCGGGCAACACGCCGAAGCTGATGCTCAACGCGGGCCTGCACCGGCCCGACGCCGTCATCCTCGACCTGGAGGACGCCGTGGCGCCGGCCGAGAAGGACGCCGCGCGCTGCGTGGTGCGCAACGCCCTGCGCGTGGTCGATTTCGGCGGCGCCGAGCTCATGGTGCGCATCAACCAGGGCGAGCGCGGCCTGGCGGACCTGGACTGGATCGTCCCCCACGGCGTGCAGATGGTGCTGATCCCCAAGGTGGAGGATCCCGCCGCCGTGCGCGACGTGGCCGCGCGCGCGGCCGAGATCGCCGCGGCCGCCGGCCGCGAGGAGCCCGTCTGGCTCATGCCCATCATCGAGAGCAGCCTGGGCGCCCTCAAGGCCCTGGAGATCGCCACGGCCGCGGACACCGTGGTCGCCCTCGCCATCGGCCTCGAGGACTATACGGCCGACCTCGGCGTGCAGCGCACGCGGGAGGGCACCGAGAGCTTCTGGATGCGCGGCCAGATCGTCAATGCCGCGCGGGCCGCCGGCATCCAGCCCATCGACACCGTCTTCAGCGACGTGGCCGATCAGGAGGGCCTGAAGGCCAGCGTCCTGGAAGCCAAGAGCCTGGGCTTCGACGGCAAGGGCTGCATCCACCCGCGGCAGATCGCCGTGGTGCACGAGGCCTTCGCTCCCGACGCGGTGGAGATCGACAAGGCACGCCGCGTCGTGCTCGCTTTCGAGGAGGCCGAGGCCCGCGGCCTGGGCGTGGTCAGCCTGGGCAGCAAGATGATCGATCCGCCCGTGGTCAAGCGGGCGCAGCACACGGTGAAGCTGGCCCTGGCCACGGGGCTGCTGGCCGAGAACTGGCGGGAGGAGGCGACGTCGTGAGCGAGCTGGTCAAGAACGCGGCCGGGCGCATGGTCCCCACCGAGGTGAACGGCACTCCCCAGACGCCCTTCCAGGGCGTGGGCGAGTTCCGGCCCGCGGGGCGCAAGGCCGCGGCGCCCATCGCGCGCTGCACCGACTACCCCGCCGACGGGGACAAGCGCGTGGGCAGCCTGCGCGAGGCCCTGGAGAAGTGCGGGCTGCAAAGCGGCATGACCATCAGCAGCCACCACCACTTCCGCAACGGCGACCTCGTCATGAACCAGATCTTCGACGCCTGCGCCGAGATGGGCCTGAAGGACCTCGTCTGGTTCCCCAGCGCGTCCTTCCCCTGCCACGCGCCGGTGATCGAGCACCAGAAGGCCGGCGTCGTCAAGCGCGTGGAGGGCAGCCTCAACGGCCCGCTGGGCCGCCACGCCAGCCACGGTCACATGCGCGGCGCGGCGGTTCTGCGCAGCCACGGCGGCCGCTGGCAGGCCGTCCAGGACGGCGAGGTGCACATCGACGTCGCCGTGCTCGCCGCCCCCACCGCCGACGCCTTCGGCAACGCCACCGGCGACCGCGGCCCCAGCGCCTGCGGCAGCCTCAACTTCGGCCTGGTGGACTCCCTCCACGCCGACAAGGTCATCGTCGTCACCGACAACCTGGTGCCTTTCCCCTGCGTGCCCTGGCAGATCCAGGGCAACAACGTGGACGTCGTCGTCGAGCTGGACAAGATCGGCGAGCCGGAGAAGATCATCAGCGGCACGACGGTGCTGACCAAGAGCCCCGACCGCCTGCTCATCGCCGAGCTGACGGCGAAGTTCATGCGCGCCACGCGCTACTACCGCGAGGGCTTCTCCATGCAGGCCGGCGCCGGCGGCACGGCCCTGGCGGCGACCATCTATCTCAAGGAGTTCATGCGGGCCGACAGCGTGAAGAGCCGCTTCATGCGCGGCGGCTCCACGAAGTACCTGGTGGAGATCCTCGAGGAGGGGCTCACCGACTACATCCTGGACGGCCAGACCTTCGACCTCGAGGGCGTGCGCTCCATGCGCGAGAATCCCAACCACGTGCCCACCAGCCCCTTCACCAGCTACAACTGGCACGGCAAGGGGAACTTCGCCTCCATGGTGGACTTCGTGGTCCTGGGCGCCACCGAGGTGGACGCTGACTTCAACGCCAACGTCGTCACCCACTCGGACGGCCTCATGCTCCACGGCATCGGCGGCTGGCAGAACTGCCTGGCCGCCAACGTGACCATCCTGCCCATCCCGTCGTTCCGCGACCGCATCCCCGTCCTGGTG
>Ga0272442_10005407_pt1 | contig 17092 bp, 17 predicted proteins | sample SSMForm2O_FD_200262 | JGI IMG/M metagenome (GOLD analysis project Ga0272442, IMG submission 200262) | Marine sediment archaeal communities from Little Sippewissett salt marsh, Falmouth, MA, United States - SSM-Form-2O | ecosystem: Environmental > Aquatic > Marine > Wetlands > Sediment ... | reverse complement strand
GCTGTTGAACCGGAAATGACTTCGGTTGGATAACCATATCCTTCCTCTATAATGGTTTGTGCCACCCCATTATGAAATCTGACACTATCCCATCCCGGATCTGCCAGGACAATGGTATTCTTTGCTAGAGCGGTAATTGCTATATTAAAAAGAAATATACTGAGTAACAATATAATTATTATGAACACTATTTTATTATTCATAAAATGAAAAACCTCCCTTTTATAAAAATAAGAACATAAAAAATATCAATCGTTTATGGATTGTACAGTAAAAATATAGCAGGAAGAAACGTTTATTTTAATGATATTGTTTTAATTACCTCCTTTTTTAATAATGAATGGGAATTGTTTTTTTGATTGTTGGATTATTTTGCTATTAATGGCAAAATAAATTTGCTACTGCAGTTGTGTTATTGAAGTAGATGATAAAGTAAGTCAAGTCAATGGATTTTAAATAAGCATAGCTATTGAAAAGTTAATTGAAGAGAATTTAATATAATAATAAGTTTTTTTTCTATAATATTTTCTTTCATTATACATATATTATAACTAGAATTTTTTATGAAGTCAAAAAAGCATTGTTATTCAGGTAAATCAAAAATAATCGAAATCATTAAAATTAGATCATTTCTCATTTAACTTATTTTAGTTAGCGGCTAGCGCTGCCATTTCTTTTAATGATTCTTCAAGAGAATTCTTCAAGAGAATCAGAGAATTAGCTCGATGTTTTTGGCTCGAAAGGACAAAATGCAATCGGTCTTTATAGACCAAATATCGCACTGCAAAGCCGTCTTTGATCAAAGGACCATAACCTGCATAGCGCATTCCGAAAGAACTACTGGTGCTGGTCGAAAAATGATCAGTTGTAATTTCATGATAACCTGGCGAAGAAAATAATTCAGGTAGCGGTTTTAAGGGGAAAAGTTTTTCATGTACTTTTTTTAAAGCAAACAAATGTCGTGCAATCCCCTGACCATTTTTGCACTCATTAATTCGTTCAACATGTTTTAAAGAAGCGGCTCTTAAACCTTCCAGAGTGGGATTTTTCACAAAAGCAGAAGATTCCCTGGTAATTGGTCGCATGGTTTCTGTTCTTCCACCTAAAAATTGCTTTGTCATAACAGATTCGTATGCATTGAAAACTTTATGAAAAACTTTATATTGTGCCAATTGAATAGCAATCTGAACAAAACTGTCAGGACTAATGCCGATATGCTTAATGCGTTCTTTACCAAAAACTGTAAAAGGCAAGACTTCGAAGATGAATTTTTTACAGGTTTCTTGATTTAGCATTATTGCTTCCTTTATTGCTGAATCAAGTAAATTATCGAGAGTGAAAGTGATTTTATTTATAGGAATTCTTTTGCTCACATTTGATGAAATTTTATAAGAAGGCATATTTTGATAAAGATAAGAAACAAGATGACCTAATGTCGTTCCATCTACCCCCGAGTGTTCGTAATTGATTCCAAAATAATCTTCTTTATTGAGAATAAATTGAAGAGATTTGTCATACCAACGGAGTGATGTATCCCCACAAAAATAATGCCTAAACATCAATGAATCATTCTGGTACTGATTTTCATCAATAATAAAAATACCCAAGGCGCTTTCAATCATTTGAAGATTTTTTTCATTCCGAGGATCAATGGCAATTAGATGACTCCTTAAATGGGACCATTTTCTTCTTGGAAGACTCGTTAAAGAACCCAAAGCCAATTTATTTATTTTTTTTGGAAAATCCAAAATTGCCATAATACTATGGTATAAATGTTCATGATTCAATATTTTTCTATGGCTATCAAGAACCTCAAGGTGATAATAATGACCCCGATGAACGATAATCACGTGAGAACTATTAGCCTCAGTAAGATGAAAATCTTTTATTTTTCCCGGAATTCTCGTTGTGCTTAAAAGTGTTTTATACTGGGACATGCACAGAGGTTGTTTTTTTTGATAATCAATATCTAAAGATTCATTTAATATAAGTTCATTAAATCGGAAAATTGCAATAATAAGGCTTGTTAGAAATTCAGGAAATGATAAATTCTTTGCTTCAGTTTTTTTATCGACCACAAAAGTCACATTACAGCCCGTTGGTAAAGGCGAAGGATTGGAAAGATACGATTCAGACCAAAAGGGTTCCAACCAATTGCATAATTTATGATCTTTAGACAATTCCTTTAAATGTTTTTGAAGCACTGGTCCAACGCCATCATCAGACTGGAAATGCTTAATTGCATCGAGTGTGAGCTTGATTTCCTCATTTGAAAGAAATACTTCGCTCCATTCCATGAGTTTCTGGCATGTTTGTTCAAGGGTAGGAAGTGGTAACCTTAAAAGACTTTTCTGGTAAACATACATATTCATCATTTTATCTCCATTTTTATTAAAAAAACATCCACAATTTATTCAATTGGCAATAAATCGAATTTATCATTAATTAAAAAATACTACATTTTTTGTCAGAAACCTTTTTTTTGAAAAATAGTTCAATTTTATTAAATTTAACTGGTTCATTGTGAAAATAAACATCCCTTAAAATTTCCTTGATAATGTAAAAAAACAATTAAATAAAATTATTAATTATTAATTAAAATCATCTTGCTTATCAGTATAAAAAGAATGAATCAAAACTGCTTTATCCAATCTTTTTTTCCCACCATTTTATTACATAAAAGCAATGAGTAGTTAAAAAATAAGAAAAATCTTTTTTATTTTTTTTATTGTTTAAAAATGTATCTCAGAGTATTAAATTATTAAAATTTAAAAAATAATTGGTTACAATCAAAAATAAATGCTTCTGCTTAAAAAAGGCGAAATGAATTTATATTTAGATCGTTAAATTAATATGCATAACGATAAGTTCTTTTTGCTTTGATTCCATCAATAATCCCATTAAAATATTTTTTTCCTTTATTTTATTTATTTCTTGTTTTGTCATGATAAAAGCAATTCCAACAGAAAATATATCCGCAACCGGATAAACAACCCAAACACCTATCTTACCAATAAAAGGAGGGAAAATAATAACAAACATCAAAGTAAATATTGCCTGCCGGGACAAAGAAATAAATAAAGATTTAAAAGGTTGATTAATTGCCAAAAAGAAAAAATAACCCAAAATTTGTATGCCGATCAATGGCGTTATCAACATGGCAGTTCTTAAAGGAAAAATGCCTTCATTTAAAATCATTGGTTCCTTTGTAAATAATCTGAGTACATCTGTCGGAAAACAAATGATAACTAAAAATATTGCAAAACCGATACATATTGAAAAAATTAAGCTTTTTTTCAAAGATATAAATACTCTCTGATATTTTTTTGCACCTAAATTGTAACCAATAATGGGTTGGATTCCTTGAGCCAATCCCAAAAACGGCATAGTCGCAAAAACATAAATAAGGCTAAAAACACCAAAAATGGATATATCCAGACTGTTTCCATAATATCGCAGTGAGAGATTCATAACAATTGCAAGTACAAAAAAACCGATTTGATTAAAAAATACTCCGGCACCCAAGGACAATACCTGTTTCATTTCTATTACATTAAAATTTCAGTAAAATTCTTTTAATTGAAATTTGCTTTCCCCACGAAAGTAATAACGACTCAGTATTATTGTTGAAATCATTCGAGCAATGACAGTTGCAAGGGCAGCCCCTGCCGTTCCCATATGAAATCCGAAAATAAAAATCGGATCAAAAATGACATTTAAAAAAGTACCTAAAAACATTCCCAAGGCTGCAAATCTAGCATTACCCTTTGCTTTAATTGTATTGATTTCCAGAAAGCTTAAAAATATAAAGATAAAGCCAAATATAATATAGTTAAAATATTCTTCAGCGTGAACATTCAATATTTCTGTAGCACCAAAAAGATAAATCAATGGTGTTTTAAATATCATCAATATTACCGGTAGGAGTATTCCCAGCGATAAGGAAAACAATACTGAAGTCATCATTGTTTTCATTGCATTCTCTTTTCTATCGTTTCCCAGTGTAATTGAGGTAATTGATGCTGTTCCTGTGCCGATTGCCATACCAAAAGCGATAGCAAACATCTGCAAAGGAAAAATGATCGCCAATCCTCCCAATCCATTAGCCCCCACTCCCCAGCCGACAAATATTGCATCTACCAGGTAGTACATTCCATTACCACCATGGCAAATATCATAGGAATGGACATTCTGTACAATAATTTACTTATGTTTGCAGTTCCTAATTCTTCTTTTTGATTTAAAGTTGATTTCATAATTTATTTCCTTTTCTATATTTTAAATTAACTTTTTATAATCCACGAAACTAATAACAATAACTTGCATATTTTGCATTCGATTTTTTGAAAGTTTTTTCTTTTTTTATATCAAGGTTTTTTTACTAAAAAAATCAGGATCTTTTCTTTAAACATTTATGATATTTTTCCAACTATTATTACATCTATTTTTCTCATTTTTTCTCCTTTAGTTTTACAATAATGAATAATGATTCAAATATAATTAAAAAAATATTTTCTTACGATTTTGAGAAGCGGAAAAAGTATTCTTTGTTCACGAATTAATAATGAATAACTATTCAATAATAAATAATAAAATTAGCGATGGAAACCCCGTACTCCATAATAGTATTGATGCATTAAAAGATTTAACATATTCTTTGACCAATTTCTTCCCTTGTAATGTCGTGCAATTTCCAGCAATCCTTCGATAAAGTTATTTGCCAGTATATGATAAAATTCTTCATTGATTTCAAATTTATGCTTATTTATCTTTGGTTTCAATTGCTTTTTGATATGTTCTTTGGTGTTATTGATGATTTCATCTTTTGCTTTTTCATAGCTGGTCCCCTTGCTAAGGTCAAATAAAATCAAAAAGATTTTCCTCTTATCTTTTAATAGGTGTAAAATAAAAAACGATTCTTTTTCAAATAAATGACTTACATTGTTTTTTTCTAATTCTTCACTATTTTTTCCTTTCATCGATTGATTTATCTCATGATAAATAGGTTCAACGATTGCGGAAAATAAATCTTCCTTATTCTGGTAATAGCTATAAGTCAATCCAACTGAAATACCTGCTCTTTTTGCAATATCCTGCATCTTGGTTTTCATAAATCCATTTCTCGAAAATTCTTCGATTCCTGCTCTATATATGTTTTCTTTTATATTATCTTTTAGAAATTGAATAAAGTCCTCTAATATTGAATATCTATTCATTATTGTTTAATTTTTATCATCAATTTTCCAATTGTCAAGAGTTTCTTAAATATTTTTATAATGATAGAAACGATTGATTTTGATGATTATGATTCAGAAATAACCAGTTTATAGATGAATTATTATGATATTTTTATGAAAGAATTTTATCAAATGTTTCTACAGTGATTGCTGGTGAGCAGGAAAAGGTTATACTGGTTAATTGATTTAAATGTGTGGAAGCTTTAAATACTTCTTCTATGCCAGGAAGGTTAACAATGAAAACAAGATCATTATCTCCAAGCAAGGCATATTGGGCAACTACATTACCACCAAGCTTTTTAATAATCTCATTGGCCTTTTTTGTTCGTTCTCTACTAATTGACTTCATTGATTCAGAGGAATATTTGCCGAACATAAAATAAGTTTTCATATTCATCTCTCCTTTCCTTTTATTATAATTTTAATCATTCGCATTCAAGTAATATAGGGGAAACATGAACAAGGATGTTACACTAACTGTTTTTAATAAATAATCATTCTTCCTTTATAGCAAAAATTCTCTTTGTAGTCATCATATCCTTTTGCAATTTTAAAATAATTATTAATTAAAGAGATATAACGTTTGTATTTGAAATAATATTTAGGGTGAGTTTTTAGTATTAAAAATATCCCTGATTTTCGATAATGTTTTTTAAATGGGAATCTACTGTACCATCAGGAAGGATGTAATCCGGAGATACATAGCCTTCTTCTTCAAATCGTTGTTTTCTAATACATTCTCGACCACCATTCAGGCAGTATTCTTTAATCCATCTTTCATTAATTAAATCTCTATCAAAAGCTCTTTTCATTCCAGAAGTCTCATTGTACCATTCGCATATTTTTTTCATTGAAACATCATCTCTCTTTCACAAAATAAGCATATTTTTATTTATAATAATTTTGTATAAAGAAAATTAATCAAATTAGTTCTCCTATGTCAATGGTTAGAATTCTGTTTGCAGTGATAAGTGATTTCAAAAAAAATGAAGCAAGATTATTTTTTTAGCAACCCAAAATAAATGCCATTTCATTTTAAAGCTTTATTAATTTTTCGAATAAGATATGTTTTACTACATCAAAAGCTTTCAAAAAGGTAAATCATTAAAGGTAAATCATTAACTGAAAAATTATAAAATTATATTTTTGATTCTTTATTTTTTTCTTTTTCTTTTGCTTCCAGGCGAACACGCTTACTTAATGCATCAGCCTTTGTTAGCAGATAAATCATTCCACCTAAAAACAATAAAAAAATGCCAACTCCAATGGGAGAACCCCATCCTAATATAAGGAGCCAATTATTCATTTTTTTCTCCTAAAAAATATTCTATTTTTACATATTTAAGGAAAACACCTTCTGATTTATTAAAAATTTACAATTATCAAATACATTTCATTAAAGCTGAACGTAAAGTATAATGTAAAAAGAAGTAAACAAATGTGGACAGGATATTTTAAGGTAAAATATAATAAATCTTTAGTTCCATCTCCTTATTAATCCTTTAAAAAGGAGATTGTAGCGTTCTATTTTAAAAGATGTTTTTTTTATTTTCGTAAAATTATAAGGTATCGGTCAAGTGTTCATGGTTAACATTTTTTTAAATTAAATTTTCAAATTGATATATTCTATTTCTGCATATCTTTCCTAAATCCTCTTTTTTTATGAAAATATATTATTATTTATTTATCTTTCATGACAATATTATAATAAAAAATAGAATACAAATAATAAGGATTTCTGGTGATATTTTTAAAACGTGAATTATTTTATCGGCGTTTATCATATTTTTAAAGATTTTTGTTTCTTGATGTCTAAAAAAGTAAAAAGGAAAATTATTTATCAAACGCTTTATCAAGATGAGTGTTTTATTTGCTCTCTAAATGAGGTGCATTCTTTAGAAGATTTTTTGCAATGTTTACTCCCGTTTTGGTTACTGCTACTCCACCCCGTCCAGTTTCCTTTAGACTTGGATGCATTGCTTTTCCAACCATTGACATCGCATCGATAACTTCATCCGGAGGAATCGTTGACTGAATTCCGGACATTGCCATATCCGCGGAAAGAACCGCAATTGAAACCAGAGAACCGTTTCGTTTGATACAAGGAACTTCAACCAGACCTGCAACCGGGTCACATACCAATCCCATAATAGATTTTAAACAAATGGCCACAGCCTGAAAACATGGCTCTGCCTTTTTACATTCCATCCATACCAGGGCAGCGGCACCCATGGCTGCTGCAGCACCACATTCTGCCTGACAACCTCCTTCTGAGCCGGCGAGTGTTGCTCTCTCAGCGATAATCTGTCCAACTGCTGCTGCTATTATCAATCCCTCTAAAAGATCTTCTTTTTTATGTTGTCTATGCTCTTCCCATGAAAAAAGTATGCCCGGTAAAATACCACAGCTACCTGCTGTTGGTGCAGCGACAATCCGACCCATTGATGCGTTAAAGGTTGATACCAAAAGAGCAATTTCTGAACTTTTACTGATTATTTGTCCTGAAAGAGAATCCTTTTTTTTCAGGTATTTTTTCATCTTAAGTGAATCATTGGGAACTATTTTAGGAGTCCATTCATTCACAGCAGCCTCTCGGATAGACCTTTTCATATCAGAAAGCCGATTGTTCATGTTTCTAATGACTTCTTCTTTGGTGCAATCCAATTTTACTGTTTCCATACTAATAATACTATCAACCAAATCCAGCCCGTTTTTTTCCATATAATCGGATATTTCATTAAAAGATCTCATCAAATAGTTTCCTCCCTTGATGGTGGCAAAAAGTATATTTTGTTATAAACATGCTCAATATCTTTTAGGTTTTCTATTGTTTTGGTTTCAATTTTACTGTCCATTTCAATAACCATCATAGCGTCCTGACCTCTTGCTTTTCTCTTTAAATTCATTTCAGCTATGTTCAATTTCATGCGAAAAAGTTCTGTGGTAATGGAAGATACAACACCTGGCTTGTCTTTATGGAAGATAATGAGAGTAGGTAATTCACCATCTATATCTACATTAAAACCATCAATTTCCTGAATAAGAATGGCACCTCCACCCGTGGAAGCACCAACTATCTCCATCGTGCTTAATTTTGATTTTATGACAAATCTGACCGAGTTAGGGTGCGCTCCATCGATACTTTCATAATAAAATCTATACATCATTTCTGATTTATTTGTAAAAGAAAAAGCATTTCTAATTCTGATATCATCAGGATGCCAACCCAAAAGACCACCTATAAGCGCCCGATCAGTTCCATGTCCCCAATAAGTATCAGCAAAGCTGCCTCTTAAATAGATTTCCACTTCTTTTATCTCTTTTCCCCAAAGACGTCTGGCAATGTTTCCCAACTTTGCTGCGCCAGCGGTATGACTTGAAGACGGACCTACCATAACGGGACCTATTATTTCAGTTAAGGACATATTATTTCCTCCTTACTATTTGGAATTGTATTTTTTTAGATATTATTCCATTATACGATTTGTTTAGTTTTAATTAATACATAAACATTTTTTATTTTTGTCATTTATTTTCTATTATTTTTTTCTCTTTTTCCCCCTATAGGATTGATTATTATCGTTATCAATTCTAATTATAAATAAAATAACTCAAAATCATTCGTTTTATTGATGGATAACTGCAGAGATAAATCAATTAAGGAGATATTTTAGTATGCGTTAATGATTGTAAAGATCATTATCAACTACGAGAATGTCATAAATATCGTTATGCCTTAAGCCGGCCATTCTTTCTGATCTTGAAAAACGAAACACAATCAATGATTTTACATCCGGCGTAACAATGGCAGGAAGATGCACCTTGAATTGCTTTATGGGGATATTTTCTTTGCCATGGGATGCCTTGGGTGATGATAATATCTGATTCCAGGTCAGTTGTGATAGAAGTAAAAGCGTTTTTATCATGGATGCTCTTGAAGGCTTATCGCAATTTGTTATGCAATTTTTACTTCTATGGTCCATGTGGCGAAAGGAAAATATAGATTTCCTATTATCGTAATTATGAGGCAAATTGACTTCAAAACGTGTATTATTTTTCATTTTTATTAGATTAGGATTAAACATTTTATTCATTTCGCAGGTACTTTCTTAAACAGCGAGCCATCGAGACGCAGCTTATCTCATTTCCAATGCCCGCCTCCTTCCAGCATTGATCGGAGTGAGATAAATTCATTAGGCGAATAGCTGAATATTGACCAAAAGCTTCGTATATTTCATCAAGAAACATTTTGGTATTTTCATCAATCGTTAATGGATCAAAGTTTTTATCGGCGCGTATCCCTTTTGAATCATGAGCCTTGCAATGATGATAAAGATCAGGAACAACGGGACCATAAGCCCAAGCTTCAATTTTATCCGAAAAAAGCTTTTTTTTGTAAACTGCCATAAAAAGCCCTTGTGCATAATAAACAAGTTTTTGAAGTTTTAGGTTTGAGATGAGTTCATGATCTTCTTCGGTTGCTTCCTGTGCTTTATGAAGAAAATAATTTGCAATATCCAGGGCAGAGTATTTAGGCAACATATGACATCTCCTTAAATGACTATTTATTAAATTGAATATTTACAGTTTAACATTAAATTATTTTTCAGGCAAAACATTATTTTAACATAAAAAATAGTGTTTTGCCTTGTCAATCAATTTTACCAGTTACTTAATTCCATCGGTCAACCAAATATATCCCTAAATATCTTAAAGGCATGAAAGGACTGAATTAATCTTTTTAATTAATCACTTTTTAAAAAAGCTTTATCTAATAAAATAAAACAGATAGAACAAGAAAATATTTAAATAACTCAATTGCTCTGTCTGTTTGAAACGAGGATTATCTTCAATGATTTAAAAATATTTTTAATCCGTCTCCTTCTAGCGAGTATATTTTGAACTTTATGTTGACCTACGAAACATAATAGTTAATTACCAATTTCAGTCGAAGCGAAGGGTCAGTTGTGTGATCGGAGGAATGACAGCAAAAATATGTTTGACCCGTAAATTCCTCTTCATCGCATAAGACGACACCAAAATTTGGATGAATTCCATCAATCAATGCAAGTAATAGCAAATTCACAAATACCAAGATATCCAACCAATCTAACCCTCAATAACAGAAATTACATTTTCCACCCTTTTAAAATAACTTTGATTGCTTCAGATAATTGAAATTTCTCACAGTTCTCTGTTACTTGATGCAATCCGATATTGATATCTTCTGTTCCAAAAGTATAGTAGTGGTACATGTTTAAATCAGCATATACAATAATTGCACAAACCGGTAGAGTCTCTAAATTAAACTGAAGATATGATCTGTAAATATCTTCAGATGCATTCACAATCATTATATTGGGGTGAGATCCTTAATTGAAGTAGGGTTGGTCTCCAAACATCATCATAGCATTTTTTCCATTTTCCGATTCCAGTTGTATAGCAGGGTCTTTTCCATAGTATACGGAATCAAGGTAATTGTCTCATTAGCAATGGTTGAACCGGATTAAGCAACTTCTTCACTGGGATTAATGGTCACTATAGTTGCATTGTTACTACCCAGCTTAAGATGGACTATAACCCGCCTCCAGAATATAGACATTAGAAGTAAATGAATTGATGATAGGGTTATTTTGACTTGTTTCATTACAACCAGATAAACATAAATAAACCACGACAATAAAAAAGAATATAAAATAGTTGATAGAGCGCTTATTTCTTCTTTTCATTGAAATGGCCTCCTTTTTTAATATTTAAAGATAATTAATACCATATCATTCTTGTTTTAAAAGCACTATTATCCTTTATAATAAGTTGATATATTTTCATTATGCAAACATGTTTCTTTTAATAAATCATCTTTTTGCATCTTTAATAATTTTAAGGTAATTTTCGGATGTATCTTATTTGTTATTTTTGACTCTTTTTTAATTATTTTCTTGTTTCCCTTTATGCAAATTAAATTGATATATTAATTTTACATGATTAATTATTACAAATAACAAAATCAATTGATATCTGGTAGGTTAATGATGAAATATTTGCAGTTTTTCTTGAAATATTATAGGCTTGATGCTGTTTAAATGTTTTCCGAAGAAATAATATACCTATACTGGTAAATGTGTTAATAAAGATTTTCTACTTAAATAAAAAGACCGATTTATTCCTACGATAATAATGAATAAAATTCTTCTTTATCTTAAAAACAAAAAACAAAAAGGGAAAGCGTTTTATCGGATACCAAGGAGTTTGATATTTTTCTGGTTCTCTTATTGAAAACATTTTATTTTTTGAATGGAATTTATGATCTGAAAAAAATAGATTTGTTGATTTTTTGAAAACAATCATATTACCAGTTATTCATCTTCTTTATTATGTCGATTTCCATGACTCTTATTTGGTTTAGATTATTTATTTATTCAAATATAATCATTTTTTTAATGTTTGATTGTTTTTCCAATATTCCGGTTCTATTTTCCAATGTTGTCCTAATTCATAATCAAAAGAAATTGGGTCAAATTTTTTTGTTCCACTTGCAGGATAATGGGTTAATTCTCCAAAATATATTTTCCCATTTAAATTGTACAAATCTACACGAACATAATCAAAATCAACTGAAAGTTTTTCCGCCAATTCCAACATTCTTTTATAATTTTTTGGTTTTTTAATTTTTGGTCCCTGGGGCCGATGTAATTTTTTGACTGATAAAAAATTCCATTTTTCATCAAAAGTACTTGCAGAACCAATATTTATTCTATCAAAAATTACACGAATTAGTTTACATTTTCCATGAAACATATGGAATTTAAAATCTTTTGGGATCTTTCCGTCATCGTCAATTAATAATTTTTCAATAATAATTTTTCTTCTATTGATTTGATTTGCCCACTCCAGCTTTTCCAAACCATAGGTAGTTTTAAGCCATCTTCGGCAAGTTTTCACCATCTGTTTTTTTTCAAAATGACCATTTTTTATAATAATATTTTGCCCTGATGTATGATTTGGTTTAATGATAAATGCCGAAGGAAGTCTTTCAAAAGGAATGGTTTCCGGTTTATTCGTTACATACAATAAAGGAATTAATATCTCTTCTGCTTTTTTTTCGCCTAATATTTCTTTTAGGTATGACCGAACACGATATTTATCAGTCGTAACAGGCAATAAAGGATTTCTGTCATAAATCTTTTTCCAGACGATTTTTTCGTTGTAAGATTTTGGGTAATTAAGATTTAAGTGATATCCTACTTTTTTATAGAATCTTATTTTTTCTAATTGATAATTAGAAATTTTATTCAAAGCATAAAAGGCATAATCTCTAGCAGTTTTTAAAAAAATAAAAATAATATTGTGATTTTTAATATTTTCTTTGATTTTAGGGAACATTCTATTCATTTTCTTAACTTATTGTAAACTATCCTTTTTAAATATTTTGTAAAAAATACTTTAAAATACGCTTCGTATCCATAATAATGTATAATATTTAAAAGCTATGCTATTTAATATTATACATATTTTTTAATGATGAGTAAGGTAGTTAGGAAAAGTTATTTTACATCCCATAATTTTTCTTCATATTTTACAGTTTGATCATTCCTCATGATATAAGAAGCATAAATCTGTTAATTTTGCATTCCATCATTATCAACTGACATATCTGCAGATGAGACGCCTTTATACAAATTAAAATCTGTGGTAATTTTTCTAAAATATCAATGCTTTTAGTGTTCCACAAAAGCCCAATTGCCAAAGAAGTGATCAAACAGGCATTATATCATCTGGCTGCTAATACATTTACAGAGGTATCCGGATATAACCTCTTTATTCCTTTAGCATAATTTCATTTCTTGAGCTTCCATATGATTATCTAATTCTTTGATTTTTTCTAGAATTCATAAAATGAATTCTTCCATTTTTTTGGGAAAAGAACCTGCCATTGTTTTCTAACTTTATCGAAAAATGCCATAATATGCCACCATAATTGTTAATTTCTTCAATGGTGATTAATATGCCTTTTATTTTGCAATCTGAACTTTCTGATAGATGGCCTTTTTGCTAAAGCTTCCCCAATCGTAATGGAATCAATTTTCTGGGCAAAAACAATTTAAAATATCAAAGAAAAAGCAAAACAAACTTAATACAAATAAGATGGAAAGCCAATTATAATTTAAACACATTTTATTCAACTCTTTTTTTGTATTAAAAATATTTTTTCCTCTCTTCTTGCCATTTAATTATTAAAAAAAAGAAAATTAATATTTTAATTATTAAGTTGATATAGATAACATTGTTTTTATTAATCACTTTTATCTCAAGCCAAAGATATAAAAATATCTTATAATTTCTTATTTGTCTCTTTCAAATCAAAACTGTCTAACGAATCGGCTTCATTTATATTCGAGAGCAGAATTCAAGTTAAACTTTCCGGACAGAAAAATGCTGTTCCATTTTTAAAAAATAGAAAACCGGATATAAGAATAAAACAAGGGTCATTTTGTAATTTTAATTGATAGTGTTATGATGAATGATTGTTAAAATTGTGTAAAATGATTGGAATGATTTTTTAGTGTCTTTATACGCCCATTTCGTAGAACTGTCAAATAATGTCTTTACCATATCTGCGTTCTAAAGAAATCAATAGGACTCAAAAGACAGAATACTTAAATATTTATTCACTTTTAGTATATGCACGCGACAAGCTCTATTTATCATCATCGTGCATATTCTTTTTGATTGTCAGTATCCTCATTGTGTGAGGTTTCACAGGTTAACTTTTTTTATTCATTGAAATATTCTGAAGCAAAGAAATGTTTTGCATCCTTCTGAAGTTCATTCTTACATACCTACTTGAAATAAGTTCTCCAATCCATATTGTCATAAAATTTTTCATAATAACTTCATAATTTTCCTATTATTGTGTCAACAGTATCAATTCTTTAGACTCGTGTCATAATTTTGCATAAATAACTTTATAAAAGAATCTTCCGGGACTTCCAGTATTTTCTCTAACATCGAAATCAATGCTGTCATGACATTTATCTTTGAATCTTTGTCCAATTCAAAAATTCCTTCATCCGTTAAATTCAATGAAGCCACGAGAAAAATCTGCATATATTGCAAAGGATATTTGCAATACCAAACTTTCTTTTCAATTCCTTCTTCAATAACTTTAACCAAGACAGGAGCCAGAGCTGTAACAACCTGATTCATAATTTTCTTATGAAGAAGTACATTTTCTGTTTTATGCAGCTCTTTTAACAAATGACTGTCAACCTTATCGGTGATTCGCATGGCTAAAAATACATTTATCAGTTTTAGTTCCGGACAAATATCGTTTTTTATTAGAATATTTTCTACCCTGTTAGTGATAATATCTGTAAATCGTTATACAACTGCATCCAATACTTCTTCTTTAGAATTAAAATAATGATAAAGTGTGCCTTTCGCTATACCATTTTTTTATATATCTTTAATGTTACTTTCTTGATATCTCTTTTTAATAAAAAGATTTTCGGCTGTAATAAGGATTTCGTTTTGCCTTTCATCGTGCTTTTTAATTCTCATATTTTACTACAATAATAAGACCGACGGTTGGTCTTATTATAAGATGTCATATCTATTATATTTTTTCAATCATTATTTTAAAAATATTTATTTTTTTTGATTAATTTATGACATTGAATATTGCCAGTTTTTTAAAAGAAATAGAATATGATTAATCATGTTTCTTTACCAATGTTTCATTAAAATTTTAAGATAAATCAGAAGATTAAAGCAAAATCATATATCCATAACTCATTTTAAACAGTTGAATGAATGTGGATTGATATTGAATTTGTTGAAAAATTCGTTAATGAATTGTTTGAATTATTTTCCGGATTTGAGGAATTGATCATATCAATTTATGTAGTATTGTTACTGGTATGTTATAAATACAAATTGATTTTTCCTTCGTTATTTAAATATTGAAAATAAAATGTACTATTGTTTTAGACAGTAGAATAATACTGGAAACAATATTTAAAATATTATTTATTCGAGGAAAGGTCCATAAAAAATTGATATGTTAATTATCTTTTTTATTCTGAACTATATCAATTTCCTCTTTCATACTGATAAAGTAACAAAGGGTATTTTTAAAGAAAATCAATGCATCAATAATTAAAATAACGACCTTTTTTGTCTTTAAGAAAATAATTCAAAGCATATATTTCATTAACTTTTGTCAGACATTTTTAAATTAAATACTCTTTTATATCAAGTAAAAAAGAATTCGTAAATAGAATTAAGATTAGCCATGGTATCGTGCTTCCTAATACTTTCAATAAAATCGCTGAATGCCTTTTTAAAAAAATGGTAAATAATGGTAGACCTTTCGTTAATTTTATACGAGTTAGTAATGTTATAAGATTAAAAAAGATTTTTATTAGTAATCAATATTTAAAAGTCAATATGCCAAGAAAGGATTTTAAAAAATTCTTTCTTGGCATAGTTTTTCATTAACTTAAAATAATTTTAAGTATAAACATTTTCTTGACGTTATGATTACGCGATTATCAAAAAGTTATATTTAAACAAATTATAGCCATTTTCCTCTACTTATTTCAATTGATAAATCCTCAAATTTATTTATGAATCTTTTTAGCCAAGGTCAAAACGATCTGCGATCATTACCTTATTCCAAGCAGATATAAAATCATTCAAGAACTTATTCTCAGCATCTTTATACGCATAAACTTCTGCAATTGCCCGGAGTTGGGAATTTGAACCGAAGATGAGATCAACGCGTGTGGCAGTCCATTTGAGTTCACCAGTTTCACGATCGCGGCCCTCAAATACATCTTCATTTTCTTTTTTCGGCTTCCAGGTTGTGCTCATATCAAGAAGGTTCATAAAGAAATCATTTGTGAGTGACTCCGGTCTCTCAGTAAATACACCATATTGTGAATTTTTATAATTAGTATTTAAGACACGCATACCACCAACAAGAACAGTCATTTCAGGAGCAGTTAATGTCAGTAGTTGTGCACGATCTAGAAATAGCTTTTCTGCTGATATCGAATATTTTGTTTTAAGATAATTACGAAATCCATCTGCCATTGGTTCGAGTACTTTGAATGACTGAACATCCGTCTGCTCCTGTGACGCATCAGTACGTCCGGGCACAAAGGGAACAGTAATATCATAACCGGCATTCTTTGCAGCTTGTTCTATGCCTACACATCCACCCAGAATAATCAAATCGGCTAGTGACACCTTCTTTCCACCGGACATCTCTTTATTAAACGCTTTTTGGATTCCCTCAAGAGTTTGAAGAACAGACTTCAGTTGATTTGGTTGATTCACTTCCCAATCTTTTTGTGGAGCAAGACGTATCCGTGCTCCGTTCGCCCCCCCACGCATATCAGAACCACGGAATGTTGATGCTGAAGCCCAGGCCGTTGAAACCAGCTGAGAGACAGATAAGCCAGAAGAAATAATCCTGATCTTAATGTCAGCAATATCCTTCTGTTCAATTAATTTATAATCGACTTGGGGCAACGGATCCTGCCAGATCAATTCTTCCTTGGGAGCTTCGGGACCAAGATAACGCGAGCGTGGTCCCATATCACGATGAGTCAGCTTAAACCATGCGCGAGCAAAGGCGTTTTCAAATTCTTTCGGATTTTTCAGATAACGCCTTGCGATCGGCTCATATTTCGGGTCATAGCGAAGGGAGAGATCTGCCGTAGTCATCATGGGTCGATGTTTTTTCGATTGATCGTGAGCATCAACGATCATATCCTCTTCTTCTACATCTTTAGCCAGCCACTGATGCGCACCTGCCGGACTTTTTACCAGCTCCCAATCGTATTTGA
>Ga0272442_10005405_pt1 | contig 17094 bp, 11 predicted proteins | sample SSMForm2O_FD_200262 | JGI IMG/M metagenome (GOLD analysis project Ga0272442, IMG submission 200262) | Marine sediment archaeal communities from Little Sippewissett salt marsh, Falmouth, MA, United States - SSM-Form-2O | ecosystem: Environmental > Aquatic > Marine > Wetlands > Sediment ... | reverse complement strand
TGATGATCCGCGAGCGCTTCGAGGCGGAGAAACCTCTCGACGGGATATCGATTGCCGCCTGTCTCCACGTAACGACGGAGACGGCGAATCTCATGCGGACGCTGGCGGCGGGCGGGGCCGATGCTTCTCTCTGCGCCTCGAACCCGCTCTCGACGCAGGACGACGTCGCCGCCTCTCTGGTCGTCGACTATGGCATCCCGGTCTACGCCATCACGGGTGAGGACCGCGACACCTACTACGCCCACATCAACGCGTGTCTCGACCGCTCGCCCGCCGTCACCATGGACGACGGCGCCGACCTGGTGTCGGAGATCCACGGCAAGCGCTCCGATTTGGCCGAGGGGGTCATCGGCTCGACGGAGGAAACGACCACGGGCGTGATCCGCCTGCGCAGCCTCGAGCGCCAGGACCTCCTCAAGTTCCCGGTCATCGCGGTCAACGACGCCGCGACCAAGCATTTCTTCGACAACCGTTACGGCACGGGCCAGTCGACCGTCGACGGCGTCCTGCGCGCCACGAACATCCTCTTCGCCGGCAGCACGGTTGTCGTATGCGGCTACGGCTGGTGCGGCCGGGGCGTGGCGATGCGCGCCTCGGGCATGGCCGCCCACGTCGTCGTCTGCGAGGTCGACCCTCTGCGGGCCCTGGAGGCCCACATGGACGGCTACCGTGTCATGCCGATAGCCGCCGCCGCTGAGATAGGCGATGTCTTCGTCACGGTCACGGGTGACTGCAAGGTGCTGCGGGCCGAGCATTTCGAGCGCATGAAGGACGGCGCGGTCGTCTGCAATTCCGGCCACTTCAATATCGAGATAGACCTGGAGGCGTTGGAGGCCATGTCGACTTCCAGGCGCCAGACGCGTGAGTTCGTCACCGAGTACACGCTCGGCAGCGGCGGGCGGGTCAATGTCCTGGCCGAGGGCCGTCTCGTGAACCTGGCCGCGGCCGAGGGCCATCCGGCGTGCGTCATGGACATGTCCTTTGCCAACCAGGCCCTCTCGGCCGAGTATCTGGTGAAGGAGGGGGCGAAGCTCGAGCGTCGTGTCTACTCCGTCCCCGAGCATCTCGACAAGGAGATAGCCCGCATAAAGCTGGCCGCTCTCGGCGTGGACATAGACACGCTCACGCCGGAGCAGGAGGAGTACCTCGCGTCCTGGGAGATCGGCACCTAGGGCGTTGTGAGAAGCGAAATAGCATAACGGCGGCTCGTCCGTGGACGGGCCGCCGTTTCACATGTCTGACGCCGACGCGTCCCCTTCCCAGTCGCATCGCCCCTCAGCCTCCTTGCCTCCCTGCGGGCCTCCTAGTGGCGCCGCTGGTAGAGGGTGAAGCCGGCGACGGTGCCGGCGCCGAAGAGGATATTGGGTATCCACGCGGCCACCTCGGGCCATATCACGCGCCCCTCGTGCAGGGTCTGGCAGAGTATGACCAGGAGGTAGTACACGATGCTTGCGCCGACGGCGATGCCGAAGCCGGCGATGGCCCCGCCGCGGTGGAGGTTGAGGGCGAAGATGAGCCCGAGCAGGACCGTCACCACGTTGGCCAGGGGGGCCGCCAGGCGCATGTGTATCTCGTAGATGGCGGATGCGGGTTCGCTACCCTGTCTTCTCACGTACTCTATCTGCTTCCGGAGTTGTCCTATTCGCAGCGACTCCGGCTCCCTGGCCGATAGCGCCAGCTCGTCGGGTGTCAGGTCGAGCGCGACCTCCAGCTCCTCGAATGCCTCTTCGAGTATTACGTCGCGTCCGTCGGGCGAGTACACGCGTCGCACGCCGTCGTGCAGGACCCAGCACTTCCCGTCCCAGGCTGCCCAATCGGCCACGATATCCTCGCCGGTATCCGGGCGCGTGAGGCTGACCGACCGCATGGTGGCCGCCTCCAGGTCGAGCTCGCCGATGTAGTAGGTGGCGCCGGCGTGTTCGCCGACGAGGTTCTCAATCTTCCGAGTCGCCTGCGCGGCCCGTCTGCCGCGTATTTGTCTGTGGAGGTCCTCGGCCCGGGGGGCGGCGGCGGTTATCACGAACTCGCCCAGGAGCCCGATCGCAACGGCGATGACGACCCCGGCGGCCATGACGGGGGACACGATGCGGGCGGGGCTTATGGCGGCGGCGCGCATGGCCAGTATCTCGTTGTCGCGGGCGAGTCTGCCGATCCGTACGAGGACGGCGACCAGGCAGGCGGCGGGGCTCACCTGGTAGATCACGACGGGCAGCATATTGATGTAGTACTCGGCCACGAGGCCCACGTCGGACGCCCGCGCGAACTCGTCTATGTTCGCCAAGGCGTCGATGAGTATGTAGAAGCCGGCGAGGGCGAGCAGGGCCGTAATGTAGCCCCGCAGGAAACCCGTCAGCACGTAACGCTGCAGCAGACTCATTACGGCTCCTATATCCTCATCTGCCGCCACATGAGCGTAAGGCCCACGCCGAGGAACACGACGTTCGGCACCCAGAGGAGCGCCGCTGCGCCCGGCGATGCCCATGTCACGGCCAGCCGTTCGGCGGCCAGCATCAGCGCGTAGTAGCCCAGCACGCCGGCTATGGAGAGTGCCAGCGCCCCTGCGCGCCCGTACGCGCTCCTGGCCCCCAGCGGTATGGCCAAGACGACGAGCGCCAGCGCCGAGAACGCCATGGCGTCGCGCTCGTGCAGCTCGGCGCAGAGGTCGTCCACGGCTATCCCGGCCTGTCTATCCTCTCGAATCCTCGCCGCTATCTGCACGGATGTCATCTCCCGGTCGCTGGTGGGTCCGGTCTCGACCTCGGCGGGCAATTGCAGCGGCAGGTCGTACGTTTCGAAGCTGACGCGTCGGAGCCGCTCGGGGCTGTCGGGGAACAGGGTGGTATCGGCGCCGCTTTCGAGGTGGAGGAGTATGCGTCTGCCGGCCGCGTCGCCCGTGATGGTCCCGCGCTCGGCGATGATCTTCCGCGCCATCCGCCCTTTCTCGTCGAGGGCGAATATGCGCACGCCGCGCATCCGGTTGCCGCGGATGTGTTTGATATAGAGGAGGTGGTTGGGGAAGACCTCGATCCTTGTCCGCTCGTGAAACAGTGACGCCGGCGACAGCAGCCCCACGCGCTCGACCATAACGCGCCCGGCGAGCGCGCTTCTCGGAACGAGCTGCCGGTTCAGCCCCAGAAGCCCCAGCGAGAGCACCCCGGCGGCGACAACGACGGGCACGCAGTGGCGCAGGTAGGGTATCCCCGCGGCGCGGATGGCGAGTATCTCCCTGTCGGACGCCATGGACGACAGTGCCGTGATGGTTCCGACGAGGGCGGCCACGGGCACGGCGCTGGAGAGTGCCGCCGGAAGCAGGAGCAGCATGAGCCTCCCCGCCGTGCCGCCGCCGGCCCGCGAGGCGGCCGAGAGCGCCTGCACGAATTCCCTCTTGCTGAGAAGCCCCACGAGCAGCACGGAGGTCAGGCCCAGAAGGCCCACCACGAACGGCCCAAGGTGTTGTCTCAGCACGTATCGCGAGAGTATCTTCACGCGGGCTCCATCCTTATGGCTTCGGGCTATTATAAGGTGTCGAACCCGATCTGGCACGTGCCTGTTGTCGGGAAGTTTGGCCCCCCGCGTCGGTCCTCGGGCCCCCGACGCGGCCCAACTTTCTCTGAACTCCCGCCCGGTGGAAACCGTCCAACCCTGTAACACAACGACTCAGTCTCTAAGGGGTGCGGTGTGCGGGGCGCCGAGGGTGGTGTTCTGAGCGCACCGGATTCCCGGCAACAACTGAGTCGGTAAGGGGACGAGCTTGCTGAGGGGCGCTGGGCCTTTCCCTGGGGGGCGGGTCCGGTACTGGCGCATCTGCTAACGATTGAGGGTGGCGAGGTAGTTTCACCCGAGAGAACGGGGACACGTGTGGACCTCTATCGTCCAGTGGTGTCGGTAATGCTGTTCACGCTGATTTGTGGACCTTCCTTGGCGGGTTCGTCCGGCCTGTCGCGATTCGCCGAGGGCACGACCCACTCGGCCGGGGCGGCCGTCCGCTACATGGACGACCGTGACTATCACGGCGGCGATGTCGACCGCGTTTCGGTCGAAAGCGAGCAGTATTACGCGCGTCTGGGCTTCCGCACGGGCGACGCCAAGCGCGACGAGCTCTTCGTCAAGCTGGGCGCGGCCGACCTCTCCACGACGGCCATCCTGGACGTGCCGGGCTGGCCCAAGGCCGAGCTGGACGGCGACTTCGGGCCCCTGGTGGGTGTCGGCTACTCCGACGCCACCGAGTTCGGTGGCGGCTGGGTCAACGGCAGGGTCGTCCAGGCGGCCTGGCTGCGCTCCGACGTGGACGAGGTGAAGCACAACGGCGAGTCGGCGCGCGACGTCGGCGGCCGTGTGAATGCATTCGAAGTCGACATGACCTCGACGCTGGGCTACAGCTTCGCCGACGGCCTTCTCACGCCCTATCTGGGCGTTCGCCTGTCGTATGCGCTCCTCGACCTTGATGCTGACTACATGTTTTCAGGCCGGCGGTACGAGGTGGGCCACACCTCGCGTGCCGATCACTACTTCGGCGTCGTCGGCGGGCTGTGCGTATCGTCGCCGGACAACCGCCTGAGCGTAGGCATCGAGGCCGAGGCGGGCGACGAGCGCGCGCTGGAGCTGAGCGTCCACGCCCGCTTCTAGGTGTTCGTTTGAGAGCAGGGATATGTCTTCCCGGTTGTCTGATGGCTCCGGCTCGGTCATAATGTGGGCCGCCATCCGGTGCCGCCGTGGCGGCGGCGGGGTGGCTTTCAGTCCAGCAGACTCGAGCCAACCGGCCTGCGCCGGCAACACGGGGCCCTGGTGGGCGCCGAAAGGAGGTCCAATGCATCGACTGTTTCTCATCGCCGGCCTGCTGATGGGCGGTGCGCTCCTGGTGTCTTCCGCCGCTGCCGCCGACTGGTGGTCCCAGTCGGCTTACGAGGACGAGCTCGCCTTCGTCGTCGGCGTGCAGACGAGGTCCATGGAGCGCGACATCGAGGGCGGCGACGTCAAGTCGGGCGAGTTCGAGAGCGACGAGGACTATCTGCGCATCGGCCTCGGCTTTGGGGGGCCGGGTGGCGGCCAGATGGGGCTTGCCTACCTGGACGCCGGCCAGGCCGATGTCTCCACCACCCTGCGCATGGACAAGTTCGCCGCGCGCGAGATAGAGACCTACGAGCTGGACACGACCGAGTACTTCGCGTTCGGCCTGCGGGTCCTCGGGCCTCTGGGTGCGGACGCCGACGACACGGGCGAGGGCTGGATGCTCGGGGTGGCTTTGGAGTTCGCCTTCTGGGTCTCCGCCGACGTCGAGTCCGTCGAGTGGCAGGGGGTCGAGGCGACGAACGTCGACGGAGAGGTCTCGGCGACCGAGTTCCAGCTCGATCTCCTCGGCGGCTACAGCTTCCTCGAGGGCAACATCCGGCCGTACGCGGGCGTGCGCCTGTCGGGCATGAACATGAGCGTGGACGAGCTTACGTACACGGTGCCCGGCAACACGTTCGAGGTGGATGGGAGCGTGTCGGCCGAGGACATGGCGGGCGTCGTCGGCGGGCTGGAGGTGAGCCTTCCCAACGACCGCCTTGCCCTGAGCGTGGAGGCGAGCGTGGGCGATGCCGACACGGTCGTGGCGGGGCTGGAGCTGCGCTTCTAGCGAGGGCAGGTAACCGAAGACGGGTGGCCCCGGGCTGCTACGGCCCGGGGCCTCTTTGCGTCCTGGGGAGGGTACGGGCCGCTCCGGTGGCCGCCGGGCGCATCGCGAGTTGCGGCGGGCGGGCCCGGCCGCTATACTTCCCCCGATGGCTTCGCACCTGGAGGTCCCTGTTTGAAGGCCAAGGTCGCCGAGCTCGCCGCCTTCGGCGAGCCACTGCAAATCAAGGAGTACGATCTTCCCCCGCCCGACGCGGGCGAGGTCCTTGTTCGCATCACGGCCAGCGGCGTCTGCGGCTCGGACGCCCACATCTGGGCCGGCGAGGATCCGCGCATAGCCCTCCCGCTCACGCTGGGGCACGAGGGCGTGGGCGACGTCGTGGAGACGGGCGGAGAGGTCCGTGACGTCTCGGGCGCGCCGCTTCTTCCGGGCGACCCGGTCGCCTGGGACCGCGGCACCGTGTGCGGCGTATGTCCCTTCTGCACCCGCCGCGACCAGGAGTATCTCTGCCCGGACAGGCTCACGTATGGGATAACGCGCGACGGCTGTTTTGCCTCCCACATACTGCTGGACGCCTCGACGAAGCTGATCAAGCTGAGCGGTCGTGTCGATCCGGCCTCTCTTTGCGCGGCGATGTGTTCGGGGGCCACGGCCGCCCACGCCGTCGGCGAGTGCCGCCATGTGGAGGGCGAGGTAGTCGTGGTTCAGGGGCCGGGCCCGCTGGGGCTCTTCGCATCGGCGTTGCTGGCCGAGCGCGGCGCCGCCGAGGTGGTCGTGATAGGGACGGGCGACGACCGCGACCGCCTTGCATTGGCCTCCGGCTTCGGCGCGACGCACGCCTTCTGCACGGACGATTCCACGCCGGAGGAGCGCCGCGAGCGCATATGGGCCCTCGGAGACGGTTGCGGCCCGCGTGTGGTCGTCAATGCCGCCTGCTCGGCCGCCTCGGTCGAGGAGGGGATAGCGCTGACCGCCCGCGGCGGCGAGTTCGCTTTGCCCGGCGCGGCGGTCCCGGTGCGCGAGGTCTGCCTGCGCCCTTACGAGGACGTGGTCCTGCGCAACATCCACATCACGGGCGTCTGGGTATCCGGCACGTCGCACCTCCGTGTGGCGGTCGATCTCGTCGAAGGCGGGAGGTACCCGTTCGAGAAGCTCCTCACGCACCGCTTCGGGTTGGAGCAGGCCACGGATGCGCTTCGGGCCGTGGCGGCAAGGCAGGCCATCAAGGCCGTAATAATACCGGAAGGCGAAAAGGTGCGAGGTGGCTGATCACAGGTGCGATGTGTTGGTTGTCGGTGCTGGTGGCGCGGGTCTTCGCGCGGCGATAGCGGCGGCGGACGCCGGCGCCGACGTCTTGCTCCTCACAAAGGGCGAGTTGGGCCGCTCGGGCACGACGGCGACGGCCTGTTCCGATCGCATGGCCTTCCACGCGACGTTGGCGCACACGGAGCCGGGCGGCGAGGGTGCGTGGTGGTATCACGCCGACGACATCTACCGCATCGGCGGGCGCGTCTCCGACGGCGACTTGGCGGCGGTCTTGGCGCGGAACGCGGCGGAGGCGTTCGATTACCTCGCCGGTTTGGGCGTGCCGTGGGCGATGGACGGGGCGGGTCGGGCGGATCAGTTCGTCACGGACGGCTCGGAGTACGCCCGCGCGTGTTACACGGGTCCGCACACGGCGAATCACATCGAGGAGGCCCTTGTCGGGCGGGTGCGCCGGACGCCGGTCCGCGTCGTCGAGAATTGCATGGCCGTGGATCTGATCCTCTCCCGCGACGGCGGTGCGGTGGTCGGGGCGGTCGCCATGCCCGAGGCCTCGGACGGTTCGGTTGTCGACATCATCTCGGCGTCGGCGGTGGTGCTGGCCACGGGCGGCCCGGGGCTGATCTTTGCGAATCACGTCTACCCGGAGGGCATGACGGGCGACGGGACGGCCATGGCTTTGCGGGCCGGGGCGGAGCTGGTGAACATGGAGTTCATCCAGATCGGTCTGTGCTCGACTCGCACGAAGCTCGCCTGCTCGGGGAGTCTGATGCGTGCGGTGCCCAGGTTCGTCAGCGGGGACGGCCGCGAGTTCTTGGGGGCCTACCTCGGTGCCGACCCGGCCGCCGCGGGCGATCTCGTCTTCGAGAAGGGGGCCAGTTGGCCCGTCTCGTCCGAGGCGCCCACGTCGGCCATCGACGTGGCGGTATCGAGGGAGATGGTGGGGGGCGTGCGGGTCTTCCTCGACTACTCGTCCAATCCGGAGGGTCTGTCGTTCGGTATGCTTTCGGAGGCGAACAGGACGCGTTACTTCGCTGAGGCCTCGGGTGGTGAGGCCGGTGAGGGTAGAGAGTCGTCGCCGCTTGCGCGCCTTATGGAGCTGAACGAGCCCTGCGTTCGGTGGTTCGCCGAGCGGGGTATAGACGTACCGGGCGGCGACCGAATCGAGATTGCGCCGTCGGCGCAGCACTTCCAGGGCGGTGTGAGGATAAGGACGGGCGCCGACTGCACGCTGCGGGGGCTTTACGCGTGCGGCGAGTGCGCGGGCGGCCAGCACGGCGCCAACCGGCCGGGCGGCAACGCCCTTCTCGACTCGCAGGTTTTCGGGCGGATAGCGGGCGAGTCGGCTGCTGCGTTTGCCGTCTCGGTTCCCAGGGGCGAGCTGCTGCGCAATCGCATCGAATCGATAGCGGTGGCGATCGCCGAGACGGTGGAGAGCCGTGGGGGCGTACCGGCGGCCGAGGCGCGTGGTCTGATCCAGTCGGCGGTCGGGGGTTACTGCTCGGTCGTGCGCACGTCGCGGGGCCTGCGGCGGGCGGCGAGGGAGCTGGCGAGGCTACGGAAGCGCGGGATAGCCATGGACGCCCACGGCACGGCCTATGCGCTGGAGACGCGAAACCTCCTGGAGGTCGCCGAGGCGGTTGCAATGGCCGCGTCTATGCGTCGGGAGAGCCGCGGTCCGCACCTCCACTTCGGTCGCGCGGGGGAGGGGCTTCGTCCGCTGCCCTCGTCGGCCAAGTGGGAGTGCTACATCGTCCTGTGCCGGCGATCCGGGCGCCTGACGGCCCGGCGCGCGGTCCCACAACCGCTGCCGGCGCCGGCCGGCCTCGAGGAGGAGCCCAGTGCTCAGCAAGTCTGACGTCCGCGCTTGGATAGAGCGCATAGGCGTCGTACCGGTCATCCGCGGCAGCGATGCGGGTCTGGTGCGCCGGGCGGTGGACGCGGTCATCGCCGGCGGCTTGACGGTGATAGAGATAACGTTCACGGTCCCGCGTGCGGCCGAGGTCATAGCCTCGCTGGTTTCGGACCTGGGCGAGTCGGCGCTGGTCGGCGCGGGGACGGTGACGAATCTCGCTTTGTGCCGGGAGGCGCTGGGCGCCGGCGCGGCGTTCATCGTCTCGCCGAACACGGGGGAAGAGGTGATCCGCGAGTGCAACGGCGCGGGTGTTCTGGTCTGCCCGGGCGCCCTCAGCCCGACGGAGGTCGTCCGCGCGCTGGAGCTCGGGGCCGACGTTGTGAAGGTGTTCCCGGTGTCGAACGTGGGCGGCCCGGCGTACATCAAGGCCTTGCGGGGTCCGCTGCCGGACGTGCCGTTCATACCCACGGGGGGGATTGACCTGGGCAATGCCGGTGACTACATCCGCGCGGGCGCGGCGGCGATCGGCGTGGGCGGTTCGCTGGTTGGCAAGGCGGCCGTTGCGGAGGGGGACTGGGCGGCAGTCACGGACAACGCCCGGCGCTTCGTCGCCGAGGTGGCCGCGGCGAGAGGGGGCCGGCTCGCGTAGGCCGGGCGCATTGGCCCCGCCCGCGGTCCTCTAGAGCTTCGCCTCGAACCGCGCGATAATGCCGTCCAGCTCGGCGGCGGTCTTCTCCGGGAGGGGCTCCACGCTGTGCTCGTGCAGTAGCTGCCGCGCCCGGACGTCGGCGGTCTCCAGCAGGTCCGCCCTAGCCCTGTCGCACCAGTTCTCGTAGCGCTCCCGGCAGAGGATGGAGGGCTCCCAGTGCTCGCCTCCGCGCAGGTGGGCCAGTGTATGCTCGTCGGTCATGAAGTTTCCGCGCGGTCCCACGCGTCGCACGGCGTCCAGCCCGATGGTCTCCTCGCTGACCTCTATCCCGCGCAGAATCCTTCGCAGGTAGCCGGCGGTTTCGGCGTCGGCGACGAGTTGCGCCAGGCTGACGGTGAGTCCGGTGGCGAACATGCCCGCGTTGACGACGAGGTCGATTCCCGCGGCGAGCGGGGCGAAGGTCGTCGCGAGCTTCTCCATGCCCATCTGCTCATCGTAGCAGTGGTTGTCCGAGTCGAAGCCGATGGAGTGTGTGGGGAGGCCGTAGAAGCGTCCCATCTGCGCGCCCGCGAGCCGGCAGAGGACGGGCTCGGGCGCGGCGATGAGGACGTTGGCGGCCCTCATGTCGAAGGTGGTCCATGCCGAGCCGAAGACGGCCGGAGCGCCCGGCTGTATGGACTGCTGCAGTGTCAGCCCGCCCAAGGTCTCGGCGACGTTCATCGTGATAAGGCCGGCCAGCGTGATGGGCGACGTCACGCCGGAGAAGGGCTCGGGCAGGAAGCAGCACGGGCAACCGCGCTCGGCGGTGATCATCAGCGCCTCTACGGCCCCCGCTTCCCAGAAGAGGGGTGAGGTGGGGGACAGCTGGCAGATGACGTTGCGGGTTTCGGAGACGGTGGCGGCGGAGACGGCCTCGGCCATGTCGATGATGGCCTCGGCGACGTCGGGGGCGTCGGGCGAGAAGTACAGGTGTTTGGTCGAGTTGCGCCAGCAGGCGTCCGCGGCGTGCAGAAGGCTCGAGCGTGGCGGCACGTCCTGGGGCATCGCCTGGATGCCCACCACGTCGATCTCGCCCAGCGCGTCGGAGAGCCGCGCGAAGCGTCCGATGTCGTCCTTGGTCGACGGCCGCCGGTCGCCGTGGGCGCTGTCGAGGACGTAGACGGCGTTGTGGCCGGACGCCACGAGCGGCTGGCTCTGTCCGAGCGTGGACGTCGCACTGCCCCGGCGGTCGTGGATATCGAAGTGCCTCGGCGCGCTTTCGACGGCGTTTCTGACCAGCCTCTCGGGGAAGCGGACGATCTCGTCGTGGACGTCGGCGCCGGCCTCGCGCAGTATGTCCCGGGCCTTCTGCGAGCCCATGGAGAGGCCGACGTCCCCCAGCAGTCCGACGGCGGCCTCGTCGATGGCGCGCACTTCGCTCTCGGACAGAACGGTAACCTGCGGCAGTCTCATGGCGTGCACCTCCGCGGGCGATTCTAGCAGAATCCGGGCCGGGGCGTCGGCGTAATATCTGGGGGCGCCGTCAGGGCATGCCGATAGATGGTATAATGAACTAGGATAGGGTCCTGTGTGCGCTTATGGCGCCGCGTCCCTTGAGTTATTCGGACGAAGTGGGCACTAGGTTAGGGGGCTCAGGTGTATCGTTTCACCCATTCAGAGACACCGCCTTACAAGGTCGAAGGGAGGCCGTAATGAAGCGACCGTTGATCGGAGTCTTGCTGGCCGGTCTGGCGGCGGGGACGGCCCTGGGTTACAGCTTCAGTGCCAAGTGGCCCGATCAGCCGTCTATCATGCCCTCGCGGGGGATAGCCATCGACTCGGTCGGCAACGTCTACATCGCCGAGACGGAGGCCCACCGGGTCACCAAGTGGACGATGTCCGGGACGACCATCACCTCCATTGACCGCTGGGGGTCGATGGGCTCGGGTGACGGCCAGTTCCGTTACCCTCACGGCATCGCCGTCGGGGTGGATGGAGGCGTTGAGTACGTCTTCGTCCTCGACTCGGGCAACCACCGCGTCCAGAAGTTCACGACGGCGGGTGTGTTCATGTCCAAGTGGGGCAGCCGCGGGACGGGCAACGGCGAGCTTGAGTGGCCGCTGGCGATAGCCTGCGACAACTCGACGCCGGACGAGCTCCACATATTCGTGGCGGACACGGGTCAATTCCGCGACCCCAACGTCATCTACGGAGGCCACCGGGTCCAGAAGTTCACGGGCGCGGGCGTCTACGAGACGCAGTGGGGCGGCTGGGGCACGACGGATGGCCTCTTCCACTGCCCATCGGGTATCACGACGGATGCCAACGGCGACGTGTTCGTGGTCGACACCCGCGGCGGTGACGGCACGACTACGCGCAACCACCGCGTTGAGCGCTTCGACAACGACGGCACGTTCATCCTCACGTGGGGTACGTACGGCCACGCCGGCGGCGAGTTCGCTTACCCTCACGGCGTCGACAACGGCCGTTACGGTCTCATCTACGTCTGCGATACCGAGCACCACCGCATGTTGAAGTTCGGCACGACCGGCACCCTGGCGGCGACCTATGGTCACTGGGGCAAGGACAACGGCACGTTCATCTGGCCCGTGGACATCGCGTGCGAGCACACGGGTCTGGGCGATTTCTTCATCCTCGAGTGGGGCAACCGCCGCGTCCAGAAGCTGTCGCGCCTCGGGGCGTTCAAGGCGTGCTGGGGAGGGCGCGGGACGGGTGACAAGATGGACCGCCCGCACGACGTGGCCGTGCTGGCCTCGGGCGGATTCGCCGTGCTGGACACGGAGAACAACCGCGTGCGCGTCTACGACGCCGCCGGCGTCTTCAGCTTCGAGTTCGGCTCCGAGGGGGATGGCGACGGCGAGTTCGACGGCCCCACGTCGATCGCCGTGGATTCCTCGGGCAACATGTACATCGCCGATGCCGGCAACAACCGCGTCTGCGTGACCGACCCGACGGGCACGTTCATCATGACCGAGGGTCAGGGCGCGCCGAGCGATACGCCCGGCCGGTTCAACCAGCCTCAGGGCATCGCGGTCGACCCGGCCGGCACGACGATCTACGTCGCCGACACGGGCAACAACCGCGTGCAGTTGCTCGATGCGTCGACGGGCGACCTCATTCGCACCTGGGGCCAGTACGGGGCGCAGCCCGGCGAGTTCGACCACCCGCGTGGCATCGCCGTCTCGGGGTCCACGGTCTACGTTGTAGATACCGACAATCACCGCGTACAGCTCTTCGACACGCTCGGCAACTACCAGACCAAGTGGGGCGGCCAGGGCACGGGTTACGCGCAGTTCCGCCACCCGCGTGACGTCTACGTCGCCTCCTCGGGCAAGGTGTTCATCGCCGATACGTTCAATCATAGGATAGTGCGATACAGCGCCGGCGGTTCGCAGGAGGACACGTTAGGCAGCTTCGGCTGCGACGACGGTCTGCTCGCCACGCCGGAGGGCGTCGCCGTGGATGGATCCGGCAACGTCTACGTCGCCGACATGAAAAACCACCGCATCGTGCGGTTTGCACCTTAAGGAGGCCGCCAGAATGAGAAAGTCCATTCTTGTCACAGCGGCGGCGCTCGGCCTTTGCATCGGCATGGCCGCTGCCGAGTCCGTCCACTTTTACGGCGGCCACTTCTGGGACTTCGACATGGACCTCGACTTGCTCCAGGGCAAGACGGGTTGGTCGATCCAGAAGCGCGACACGTGGAACGCCGGGGACGCCATCAACCTGGGCGACCGTCGCTGGATAACCGATGAGGGTTTCACAATCGTCCATCGCTTCGACGGCCACAGCAGGACCATCCCCGAAGATGAGTACATGGACCGCTGGGCGTCCTACTGCGCCTACTGGGCCACGGCCAACCGCGCCTACAGCAACATCTACGTGGTGGGCAATGAGGGCGAGGAGTGGAGCCGCGTGAAACATGCCTTACTCAAGGTGCGCAGGGAGGTGCATGCAGTAGAGCCCAACGCCATAATCTGTATTGGATCGCCGCCGTCCAGCAGTTACTTCGACAGCGCTCTGAACACCATCGGCGTGTGGCTCGACGGCCTGGTCACCCACGGCAACGTGCCAATATCCTACATCAACGTGATGGAGAACCGCGACAATCCGGTCCATGAGGACTACCTGCCCGGCTTCTATGGCCGCTCGAAGCCGGTCTACATCACCGAGTACGGCGGCCTGCCCACCACCGATGGCTCTATGACGGCCTACACCAACGAAGTGCGCGACTGGAACAACACGCAGAACCACAAGGTCGAGTGCCGCACGTTCTTCGTCTACTGGGGCATCGGCAACGAGTGGTCGAGCATGAAGCTTCTGCCCATGCAGAACGCCGACCTCGAGGACTCCTACCGCAACGAGTACTACAACTCCTACGTCCTCCCGCGCCTGCAGATAACGGGTCGCGCGGTCACGCCCACGGGCGAGACGACGGCCACAGTCTCCTGGACAACGGACTACGCATCGACGACTCAGGTCGAGTGGTGGATGGTCGACGGGGGAGAGAAGGATCACCAACTCACGCTCGATGACATCCCCGACAGCACCAGCCACAGTGTGGGGATAACGGGTCTCGAGCCCGGGCGCGAGTACGAGTACCAGATCCGCACCTACGCTCTCGGTCGGCCGCTGACGATCACGTCGGCCTACTCGTATGTCCACATCCCGGACGGCACGGGGTCGATAAGCGGTCTGATCACGGACGAGGCCGGCTCGCCGATAGACGGCTGCACGGTCACCCGGACGCCCGGCGGTTACAGCCGCGTCACGGACGCGGCGGGCGCGTTCGAGTTCCTGGGCGTCCCGCCCGGCGACTACACACTTTCTGTCGAGGCTGGCGCCTGGGGCGATGTCGACGCCTTCCCCGTGGCGGTTACGGCCCCGGCGGAGAAGGACTCGGTCCAGATAGCGCTGTCGCCTTTGCCCAACCTGCTCTCCAACGGCTCGTTCGAGTCCGGGGCGACCGGGTGGACGATAACGGGCTCCGACGGCATCATCGGCGGCACGTGGTTCGGCGACATCACGGCTCGGTCGGGCAACGCCTTCTGGGGCTCGGCCTCGTCGGGCGGGCGCAAGCCCGGCCTGGCCCGCCAGACGGCCACGGTCACGCCCGGCCTCACATGCCGCGCCGAGGGCTTCTCCCGCCTCTACCGCGGCGAAAACCCCGAGTGTGACGTCCTCGCCCGTGTCGGCGTCGATCCCACCGGCGGCACAGATCCCGAGGGCGCCTTCGTCGTCTGGTCCGACACGGACAGTCAGTTCCGCGAGTGGACGTCCGAGTGGCGCAATCTCCGCCCCGACGATGTCCTACCCGGCGGGTCCTCCGTCACCGTCTTCGCCGACATAATCCAGATGGGCGGCGAGACCGAGGAGGACATCGCATACGGCTGGCACATCAACGCCTTCGACGACATGGGCCTGTACGATACATCGTACAAGTCGGGCGGCTGCCCCGACGGCTGGCTCCACGCCGGCTGGAACATGATCTCGGTCCCCTTGGTGGGCATCTCGTCCGCGGCGGGTGACGTCCTCGACACGGCCATCGCTGCCGGCAACGACATCACCAATGCCGTCTACCGCTACGTTCCCGGCTCGGGGTACGAGCTTTACCCCTCCGATTTCACCACGCTCGACCCGGGCATCGGCTACTGGGTCTATCTCACGGTCGCCTCGGGCGAGGGCGTAGCCGGCACGTACGCGTCGGATCGCATCGCCCTTGCCTCGGGTTGGAACCTGATAGGTCACCCGCAGCCGGTCCCGGTGCCGCTGACGGACGTCATCCTCGATGACGGCGTCACGCAGCTCGGCTGGGACGATGCCCAGTCGGCGGGTTGGATAGACGGCGTCGCCTTCGACTACGATGGCGGCTACCGCATCATCCGGACCAGCGGCGGCGATGACGACGCCTTCCGCCCCTGGCGCGCGTACTGGATGCTCGTGAACGTCTCGGGCCTGGAGATCGTCATCCCCTCGCCCTAGCGCGTTTGGCTTGTTGACCGCAGGGCCCCGGCTCCCCGCCGGGGCCCTTTCCCTCGGCTCGAACGACGAGTCAATACGGGGGTGCGCCACCCCTGGCGACTGTTCTGGCGGATGGTGAGACCCCAGCCCCATTGCTTGACCTGCGGTTCGTTATCCAACAGAATGAGGCTCTAACGGCGAGTTACTAAGGAGTCCCTCAAGGCGTTGTGGGGCCTCCCGCCGTGGCGAATCCGGACCGGTGATCATTCTCCGACGCACGAGACGAGGCCCATGCTCGATAAGCTCAACCGCGCGTTGATACCGGCCGTCCCCGTGCCGTTCGACTCATCCGGCGCTCTCGACGAGGACGCCCAGCGTCGCTATTGCCGTTGGATGGCCGGCGAGGGGGTACCCGGCGTTGCGGTCTGGACCCACACCGGGCGCGGCCTGCACCTCTCCCCCGACCAGCGCGAGCGCGTCTTCCTCTCATGGCGCGAGGCGATAGGGGAGGATGGGCTCATTATTGCGGGGGTCGGCAGCCCTCACGAAGCTGGGGGCGATTTCGCCAGGCAGGTCGACGGCGCTACGGACGTCGCCCGCCACGCGATGTCGCTCGGAGCCGACTGCCTCCTCTGCTTCCCGCCGACGACCGCCCGCGGGCGTGCAGACGAGGCCGACCTCGTCGTCGAGTATCACCAGCGCCTCTCGACTCTCGGCACGCCGCTTCTGCTCTTCTATCTGTACGAGGAGGCCGGCGGCGTCGCGTACTCGCCCGACGTCTTGCGAAGGGTGCTCGCAATCCCCGGCGTGGCGGGGGTCAAGGTCGCCACGCTCGACAGCGTCATGACGTTCCAGACGATTGCCGGCGCTTGCCGCGACTTCCCTCGGAGCGTACTGCTGTCGGGCGAGGACCGCTTCCTCGGCTACAGCCTCATGATGGGGGCGCGCGCGTGTCTCATCGGCCTTGCCGCTGCGCGCACGGCTCTCTCGGCCGACCTGACGTCTGCGTGGTTCGGCGGCGACCGTCCCGCTTTCTTCGATGCGTCCGCGCGCGTCGACCGCTTCGCCGAAGCCGTATTCTGCGAGCCCATGCAGGGTTACATACTGCGCCTTCTGCGCGTGTTGGCCGCTGACGGCGTCATACCCGCCGACGCCGCCCACGACCCCTGGGCTCCTCCGGATGTCGACGCTGCTACGACAAAGGCGGTTGAGTAAGGGTGGATTGGCGCGGTGTGCCTGGGGCCCGTGCGGAGATGACGAGGCTGAGCGACGACAAAGACGTGTCGAGTAAGATGGAGTGTGGGTAGGAATCGCGTTCGGGTAGTGAAGCCGGCGGTAAGGGATGCACGATCCCGCGCGCGACAAGGGACACGGCTTGGCTGACCTCACGCTGACCGACAAGCAGCAGCGCGAGTTGACCGACGTCGCGCGGAGTTGTCTCGAGGGCCCGCTCCCGGCGGACCTTCCGGAGCAGGTCCGCAGCCGCTTCGGCGTGGATCTCTCGGCTGACTACCCGCCCCTCTCGATGCCCACTCCGCTGATGGTCGCGCCGGGGCAGATGTCTCTCCGGCCCGAGCACATTCGCCGGGCGGTTTCCGCCGGCTTCGGCGGCGTGGTGCTCAAGTCCCACGTCGGCGAAAGCGCCTCGGGCCTCTGCTCGATGACGTGGATGCGCCGCCGGCCCACGACCATCCGCACGTTCTACGAGGAGGCGGACACCGCTGGCCAGCGCCCGATAATCCACTGGAACGG
>Ga0272442_10005404_pt1 | contig 17096 bp, 11 predicted proteins | sample SSMForm2O_FD_200262 | JGI IMG/M metagenome (GOLD analysis project Ga0272442, IMG submission 200262) | Marine sediment archaeal communities from Little Sippewissett salt marsh, Falmouth, MA, United States - SSM-Form-2O | ecosystem: Environmental > Aquatic > Marine > Wetlands > Sediment ... | reverse complement strand
AGCAATCATAGACCATGCGAATACAGATCCTTAGTATGGGTGTTGAGATCAATATCTACAGAATCGACTTCTCCTCCCGGTTATAGGATAACACCTGGCTTTTGTCGGTTTTCCCTTGACACTATCCCCAATTATCGATTACAATGCAATATTCAGTAACGATGTGTACTCATAGCCTTTTTAGCACGTTGTTTTTAAGCTGTTCTCTCGGAGGAGAGGTGGTTTCTTAGGTACGTTGGATTCTGTGGCAAATCGGATACAATAGTGAGAATGAGTTGTAGCAACTAAGTCAAGCAGCAATGAGTGGAAAATCCCAGTGGATTCATTTGCCATATGGAAGGAGAATATCAAAGATGCACAAGCCAAAAGGTTTTACGTTAATCGAACTTCTGGTCGTGATTGCGATCATTGCATTGTTGATGGCCATATTGATGCCCGCGCTGCAGCGTGTTAAGAAACAGGCCAGAGGCGTGATGTGCCAGGCGAACCTGAAACAGTGGGGCACGATCTTCGCCATGTACACGGACGACAACAACGGCCAGTTCCCCGATCGCAAGAGCGGCAGCGACGGCTACGGGCGATGGATGGACTCCATGCGGGATTACTACATCACCACCGAAGAAATCCGTTGCTGCCCGGTCGCCAAACGAATCGCCAACCCGGAGATGATCACCGGGATCGACTGGTGGGGCGGCACAGATATCGCCTGGGGCAAGATCCCCGGCTGGGATGCCGGAGGAGGCCGCACCATCGGTTACTATGGTAGCTATGGGGTCAATGGTTACATCTATGTGCCGATAGGCGAATCGGTCTATGGAAAGCCGCCCCAACGATTCTGGAGGACGGTCAACGTCAAGGGCGGCAATCGAATCCCCATGTTCCTGGACTGCTATTTCTGGTGTGGATGGCCGGATGATGACGATACGCCTCCGGAATACGACGGCCATCAATATCGCGGCGACGACAATGCCATGAACCGTTATTGCCTGAATCGCCACAGTGGATTCATTAATGCCATCTTCATGGACTATCACGTGCGATCCGTGGGGCTCAAGGAACTGTGGGCGATCAGGTGGAGCCGGATGTTCAATCCGGTTAATGCCTGGTCCACGGCGGGGGGGGTCAGGCCGGAAGACTGGGTCAATTATGGAAACGGCTGGATGGCCAAATTCAAGGACTACTAAGATAAGAAGGGAGATCCAAAAGCGTTCACATGAATAGATGAAGCTTTTGTCCCCTTGGATCTTTGAAGGAAGGAGGCAGTGTTAAGCCACATGGAGCTGGTTTTTGGGCTTCTGTTGAGTTGTTTCATCTTAAAAATTCCTACTTTGTAAACCGGAACCATTTTTTGGAGGAAAGATTATGTTAGAGAAAAGAATTGTAGGAACCTTAGTCTGTCTGGCTGTGCTGCTTGGTTTTTCAGCCGCCGGAGCCATGGGGGCCGACATCTTGTTTATCTCGGCACTGGACGGTAACGAAGCGGGCGCGGACGATGAGCTTAAAGCCTTCATGGAAGGTCTCGGACATACGGTGACGTATTTTGATGATGACGAAGACGAAGCAGCCACCGAGGTCGCGGCTGCCGCTGCGGATGTGGTCTTCATTTCCGAATCGGTAGGCTCAGGTGGCATCAGGGAAGAAATCACGGAAGTGGAAGTCCCGATGGTCGTCAACGAGATGTGGGCTTGGGATGAGATGGGTCTGACACTCGGCGGCGGCGCGGACGAACTCGTGGTCACCACAAACATTGAGATCGTTAATCCCGGACACCCTCTGGCCGCAGGTCTCAGCGGAAGCGTGGCCTTGCTCACGGATATTACCAGCAGTCTGGGCGAATGCCGTCTCGGTAAAGGTATCGCGGGCGATGCGGCCACGGTGATCGCAACCGCCACCCTGGCTGACGGTGAGACGTACGATATTCTTTTTGCTTACGAGAAGGGGGCTGAGCTGCCCGTGCCTCCTACCGACGGCAGTCCCCGCGTTGCCGCGGATATTCGCGTTTGTTACGGCTTTCACGAGTTCTGCGATCCTGTGTTGGCTGACAATGCTTATGCATTGCTGGAAGCAACGATCAACTTCGCGCTGGGGATCAGGCCTCAACCTGAGCCTTACAGCCCGAATCCGGCCAACGGCCAAACAGAGGTGCCGCGGGACGCGGTGCTGAGCTGGAAAGCGGGCACCTATGCCGACAAGCATAATGTCTATTTCGGCACCAATTTCGACGACGTCAACGACGCCAGCGTGACAGATTGGCAAAATGCATTGGTCAGTCACGAGCAGGACGGCACGACGTACGATCCTCCCGATCTTCTCGAATTCGGCCAAACCTATTACTGGCGCGTGGATGAAGTCAATGCGCCGCCCGACGCGACCATTTACAAAGGCGACGTCTGGAGCTTTACGACGGTCAACTTCCTCGTTGTGGACGATTTCGAGGGTTATACGGATGATGAAGCCGCCGGCGAAGCCCTCTGGCAAAACTGGATCGACGGCTTTGGCGTGGCGGATAACGGCGCGCAGGCCGGCTATCTGCTCCCGCCGTATGCCGAGCAGGCCATCGTCCACAGCGGCGAGCAGGCGATGCCACTTCTCTACGACAATGACATGAAATATTCGGAAGCCGTCAAAACTCTAACGACGGGGCGCGACTGGACGAGGGACGGCGTGACAGACTTGTCGTTATGGTTCAGAGGCAATCCGCCCTATGTCGGCAGCTTCGTGGAAGATCCGGTGGGCACCTATACGATGACCTCGACCGGGACGGATATCTGGGACAATGCCGACGAGTTCCACTTCGCCTTCAAGGAAGTCAACGGCTCAGCCAAGATCATCGCAAGGGTCGCGAGCGTGGAGAATACCCAGGAATTCGCCAAGGCCGGCGTGATGATCCGCGACACGCTCGACGCGGACGCGGCCAACGTTGGCGTGTTCATCACCCCTGAAAACGGCGTCCGGTTCCAGTACCGCAACACGGCCGACGGGAGCACGGATCGGCAATTCGTCGAGGGGATTACAGCACCTCAATGGGTGAGACTGGAGCGAACATCCGGCGGGCTCGTCAGGGCGTATTATTCAGCGAACGGCACGGACTGGGAGCGGTTCACCCTGGTGCAGGTCCCGATGACCATGCCCGTGTATGTCGGCTTGGCGCTGACCAGCCACGACGTTAATCTGACGTGTAAGGCCGTATTCACGGATGTCAGCTTCCCCGATACGACGGTGGATCCGCAATGGACCGACCAGGACATCGGGATGCTCAGCAATGCCGCCGAGCCGATGTATGTGGCCCTCAACGGCAGCGCCGTAGTCTATCACGACGATCCGAGCGCGGCACAAATAGACACCTGGACGGAGTGGGTGATCCCCCTGCAGGAGTTCGCAGACAAGGGGATCGACCTTGCCAATATCGACTCGATGGCGCTTGGCTTCGGCGACAGGGACAATCCGCAACAGCCCGGCGGTTCCGGTACGGTGTACTTCGACGATATCCGGCTGTATCGGCCACAGCCGGAACCTCAGCCGTAAATGACAAGAGCGTGGATTAGGTGTTCTCACACGATCTCTGAGTATATCGCCGTCGTTCGCCGCCGAAGTTCGTAGAACAGATAATGAAAGAGTCGTAGCTGTTTGAAAATCCTGCGGGCGATCCCGGCGCGTCACGACGGTACTTATGCGCTGAATCCGAATGGCAGGCTACATGTGCTCGAAAATACGGGTGACCTGATTCAAATTCCGATACATTCAAGATAATTTCCGGCGGAGCTGTCGCAGGTGGGTGAGAATATCGGGAGCTGCTTTGAGGTCAGCTAAGGGGATCAATCGCCACCAAAAAGAGCGATTTCATCGTTTCCACCGAGCGAACCAACGCTGTTGTTCCACAAGCCCAGAAGTCGGTTCGGGCGGATGCTCTCGCAGGGCTGAATGAAAGGCGTCCTCTAATTGCAGGATGGCCCGAGCTCCCCAAGGACCTCGCCGGCTTTCTGCCAGGTCTGTACCCACAACCGTTCCTTCTCGTACCTTTGTTCGGATACATCATCCATAACCCTATTATACTGGCCTGTGCGGATGATGGCAAAGGAAAAGGCCCATCCATTGGTCAGACTATTTCATCGTGACGACGGCGATTTCGAAGGTGCGCACCTGCGGCACGCGGAAATCGACCACACCATGTTGCCCCTGAAAATCTAATTTGAGATCATTCTCTCGCTCCGGACTGACCAGCGTGACGTCTTTGATGCGGCACTCGGCAGGCAGGCGCAGCTTAACTAAGACATCTTCGACAGGCTCGGCTCGGTAATTGACCAAATGAACGAGGCGTCGGCCGGGCTGTTCCGTTAGTTCCGAACACAATCCGTGTGGCGCTTGAACCGATAGGGAAAGCTTCCGGCCGCAGGTCCGGCGAATTGCGTCAATGATATCGCCATTCTCGGCAATCTGTACGACCTTACCGGTCGGTACACTATCCAGGGCCGGATTCTCTCGCGGCAACATCCATTCATCGTGCGTTGCGGCCGGGCCGATGATACAGAGCCGGCCGCCGGATTCGACGTATCGCCGGATCTGCTCTATCTGCGGATCAGAGAGCGCCACACATCCCGCAAGCACCAGCGCGCGATAGCGGGTCAGATCATCGAGGTGGTGATCGTAGATGATCTGAAAGCAGACCCGGTTTTCGATCAGGGCTTGTTCGGCGCGGTAGGTGAGACGGGCAAATTCGGAATCGGCGAACACCTGCGATGGGAAGCTCCGCAGGACCGCAACGTCGGCGACGACGTTGGCTCCGCGCAGCAGGTCGCGGCGCTCGTGAAAGAAACGAATGAATGGAACGAGCGCCTCGGACAGAGGCTCATTCGAGCCGGGCCTGGCGACGATGTTACCGTACTCGAACCAGCAGATGCATCCGAGGCAATCGCGGTTGAAGGCCATGGATTCGGCCATCTCGATGGGATTCGTGCTATAAGCAAATGCGATGTTGTCCATCCGCCGGGCGACTTTGTACGTGCGGATACGCGATCGCAGTTGTCCATTAGTATAGCCGGGTGCTCTGCCTTCGTCCCAGAATGCCTCGCCGCCCTGAAGCAGGCGTCCGTGGTCGACAGGGGGGCGGATCCAGTTTCCCGGCCCGCCGGGATTGCACTCGATGAGAATGTCTTCGCGAAGCGAGCGGGCGTACCGGCTCATGTCGTGATACGACTCGGCGAGCGACCGGCAAGAAAATTCCAGCCATGCGCGGCGCAGCATATTCTCCGGCGGGCCCGTCATCGGAGGCTGCACATTACCCAGATCATCGACGCCCATTTTCTTCAACTGACCGGTGGTGAAGGTCGTGTTGAGAAAGTCTCTAAACCGCTTGACGGAATTCGCATCCCGGCCGGGACCGTGTCCGTAGTTATCGAAGTGCAACAAGTCCACTTTAATATCCCGGACGGCAAAGCGAACGAGCTGCTGGTAGAACGCCTGGGCATCCGGATGGTTCCGGTTCCAACGATAGCGATACGTCGCCGAACCATACGTCAACGGCTCGCCGTCCTTATCAAGCAGAACCCAGTCTTTGGCCTGCGGCGTTTCTTTGAACAGCAACTCCCAGATAAAAGCCCCGCTGTAGTTATACACCCCCACGCGCAAGCCCGCCTCGCGGCAAAGCGCGGCAAACGCGACGGCATCGGCCATACTCTGTCGTTCCGCCTCAAGCCCGGCGCCTTTATAGCAATGCATCATGATGAAATTCACGCCAAGGTCTTTTAGTTCGGCGATCATCTCAGGACTATGCTCTTTGGCATAGGCGTCGCGTTGTTCCGCCGTCGGTGTGTAGCCGTCGCTGCCATCCCGCCGAACGCGGAACAGCAGCGGCTCCCAACTGCCCGCCATGACAATCCCATCCCGCTGGAGCCAATCGGGACGCTGCGCGAGCGGCAATGTCAATGGCTCAGCGGTAGCCAAGCAGGCAAGACAAAGCCAAAATGCGATGATCCATCGGATTGACACGACAACATTTCTGCGAACCGGTCGCACTGGATTCTCTTTACACGATCCCATCTTGATCTTCCTCATTATCTATGTCTCGATCCCGACACGGACTAATATCTTTAAGGTCTGAAATACACGGTCGGACCATTCTCATACTCTTCTTTTTCCCAGTCAGGCTGGACAATGACTTCATGGATCAGGTCTTCGAGACGTTTCATCTCCACACCGAGTATGACCGCCGAGGGGGGTATCCTTTCCGTTAAGGCGAGAAGATTTTTAGGGCCGGCCGTGTGCGTGATCTGCCGTTCCCTCGGTGAGAGAGAATCGCCGATTCGATAAATGATCGCTCCGGCGGACAATTCCGGATAGATATGGCCGCCGCCTTCGAGCGCCAACAGGGGGGCTAAGGTGAGGATTTGTTTCGGCTCCTTTGTCCTGGCGACGATATCCTTCGAAAGTTGGTGCAATTCGACGGGAACCCATCGTTCCGGCAGAAGCGCTATAGGCACTCGAAGCAAGACATAGGGATACGCAAGGACGGCGATCAGCGCGCAGGTTGCCATTGAGACCGCTGCGATTTTAAATGGCCTGCTCATTTTAGCTTGATCCCCGAGCCGTCGTAAATAAGACAGCGGAAAAACCAGACCAATGACCCAAAAGGGGACGGGGATGGCGAGATATTGTCTCCACATCGTCGGTGGAATCAGCGCTACGACAAAAAAGACGGCCGGTAGCAGGACGGCAAGCCATAGACTTCTCGTATGCGCTATCGTCAATCTGCGGCGAAGAATCAGGCAAGTCAGACCCAGATAAATCACCAGCGCTATCAGAACAAGATAACCCGGCGTCGTCAGGCACGCGACGGTCAGGGCGACTTTGTTATGAACCATCCCGATGTTCCGGAGCCATTGGCCGTAGAACAACGGAATTTTGACAAGATTGAGAAAAAACGCCTGTGGGGCCTGAGCGATCACCCACACGGGCCAGATCATAACCACGACCGAGGCGGCCAAAAACGGCAGGGCAGTTTTGAACTTTTGTGTAATCGTCTTAGCCGACGAGCCCACAATGACCACGAAAAACACCAAAACGACTAAGACCGTCGTAATCCGCATGAACGTGGCGAACGTGAGCAGGGCGCCAATGGCTGCGATGCGCCAATAGTGTGAGGGCTTTCGAAAATCCGTTGTGAGAAACAGCCATAAGGACAACACAATACATAGGATGACGACGTCGTGATTCCACGCATAGCCGTTAGCGTAATCGACGAGCGGATTGAATACATACAGGGCAACCGCCGCCAGGCCCAGCAACACGCCGGTTGTTGTAAACGGCTTGAAAAGATGGCGATAAATGCCGACGATGCACACCATCACCAGCATATCGCACACAGACGAGAGCAGCCTGACCACAAGCAGATAGTGCGTCGTGTCGAACACCTTGAACAGGGCGGCACAGAGCAACGGGTGGTAGGGCATCTGGGCCGCGTATGAGAAATCTTTGTAGATCATCTTGCCCTGGGCCATGCAGACGGCCCCGGTACAGTACATCTGCTCGTCCCGGCCGACCGGCTTGGCCATACTGTTGGCCAGAATCGCCGCCGAAAGGATAATCAACGTGATAACAACACATATTATGGCAATTTTTGAAGACATTTTGAGAAGTCTGATTTATAAATCGACAATCGATAATCGTCAATAGTAAATTTCCTTACCATTCGGCCAGCTCTCCGAGAAGCTCCTCGACCAAATCTTTCATGGTCACGATCCCGATGGGCCTTTGGCGTCCATGTCGACCGGCGCGGGTCACCAGGATGATCCTCTGTTTTTCCGTTTGCATGAAGTTGATGGCATCCGTGACGGTCATCTTTGCATCAAGCTCCCGGATCGGCTTGACAAATTCACGAAGATTGTCAAATTCCTCCGATGAACCCAATGTTTCATAGACATTGACAAAGCCAAGGATGTCACCGCGTTCGGTCCCGGCAACGAGCAGGCGGGTAAAGGCGCATTTATCCAGTTTGTTCAATAAGACGGAACGATCGGAATCGACATGAACCCTTTCGACATGACTCATGGGGATCATGACAGAACCGATGGGAACGTGCGAAATGCTGACTAGGCGTTTGACGATATCACTTTGCACGAGGCTGAGAATACCCTCTTCACGGGTATCTTTCAGGATAGCCTGGATTTTATGTCTCTGGGTGGAGGATATGACCGTTCCTGAAGAGGCCGTCAATCCCGCCAGCCGGGCAAAAAGACTTGAAATGAATTTGAAGAGCGGCACGATCCCGCACCATCTCAAAGGTTTGTAAAATGTGTAAAGGATCGGTGAGAGGTAGGGCATCAGCACGTCCGCACGATAAAAAAAGAGGTTCTTGGGGATCAGCTCGGAGAACACGAAGAGGGTGGGGACCATCACCACCGTGGCGAGAAATTCGGCCCGGTGTTCAAATTCGACGCCCATCCGGCCCAGAAAGGCAGTGGTGACAAGGCTTGTAGCGAGATAGTTGACGAGATTATTGCCGATCAGCAGCGATAAGAGCAAGCCGGAGCTGTCATGCAGACAACGGCCCAGGACCACAAAAGGGAACTGTTTTTTTTCGATGCCCAATCGCAGGCGAAGCCGGCTCAGTTGATAGAGACCGGTCTCGGAGCCGGAGAACAAACCTCCCAGCATCACACAACATGCCACGGCCAAAACGACGAGAAAGCTATCGTTCATTGTTTCGGAATGGTTCGAGGGTTAATATAAGCGTTTCAATTCGGCGTTTTTGCACTTTTTCGACGGTGAATCTCAGATTCTTCAAACGCGCCGTGTCGCCGGCTTTGGGGATCTTACCGAGCAGGGCGGTCACCAGCCCGCCAATGGTCACCTGGTGTGTTTCGGCCAGATCGATGCCGAACACCTCAGCCCAGTCGTGAACGGCCAGGTTGCCCGCCAGGCGATACTCAAAAGGCCCCGTCTGTTGAACCGGTTCAATCTGGCTGGATGGGACGATCTGACCGAGCAGCTCTTCGGCGATGTCCTCAAGGCAAACGGAACCGGCGATACCGCCGTACTCATCCACCACGACGGCCAAATCCGTTCGACTCCGGCGAAAAAATTCCAGTAAAGATTCGACGGTCTTCTGCTCCGGGACGAAATGAACCTTCTGAACAATTCTGTCCAGCGAGGTATCCGCCTTGAGGAGTATCTGTCGAAGATGGACAAGGCCGACGATATTGTCAATCTCGCCGACATACACGGGTATTTTTGTCAAGCGGTGCTTTTCCATCTTTTCCCGAGCCACCCGGCTCGAATCCGTCACGGCGCATGCGATCATATCCACCCGCGGGCGCATCACGTTGCGGACCTTTAAAAAACCCAGCTCGATCACCTCCGCCAGAAGCCGATTTTCGTCGGCACTGATCAGGCCCTGCCTTCGGATGGTTTCGATCAGAGATTTGAATTCATTGACACTGATGGCTTTGGGATGCCTTCCGGGCCCTAAGAGAAGACGCATAGCCGGCTCCAGGATGAGCACTTTGAACACAAATTCAAGAGGCGCAAAGATTTTAAGGCAGACGAAGGCCGGAAGGGCGGCCGAGACACTCAGTGCCCTGGAATTGGCATAGGCGATGGATTTGGGCAGGATTTCGCCGAAAAGCACCAGCACGATAAAACTGAGCAGCGCCGTCATGGCCGCCGCCAGAGGGCTATGGTCTTTCATCCGGATAATCAGGACGCTGGCAACGGCGTAATACAAAACGTTGACGGCCATATTACCGAACAGGAAGGAATTGAGCAATCGGCCCGGTTTACTTAGGAGCTTGACGGTAAGCTTTTGGAGTCGATGCCTGGATTCTTTCAGGAGCTTGATCTGACGGCGAGAAAGATTGAAAAAGGCGGTTTCCGCTCCTGAAAAAAAAGCCGAGCCGACCAGTAACATCAGCAGCAGAATGATCTTGGGAACCTGAGCCACCATCCGCGATTATCCGATTGTGGTTTTGGGCAATACAATCTTAAAAGTGCTTCCATGACCAGGTTCAGATTCTACCGAAATGCTCCCCCCATGTCCATCGATTACCATTTTGCAAAAGGCCAGACCCAACCCCGCTCCCGAATATTCCGCCGCCGGACTTCCATCCTTTTTGGTCGTGAAGAATCTCTCGAAGATACTTTCCAAATCCTCCGGCTCAATTCCGTCGCCGCTATCGATGATATCTATCTCAATGGTATTGGCTTTTTCCGAAGCTCTGATGGATAAAACACCGCCGTGCGGTAACATCGCATCGCGGGCATTGAGAATCAGATTCATGAAAACCTGCTGGATCTGAACGGGCACAACGTCCACCGTCAGATCGTCCGGGACCTGGAGATCGACGGTGATGCTGTCCTTGGTAAAATCCCGGCACAGACAGGTAAAAACCTCCTCGATCAATTCCCGAAGTCTCGCTTCCATCCTTTCCTGACTTTTGCCACTGACCAGCGCAAGCATACTCTCGATGATCGTAGAGGCACGATCACAGTTTCGGACGGCTTTTTGAAGGGCCTTTTGGGCCAGGGCCGGGTCGTCCGGATGATCCAGAGCAAAAGAGGCATAACTTTTTAACGGGGTGAGCAGATTATTCATCTCGTGGGCGATCATGTGGCTGACCGTACCGATATTGGCCAGATGCTGCAAGCCGGCGAGCTGAAATTTCAGCGACGCGTTCTGATCCTTCTGGACCACCACTCGCCTGTGGAGCGAAAGGCGTTTTTCCGTAAAGCTTGCCAATTGTTGGCTCCTGCTATAAAATTCGATTTCTATTGATATACATCGACGTTTTAGGACGTTTTTCTTGAACGCCGGCTGAGATAAAATAAGATACCGACAATGAACGAGCAGATGATTTTGCAGGAGCTTCTGGCGCTGCTGGAGACGAACGGCTTGACCGTACGCAATGAGCCGCTGGGCGGCGGCGGCGGGGGGTTGTGTACGATGAAGGGCGAACGCATCTTTTTTGTCGATACACAGGCCCCCTCCGTGACCGTGGCGGCGATGTGTGCGGAGGCGGTCTTGAAAGTCGTGGATATCGAACAAATATACATCAAGCCGCAGGTCCGGCAATTTATCGAAACGCACGGCAATCTGACGATCTGAAAGGTAAAACATGTTCGATGGCAATCGACCGGCAATGATTGTACTCTTTCTTGTGATTGGTGTGAGCTGTTTGCTGCCGGTCATGTGGGCACAGCCGGAGGACGCTTTTGTCAATTCGATCGGCATGAAGCTGGTTCGCATCCGGCCGGGATCCTTCCTTATGGGTCAACAAGAGGGCGGCGACTGGGACGAACGTCCCGCACACAGGGTCAACATTACAGAATCTTTCTATATGGCTGTCACCGAGGTGACCAACGCCCAGTTCGAACAATTCGATCCGAAGCACCGGGAATATCGCGGCAAGCTCGGATATTCGTCAAAAGACAACGAGGCGGTCGTTTTTGTCAACTGGCGCGAAGCGGATGCATTCTGTCGATGGCTCTCGAAGAAAGAAGGCAAATCCTATCGCCTCCCGACGGAGGCCGAATGGGAATACGCCTGCCGGGCCGGCACGACGACGGACTACCATACCGGTGATAGTTTGCCGGAGGAATTTCATAAAAATGTCCGAATGAGCTGGTTCCCCGATCCCGCGCGCAGCCGGAAAGGAGCCGAGCCGGTCCCGCTGGTCGTTGCTCAAACTTTGCCGAATCCGTGGGGTCTTTATGATATGCACGGCAACGTGGAAGAATGGTGCAATGATTGGTATGGGCCTTACGAGGGAAACGCACAGACAAATCCGGTAGGGCGTACCGATGGGGATTTCAAGGTCACGCGCGGCGGTAGTCACAGTACGGAAATCTCATTCCTACGTTCAGCGAACCGGCTGGGGACGCTGCCGGAGGATAAGAGCTGGCTAATTGGCTTTCGTGTAGTACTCGGCAAGACGCCGAAGACGGAGCCGCTGCCCATTCCCACACCCACATTGAATCGCCGAAACGTTTCTCAGCCATTTCATCCCGATTGGGACAAAGGTCCCGATTCCACCAAGCCATACTTCAAAGGCCCAATGGAATATGTCAAGATACTGCCCGGCTCGGATGGCCCCATGTACTCCGAGCACAACCACGATCCGGCGCTGGTCGATTGCCCGAACGGCGACCTTCTGGCCATTTGGTATTCCTGCCGGGATGAGCCCGGCCGGGAATTAACCCTCTTGGCAAGTCGGTTGCGATACGGCTCGGAGCAATGGGAGCCCGCCTCAGTCTTCTGGAATGCACCCGATCGTAACGACCACGCGCCCGCGCTGTATTTCGACGGCCGGGAGACGATCTACCATTTTAATGGCCTCTCTGCGGCGGCCACCTGGGGAAGTCTCGCTACGATCCTGCGAACATCGACGGATAACGGCGCCACGTGGTCGAAGGCCAGGCTTATCAATCCCGAGCACGGCCTTCGTCACATGCCCGTCGAGTCGGTCTTTCGAACGCGGGAAGGGTATATCATCTTACCTTGCGATGCCGTAACCGGCGGCAGGGGAGGGACGGCCATTCACATTAGCCGGGACAACGGCAGAACGTGGAGGGATCCCGGCGCCGGTCGGATCAGACCGACGTTTGCCGCCGGTACAACCGGCGCCTGGATCGCCGGTATTCACGCCGGCGTCGTACAGCTCAAGGACGGCAGCCTCATGGCGTTCGGACGCGGCGACAACATCGATGGCCGGATGCCGATGAGCCTATCAAAGGACTTAGGTAAAAACTGGACCTATTCGGCCAGCGCGTTCCCACCCCTCGGCGGCGGGCAACGGCTCATCTTGAAACGGCTGCACCAGGGCCCCATTTTGTTCGTTAGCTTTACAGACCGCAAAAAAGGATTGATGATCCGCCAGTCTGACGGTATGGAACGGCAGGTCTTCGGTATGTTTGCCGCATTAAGCCTTGATGAGGGCAAGACCTGGCCCGTCAAGCGGCTTCTCACCGACGGCGGCCCCGCCAGAGAGGTGGACGGCGGCGGAAATACGGGCAAGTTTGTGATGGACTCCACCCACGCCGAACCGAGAGGCTATCTGGCATCGACGCAAACGCCCGACGGGCTGATTCATCTGATCAGTAGCAAACAGTATTATGTTTTTAATATCGCCTGGCTCCGGCAGGGCGTCAAGACCAAAAAGAATCATCAAAAGATAGGCGGCTGGCCCGTACCGGGCGTGGTGATCGATCACAGCCCCGCCAAGACGAACAGATATATTGGCTCCCCGAGCATTGCGAAATTGCCGAATGGGCACTATGTGGCTTCACATGACTTTTTCGGGCCGGGCACTACAATGAATCGCACAGCAGTCTTTCGGTCCGAGGACGCCGGGAAAACATGGAAGAAACTCACCGAAATAAACGGTCAATTCTGGTCCTCCCTTTTCGTCCACAAGAAAACACTCTACATCATAGGCACGAGCAGACAATATGGCCAAGCCGTTATTAGACGCTCCACGGATGGAGGCAAAACCTGGACCACCCCAAAAAACGAACAATCAGGTCTGCTATTAGCCAAGGGTCAGTATCACTGTGCACCGGTCCCCGTTGTCGTGCACAATGGGCGCATCTGGCGTGCGATGGAAGATCGGAATCCGCCTACTGGGTGGGGGGCGAACTTTCGCTCTTTCGTTATGAGTGCCGACGTGGATTCGGACCTGTTGAACGCGAAAAGCTGGACGATAAGCAACCGCCTCCGTTTCGATCAAGCCTGGCCCGGCAGGGCGTGGCTTGAGGGCAACATCGTCGTCGCTCCCGACAATACACTCGTGAATATTTTGCGCGTCGAAAATCAGGATGCGGAAATAGCCGCTGTCGTCAACGTATCAAAAAACGGTAAATCGGTATCCTTCGATCCCAGGAAGGGCTTCATCGATTTCTATGGCGGAACAAACAAGTTTACGATTCGCTATGATCCTGAAACAAGCCGTTATTGGTCGCTGGTCAATAAGCAAAAGAAACCCAAGGCCTATCGCAATATTTTGACGCTGGTCTCATCAGCGGATTTGAGGACGTGGAAAGTTCATTCTATCCTCCTGCAACATCATGACAGCGAGAAACATGCGTTCCAGTATGTGGATTGGCTTTTTGAAGGCGAAGATACTATCGCCGTCTCGCGCACTGCTTATGAGGACGGTTTGGGTGGGGCGCACCGCGCGCATGACGCCAATTACCTCACCTTTCATCGGATTGAGAATTTCCGACAACTGTAAAAATAAAAAAGGAGTTATGAATCATGTCAGGAAAGAAGATCGCCATTATGGTTGACGAAATGTATCAGGTCCTTGAGGTCTGGTATCCATACTACCGGTTCCGCGAGGCCGGTCTGGAGGTGAAACTGGTTGCCACCGAGGCGAACACCACGTATCCATCCAAAGAAGGCTATCCCTGTGTCTCCGAGGTCGCCGCGGGGCAGGCCAGGGCAGAGGATTATGATTGTATGCTTGTACCGGGCGGATTCGCGCCGGATTTTATGCGCAGGAGTGCTGAGGTCATCAAATTTGCCAACGAGATGGTGAATGCCGGCAAGATCATCGCGGCGATTTGTCACGGCGGGTGGCTTTTGTGCAGCACACAAGCCTACAAGGGCAAGACGGCGACGTGCTTTAAGGCGATCAAGGATGATATCATCAATGCCGGCGCCGATTATGTGGATGCGGAGTGCATGGTGGACGGCAATCTGATCACCTCGCGCAAGCCGGACGATCTGCCGGCCTTTTGTACGGCCATTCTCAGCGCGTTGGCAAAGTAAATACTGACATTCTACAAATAGGAGCATTTCCGTATGAGCGATACGAAATCCGGGAAGGAGCACAAAGAAACGCCCGTCATTCTGGTCGTGGATGATAACCAGCAGAATTGCGAGCTGTTGCAAGCCTATCTTGAGGACGTGGATTGCCGGACCATTCCGGCGAGCGACGGATTGGAAGCCCTGAAAATTGTCGCTCAAACGCCGCCCGACTTGATTCTGCTGGATGTCATGATGCCCAAAATGAGCGGCTTCGAGGTTTGCAAAAGGATCAAGAACGATCCGAAGAACAGCAACATTCCCATTATTATGGTCACCGCCCTCAACGAATTCGGCGATATCGAACGCGGCATCGATTCCGGAACGGATGACTTTCTGAGCAAACCCGTGAACAAGCTGGAGCTTCTGACTCGTGTCCGAACGTTGCTGAAACTCAAACACCTGACCGATAAGCTCGAACGCACGCTGGCCTATTTGCGTGAGATCGAAGAGCAGGATCAAAGAAAAAGACCTGACACAGAATAAAACATGAAGGGCCGTTCCCCATCATCCATAACACGGCTCTACGGCGTGCTTTTATGGGAACAGCCAAATCGTGAAAAGCCGATTTTGAGCCTTTTAAAACCGTAAAAACCGGTACATCACACACAATCCCCACGACAAAAAGACAAAACGCTACATCCCGCAGCGAATTGTTCAAAGCCCCGTTAATTCCCAGTCGCTGTTGGTCGATACTTTAGGGGTGATGAAAAGCGAAACGAGGTGGGTTCGCCAATCTCAATTAATTGCATAAACCGCCATTCGGGTGCTGGATGTGGGTGATGTATGAGTCGATTACTTGAAATATTCGGCAGGGCGATTACCTTTGAGACGGCTGATTTGATATGGCATTGGCTCAACACCGTCCGGCTGCCGGTCGATGACAATAATCCGGCCCGATTCGAGCCATTGAGCAAAACGATCGAGCTGATGAGCTTGAAAAAATTCGACGCGGCGGCCGAACAACTTCGAATGTATCTGTTCGAGCATCCGTCCTGCACGCACGGCCGGCTGGCCGCCGCGGCCATTTGCCTCTACCACAGCCAGTTGACCGAAGCCATCAAAGAGCTCAATTCGATTTATTTTCGTCAGCCGAACAACACGATGGTGCTGTATGCACTTGGCTATTGTTACGAGCGCCTCGGCAAAGAAGCTCAAGCCGTGGAATTTTATCAGGACTGCCTCAAATTCAAGAGCTATTTACAGCTTCCCGCCCAGCGGCTCGCCGCCATCTATTTCAAGAACAATCAACTGGAACGAACAATCGAGCAGTACGAGCTTCTTAAAAGTGAATATCCCGACGACATCTCAACGCTCCTTATCCTCGGGCACCTCTATATGGCCACGGCGCGATATCTCCAGGCGACCGAGACGTTTAACACGGCGATCCTCATTCATCCGGACAACTTTTACGCCCCCAATCACGAGGTCGATGATCTGATTGCCGACGGGCAGCTTCATGAGGCGCTGGAGCAGCTCGAGGACTTGCTTGAGACCGAGCCGTCGCGCGCCGATTTGCTTATCAGGCACGCCGATGTTCTTCGGATGTTAGGCTCGACCACGGAGGCAATCGCCCAATACGAGGAAGTGCTTCATCTCTGTCCGGATTTCCTCGAGGCGACGATCAAACTCGGCACGCAGTATTTATTGACGGAGCAGGAGCAACTGGCCGCACGTCAGTTCAATAAAGCGGTCGAGATTAACGACAATATCGTTGACGCCTACATCGGCCTGGCGATGTCCCAGAAATTGGCGGGAAATGAATCGGATGCGCTGGGGACGCTGTCTCTGGCGGGGGCCATTCAGCCGAACAGCTCATTATTGTTCACTGAAACGGCGATTCTTCAATTCAAGGCCAGGCTCTGCAAAAATCCATTAGACGATGAAACAGAGGCCATCGGCGGTTTGGCCGATGCGGTCATCGCCGCTCATTGCCGGCAAATCCAGTGCCGTCCGCACAATCCCGATCTCCATTATCGTCTCGGTGTTCTCTTAATGAACGCCGACAGGATCACTCACGCCATCAGCTCGTTTCAAACGGCTTTAGAGATCAATCCGGCTTTTTCAAGAGCCCGGAGTAAACTCGCCATCTGCTTATATGAAGCCGGCCGACAAACCGAAGCCCTCGAACGGCTCACCTATGAAGAATCTCTCGACGATGAAACGCTCGAACTCCATTACAGAACCTCTCTGCTGTATTGCGATAAAGTCAAGTTCGCATCGTCATTGATGAATCTCGAACGCCATCTCGAAACCAATTTCTCTTGTTCCGATGCGATTGTGAATATCTCCATCATCCTTC
>Ga0272442_10005402_pt1 | contig 17097 bp, 14 predicted proteins | sample SSMForm2O_FD_200262 | JGI IMG/M metagenome (GOLD analysis project Ga0272442, IMG submission 200262) | Marine sediment archaeal communities from Little Sippewissett salt marsh, Falmouth, MA, United States - SSM-Form-2O | ecosystem: Environmental > Aquatic > Marine > Wetlands > Sediment ... | reverse complement strand
CGCTGACGGAGAATCCATGGCCATTATCGGCCCGTCGGGGTGCGGCAAAACGACCCTCCTGTATATTCTGGCGGGCCTCACGGCCTATGGGACGGGCACCGTCACGGTCAACGGCACTGCCCTGCAGGGCCCCTCGCGGGACACCGCCTTTATTCTCCAGGATTTCGGTCTCCTCCCGTGGAAAACGGTCTGGCAGAACGTGTGCCTCGGCATGAAGCTGCGCGGCGTGCCCAAGACGGAGCAGCATACCACTGCCGCGGCGCTCCTGGAGACACTCGGCCTGGCACAGCACCGCCACTACTACCCGACACGGTTGAGCGGCGGCGAGAAACAGCGTGTCGCCATCGCGCGTGCCCTGGCACTGAACCCGGACATCCTGCTCATGGACGAGCCGTTTTCGTCTCTCGACACCTTCACGAGGGAAAAACTGCAGAACACGCTGCTGGAAATCCGGCAGGCACACCGGCTGACCATGCTCCTCGTGACCCACAGTATCGAGGAGGCAGTCTTCCTCGGCGATAAGATCATGGTCATGAGCCGGCGACCGGCACAGGTCAAGACCATTATCGACAATCCGGGGACAGGCGGGGTTTCGTTCCGCCATGACGATGCGTTTTTTGCCACGTGCCGCAGAATCAGGGAAATGGTGGAGGAACCGTGAACTCAGCACGCACGACCGCAAGCTACATTCTGTCCCTCGCCCTGGCGCTCCTCGTCTGGAAGCTGGCGGCCCTGGCCGTCTCGTCACCGATTCTGCCGGCACCGGAAGACGCCCTTAAGGCCTTCCTGGCACACACCGCGACGGCCGCGTTCTGGAAGCACTTCGGTATCAGCGCCTACCGCGTAATCGTCAGCATCGTGGTTGCCTGGTGTCTGGCGTTTCCCGCCGGGATGATTATCGGCTATAGCAGGCGTGCGGATCGGCTCGTGTCACCCCTGGTGTTTATGACCTACCCCATCCCCAAGATCGTCCTCCTGCCGGTGATTCTTCTGTTGTTCGGCCTGGGAGATTTTTCCAAGATTATCCTCATCGGCATTATTCTCTTTTTCCAGATCCTCGTGGCCACCCGGGACGGCGTGAAGTCTATTGACGAGAAATACTACGATTCGCTCCTTTCCATGGGCGCCACGGACCGCGACATCCTCCGGGAAGTCGTCTTTCCGGCGGCCCTACCGCACAGCTTTACGGCGCTCCGCATCACGACGGGGACCGCCATATCCGTCCTCTTTTTTGTGGAATCCTTTGCCACCACGTCGGGACTGGGCTACATGATTATGGATTCCTGGGCCCGGGCGGCCTACACGGAGATCTTTGTCGGCATTATCGGCATGAGCATCCTGGGGCTCGTCCTGTACGAGACCTTCCGATACCTTGAAACGAAGATCTGCCCCTGGCGGGCGCTGGAGGGAGATGAACTTGATGATGCACCGGAGACACGTTCCGTCATGCGTCTGCTGTCGCGGATCATTATCTACGCCCGTATGATTAAGTTCAGCCACACCGTGTTCGCCCTGCCTTTTGCCCTGGCAAGCCTGGTCCTGGTCTGGCGCATTGCACCGCTCGACATCAATACCGTCTTCTGGATCATCATGGCCATGGTGGGCGGCCGTTCCGCCGCCATGGGCTTCAACAGATATGCCGACGCCGTTATCGATGCCAAAAACCCGCGGACGGCCGCACGGGAGCTGCCAGCGGGCACGATCTCGCGGCATGACGTCATCATCTTCATCGGCGCGTCGGCCCTTCTGTTCGTGATCTCGGGAGCCATGCTCTCGGCACTGTGTTTCTGGCTCTCATTTCCCGTGCTCCTGGTATTGTTCTTCTATTCCTATACCAAGCGCTTCACGTGGCTGTCGCATCTTTTTCTTGGCTTCGCCATCAGCCTGGTGCCGATGGCGGTCTGGGTGGCCGTCGCGGGCACCCTGTCACCCGGCAGCGTGGTGCTGAGCCTTGTCCTGCTGACGTACATTGCCGGGTTCGACATCCTCTATGCCTGCCAGGATATCGAATTCGACAGGGAGGAACACCTGCAATCCATCCCGGCCGTCTTCGGGATACGCGCTGCGCTTCGGGTATCGACCCTACTGCACGTGATCAGCGTCGTGTCCCTGGCATCACTGTACTGGATATTTGCACTGCATTCTGTCTTTCTGGTATTCGTGATCGTCATTGCCGTGCTGTTCATCATCGAACATCGACTGGTAAGACCGGATGATCTGACCAAAATCAACGTCGCGTTTTATCATGTCAATTCCATCATCTCGGTTCTCCTCTTTGCCGCCATCCTGGCAGGAGAACTCTTACGGGGGGTAGCATGACACACCGACTCATCATCGGAATCACGGGTGCATCGGGGAGCCTGTACGCCCGGAAACTGCTGCAGGTGCTGGCTGCCATGCCGGGCGAGCTCCACCTGATCGTCTCGGACATGGGCCGGCAGGTGCTTGCCCACGAACTGCAGATCGAAAATCTCGATTTCGGACGATTCGTCCGTTCACTCACGGGTGATGCGACCCCGGTGGCGGATATCGCCATCCACGACAACGGGGATCTCTTCGCCCCGGTGGCAAGCGGCTCGTTCCCGACGTCCGGCATGATTATCATCCCGTGCTCCATGAAGACCCTCGCGGCCGTCGCCACGGGGTACAGCCACGATCTCATCGCCCGGGCCGCCGACGTCACGCTGAAGGAAAAACGCCCTCTCGTGCTGGTGACACGGGAAACACCGCTCAGCCTGATCCATCTGCAAAACATGCGTGCCGCCGCCGAAGCGGGGGCAACGGTTATGCCGGCCGCGCCTGGGTTTTACCATCACCCGCACTCGATCGACGACCTGGTGGAGTACATGGTCGGAAGGGTCCTCGATCATCTCGGTATCGAACTGCCCGGTATGACACGGTGGGGTGACTGCTGATGCTCGATAAACGGCCCCAGACTATCCGGCACATGTTCGACAGGATCGCCCCCACCTACGACCGCCTGAACGCGATCCTGTCGCTGTCCATCGATTCGTGGTGGCGACGCACGACCGTCCGCCGCCTGGCAATCCAACCGGGAGACCATATCCTCGATATCGCCACCGGTACGGGCGACCTGGCCGCGTGTGCCCTGTCGCACACGGCCTGCACCGTCGTGGGAATCGATCTGTCGTACGAAATGCTGCACCGGGCAGCGGAAAAGCTGCCGCAGGTCGTGGCGGGCCGGCAGTATCTTCCGATCAACGGCGATGCCCTCGTGATGCCATTTCCGGACCGGCTCTTCGACAAGGCCATGGTGGCCTTCGGCATACGGAATATGGTTGACAAGGCCGGCTTTCTGGACGAAGTGCACCGCATCCTCAAGTCAGGCGGCTCGCTTGGCGTTCTGGAATTTTCGCTGCCCTCAAACCCCGTGATCCGCACGATCTATTTTCTGTATTTCAGGCGGTTGCTACCCTTGATCGGCGGGCTGATCTCGGGCGATGCAACGGCCTACCGCTACCTGCGGGATTCCGTCATGACCTTTGCGCCGCCGGCGGAGCTGGAATCCCTCATGCAACAGCGGGGCTTTGCCGTGCGGCACTCGCAGGCCCTCTTATGCGGGATTGCACATCTTTACATCCTCGGGAAGGACTGATTATGAAAACCTGCTACACAAATCTGGGAGATTTCATCGCACGCCTTGACCAGGAAGGGGAACTCGTGCGCATATCCGTCCCTGTCTCATCCGCTCTGGAGATCACCGAATTTGCCGACCGCATGGCCAAACAACCCGGCGGCGGCAAGGCGCTCTTCTTTGAACAGGTGGAAGGCTCGCCCTTCCCCGTGCTGATCAATGCCTTTGGCAGCATGCGGCGTCTCAACCTCGCCCTGGGCAGCCGAAGCCTGGACGAGCTGGCGGGCCGGCTTGTCGAGATTCTCAACCAGGCCCCGCCGGAGTCACTCGCGAAAAAGCTGCGGCTTATCCCGAAGGCGCTGTCGTGGACCCGTTATCTGCCAAAACGCATCAACGGTCCCGCGCCGTGTCAGGAGATTGTCGTCACGGGTGATGACGTCGATCTGTCACAGTTGCCGATCCTCACCTGCTGGCCGAAGGATGGCGGACCGTTCGTCACCCTGCCCGTTGTCTTCACCCAGGGACTCCATGACGGTCGGCGGAACGCGGGCATGTACCGGATGCAGATTTACGATCGGAACACCACGGGCATGCACTGGCACATTCACAAGGACGGCTCGCATCACTACCACGAGTATAAAAAGGCCGGCAGGCGCATGGAAGTGGCCGTGGCCGTCGGGACCGATCCGGCCGTCACCTATGCCGCCACGGCACCCATGCCGCGCGGTGTTGATGAAATGATCCTGGCGGGTTTCATCCGGCAGGCCCCGGTGAAAATGGTCAGAGGCGTCACCGTCGATATCGACGTCCCGGCCGAGGCGGAATTTATCCTGGAAGGCTATGTCGAGCCCGGCGAGCTGCGCCGGGAAGGCCCGTTCGGCGACCACACGGGCTACTATTCACTGGAAGACGACTACCCTGTGTTGCATGTCACGGCCGTCACCCACCGCCGCAATCCTGTGTACAGCGCCACCGTCGTCGGCCGTCCGCCCATGGAAGACTGCTATCTGGCCCTGGCGACGGAACGCCTCTTTCTGCCCATGCTTAAAACCGTCGTCCCGGAAGTCCGCGATTACCACATGCCCTGGGAGGGCGTGTTCCACAATATCGTCGTGGTTGCCATCGACAAGGAATTCCCCCAGCACGCGCGCAAGGTGATGAGCGGCCTGGCGGGCATGGGTCAGATGAGTTTCTCGAAAGCACTCGTGATTATCGACGAACCCGAGCTTTTGCAGGACGGACCGGCGCTGCTACGGCATATTCTCGAGACCATTGATCTCGATGCCGACATTACTATCTCCAGCGGCATCCTCGATGTGCTGGACCATTCCGCACCGCAGCCGCTGTACGGATCGAAACTCGGCATCGATGCCACGACCCGCATGGCCGGCGAGGCACCCCGCCCGCCGAAAAGGGAAGGCGTTCCAGGGGATGAGGCATTCCTCGAGGAGACCCTGCGGCACGCCGACAGCGGCTTTCTTTCGGTGAAAAAATATTGTCCCCACTGCCGCTCACCCCTGATCTGTGTCACCGTCAAAAAGGACGCCGAAAAAAATTCGGCCTTTTTTCTCCGCACACTCACACAGCGGCACGATCTGGCCGCCCGGGGCATCTTTGTTCTCTACGATGCCGGAATCGATCTGGCCGACGGATCGCTGCTTTTGTGGAAGGCCTTCAATAATGTCGACCCGGCGCGGGATATCGTCATTGCCGGGGGCGGTGCCGTCATCGACGCCACGCAGAAAGGCCCGGCGGACGGACATACCCGCGCGTGGCCCGAGGATCTGGTCATGACCGAGGCCGTCAAAGCAACGGTTGACGACAAGGCGCGCCGGCTGGGCCTGACGGAGCTTGTGCGACCACAAATCGACGGCAGTATGCGGTAGCATCCCGGCCCGGCATACTGGGGCAGATTCATGACCTGTCCTGGCTATGTGGACAAAGGGACAGCACCATCCCTACCGTGGCGCGAGACTTATCTCCTTCAGTTTCATATATCGGCAATGACACCGTGGCTGCGCGCTCGGAGTACCTCCGTGTCATGCTGATTGCAGCAACGTACTTCCATTTCCACCTTCTGCCGTTCACCTGCCGCTATGGCCTTCGTAATGCACAGCTCGCACCGGATGGTATCACCCGTAAAGACCGGCCGGATGAATTCGAAGGTCATTTCCCGGGCCATGTAGTTGAGATCCCCACCGATCTTGGTCGGGATCGAGGCCGTCAGCAACCCGTGCGCCATGATCTGCCCGCGGGCGTTTTCCTTGATGTGAAACGCGGCTTTATTATGCGTGAGTTCGCCGAATTCATATACCTCCTCTTTGGTGAACGCCCGTTCCCAGGTGAACACATCACCCTCCCTGACCCGCATCACTTTCCCTCCTTCCATGGTCTTCCCGCACAATACATGGTTGCGCGTATTATCTTTCCGGTATTACGGATGCTTATTCAGCGGACATACCTTCAGACATTCGATGCACGAATATGTCGCATGCTCGTCCACGGCCACTGTATTCAATATCGTATCCATGGCAAAGCTCTCACGCACGGTCTTGTTGTGAATGATATGCGCAAATGCGGGGCTGGCATTTGCGTATCGCATGCAGGCCTCGTGATTGACCTTCCCTGACTGGTCGATAGCGTTGACCGGACATGCCGTAATACATTCACGGCAGTCCGGCGGGCACGGACCCTGCTCGATTCTGTCGGACGGTGCGAGGGGGGCAGTGGTAATCACGCCCCCGAATATAATCCTGGTGCCATACTCGGGATGGGCCAGGAGCCCGCATTTGGTAATCCGGCCCAGCCCGGCTTCCTCCGCCCAGTAGACCAGAGGGAGCAGGCCCCAATATTCCCGCTTGCTAATTTTCATGGGGTAGCACCCGTAGACGGGTGTGGCCTGGTGCCCCTTCGCTTCCAGGAAAAGACACAATTTATTGGATGCCATATCAAGGAATTTATACAGCATGGTGCAGTACCGCCAGTACAGTTCCAAGCTGTAATGATCGGCATACAGCACGCCCCAGGGAACGGGCACACCATAACATACGACGGATGCTGCATCTTTTACAATAAATGGCGGTGAAAATTCGGCAGGCACCTGCGACAGGGTACGAATCCCTGCTACTCCGATACACCTCATACCTTCTCGATTGAGAAATTCCTTTATGTCCCCATCGTCAATCATATGCATTCCTCCTTTCAAGCTTCGCATAACGTGCATATACCGGCCACGTTCCAACACTATCCAGGTAGTTACCAGGCCAACATTACGGTTGCAAATATTTGGCATACCAAACATAAACTGTCAATTATTTTCTCCGTGCGGGACCACCACCGTCACACACATTCACGACAACGTCCGAAGGCCACCGCACCGATTACGCTCCATATCGGTGGGTGCTCACATTACAATATAATTGATATTGTCGCAGGAAAAGCGTAATACGAGATGGCGGGCAGGTGGGCGTATATATCTATGGTTGATGTTTCGGATACATCCGGTGCAGGAGGAAAAACGTATGATACAGCTCGGCACGCGCGGCATACTCTGGTTACGGACAGTACATTTATTCTTCGTGTGTATCTGGGTCGGTGGAGCGGTGGCCCTGACACTGATGCAGTTCGGCCTTCATCCCACCGACGGGGGGTCACTCTATGGCATCGACCGCTCCATGCGCTTTATCGATGATTTCATCATCATCCCGGGGGCATTCGGCTGCCTGATTACCGGTATGGTCTTCTCACTTTGTACCCGGTGGGGATTTTTTCGACACCGCTGGATCCTCGCGAAATATCTTATTAATATCGGGGCCATTGTGTTCGGCACATTCTGGCTCGGCCCATGGCTGAACGGCATGGGCCCCATCTCGCGCATGGAAGGTCTTGCCGCCCTTTCCAACCCCGCGTATCTGCACTTCAAAGCCATGAACACCTGGTGCGGCCTGGGACAGGCGGCACTGCTTCTGTGTGCCATCTACCTGTCGGTCTTCAGACCGTGGGGCAAAAGATACTGACAGATGCTTGACTAATCCGACCACACATTGTAAGCAGTGCAGGTCCATAGCGGTCTGCATCAGGGTGCACCATCGCTGCGGACTCGACACGATGCGATGCTGCTCATGGGGTTTGTTCTTTCATTGCCAGTTGGCGTAATCATCGTACGTGTGAGGTACATCGGGAACAAAGAGTGTTTCGTCTGCGCCCCAGACTGCGGTATTCCACGCCACAAATTTCCATAATCATACACAATATTATCGTCAACAGATCTCACACAGACGGGATCCGTCAACACGGCAGGTCCTGCAATCACCGGCGCTGTCACACGGATAGACCTATGCATGACAAACCAACCAAAAAACAGATTTTAGAAGCGAGTAAAAATGCCATTATCGTGGTTGATACGGAGGGTCTGACATACTATGCCAACAAAAAGGCCCTGCAGCGATTCGGATATACCCGGAAAGAAATCATCGGTGCGTACATTACGGATGTCCTACCCTTAACGGGACCATCGGTCATCAAGATGCTCAAGAACAGAGATCCCGTACAGATCGATTTTATTGTCGATAAAGACGAAAATCTTGTGTGTAATATTTCACCGATTCTGAAGGGTAACGGAGAATGGCAGGGCGTGTTGCTGACCTTCAGTACCAAGGAACTGCGCGAGGTGTCGCAACCGAACCTTGAATCGTATCAAAACCTCCGGGAAAAATTAAACGCCATCATGAATGCCACCGATAACGGTATCTGGATCATCGACAGCCAGGATAAAATTATCGACGTCAATCATAAAGCGGAACACATCCATGATATCAAACGACACGATGTCATCGGTAAAACCATCTATGATCTCATGAATGCCGGCATTTTCAGCCGTGCCTTCAACATGTCGGCCATGAAAGCCAACGGGAAACTGCAATATCTGAAATATCTGGACAGAAGCGACAAATACGTGCTGGTGAAAGCATCGCCTTCCTATGATCTGGAGGGCAAACTTTCACTGGTCGTCGTAAGCGAGCGAACGATCGATATGTCATCAACCACGGGGCGGGATCACGGTGGTGAGATGTCCCCTCCCACAGATCGTCATGTGGATCTGGTAACTCGAGAAAAGAGAGATGATTTATCACGACAGGGTCTCATCGTCCGGAGCGACTCAATGCAAAATCTTCTCCATACGGCACGACGTCTGGCCCATCTGCAGATTTCGAATATCCTGATCCTCGGAGACTCGGGCACGGGCAAGGGTATGCTGTCCAGGTTTATCCACAACAACAGTAATCGCAACCACCGCAGGCTGATTCAGATTAATTGTGCCGCCCTCCCGGAAAACCTTCTCGAAGCGGAACTGTTTGGATATGAAAAAGGCGCTTTCACGGGGGCACGGGCGGAGGGCAAAATCGGTCATATCGAACGTGCCGATAAAAGCACGCTGTTTCTCGACGAGATTGGAGATCTATCGCTGGCACTGCAGGCGAAGCTCCTCAAATATCTGGACGATCATGAAATTTTGCGTCTCGGGGGGACTACGCCCAAAAAAGTCGATTGTACCGTCATAACTGCGACAAATCGGAATCTAAAACAGATGATTAAAGAGAAAACTTTTCGCGAGGATCTTTACTACCGGCTCAGTGCATTCAAACTGGACATACCCCCATTGCATGAACGTCCTGAAGATATCTACGCCCTGAGCAACTATTTTCTGGATAAATATAACGCAAGATACGGTTTTCAGAAGATTATCTCTCCCGAGGCATTCGAGCTGTTGCAATCATACAAATTTCCGGGCAATGTGCGCGAATTAAAAAACTTCATTCAGGAAGCCGTGATCATGTGTGAACAGAATGACCTGTATGCTTACATCCAGGTCCATTTCGGCGATGAAATAGACAAAGCACTTTCGCAATCCGCACACAATGACGAAACAATTGATTTTTATGGAAAATTACACGATCTCGAACGTAACATTCTCTTGCAGGCGGCACGCCATTGCCGGACAACCCGCGAAATGGCGAAGCGCCTGCGGGTAAGCCAGGCAACAGTGGTCCGCAAAATAAAATTTTTCGGCATAAAAATGAACCAGAACTGAATCATAGAATTGCATGCAAATACAAGGTGTTACTCTCGGCGATCTCTTTGGGGGTTTCCTATGAATCATTCACGAATCGGTATCACGGTACTCTATAGCGTCGGCTGTCACCTGTTGACCCTTTTCCCCGTTACATTGATACAGATCTGAATCACCTCACCGTCACCCCGCCCCAAACACAATCTATAACATGCTGAAATAATTATTTATTTAAATGCACGTCCTCTGGCATATCCCTTGCAAAATTACAGGTTCGTACATACATGTAAGCCTTTGGCGGCTTCATGTCACATGCATGTGATCTTCTTGTTAACCAGGTGTTCTTTTGAAACGCACGAATCCGTGCTCGTACACAGCAATTACGAAAGAAGGAGTAAAGAATGAAAAGAAGGAAGAGTCTTACCGGCAGTCTTGCACTGTTGCTCGCGTTGGTTCTGACCCTCGGTATCGTTTGCACCACTGATGCCGAGGCAAAGGATAAGGTTTATAAGTGGTCGTTCTTTTCAGCCTACGGCCCGGGTGATTCGGCATGCTGCGAAGTCTGGCCTGCATTGTTCGAGAAGGTAAAACGGGCCACCAATGGAAGGTTGCAGATCTCCGTATTCTGGTCAGGCGAACATCCGTACAAGGGCAGTGATATGTTGAAGGTGCTGCGCGATGGTCAGGCAGAGCTTGCCCATTTTTACGGTGGATTTCTCACGTCGGTCGAACCCGTTTTCGGTATCGATGCCATCCCCATGCTGTTTCCGTCGGATGCGGACGAATCATTTAAAATAACCTTAAAACTCTGGGGCGACCTTAAACAGAACAAAGACGGTGTGCTCGAAAAAATTCTCGAGGAACGCTGGAATGCATCAATGATCCATATCCTGCCGGCCACGCAGCAGAGAATTCACACGAAGGGCTACGCCATCGAGGGTATCGGATCCCTGAAAGGTCATAAAGTCAGGGTATACTCGCCCGAACTCGCCACACTGGTCAAGATTCTGGGTGGCACACCGGTCAGCATCGGGTTCGGCGAAGTCTACACGGCCCTGTCAACGGGCATGGTCGACGGCCTCACGACCTCCGTCTATTTTGCAAACCAGGGCGGTTTTTTTGATTTCTGTGACACCGTCAACCTGTGGGAGCTAATGGCCGCCGTCGACGGCCTGATGGTGAACAAAAAGGCCTTGGATGAACTTCCGCCGGATATCCGGAAGACCTTTCTCGATATCATTAACGAATCTGCAATGAAACCGGAACGGGCGGAATTGATGACGAATGCCTATGTCCTGGAACAGCTGATCAAGCAGGGGAAAAAGGCCTATGTCCCATCGAAAGCAAACCGCGATGCCGTCGTCGAGCGATGCAAAAAGGAAATCTGGGAACCCTGGATAGAGCAGGCCGGCACCGATGGAAAGGCAGCATTGCAACAGGTCAACGACGTCAAAAAGACATTTTAAGACGCATTGCCGGGCACATGACGGGGAGAGGACTGCCGCTCTCCCCGCGCCCGTCGCACAACACAACCCGCAACACAGAAGGGCGTGCCGGACAGGCCGCCATTCACAGCGAGGAAACACATGAGAAAACTGGCACGTATCACCCAAAAGGTCGATAAAGTTTTTTACTACATCTCTACCGCCGGGGCAGTTATCTCGGGCCTGATTGTGGCATTCACCACACTGATGATTTTCGCGAATGTCATCAACCGGCAGTTCATCGGACAGATCTGGTTATTTGTCGAAGAATACACGGCCCTTGGAATGATTCCCATGGCATACCTCGGTATGGCCTACACGCTGCGATGGAACAAGCATATCTATGTCGACGCCGTCATTACCCGTTTTTCGTCTAAAACCCAAAACATAGTCGCCGCACTGGTGTCTCTTTTCAGTCTGATTGTCCTTGGGTTCATGATCGAAAGAAGCTGGAACTGGTTTATATATACCTGGTCGGGACATATTCTGAGTGATGGTCCCATGAGAACACCCCTGTGGTTGTTCAGTCTGAGCGTTGTGATCGGGCTTGCCATGTATTTTGCCGATACGCTGTTTTTCATGATCAACAAAATCATGGCATTAACGGACAGCATCATCGCCCTCGAGTTTCACGAGGATTAGCCGGGCCGTGCAAGCGTATCCGCAAGTCACTCGTGCTCGACAACGCACCACGACAAGGAGAATACTATTGTGGAAAGTGTAGCTTTTGACCTGACGCTCATCATGTTATTCCTGTTTACATTCCTTGCATCGGGCATGTGGATACAATTTGCGCTGTACGGCGTCGCTCTCTTCGCACTGATGCTACTCGGAAAGGGCGGCATGCACGGTATGCTGGGCAGCCTGCTTTTTAACAGCGTGTCATCATATTCTCTGGTGGCCATACCGTTGTTCATCTTTATGGGGGAAGTCCTCATCAAAAGTGAAAGCAGCGTCCCATTATTTCGCGGCGTGCAGAAGATCCTCGGACCATTTCCCGGAGGTATGCTGCATACCAATATTATCAGCTGCAGCATATTCGCGGCCTGCTCGGGATCCAGCACGGCGACGACGCTCGCAATCGGGGAAGTATCGTACCCGGAGTTGACCAAAGCGGGGTACGATAGAAAAATTACCCTTGGGTCCATCGCAGGAGGAGGTTCACTCGGCATTCTTATTCCTCCGTCGATTCTGATGATCATCTTCGGATCGATCACCGGCAACTCTGTCGGCAAACTCTTCATCGGCGGCATCATACCGGGCATTATGCTGGCTGGGCTCTTCATTATCTGGATTGTCATTATGAGCTTCCTCAAACCCGGGTTGATGCCGAAGCGTCTGCCGTTCACAAAAGATTATCCCCGGGTAGTGCTGTCGGCCATGAAGGATATCTGGCCCGTTATTCTGCTGCTGCTGCTTATTATGGTCAGCATTTACGGTGGGTATGCCACGCCGACGGAAGCGGCGTCAGTCGGTGCGATTTTCAGTATTTTGATCGTGGCGTTTGTGTACCGACGCCTCACGTTCCGGGTCATTACGGAATCGCTGCGAAAAACCGTTTTCCTGACGTCCATGATGATGATCTGCATCGTCAGCGCCCGCGCCCTGGGGCTCGCCCTGTCGATGCTGAAGGTTCCCATGTTTTTGAGCGCGTATGTCCAGTCTCTCGACGCGAGTCCCTACCTGATCTGGGCCATTCTAGTGGTCATCTACATGCTACTCGGATGCCTGATTGACGGAATGGATCTGATGCTCGTTACCACCCCCGTCTTTTATCCGATCATAACAAAAATACTCGGGTTCGATCCGATCTGGTTCGGCGTGACGCTCGTCATCCTCCTGGAAATGTCGTTGCTCACACCGCCGGTGGGTTTTAACCTGTTCGTCACGCACGGCATAGGAGGCGGCGGCAAGCTCACGGAAACCATTGCAGGCGTGTTGCCCTTTGTGTTGATCATGCTTGTGAGCGTCGCAATTTTAACCCTTTTTCCGTCACTCGTGACCTTTCTGCCATCGCACATGACATATTAGGAACCGGATTGATGGTACAACATTGTGAAACAGTCCTCAACCGATAGGACAGACCATAAGGAGATATCCATGTCAAGAACTCTCGGTATCGCCGCCATTCAGATGGAAGTGCATGACGGCAATGAAAATATGGCGCGCATGCGCTCAAAGATTGAAGAAACGGTGAAATATTTTCCATGGGTAGAGCTCATCATCTTCAGTGAAAAATGTATCTTCGGCAGGGGCACCGCCTTCGCACAGCCGGTCCCGGGAGATGCCACGGAGGAATTGTGCCGGATTGCCCGCGAATTCGGCATATGGCTTGTGCCCGGCTCGCTGAACGAGCGCACATATCGCAGCATCTACAACACCTCTGTGGTGATAAACCCCCAGGGAAAAATCGTCACACAGTACCGTAAAATGTACCCCTGGCGACCGGTGGAAGATTGTAAATCAGGCAAGGATTTCTGCGTGTTCGATATTCCCGGAAGTGCCCGCCTGGGCATGACCATCTGTTACGACCAATGGTTCCCCGAGGTAATCCGGCAGCTTGTCTGGATGGGCGCGGAAATCATTCTGAATCCTATCCTGACCACCACGATGGATCGCAATGCAGAATTGATTATCAGCCAGGCGAACGCCCTGTTCAATCAGGTGTATTTTGTCAGTGTCAACGGCTTATGCCACGGCGGCAACGGCCACTCAATTATTGTCGATCCCAATGGCCGTATTCTGCAGCAAGCCAGTGAACTCGAACAGATCATGCCGGAGCTTCTGGACCTCGATCTTGTGGCGCGGGTGCGCGAAAACGGCACGTTGGGTATGAATCAGGTCTTAAAGAGTTTCCGTGATGAAGGGCATACATTCCCTGTCTATTCCGGCAAACACCACACCGACGGGAGCTTCGCCCAACTGCGCGACCTCGAACACAAGTATAGGTTGTTGTAACACAAACAGCGCGGCAGTCTTTACGAGCGGACATTTCCCCGCGCCAGGGAGGCAAAGATTCCCAGAAAACAGAGCAACCCGAAGACGATAAAGGCCATGCGAAAGGTTTGCATCAATTCGGCAGAGTGGGCGGGGTCAAGACCGCCGCCACCGACATAGTGGGTGAGCAGGAGTGTCACAATGGCCATGCTGGTGGCCATGCCGATCATGCGCATGGTCGAGACCATGGACGAGGCCACCCCGTAAAATCGTTCTTCAATCGATCCCATAATGGCGTTCGTATTGGGTGACGAAAACAGGGCATATCCGAGCCCGATGAGCATCAGGTTCATCACAATCAGCCACACGGGTGTCGTCGTGCTCAGCAAGACGAAGAGCAACAGACCGGCTGCATTGAGCCCCATGCCCCACGAGGCCACGATGCGCGGTTCGACCCGATCCGACAGCGCCCCGGCAAAGGATGAGCACACGGCCATGACCACCGGCTGCGCCAGCAGGATCAGGCCCGTCGTCCGGGGGCTGAAGCCCATGACGACCTGCAGGTAGAGCGACACGATAAAACTGACGGCAAACGTGGAGCTGTAATTGATCATGGCAGCCAGATTGGAAAAGGCAAAGGTAACATTGTGGCTGAACAGCCGCAGATTCATGAGGGGGTGCGGCGTTGAGATCTGCAGCAGCACAAAGGTTGACATGAGGAGACACCCCGCGACGAGAATATATTTTGCCCACGGCCCGTTGGAGATGGTCGAAATGCCGTACAGAACAGCCACCAGCCCACTCATGTAAAGCACGCTGCCACCATAGTCGAACCGTTCACCCCGGGCGCCGACCCATTCGCCCTTCAGCCTGAGCCAGATCAGGCCGACCATACAGGCACCGCCTGCGGCAGTCAGAAAAAAGATGCTCCGCCAACCCAGGTGCTGGCACATGGCACCGCCCACCACCGGCCCCACGGAAAGGCCCGCGTAGACAGCCGTCACGGCAAGCCCCATGGCGCGACCACGCCTGTAAATGGGCACCACTGTGGTCAGCAGGGCCATGCCGGTGGCATAGATCATGGACGCACCGATACCCTGCAACACCCGAAAGACCGTCATGGAGAGACCGGACCATGCCAACCCGCACAGGCACGTGAATGCGGTAAACAGGATGGTCCCGCCCAAGTAAATTTTCCGCCGCCCCGCCAGGTCGGCGAGCCGGCCCATCGGCAGCAGAAAGGCGGCGGAGGCCAGGATGTAACTGCTGACGATCCAGCTCAGCATCAAGGCACTGCTTTTAAAATCCATGCCCATGGAAGGCAGGGCGACGTTCAGTGAACTGCCCATGAAAGCGATCAGAAATGAGGTCACCATCACCGTGGCAACGGTAATCTTCTCGAGCGAGTGTGAATTATTCATCGTATCTCGTTATGTCCCGCATCAATTCAGTATCACTACCGGACAACATACAGATGAAAATCCGGTACCGGCCGCGGAAAGGAAGTTGTATCACACAATGCCCTTTTTTGCCCTCTTTCTTTACGGATACGGGTATCTTTAGATCTGCTGATTTTTGGTAATCTCAAAACTGTGGGATTGCATAAAAAAGAAGGAAGGCATATTTTTTAGACAAAAAAATGGTGGAGATGAGGGGGATCGAACCCCTGACCTCGGCATTGCGAACGCCGCGCTCTCCCAACTGAGCTACATCCCCACGATAATTGAAATTCTCAACTGATGGCCCCGGGGTGGTCCCCGGAAATCAAGTAAAAGAGTTATTAACACTTTGCGCCTGTTCTTTCAAGAAAAAAGAACCGCCCTTTGCGCCCCACGAACCCCGGGGCATCCGCCCACACAGCCTCTTATGAACGCATTCAGTTTCACGGGCAACACGCTGGGTTGCGAAGGGCCGTTATGCGCGTACTCTTTTATGAAATGCCCCCGGTGACAACACGCAATATTTAGCATATTTGGCGGAGAGACTCGATAATGACTTGTGTCCATACTCAACAACAAGTACGATGGCCGTAATTTTTGCTCTCGCGCGAGCAGCATGACGGATTTGTCAATCCAAGTACTTGACTTCAGGCATCTTACTGTGTATTGTCGTTGCTTCATTTCAGCGATTTGGGAGTGTCTCAAGATTCATGAAAAAGGCCATTCTGCATTCGGACGCTATTCTGCTGACAACGGCAATCATCTGGGGCTTTGCCTTCGTGGCCCAGCGGGTGGGTATGGACCATGTGGGGCCGTTTCTGTTTAACGGCATTCGGTTTGCCCTCGGCTGTCTGGTGTTGCTTTTTTTTATCTTCATTGACGGCAACAGAACGGCAGCACCCGTACCCGGTGCACAAGCGGCACCCGCAAAAACCCCGGCAGGGGGCGGCATACTTGCAGGCCTTTTACTCTTCGGGGGTGCCTCGTTCCAGCAGGTGGGCATCGTCTATACGACTGCCGGCAAGGCGGGCTTTATCACGGGGCTCTATGTGATTATCGTCCCGTTTCTGGGGCTTTTCTGGCGGCAGCACACTACTTTAGGAACCTGGATGGGGGCCATACTGGCCGCCGTGGGTATGTACTTTCTGAGCATTTCGGAACAGTTCACCATTGCCTATGGCGATTTCCTGGTCTTATTGAGTGCGTTTTTCTTTGCCGCCCATGTCCTGGTCATCGGGTGGCTCTCACCGAAGATGAACTCATACCGGCTTGCCTTCATGCAGTATGCGGCCTGCTCTCTTCTCAGCCTGATTATGGCTGCGGTGTGTGAAGACATCCAGCTGGTCGGTATCATCCGGGCGGCCGTGCCCATTCTGTATGGTGGTGTCATGTCCGTGGGCATTGCCTACACGCTGCAGGTGATCGGTCAGAAAAAGGCCCATCCCGCCCATGCCGCCATCCTGCTGAGCCTTGAATCGGTCTTTGCCGCCCTCGGCGGCTGGGTGATGCTGAATGAAATAATGGCTCCCCGGCAGCTCGCCGGCTGCACATTGATGCTGGCGGGCATGCTGA
>Ga0272442_10005401_pt1 | contig 17097 bp, 27 predicted proteins | sample SSMForm2O_FD_200262 | JGI IMG/M metagenome (GOLD analysis project Ga0272442, IMG submission 200262) | Marine sediment archaeal communities from Little Sippewissett salt marsh, Falmouth, MA, United States - SSM-Form-2O | ecosystem: Environmental > Aquatic > Marine > Wetlands > Sediment ... | reverse complement strand
TAGAGCCGCGTTTTTCGCGAAAAAGTGGGCTGTAAGGGGCTGTTGCGCAATGTGCAAACCGCGAAGACACGACCCCTCAGCCCATACGGTGGATAATCCGTGGTGCGACCCTGAGCCACTGAGCCACGAGTGTGCGGCCCCAACGTGGAAGGATGCGGCAAAGAAGCTGTGCGCTTTCGCTCGGTGGGAGTTCGAAGGCATGCCGGAGGCCGAGGAGTGAACGAGCTGCAACGCCGGTGGGAAGCCTTCCGGCTGCGTCCTTTCCCCAAAGGGCACACCGGTGAGGAAGTCGAGGGCGTGTGCCTGGCCACCCTGGACACATTCGCTGCCGGATGCATCGATTCCTACACCGGGGCTGGGCAATTGGATTCCGAGAGGCACGAAATACTGGAGAGCTGCTACGCAGACATCGAGACGGTGCTGCCTGAGCTCAGCGGTGAGGGCCGGGAGTACTTTGAGGAACTGGCGTGGCTGGCGCGAGAAGTGTTGACCCGGTTGAGCAATCCCGGCCATGAGAGTGCGGAAGGCGAAGTCGAGTGACCAATAAGCACAAGAGCCAGCAACAGATCTAGCCGCACACGAGTGGGACGTAACCTGAGGGGAAATCTATGGGCTACGATGTTCACATAACGCGATCTGCCGAAGGCTGGTGGGAATCTGAGGCTGCACCCATCACCCTGGACGAATGGAAGGAGTTTGTGGAGCAGGACGCCGAGATGCGCCTTGATAGCGCCGCTGAAGCGACTTCTCCTGCCGGTGAAACTATCCGCGTTGAGAGCGAGGGGCTTGCCGTGTGGACGGCCTACAGTGGTCACGGCGTGGGCGGCAACATGGCCTGGTTTGACTGGCGCCACGGGAAGATTACCGTCAAGAACCCCGACCCCGAGATTCTTGGCAAGATGTTCAAAGTTGCCCAAGCCCTGAACGCCAAGGTGCAGGGGGACGAGGAAGAGTACTATGGAGAAGAAGGCAAACCTGTATGATGGATGGCATTCCCGACCACATGCAGTCGACATACAGACTGCTCAAGGGCGCGTTTCCCGACGGGATTCCGGAGGAGTCCTACTACCCGCTGCTAGCTGTGATGAAGGAAGCCGAAATGTCGGACGGGTCGGTGGCGCACGCCATCGGCTTGTACTACGGCAAGGACTACACGGAGCACCTCTATCACGTGGCGCACGAGATGCCGAACCGCAGCATCTCGGAAGGGGAGAAGTGCCAGATCAAGGATTTGCTCAGACCGCACGGATTTGAGCAGTGGATGGAAGAAGAGTAGCGCCATGAGCGACAAGCCGCAGGCTGCGAAGCAAGGGAAAGGCCTCAAGGGCTTCTACATCGCGATCGCCATTGTCGCGCTGGTGGCAGTCGGGCTGTACTTCTCGTGGACGCCGCTGAGGCTGAGCTACCTGGAGGGAAGGGTCCGCAATGCCGGGCCGGCAACCATCGACATCGCCAAGATCACCAGCGAGTCGATTGCCGTGCCGGATCATCCACGCCTCGTGGCGGCGAGGGAGCTGGCGCGCATAGGACCGGCGTCGCTGCCCGCCTTCAGGCGACTGCTTGCCGACGAAGACCCCGCCAAGCGAATCGAAATCCAGATGGGTCTGAGTGGGCCTCTGAACGGCTGGGCCCTGCCGTTGCTCATCGAGATCGCGCGCAAAGGTCGCACCCCGCAGGAGCGTCACATGGCCATGTGGGGCTGTGATTACACGACCGGCCTGGAACACGCCCCCAAGAAGTACGATCCCGCCAAGCTCGACGAAGGCTGCAGGAAGCTCGAGGCTTGGTGGGAAAAGGAAGGCGAGGCCCAGTACGGCCCGGGCGGGCCGTATTACTGGCCGCCGGGACGGTAGGCATAGGTGGCATAGGAACATGAGCAAGGATATCGAGAGGCTCATCGACGACCTGGAACTCTGCCATCACAAGGCCGAGCGGCACGTCAAGCTGATTGTCGAGGCCATCGCCTCCGGCTCTACCGACAAGGGCGCGGACACGCGCGAGGAGGGGGCGCGACACCCGGCCGAGGACACCTGGCAGAACGCCATCGACGTGCTGTCGGCTTGGCTGGATGAGGAGCCCGAGCGGGCCGCCGGGCTCAGTGTGGGGCCTTACTCCGGCGGGGAGCTTTCGGCGATGATCGGCGAGCACACGCCGCTCAAGGACTGGCAGGTCGGCCAGGCGATCCGGAAGCTCAAGGCGGCCTCGCGTATGTACTCTGACGCGGAGTACCGCGAGATGGTCGAGTATCCCGAGGCGTATGCTGACGCCAGGGAGTTCCGAGACATGACCGCTGCCACAGTCATAAAGGACACCCGGGACCGCGATCCCGCCGAGATATCCCTGGCTGCCATGATCGATCACCTGCAGCCCTGCAACTGGAACTTCCCGGAGAACCTGGTCATTGTTCTCAAGGCCATCAACGGGGATCTGGCGCCCGACAAACCGTTCGCGGCGCACGCCCGAAACGTCTGCTGGAACCCCGTTGCCGGGTCACTGCGGATTACGGCCAGCACGCTCCGGGATTTCTGCGGGGACGGGAACGTCAAGGGCTTCAACTACACGATGCTCCAGGCCCTCGGCGAGAAGACGCCGGAGAAGACCCGCCTGGCCAGGCTGCTCGAAAAGAAGATCAGTGAGGTCTTCGACCCCAATTGCCTTCCCCCGGAGCTCGAGCCACTCTGGGACAGGCTCGAGTCTCTCGAAGCCATGCAGCAGCCCAACGTCGAATTGAGGATGTCCTACTTCCCGTGGGTTGACCTCTTCTACGAGTGCGAGGACTATGTGCGCGGCGGCATCGAACTGTCGGTCGACAACGACAAGCGCAGGGCGGGCATCGGGATGTTTGACAGTGAGTTTCGCGTTTGCGCGGTGGATCACGAGATCGACGGCCCCGGTCTGTTCGGGGCCTTGCCTGACGAAGACTCGGTCGTGAAGGTCATGGAGGCTTTCGCCGCCGAGGGAGTCGGAGCCGCCGTGGAGGCGTTCGAGAAGCTTCGCGGCAAGCGACCGGGCGGCGAATAACCCATGACCCGCATCCTCTTCCCCTCCAGCCCACTCACCCGCAAGGAGCCGGACCCCGACTTCGAAGCTGAAGTCGCAGCCGCTCGCAGTTGCGGCTTTGACGTCGAGTTGCTGGACTCCGAGGTGCTCTTCTCGGGCGAGGCTTGTTCCGGTGCGGTGCGCGGCGTGGAAGAGGGTGGTGGGCAGGAGGTCGTGCTCTACCGGGGCTGGATGCTTCGGCCTGCGCGGTACGCGGAGCTGTGCGCGGCGCTTTCGGAGCGGGGCCTGACGCTGATCAACAGTCCCGAGCAGTACCGGCGCTGTCACTACCTGCCCGAGTCTTATGACGTGATTGCCGAGCACACGGTGAAGACGACGTGGCTGAAGTGCGGCCTCGACGTGGACATGGCCGAGGTGCGCAAAGCCGTCGAGCCATTCGAGGACCGGCCTATCGTCATCAAGGACTTCGTGAAATCGCAGAAGCACTACTGGGCGGAGGCCTGTTTCGTGCCGTCGGCGGAGGACACCGAAGCTCTTGAACGCGTAGTTAAGCGCTTCCTCGAGCTCCAGGACGAGTCCCTGAACGAGGGGCTTGTCTTCCGCGAGTATGTGGAGCTCGTACCTCTGGCCGAACACTCCAAGAGCGGCATGCCCCTGTCGCTCGAGTACCGGACTTTCTACGTGGACAAGAAGCCGGTCTACACCGCCCGCTACTGGGAAGAGGGCGAGTATCCGCAAGCCCGGGAAGAAGAGACCTTCGCCGAAGTCGCCGCCAGAGTCGACAGCCGCTTCTTCACGATGGACGTCGCCAGGAAGAAAGACGGCGACTGGATGATCGTGGAACTCGGCGACGGCCAGGTGTCGGGTTTGCCGCCTAGCGAGGAGCCGGAGGCGTTCTATCGGGCGCTCTCGGGCGAAGTGGCGGAGCGCGAGTGACCATGCTCACCTGGCTCAGGCGATTGCTCGGAATCGACACATTCTCGCACCGAAGGCATGTTGCCGATCTCTCTCGCGATGAGGCCGCAGAACTGGTCAAGCGAGCCCGCGAGTCAGGCGAGAGGTACACAGCCGACTACCTCCTGGATGTCTTCAAGAAATGGTGGCCGGACCCGCTGGCCCAAGAAGCGGCCGAGGCCCTCGTCGGGCTGGTCTCCAAGGCGAACCCCTACGAGTGGACTCGGTTCTACGAGGGGTTCAGGTACTTGAAGATGACGCGCGAGGACGTCGGCAACGCGGCCGAAGTCACCGGTCCGGCGGCCATTCATCTTCTGGGACTGGCCAGTCTGAATTCCAGCGGCTACGTGCGGGAAGCGGCGGTCAAACAGCTGGCCGCCACGGGCAGCTCCGCGGCGCTGCCCTATGTCCTCTTGAGGTTGCCCGACTGGGTCAAGCAGGTGCGCAGCGCAGCACAGGAGGCGCTGGATACACTGCTCGGACCGGAGAGCGCGGCCGACATCATCAAGTACTACCCGATCATCGAACACCTGCAGCGTGTAGAACGTGTCGACCTCTCTTCGGTCAGGAAGCGTACTACGGATATCCTGCTTTCTTCGGGGGGACGACCTGCTGTTCTTGCGGCCCTCGACAGTTCGGACGGCAAGCAGCGCAGGTTCGTCTATCGCCTGCTCGAACCACACCTGGAGGAGATGCCGGACGTTCTGGACAAGTCGATAGGCGATGCATCGGTTGCCGTCAGGATCTGGGCGCTGAGGAACGCCATGCGCGGTAACCACGAGAAGATCGTCGCCCGGCTACGCAGCTTCGTCAGTGATCGTGATTCTAGAGTGCGCACCATGGCCCTGCGGGTAGTCGCCCAAGGGTACTGGGACGAGTTCGAAACAGAGCTCCGCAACGCGATGTTCGACATCGGCGGCAACGTTCGCTGGGCCGCAGCCTACTATCTCCGCAAGAACGGCGAGACCGACCTTGCCGGGGTGTGTCGTCGGAAACTTGCGGAGTCTGATATTCCCCCGCCCGGGCTTCTCCTCGGCCTTAGCGAAACCGGTACACCAGAAGACTTCGAGCTCGTCGAGCCCTACGCGAAGCACGCGAGGACGAAACTGCGCGCCGCCGCCATCAGCGCACTCGGCCGCCTGGACAAGGAGAAGGCGGCGCCCTATGCATTGCAGGGCCTGCGAGACAACAGCGGCAAGGTCCGGCGCGCGGCCACGGCGGTGCTTGGCAAGTGCGCACCCGGCACGCATCTTTCCGAGATACGCGAAGTCATCCGCGAGGGAAGTCCCAAGGTCAAGACCAGCGCACTGCAATTGCTCGCCGGCGCCGGCCGATGGAACGTCCTGGCCGACATCCTTGAGGCGGTCATCGACAGGAACGAAGACGTCGCCTGGGCGGGCTGGAAAGCCCTGTCGCGCTGGTCGGCCGAAGTCTGGCACGCCGCATCACCGGAAGACGTCGCACGAGCCAAGGCACTCCTCCCCAAGGCCGTGCACAAGGACCCGCCGGTCCTTGCCAACGTGCGCGTGTCCTGGGACAACCTCAAGTCCAAGCTGGATCAATTGCCGTCATAGGCCCCGCTGCCAGCGAACCTCTAATCCGCTGGGGTCAGGCCTGAAGTTCAACCACCGTCGCAGTTTGAGTATCGCGTGAGTGGTGCGCTGTACGTGGTTTGTACGGGGAGCGGTTGTCAGCCCGGCGCGCGCCTGATCGAGAACCCGCCGTCTTCGTTCTGAGTCAGGGTAACCTGCACACCCAACTCTTCAGACACGCGATCGGGTTCCACGCTCTGCATCGGTAGTCCGATCACGTGGATGGCGCTCCAGGGCGTTTCCGCCGAAAGCTCGTCGTGATGATCGTCGATGGTGCCCAGGTAGCTGTAGAAGCTGTCGGTCGCGACTTCTGACGCGTTGAACAGGGACACGCCGCGCGTCGCCGAGTAGTCACCCGTCTCGCGCTCCCAGACAGCCTGAGCAAGGGCCTCGTTGTGCCCGGACTTGACCAGCCACACGTGCGACTCGCGCGACAGAGACCACAGGTCGCCGCCGTAAAGGGGCTCGTGAATGAAGTAGACTCCGTGGTGGTCGGCAATGGTCATGAAGTCCCCATCTACGTGAACATCCCCGTCGGAATCCGACGCACCGATCCGTTCTTGCACTTGGGGCAGGGCTGATCGACCAGATCTTCTATGGTGCGGACGCTCTCGGAATCGCACTTCGGGCACTTGAGTGTATCGCGGTCGAAGTCGAGCGCGCATTGCTCAAGGCAGTCTGCGCACACGACGTGCTTCGAGAGGCCGATGACACCCTTCTCCTTCATTTCGCCATATTCCCGCAGGCCGGTAGCCTTGCGGGCGACACGGATTTCTGCCGGATGAGGACAGGTGATTCTCTTGCCCTGCTTATCGACCGCGTACGTGAAGCAGCCCCAGCCCGAAGGCATCGCGAAGTCGCACTGATCGCACTCGAACTTATCGATGGCGGGCATCGATCTTCTCCGCTCAACCCTCTTCTTCGCACAACGCCAACCACGCAGAGAAGCGCTCGAACTTCTTCTGCGGCGCGGGCTGTCCTTCCATGTAGTAGAACACAGGCGGATCGTCCGAGTCGTCACAGGGGAAGTACATGAACTGGTAGCCCTGGTGCATCAAGAAGACGAAGTCAGTGCTTGCCAGCCGGAAGGAGCTGCCGGATTCCTCGAGCATGTCCTGCGCCCAGTCCCGGAGTTCCGGCAAGTATCTCATGTCCATGTCGGTGCCGACGAGCGCCTTCTCCACGTTCGGGTGCGATCCGAGCAGAAAGGACTTGTAGATTTCCGGCAGGCAAACGCCGTACTGCTCTTCAAGTCGGGCGATGTCGGATTGGCTGCAGAGTGACATGACCTGGCCCTCAACCTCCGTGTATCTGCCTGTTGTAGTCTTCCATCTCGTCCCACGCCTTGCGCATGGCTTCCGGCATCGCGTCGTACGCCCACCGGCGTTGCACCTTCCCGTCCTCGAAATGGAGATGCTCCAGGAACGACACGTTCAGCGCGTTCTCCAGATCCGGCTCCGCCTTCGGGAAGAGTCAAGGAACAGACGGCAGACCCTGTCGAAGCCACTGCGGTCCTGCGCATCGATGAACCCCTGAGCCAGACGGCTGAACTCGCCAATCTGGAGGTGCAGAAGCCCATCGTTGATTTCGTCGTGCATGGGTTCCGCAAGCTCTGGGAACTCGGTTTCGATTCGCGCTATGGCTTCGGAGGCAGTGGTCATCGGTCAAGCGTCCTCCTGCTTGAAAGCTTCCAGCATTCCCTCGTCCCAGGCATGGCCGGTCCAGCCGTCACCCGGTGGGGGGAAGTCATCCCGGCAGCAGCCCCGCTTATTCTCGAAGTCGAAGACCGCGTGCGGGTAACCGTTGATCATCAGGATGGCGTGCGTGCCAGGGGGCGACCACCCGATCTTGAGTTCGGATTGCTTGTGCCGATCAGTGACGTTGGCCACATCGTAGATGTGAACAGCGTCGCAGATCTGGCCGCTCTCGACCGGCGCCCTACAGGCATAGAAGTAGCCAGTGTCACCATCATCCTCGAAGACAACAGCGTGCTGGGGCATCTGGCGGCTGACGGAAGCCACCCACGTCTTGTCACCGGGGTGGAAGCTCTGCTTCTTGTCCATGATTGTCGGCATGGTTTCACTCCGCTCTTGAATCAGACTGCGTCAGGCGCATCGGCATCCCAGCAGAAGAAGACTCCGTAATATACACCATCGGTCTCGGCTGCGTTTCGCATGGCCTCCTGCTCGGCAGGATCGCGATCCTCGTCGAACTCCTCGGGGTGGCAGGCGATCGCGCTTTCAAAGCGGTAGACTATGTAGTTATCCTTCTCCAAGGTTGCCCGTGCCCGCGAAAGGGCTTCATCAGCTGAACCGGCGGTAACATATATGTTGACCGCCGCACCGCCCATTTCGTCGTCCATCTCGGCTTCAGGTGTGTTCTTCACCTCGGCCGGAATCAGGTAGAGCGATCTCATGCGCGCTTTCTAACCTACACGAAACTCTTCCTGCTCATCTCCGTCAGTATGTATTCCGGCGGCATCTTCTCGAGAAGGGCCTTGCTGCCGTTCTCGAAACAGAAGTCGAGTTCCTCCTGGGTGATGCCGATGCAGCAGATTACGTTCGCAGGAGATCCCTGGAAGTCGAAGGAAGCAATGCGCTTGAAGAGCAGCGCGGTGATGCTGGAGCCTTCCGGCGTTGCCGGTCCGATGTCCATCGTCTCGCCGTCGTCCAGCACGGTCTCCAGGGTGTAGTAGGCCAGCTTCATGATGAAGAACCGGCCAATCCAGACGGCGGGATGCCACTCGGTCAAGCCCAACTCTTCGGAGATGCTGGAGAACTCCTCAGTCGGCAGGAATGCGTCGAGTTCGTCGATGTACTTGAAGACGCGAATTGTCTGCGCGGTCATCTACTCGTCATCCTCACACTCCCACTTCGCCAGATCGTCAACCGGGTCCGGCAGGCGGCCTTCGAGCCACTCGGCACAGTCGTCCGGCGCGAAGTCCGGATCTGTGGATTCGATTACCCAAGACAGGAATTCCACGCCGCCGTTCAAGTAGGGCGGCGGGGAGACCGGCATGAATACAGTCGGCAACCTCTCCTCGATTGACACGTAGTTGAGCACGAAACCCAATTCCTGCACGTGCCGCCAGGCCAATTCGTGATCCGTGTCTATACTGAACTTCACCCACCAGTTGCCGTTGTCGAAAGTACCGTGACCGATCGACTGGCGCCCGGCCGGGAGGTCAATCGCCGGCAGACGTTCCAGGAAACTGAGAAGCTTGTCGAACTTGTCCATCACATCTCTATTCGATGACAACTACTGACTCACGGTGAAGATCACGGACCGCCCGGCTTCGGCCGCGCGCGAGTAGAGCCCTTTGATGATCCCGAACCACACAGTCGTATAATCCAAATCCTCTGCATCCACTTCCGCTTGATACGTTTCCCTGTTGATGAGCCAGTAGCCGTCGGCCAGTTGCTCGTTGGTGAAGTCCCGCAGAGCTCCCGCAATGTCAGCTACCTCTTTGGACGACTTGTAGGCAACGATGTAGTCATCGCCGCTATAGAGCTGCCGCCCCCCTGCGATGCAGTGGCTCAGAGGATACTGACCATTGTCGAAGTCGAACTCCCCGTCGGTCAGAGCGCGGTGGATTGCGTCCCAGGCCTTGTCCGATTCCGCGACCCATTGCTCCTTCCACAGCTTGAAGTAGGTTTCCTCGAGTTCCTCCTCCAAGTACTCCATGAGGTCATCTTCGCTACGGAAGCTCAGGAGCTTCTTATCATCGTCGGCGGAAAGCGCGAAGTGAACTCCGAGCTGGCTCATGCTGTTACTCCCTGCCGCTGTGAATCACAGCGACGGCTACGCGCACCCTCCGCTCCAGTATACCGCCCCGCCGTTGCCGGGGGCAACCTTCTTCGCCTGCGGCTTCGCAGGTCATGAGGGGTTGACCGCATCACTCCAGAAGCATATGGTATCCGCATGGAAACACCCGAAACATACGATCCTTCCGCCCGTGCAGTTCGCGACGCGAACGAACCGCCCCCCGAACCCGTCGCGCAGGAACCCGACGGGGTCCTGATCCCCAAGAAGGCCTGCGTGGCGCTGCTCTGCGTGCCGCTGGCCTATTTGACCTGGGTGGGGCTGAACGTGCTGTTTCGCGTGCCGAAGCTCCAGATGCTGCTGATGGACATGGAGCTGGAAGCGCCCATGCCCCTGTCGACCCGATTCCTGCTGAGGACCTACGCCTTCTGGTGGCTGCTACCCGTTGGACTTGCCGCCGTCACCATCGACATCGCCAGGCGCAAGCGCCCCAGCGGAGCTTACGTGGGCGGGGTCTTCGTCGGCGCGTGCCTTGCCTGCTGGCTGCTGCAGGCCATAGCCACCGAGGGCGGAATGGCCCCCATATTCCAGCTGTTCGAGCTGCTTGGGGAGTAGACGAATTGACTGAGTCGTGGAGGTCATACTCGATTTCAGGCGCGACCGCTCTCGAATCTGAGGTTCCTGACGGTCGAATCGCCGGAGAGGTCCTGAACGTTCATTAGTCTTCGTCCTCAACACACACAATGCCGATCTTCTCCCGGTCGAGAATAACGACAGCCGCGTCGAACGTTGAGTCCGTTAGCGGCTCCCAGCATCGGCCACTCTCAATCGAGGGCGTCTCCCCGTTGATGTAGCACTTGGCTGCATGACGGTCGAACAGGTCAACGAAACTGGTCGCCAGGTAGCGAGCTGTCTTCGGAAGCATGAGCTGAGTGAAATAGGCCAGGTCGCGGGCGAGCATCGCAGTGAGGAGCGTGACAGCGCCATCCCTGTCGACTGCTCGCCAAGCTCTTCCCAAGGGCTTGAAGCCCAGGTCCTTGACGAAGCTATCGACAACTGAGACGTCATCTGCCTCGACGGAAGCGCGATCACGAAGCTCAACCGTCACGATGCCGGCATCGCGCTTCTCAAGAACCAACTGCTTCAGCTCAGCGTAGGAGTGCACGCTCATGCAGAACCATCAACCTTCCTGCAACCAGTCTTCCGTATCCCGGTGCATTCCGAGGCCGGCAACCAGGAACTCGTCATATTCGCCGCTGCGCTTCACGCCAAGCCAGCGGAGCGCGTGGTTGATGGCCTCGTCGTCAACGAGCGGTTCTGACAGTGGCAGACCGTTCTCGTACAGGGCGCATGCCTGTGTTCCGTCACCACCGAAGAACTCCGCCTCCACGTACGCTGCCTTGCCGCTCTGCGACAGGAATCTGCAAAGCTCATCCAGCTCAGGGCCAACGATGGTCTCGCCGTCGCCGGTCAGCGGATGGGACGGAAAGCCCATGCTCTCGATCTGGTCCTGCGGCAGCGGCACCATCCATAGCCCTTGGGCGGACAGCCGTACGCACTTGAGCTCTCGCTGAGCGGCGCGCTCGCTTGCGTCGGCGGGAACTATGATCGCCTGCAGCGTGTAGGCCATCGCCTTACTCCTTGCCCAGCCTCTCCAGCGCCTGCGCCGCCAACTCCCACCCGTTCACAGGTTCCTCGTCCGAATCATCCGGGTCGGAACCTTCTTTGGGATTGAGCGTGCAGTGGCAACAGGTCAGGCCGTCGGCCTGGCACTGCTTGTCACGGCAGTAACGCAGGACGGCCAGCACCTCTTCCGGCGTGATCCAGTCGGCCAGGGCGAACTCGGCGATCCACTGTTCCGGCCTCCAGGCATCGACGCTGCTGAGATTCATCACGACGTTGGACACTTCCCACCGCCGCCCCTTGACGATTGCGTGTCCGCCGCAGACGCCGGGGATGGAGGTGATGAGGGAAGTGGAATCAGTCATGTCTCTTCAACTCACTCCTCGGCCTCGAATTCCGGGAGGGCGAGACCTGACATTTTCGTGAGGAAGACCATGAGCTTGTCCTTCTCCTTCCTGAAACTGCCGACTTCGAACTCCTGTGCCCGGTAGTGGTCGAGCACCGACTCGTAGACGGGTGTCAGGTACCCTTTTGTCCAGGTGTGAACACCCGCGATCACGCGGGCCGCGGGACAGACGACAATAGTCCATTGCCAGGTGCCCTTGCGATTGTCGCGGACGTCGATGTCCGCTTCGCATTTCGGCAGATCGACCGGTAGGGCAGGCAGCTCCAGGACCACTCCGAAGGCGAAACCCCGCCACCAGGAACGCTTGAAATTGCGAGAGACCTTGTCGCGAACGGCCGCCGAGGCTGCGGCGTAATCCCCCGCAGCACCCCCCGGATGCCAGCGCAGTACTGCGCGGTGGATGTTGAGGTTCTTCTTCTCCCACACTGACCACTCGCCGTCGCTCCGCGCTTCGTCGTAACGAAGGCGGTCTTCGATCAGTGCGTGGATTGCATCTGCTGCGGTCATGATCCGGGAATGCGCCCTCTGACTATCCGAACACGTTCTTCTCAGGCACCAGTACTTCGAAGGCCGCCTGCACCTTGGCTCCGAACTCGTCTTCGAGCGCCGCCCAGGCTTCACGAGGCAGGACGGCAAAGGCCAGTGTGTCGCTGCCGTCCGAGGCCTTCACGAACCTGACCTCGTGACTGCCAGCCAGGAACTTGTTGATGGCGCACAGCGCTACGTGCCTGTCGCCGCAATCGAGTTTCAGCGGGACGGTTTCGCGGCGCTCGCTCTCCGCGATGATCATGTCATCGCCTTCCCAATCCACCTTGATCGCGAATCCATTGATGACATCAGCAACGTACCGGACTATGGCCTCGTCCTCTTCGCGCCAGTCGACCCAGATGATGTTGTCTTCGTCCTCGAAGACCAACGTGGTTGCCTCATCCGACGAGCGCCAGACCGGTAACTGCATCAAGCGCGGGCCGTGTCTTCCGGCGGGGATTATATCCCGCAGGCATTGGCCCACGCAAGGCTTGGGCTGCGCGGCCTCGGCCCCTGCGGCAGGACGCCCTTGAGCTTGACGCGTAATTGGCTAAGCTAGCAGGCCGTCAGAGGCGATTGGAGCTGAGGATCGAGAGTGCCTGCGTGTTGGGGCGATCTTCGATTTGTACAACGGCCCCGAACATTGTACGTGGAATTGTACGTGGGACGCGTACAATAGGGCACTTCTGGCACTGGTGGCACAGGTGGCACGAAACGCACGAGTCGCGTATCTCGCCACGTGAGCGCAACTTGTGCGATACAAGGGGGCTACGGGCCTGTAGCTCAACGGTTAGAGCAGCGGACTCATAACTCACTGCCCGGCACTCAGAACCCAGGACCCCGCAGGCACTTGCAGCCTGCGGGGTTCTTTATGTTCCAGGTGGTGTTCCAGCGCGCCTGGCGATGTTCGATTTCTCCGGGCCTTGACCTGGCCAAGGCCGGCTGGGGAAGATCCCGTGCCGAGGATTACTCGGGCTCATCGCCAGGCTCAACCGGGCTTACCGGTAGGCTCACTTGGGCCTATGGGTAGGCTCACGGCCCGCTCTCGGCCGCGCTGGCCTCACGGCGTCTCCAGATCCGTCTGCGTGCCTTGACGGCGCGATCGGTCTCTGCGCCTGCATGGGAGGCGACCCGGGAGGCGATTCCCAGTTGCTCAGCGTTTGCTCAGTTGCGCCTCGAAGACCTTGGCCTGGGGGTCGGCCATGTACTCCCGAACGTCCTCCATGCCCCCCGGAGTGGGGCTGCTTCCGGCGGCCTCGATCTTGCCGGAAACGGAGAAGAACTCGAAGTAGACCTCCGGGGAATCGGCGTCGCGCCTGAGGACCAGGAAGAGCTGGCCGCGAGGGGAATCACTACGCCTTCTGACCATCACGCCGGTGACGGTCATGCCCAGAAGGCGCCGGCAGTTGCGGTAGTCCATTGTTGACCTCCCTTCAGAACCAACGCGCAGGATCCTCTTCCGAGGGGTCTTCCGACCAGGCCACGATGCTGATGATCTTCGCGCGCACCCACAGAAGCTTGCGCAGGCAGCACGGACCGTATTCCTCCGCGACCCAATCAGGATAGCGATACGCCGCCAGTTCCACCAGTAGCACTCGGCGCAACTCCGGCAGGCCGGCGGCCTTCGCGCGCAACCTCTTGAGCAATGGGCTGAAGTGCTCGCAGAGCGCGTGAAGGCCGAACTTGAGCCCCTTGGCGTAGATGGCGGCGCGATACGCGGACCGGCTGGAGGCCGCGCTCGCAGACGCCCCCAACCGGTGGCGCCAGAAGCCGGCCACCGCCTCAGCCCTTCCCAGAAGGCCGCCGAGCGAGTCCGCAAACGCGAGTGCCGAGGCGGAGCGTGCATCGGGGCCTGAGCCTTCCATCGCGGGTGTCTCCTGGCTCACTTCATCTCTCTGTCGCATTGGAAACCTTCTTCGCCTCGACGGGGCTCTGGACTGCTGTTTCGCGCTTCATCTCGACTCTCCTCAAGCTGGGGCCGGCGCCTGCCGGCCGGTTCTATTGGGGTAGGTCTGCCGGAGCCCTCCAGGTTGCAGGTCTGGTGAAGGACTTCGCGCCGACCGCGGCGCCGGCCCGTCCGGCATCGACTGACTCGGGGGCCGCGCGACCCGCTAGGACGCTTGTCCGCTCCGATCGGTCTCGGCAAGCGAACTCATGATGCGCTGGGACAGCGGCTTGCGTTCGGGGCGCTGTTTCTGCGATTCTTCGCGGTTTTGCCTGCAACGCCGCCGGCCGCATTCGGCTCTAGCTGGTAGAGGGCTCACTGGTCAGCTTGAGACGCTGGACACGACGGCGGTGAAGGCGAAGAGGCTGCAAAAGGGGGTGCACGAGCGACCCCATCTGCTTGCGGAGATCTCTCGATGACGGATAATGCGCGCTGGGTAACCGGGCACCGGCACGACGCTGCCCGGCCGGGTGACAGGAGGCGACTGGACTATGGAGAGGGCACGCGCATGAGCTCAAGCGACGAACACATGTCCGACTGCGTGGAGCACGCGGCATTTGCCACGCTCCCCGCGGAGCACAGGTCCAAGGTCAGGAAATGGGCGCGGAGTCGGTTCAGAGACAGGAAACTGGTCGCCGACTTCGGGCAGGAGTTGTCGGCGGAGGTCACATACAGGAAGATTCCCGAGGAGGATTTCTGGGCATGGTTCAAGCGTAGCGAACCGGTCGACCCTGAGGTGGACGAGGCCCTTGGCCGCATGAGAGGCCCGAAGAAGAAGAAGCGCACCCCCTGCTGGGACACCTACCACCTCGTTAAAACGAGGCAGTTCGGCAGCGAAGAGAGTAAGGGACGCAGGCTTCGCGTGACCGCCGTGGATCCCGGCGAACTGCCCGATGACGGTAGCGCCGGCCCCTCTCCGGAAGAATTGGTGCTCGTCAAGGAGCAGCAGAGGCGGGATGCCAAGCTGGTGAACGAAGCAATGGCGGAACTCAGAAGGCGGAAGCCGGATCACGCATGGGCGGTCTGGGGCCACGACGTAGAGGGTACACCTCACAAGGAGCTGGCCAGGAGGAGGGGCATACCTCCTGATACGATCAGGACCTGGGTTCTGCGAGGACGGCTTTTTCTGAAACGGAAGCTGCGCCAGAACATGGGAGACAAATGATGTCGCAGAAAGGCGATCTTGAACAGAGGCTTGTGCATCTGCACAACATGCTGCGCATGCGCAACCCCCGCGATCACATGGGCGGGGATCCCGAGGACTTCATGGCCATGGCCATCGACGTCCTTGCCGACCCGCGGGCGTGTACGGGGCACTACCACGACATGAGCGTGCTGGCGAAATCCGTTCCCGAGAGCGCCCCTCTTTCGGCCGAGGGCGCCGAAGTGGTCGGTGCCATCGAGGACGAAGGCGTATGCGGTCTGAACTCCGAGAGGATAGTGATCCTCTTCGAGGACCTTCGCGTCTTCCGCGCAGCCATGCCCGAATTGCATCCCGAGGTTGACTGGAACGCCGTCGACGCGGAGATCCGCGAGGACATCGAGACCGCCGCCTCGCCTCGGGAGCTGCCGGCCGGGGCGCGCCGACGGCGCGAGTGGCGGGTGCCTGAAGCGGCAGCCGCGGGCATGGCATCGGGGTCTTTGAGTGACGATGCCGGTCGTGACGTCGAGACTGTCCATCACGAACTGAAGGCGGAGGTCGAATGGGCGGCGGAGCCGCTGACAGACGATCCTCTCTTCCTGCAGGTGGAGATCGAAGCGGGCGAGGGCGGGTGGATCCATGTGACCGGGATCAAGCCCGACCTGGGCGTCCCGCTCGAATTGGCGGCCGTCGCGCTGCAACCCGGAGCTGAGGAGCCCCCGGAGCCGGGTGATGCGGACTGGTTCAGGGGCCGCGTCGACCTCGAATGGCCGTCGGGGGCCAGGCAGTTGGTCGTCTGGGTGCGCTCGGGTGGTAGACCGGTTGCGCAACTGAAGGCCGATCTGCCCGATTAGCAGGTCCGGAGTAGTCCAGGGCCGTGGGGCCTCGAGGAGAGGCCTGCCAGAAGGCAGGGGCTCTCCAAGCAGGGAGACGATCGGATGGAACTTGAAGACATTCGCCGGAGTCTCGAGGCTCTACCGTTCATGCCGCGGGTGCTTGTAGACCTGCGGATGCGTCAGGCGCAGGAGTGGACCACCAAGAAGCAGCGGGAGTACGTTGACGTCGTCCTGCAACCGCTCCTGGAAGCCTTCGAGGGCTCAGACCACCCCGCGCTGCTCGCACGCATGGCTTGGATGCGCAACGCAAGCGCCGAGGACGTGCTGACCTTCGTCGGAGATAATTCCGGCGAAACGCTGCGCAGGGCCTACAAGGCGCAAGTGGGGCCGAGGGAGGACCTCGTCTGCATTGCGGCCGTTGCGGCGGTCATGCATCCTGCCGACGAGAGCCAGGGGGGCTCAGCCGCCGCCATGACCCTGCTGGCCGCCGGGCTGCTCATGCTGCCCGGGCGGGATCTCCACGCGGTTCGTCTTCTGGAGCGTTTCGCGGGTCTGGGCGAGGGTGACTACGCCGATGCCGGTAAGCTGGAGGAGGCGTTCAGCGCCGGCCGACTGGCGCACCTGGAGGACAACAACCGCGCCAACTTCGTTCAGACCCTGGCCGACGGGCTGCGCTTCCTGCCCGGGCAGATAGGCCACGCGGCTCGTCTTCTGGAGGGTTTCGCGGGTCTGGGCGAGGGTGACTACGCGGATGCCGGTAAGCTGGAGGAGGCCTTCCGCGCCGGCCGACTGGCGCACCTGGAGGACAACAACCGCGCCAACTTCGTCAAGACCCTGGCCAACGGGCTGCGCTTCCTGCCAGGGCGGTTGAGGCACGCGGTTCGTCTTTTGGAGCGTTTCGCGGGTCTGGGCGAGGGCGATTACGCGAATGCTGAGAAGCTTGAGGCGGCCTTCCGCGCCGGCCGGCTGGCGCACCTTGCGGACAACAGCCGCGCCAACTTCGTTCAGACCTTGGCCGAAGGGCTGCGCGTGCTGCCCGGGCGGGATCTCCACGCGGTTCGTCTTCTGGAGCGTTTCGCGGGTCTGGGCGAGGGTGACTACGCGAATGCTGGGAAGCTTGAGGCGGCCTTCAGCGCCGGCCGGCTGGCGCACCTGGAGGACAACAACCGCGCCAACTTCGTTCAGACCCTGGCCGACGGGCTGCGCTTCCTGCCCGGGCGGGATCTCCACGCGGTTCGTCTTCTGGAGCGTTTCGCGGGTCTGGGCGAGGGTGATTACGCCGATGCCGGTAAGCTGGAGGCGGCTTTCAG
>Ga0272442_10005399_pt1 | contig 17101 bp, 13 predicted proteins | sample SSMForm2O_FD_200262 | JGI IMG/M metagenome (GOLD analysis project Ga0272442, IMG submission 200262) | Marine sediment archaeal communities from Little Sippewissett salt marsh, Falmouth, MA, United States - SSM-Form-2O | ecosystem: Environmental > Aquatic > Marine > Wetlands > Sediment ... | reverse complement strand
CCGCGCGCAGATCCGCCGGGAGATCGGTCATCTCGTTGAACCCGGCGGCGAACCGCTCGTGCACCCAGCCGGCGATCTGTCGGGCCCGGTAGGCGGGCTGTCCCAGCTCGGCGAGCGTCGGCCCCAGCACCGCCGGGTATTCATCCGGGTGGTGGTCGAGCAGCTCGTGACGACCCGCAGTTTCAGCCGTTCGTGACATGGGAAAGACGATCTTCCCCGGGCCGGCCTGGCGCAAGGGTTTAGCTTGCTGCCCCTTCCGGTCGCGGGTATCTTAACCGCCGCGAAATCGGGGGCTCACACAGGAGCCTCCGCCCGTTCCCCTGCCTCCGGAGCTCGGCTACGAGTACCCGTTCTCCAGGCCCGCCCCTGACGCTCTCCTCGCGATTGACCGAGGAGCGTATCAAGGTTCCCCTGGATTCCCTGGACAAGCCCGGGATCCTCCGGGAGATGTGTTTCCTCCTGGCCACTGCGGCGGATGCCCTCGATCGGCTGGACGACATCCACCGTGCCGTCGTGGAGCGGGAATCCGTTCTGAGCACGGGTGTGGGCTCTGGGATCGCGCTGCCACACGGCAAGTACCCGGGACTGAGCAGCCTCGAGATCGTGGCCGGGACGACCCGCGAACCGGTGGACTTCGAGGCCGTGGATGGGGATCCGGTGCAACTGGTCGTGCTGATGGTGGGGCCGCCATCGGCCGCTGGATATCACGTGAAGACACTGGGACACATCAGCCGAACGCTGCGGGACGCCGAGCTTCGAGCTAAGCTCTCCGTAGCGCAGGACGCACGCCGGTTCCGCCAGTTGATCCTGGAAGCCGGGGCTTGAGAGGTCCTTCCGGCTCCTGGCGGTCCGTGGCCGCCTGGGCGGTGCTGATCCTGGTCGCAACGACGGTTCCCGTGACGGACCTGGTCACGCGCGCGCCCACGCTGTGGTTCGACAAGTTCGTGCATGGCGGACTCTATCTGGTCCTGGGTTGGCTCGTGGGCGCTGCCCTCTGTGCTGCGGGCCGCCGTGGGGTCACGGCGTGGCTCGTCGCGTTGCCGGCCCTGGCCGTGTTCGCGTTTCTCGATGAAGCGCATCAGCAGTGGTTGCCGGGCCGGGTCACGAGTCTCGGCGACTGGGCCGCCGATGTGGCCGGCGCGACGATCGGGCTGACGTTGGGTATGATACTGTGGAATGTTCTCCAGCCGCCGAAGCGGCCGGAGCGAGCGACAAACGGGGAGGAACTCTGACTCGAGAGGGAAGTGTGGAGCCGGGCGGAGCGATCGATCGCGATACTTTTCGTGGCGAACCGGGACCGACCCACTATCGAGACGTAGCCTGCGGGCTGATCGACGCCAGCTGGTCTGGAAAGACCTTGCGGGTGGCCGGCTGGGTGCACCGGCGCCGCGACCAGGGGGGCGTGAAGTTCGTCCTCCTCCGCGACCGGACGGGCCTCGTACAGCTCGCTTTCGAGCCTGAGCGAACCCCGGCTGAGGTCATCGCCGCGGCCGCCAGGTTGAATCCGGAAGACGTGCTTTCGATCCGCGGAGAGGTGGAAGCGCGGCCCGCGGGAGCCGTGAACCCGGAGATGGCCACGGGTGAGATCGAAATCCGGGTGCGGGAGATGGAGGTGCTGGCCTCGTCTGATCCGCTCCCGATCCTGGTCGCGGTCCCGCCGGGAGAGGAACTGCCGTCCGAGGAGTTGCGGCTGCGGCATCGTGTGCTCGATCTCAGACGGCCGGAACTGCAGCAGCACTTCGTGGTGCGGCACCTCGCGACCAATGCGGCTCGCGCCTCGTTGTCGCGGCAGGGTTTCCTGGAAGTGGAGACTCCTTTCCTCACGCGACGGACTCCGGAGGGCGCCCGGGACTATCTCGTGCCGAGCCGGATTCATCACGGAGAGTTCTACGCGCTGCCACAGTCGCCGCAGCTCTACAAGCAGCTGCTGATGGTGGCGGGATTCGATCGGTACTTCCAGATCGCACGTTGCCTGCGGGACGAGGACCTGAGAGCGGATCGTCAGCCGGAGTTCACCCAGATCGACGTCGAGATGGCTTTCGTCGCCGAGGACGACGTGTTTGCCGCCTGCGAGCGTATGCTGGTCGACATGTTCTCCTCCACGCTCGACCGGTCGATTCCCGTGCCGTTCCCCCGGATGACCTGGGCCGAGGCGACGGAATCGTACGGCACCGACAAGCCCGACCTCCGAATCGATTGGCGGATCGAGGACTTCTCGAATGTCCTCGGCGGCCGGGGCTTCGGCATCATTGACGGAGCGATTGCGGCGGGAGGAAGAGCCAGGGGGTTCGTCGTCCCGGGCGGCGCGTCGCTGTCCCGCTCGCGCCTCGATGCGATCAACGACACGGCGCGGGAGGCGGGTGCCAGGGGCGCTCTGTGGATGAAGTGCACCGAGGAGGGCTTCACCGGGCCCGCGGCCCGTTCGGTCGACGAGGAAGCCGGTCCCATCCTGCGATCAGATTTCGGACTCGCGCCGGGCGACCTCCTCGTGTTGGTCGCCGGACCGGATTCCGAGAGCTCGCCCTCGCTCGACGTGCTTCGCCGGCAGCTCGGCTCGGAACTCGGAGCCGTGAGGGAGGGCGAGGAGTGGGTGTGGGTGACAGACTTTCCGCTGTTCGAGGCCGATCCCGAGACCGGGGCTCCGGCGGCCAGTCACCATCCGTTCACCATGCCCGTGGACGTGACGCCCGAGGAGCTGCTCGCGGATCCGTTCTCGGTGCGATCTCGTGCGTACGACCTCGTGCTGAACGGCACCGAGTTGGCCAGCGGCAGCATCCGGTGCCACGTGCCGGCCCTCCAGAGGGCGATCCTCGAGGTGCTGGGCATGACGCCGGAACAGGTGGACGCACGGTTCGGGTTCCTGCTGGAGGCATTCCGCTATGGCGTGCCGCCGCATGGAGGTTTCGCGCTCGGCCTCGATCGACTCGTGGCTCTGATGGTGAACGTGTCGTCGCTCAGGGACGTGATCGCGTTTCCGAAGACCACGGCTGCCCGGGGACTGATGGAGGGAGCCCCCTCAGGCGTGGACGACGAGTTGCTGGCGGATCTGGGCATCCGGCTGGCCGGAAAGCGGGCCGCAGCCGATGAGTGATTCGGACGCTGTGAGCCCGGGTTCGCTGGATGCACCGGTGATCCAGCACCGCCTTTCAGCCGAAGGGGCCGACGAGCTGCTCCTGGCCGGTGTGAACGACGTTCACCTGAAGGCCCTGGCTCGACTGGGTGACCTCCGCGTCATTCTCCGGAACGACCAGTTGATCCTCTCGGGAGACGTCGAGGCGGTGGAGCGCTGTACGCCGGTCGCCCAAAGAATGGTCCGCATGGCCCAGCTCACCCGTTCCTTCGATCTGGCGGATGTAGAGCGTTTCTTCGCCGAGGCGGAAGAGGAGCCGCTCACGCCGGTTCCGGAATCGGATGAGGAAGTCGTAGCACTTCCGGGAGCACGTAAGGTCATACGGCCTAAGTCCAAGGGGCAAAAAGACTACCTTGCCGCTATACGAAAGAACGACATCGTAGTCGGAATCGGACCCGCCGGGACGGGGAAGACGTATCTGGGCGTGGCAATGGCCGTCGATGCCCTGGCCCGAAAGCGCGTGCGGCGGATCATCCTGACCCGTCCCGCGGTGGAAGCGGGCGAGGCGCTGGGCTTCCTTCCCGGCGACATTCGCGACAAGGTGGATCCCTACCTGAGGCCGCTGTACGACGCTCTGGAGGACATGCTTCCGGCGGACCGGATGCGCCGCGCGATCGAGGAGCGCACCATCGAGATCGCGCCCCTGGCCTACATGCGCGGCCGCACCCTCTCTGATGCCTTCCTGATCCTGGATGAGGCGCAGAACGCGACGACGGCCCAGATGAAGATGTTCCTTACCCGCCTCGGTTTGAACTCGCGGACGGTGATCACGGGTGACAAGACCCAGATCGATCTCCCTCGTCCGCAGGAGTCGGGTCTTCTGGAGATCGAGCAGATCCTCAAGTCCGTAGACGGGATCGACTTCGTCTACCTGAGCGAATCGGATGTGGTGCGGCACCGACTGGTGAAGGAGATCATCCGGGCGTACGCGAATCACGACACCGAGAACAGGCAGGGCGGATGAGTGCGGCCCGGTTCCGGGAGACGTGGCGCGACGCGGCTCGCGCGATCGACCGACGTCCAGGCGAAGGCTGGCGTGACCAGCTGTTCCACCACGGCTTCCGTGTCTTCGTGGTGGTGGCGATCGCGATAGCCGTTCCGCTCCTGTTCCGGAGCCACACGCTCCCCGAGACCGTGGATGTCCAGGAGGGCGCGGTCGCCACGGAGGACGTGATTGCCGCGTTCGAATTCGCTGTTCCCAAACGGCCGGAGCTTCTGGCGCGGGAGCGGGAGAACGCCGAGCGGGTGGTGCTCCAGGTCTATGTCCTCGACGTTGCGGCCGCGGACACGGCGCTGGCCAACGTGGGCCGCTTCTTCGAGCAGGCTGATTCGTTGTTCGGGTCAAGCCCGGAGGCTGCCGATCTGGCGGCTGCGCGCGATTTCCTCGCCGCAAGCGGCCTTTCGGTGACCGATGCCCAGCTCAACTATCTGGCCGATCCACTCCGCCGTGCGGCTCTTCGCAGCTCGATCGAAACGGCGTTTCAGAGGCTGCTGCCGGAGGGTGTGGCGGCTTTGCTGGATTCCGGGGGGCAGTCTTCGGCCTATGTGAGCGTGCGTGGGGAGACGGACCGCCTGGTGCCGAGGGACTCCATCATCACGTTGAATCGATTCAGCGAAGACGCGCTGGTGTACGCGCCGCAGGACGCTTCGGTTGATGGCTTCCAGATCTACTCGAGCCTGCTGATCCGGTTCCGGAAACCGACGCTGCTTCCGGACGACCTGGCGACGCGGATGGCCCGCGAGCAGGCCCGGGCGGCGGTCGATACGGTGTCCGATGTGATCCTCGAGGGCGAGCGCATCGTGACGGCTCACGAGCGGGTGGGAAGCCGTGAGCTGCACCGGCTGAGCGCCTACAACGCCGAGCTGGTGAGCAGGGGGCTGGCGGGGAGCACGAGCCGGCGGCTGGCGGCGGCCGGGAGCATCCTGTACACGGGAATCCTCATCGCGCTGCTGGCGGCCGTAGTCCTGATGTTCAGGCCCGCGATCTACCGGGACGTGCGAGCGTATCTGATCGTGATGGGGCTGGTAGCGCTGGTCATGGTATCGGCCAACCTGATACAGCAGGCCGGCTATCCATCGGAACTCATCCCGGTCGCGCTTCTCGCGCTCCTGGTCGGAGCGCTGTACGACGGGCTCATCGCTTTCGTGGCCGTGGCCGTGGTCGCGGCGGTCGTCGGAGGGCAGATCGTCCTGCTTGGTGAGGCGGTGTTCGCTCTCGCCGCAGTGAGCGTTCCGTTCAAGATGATCGCGGCCGGCGGTGCCGGGGCCCTCGGGATCCGGCGGGTGCGCCGGCGCAGCCACAGCTGGGTGCTCATCGCCCTGATCGGCGGTGCGTATTTCCTGGCCGGCGTGGCGATCGTCCTTCTCCGCTCGTTGCCGGTCCGGGAGATCCTGCAGTCACTGTTCTGGGGGGGTGTCAGCGCCACCCTGTGCACGGTACTCGCGGTGGCCGCGGTCATTCCGGCCCTCGAGAAGCTGACCGGCGTCAGTACCGATCAGACGCTCCTCGAGCTCAGCGACCTCAACGCGCCCCTCCTTCGCGAGCTCTCACGCGAGGCGCCCGGGACCTACGCTCACTCCATCAACGTGGCGAACCTCGCCGAAGCCGCCTGCCTGGGAATCGGGGCGAACGCGCTGCTGGTGAGGGCCGGTGTCTACTATCACGACATCGGCAAGATGGCGAACCCGCAGTTCTTCGTGGAGAACCAGCCGCGCGGCCGGAATCCACACGACCGACTGCCCCCGCGCCGCAGCGCCGCGATCATCAGGGACCACGTCAAGGACGGGCTTCGTCTCGCGTCCGAACACCGCTTGCCCAGGGTGATTCACGACTTCATCCGCGAGCACCACGGCACGACGATGATCTCCTTCTTCCTGGACAAGGCACGGGAAGCGGAGCCGGATCTCGATCTCGATCCCTCCGACTTCGCCTACCCGGGTCCCAAGCCGCAAAGCCGGGAGACCGGGGTCGTCATGCTGGCCGATGCGATCGAATCGGCGACCCGCGTTCTCCAGGACCCGACGCCGGATCGGATTCGCGCCACGATCGACCACCTGGTCAACGCCCGAATCGCCGAGAACCAGCTGGACCAGTGCCCGCTCACGCTGCGGGACCTGGAGATCGCGAAAGCCGAGTTCGCGCGTGTCCTGATCGGAATGTACCACCGCCGGATCGATTATCCGTCAGGGATACAGGCGGTGGCGAAGCCTCCGGTTTCCGAAGAGGCTGGAGAGGCCGACGAGGATGGAGAGGATGGATCCGGGGCCGGCGCGACGCCGGCCTGATCCGCTCCGGCCCGCCATGCCACTCACACTGCATTTCAACCGACTCGGAGACTGGCCAGGCCTCGAAGAGCGTGAACCGATCCTGAGACGGGCCGCGCTGGCTGCGCTCGAGTCACAGGGGGAACGCGAAGGAGAGGTGTCGTACACGTTTATCTCCGCAGAGGAGATCCGCGCGCTCAACCGCGACTATCTCGAACACGACCGGTCCACGGACGTCATCGCGTTCGACCTGGGTGAGGGCCTGAGCCTGCTGGGTGACGTCTACATTTCCCCTGAAGTCGCAGCCGCCAACGCGGCCGAGCACGGCGAAGTCGAGCAGCGTGAGATCCTGAGACTGGTCGTGCATGGTTCCCTTCACGTCGCGGGCCTGGATCACCCCGAAGGCCCCGGGAGGGAGACCGCACCGATGTTCGCGCTGCAGGAGGAGTTGCTGCGGTCCATCGTGGACGGATAGCCTTAGCGCACACGAACCCGGCAACGAGAGCAGGCGGCCGACATGCACCGGATCGGACAGCGTCTCAGACGTTACCTCATGACGGGACTGATCGTGATCGCGCCGATCGGCGTCACGGTCTGGGTCCTTTCGTGGCTGTTTCTGAAGCTGGATCCCATCATTGGACGGCACCTTCCCAGGATCTACGGCTTCGAGCCTCGCGGCCTTGGAATCGTGGCCCTCCTGGCGCTCCTGATCATAGTGGGCTGGGCTTCACAGAAGGCGATGGGTCGACGGGCGCTTCGAGTCTGGAACGCGGTGGCGAACCGCGTTCCGGTTGCGCGCAGATTGTACAGTGCTTCCTCGCACGTATTCGAAGCCGTCCTGACCCGTGACCAGAAGCTCTTCCGGCACTGTGCCATGATCGAGTATCCTTCACCCGGATCTCATACGCTGGTATTCGAGACCGCGGATGCGGCGCGTGAGGTGGAAGACGTGATCGGAGAGCCCTCGGTTGCGGTATTCGTGCCTACGGTGCCCAATCCGACCTCGGGTTTCCTGCTCTTCGTCCCGCGCAGCCGGGTACGCAGGCTGGACATGACGGTGGAAGAGGGATTCAAGGTGATCCTGTCCGCCGGAATGGCCGTGCCTGAGTCGGCCGGGGCGCAACCTTCGTTGGACGACCGATGAGCGACAAGACCGACCAGATGGAACAGGTGCTGGAGCAGGTGCTCGGTCTCCTCGAGGCCCGCGACTACGAAGGCCTCAGCGGAGCCCTCCAGGGCATGCACGCCAGTGACCTGGCCGACCTCGTCGAGCACCTCGAAGACGAGGAACGGCTGGCGCTCTTTCACCATCTGCCCTCGGACCTGGCGGCGGACGCGCTTGCAGAGATGGAGGAAGTCGAGCGTCCCGGGGAACTGCTTCTGCAGCTCGAGCCGGAGCGCGCCGCAGAGATCGTCCACGAAATGGCGGATGACGACGCCGCTGATGTGATCGGTGACCTGGAGCCCGACCAGCAGGCCCAGGTCCTGGCGGCTGTAGCGGATGAACAAGCGGCGGAAATCGAAGAGCTTCTGACCTTCCCGGAGGAATCGGCCGGCGGGCTGATGACCCGCGAGGTTCTCTCCGTCTCGACCCGACTCACCGCCGGTGAGGCGATCGCCGAGATCCGGAGGCAGGCACACGAGGACTTCGACTTCTACACCATCTTCGTGGTCGACCCGGACGGCACGTTCCGGGGAGTGGTCGCGCTCAGGGACCTGGTCATCGCCGACCCGGCGGTGTCGATCGCTGACCTGACCGAGGAGCCTCCGGCTGTCGTTACAGTCGATACCGACCAGGAGGAAGTCGGGAAGATTCTCTCCCGCTACAACCTCGCTTCCCTCGGAGTCGTGGACGCGCTCGGACGCCTGGTGGGCCGCATCACCTTCGACGATGTGATCGACGTGGTGGAGGCGGAGGCTACCGAGGATATTTTTCGGTTCGCCGCCGTGTCCGACGAAGAGGAGGTTCGGGGTACGACCTTCGACGCCATCAAGAGCCGTCTACCCTGGCTGATTCTCAGCGTGGTCACCGCGATGGTGGCCTCGTCCGTCGTGTACTTCCACCAGAGCACGATCGAGGCGCTATCTCTGCTGGCAGTCGCCATGCCGGTTATCGCCGGCGTGGGCGGCAATGCAGGTACCCAGGCACTGGCAGTTACGATTCGCCGAATCGCCCTTTCGGAGGAGACCGTCGGGGAGCGCCTGGGGGTGATCTGGAAGGAGCTCGTCGTCGGCCTGGTGAACGGACTCGTGATCGGTGTCCTGGCCGCGGTGCTGGGACTTCTGTTCACGGACGCCGGGATCATGTTCGGGGTCGTCGTATTGCTCGCGATGTGGGGCAGCCTCGTCGTCGCCTCCTTCGCCGGAGCCTTCATTCCGATCTTCCTCGAGCGAATCGGCGTGGACCCGGCCGTGGCCTCGTCCCCGTTCGTCACCACCCTCACCGATCTGTGGGGCTTTTTCCTCCTCCTCGGCCTGGCGACGGCCGTCCTGATGTGACCGCGGGCGCCCCCCGGGGTGTCATCAGGGCGTCGGGAAGGGGACCGTGCAAAAAGCGACGGACGGCCCTCGCTCGCGACGTGTCGGCGACCCGATTCAGCCATCCGATCCGATCCACGGCCCGACCACCGGGGTGACGGAACTTTGTGGGAACCCCCTGAAGATTCGCGTGTTCTAGCCGGCACGTTGAGTGCATTCAGGCGCAGAGCGTGGCGGGCGGGCGGCGGCACCGATATTGCCCGGATGACACCCGAATACGTGCATCCGGGCCCCAAGAAAGCGGCCCGGCGCCAAACAGATATATGGAGTGATACCCCATGACGAGACTGCGCACAGGTGCCCTGGCCCTCCTGGTGTCGGTGGCGTTCTTTGGCTGTGGAGACGATGGTCCGACGGATCCGCCGGTGACCACCCTCACGCTGAGCATCGTGAGCGGAGACGCCCAGGTAGGGGCCATCGGAGTCGCTCTTCCGGCGCCCCTGACCGTCCAGGTCGAGGACCAGAACGGGGATCCTGTGAGCGGCACGACCGTCACCTGGTCCCTGGCGTCGGCGGCGGGCCCGAACTCGAGCCTGAGCTCCAACAGTACGCCGACGGGAACCGACGGACGCGCGTCGGTCTCGTTTACGCTCGGCGACGCTGCGGGAACGTATGAGGTACGCTCCTCGGTGACCGGATCGTCGGCCACGTTCTCTGTCGAGGCCACGGCGTCCGGAGCGCTTTCCGTCGTGTCGGGAGACGGCCAGGTCGGGCTGGCCGGGCAGACCGCAGCGCAGCCTCTGGTAGTGAAGGCCGTTGGTACCGGCGGGGTACCGGTCCCGGGCCTGGAAGTGACCTTCACGGTGACCCAGTCCGCCGGCGCGGGTGCAGCCGTCAATCCGGCTGTGGCGACCACCGGAGCCAACGGCGAGGCGTCCACGACTCTCACCTTCGGCGACGCCAACGGGCCTGTGAGCGTTCGCGCCGTGGCCAACGGCTCGACAGCCGATTTCGGGGTCTACGCCTGCGGCGGTGACGCGAGCGCGGCAGTTCTGGATCTGCAGCCCGGAGAGGACGCCGTCGTCAGCGGTGCGGACCTGGCGTGCCTGCAACTCCCTGCGCACGCGGTGGGGGCGGAGTACGAGGTGGTGGTCACCCCGCTGCCCCAGGCTTTGGGATTCAACGACATGACGCTGGCCATTGGCGGCTCCGCAGCGCCCTCGCCGGCCGTCGTCTCGGGGACTGGCGCACAACGGGCCTCGTTCTCTCTGTTCGGGGCCGGGGCCGATCTGACGGGTTGGCGGGGTCCGCAGTACGACTGGGACACGCAGCTTCGTGAGATGGAGCGCCCGCTCAGACCGTCGATCCGGGCCAACGCGGTCAGCGGGTCGAGTTTCGGCTTGATGGCCGCCGCCCCGCAGCTGGGAGACGTGATGGACTTCGGGTTCTCCTGCGTGACTCAAACCCAGTTCCCGAACACTCCCACGGACATTACGGCGGAAGTGGTCAGCGTAAGCAACAACGCGGTGATCTTCGAGGACACGCTGTCTCGCGGCGCCTTCACGGCAGCCGAGTACGACGACATCGCGCTCAATTTCGACAACGTGATCATCGGAACGGACACGCTCTACTTCGGTGCGCCGTCCGATGTGCCGGGGGACATTGCTCCTGGACAGGTCATCATCCTGTACTCGCAGGGCGTCAACCAGATGACCGAAGACTACACGAACGGCTTCATCGCCGGGTTCTTCTGTCCACTCGATCTCGGTTTCAGCGGCGGAAACGACGCCAAGATGTTCTACTTGCTGGTGCCCGATCCGACCGGTGATCTCACGCCTGGCAACGACGCCAACCTGCTGACGAAGACGAACGTGCTGCGGATCACGGACAACACCGTGGCTCACGAGTTCCAGCACCTGATCAACGCCCAGGTCGGGACGGGTGCGGCCGAGGAGGTGTGGATCAACGAGGGCCTTTCGCACCTCGCCGAGGAAGTAGTGGGCCATGCAGCGGGCCAGGTGGAAGGCCTTACGGATTTTGCTCCGGGGAATGAGCTGGGCGCGTCCGACTTCCTTCAGTCAGCGGCCGCCCTGGAAGTCGTCAACAAGTGGTACCTGGGCAACTGGGTGAACCTGGGCTTCTACCTCGACGCCCCGGGCGACACGGCGGCGCTTCTCAACGCTGAAGATCCGCTCGGTATGGAGACGTTCCGAATGCGGGGAGCGAACTGGAGTTTCCTCCGCTATATGCTGGACCGGTTCGGGGACCCGGCGACCGAGTGGCAGCTGACCCGGGCGTTGATCACGGATGCCGCTACGAACTCCCGGCAGGCGGTGACCAACGTGTTCGGAGTTTCGTTCGACCAGCTGGCGGCGGAGTGGGCGGCCATGCTGGTGGTGGAGGATCGGGACGATCTTGGCGGGCCGGTCCGGGCCTCGCTGCAGACGACGTCGTACCGGATGCGCGACATCTACGACAACCCGAGCATCGGCGGCATCGCCAGCCCGACGGGAAGTTGGCCGCTGATGCCGGCAAGCCGTGTCCTGAACGTATCCAGTTCCCTGAACATGGACCTGTTCACTGCTACGTCGTCGTACGTGACTCTGCGTGCGAACGCGGCGACGGGTGGGACCGGCCTGCGCCTGATGGAAACCGGCACTGGCGCCGACGTGAACCCCGCGATCATGCCGTACATGGCGATCGTGCGCACGAAGTAGAGACCGCGTCGCGCCGGTCGACGGCGTATTCGCAGAGTTGAAGGGCTGACGGCCACTCCGGGATCCCCGGCGTGGCCGTCTCCCGTTCCACTTCTTGCAGGCGCGGGTCATCCAGGGCAGTTTCGCCTGCATGGATGAGTCCACCGCACGTCCGCTCACACCGCCGCTGCAGGACCTGGCCGACCGGTTCCGATCGGGCGATCCGCTGGCCCTGGCCCGCTGCATCACCCGGGTCGAGAACCAGACCGCCGGCTTCGAGGACCTGTTGCATGTGCTCCATGAGGGGGTCGGGCGGGCAAGGCGGACCGGGCTGACGGGTCCGCCCGGGGCCGGGAAGTCCACGCTCACGGCCGCCGTGGCGCGGCTGCTGCGCGATCGCGGCGAGACAGTGGGCATCGTGGCGGTCGATCCCAGCAGCCCGTTTACCGGGGGCGCCCTGCTGGGCGATCGGGTGCGGATGGACGACCTGGCCACCGAGCCGGGGATCTTCATTCGCTCCATGGCCAGCCGGGGCTCGCATGGCGGTCTGGCCACGACGACCCGCGAGGCCGCCGATCTCATGGACGCGTTCGGCTTCGACCACGTCCTTCTCGAGACCGTGGGCGTGGGCCAGTCGGAGCTCGAGGTTGCCACGAACGCGGATTCCACGGTCGTCGTCCTCGTCCCCGAGTCCGGGGACGGGATACAGGCCATGAAGGCGGGGCTGATGGAGGTGGCGGACCTGTTCGTGGTGAACAAGGCGGATCGACCGGGCGCCGACCGACTGAAGAAGGAAATCGAAGTCGTCCAGGCCATCCGGGCGGGAAGTCCGATGGCCGCCGCTCCGGCGCACCATGGAGTCGACTTCACGGCCCTCGCCCTCGCCGGCTCGAACCCGCCGGAGGAGGGCGGCGAATCCGCCGACGCTCCGCGGGTCCCGGACTGGGAGGCCCCCGTGTTGAAGTGCACCGCATCCACGGGTGAGGGAGTCGCGGAGATCGTGGATCGCCTGGACGCCCATTTCGGATGGCTGCGGGAGACGGGCATGCTGAACGAGCAGCGCCGCCTGGCCGCGATCGAGCATACGCGGCGCGTTCTCGAGCGGGCGGTCCAGCGACAGGCCTCGACGGTGTGGAAGGAGTGGATCGGCGACGAAGGGCAGAGCGCGGACCAGGTGGAAGGCTCGCCGTACGAGATCGCGCGCAAGCTTGCACGCCGTCTGGGGCCGCGACCAGAGAAGTAACTTCCTCGCCCGGGCCTCCGTCCTGCGGACCGAACTGGAACGGCCTCCCACCCATCGCGTATATTCGTGCACGGCATCCGTGTGTACGGAACGCCTGATACCACCGAGGAAGGACTACTGAATGAGTTCCCTGATCGATACCGAGGTCCCCGGTTCCGCCGACCTGCAGCAGGAAGTGGAGCGCCGCCGGGGGGAGCTGGCCGAACTCGAGACGAAGCTCGCGGCCTGGAACGCGGCGGCGGCAGCCACCCCGCAACGAGACGACACGGACTTCACGACGGTGTCGGGGCAACCTGTTCGCGCGCTGTACACGCCGCTCGATACGCGGGGCGACGATTACATCGGAGATGTGGGCCTTCCCGGGGAGTACCCGTTCACTCGTGGCCCCTACGCCACCATGTACCGGACGAGGCTCTGGACGAAGCGGCTGTTCTCGGGCTTTGCCACGGCTGAAGAGACGAACGAACGCTACAAGTTTCTCCTGGCCCGCGGTACGACAGGTCTGTCGGTGGCCTTCGACTTTCCGACCCTGATGGGATACGACTCGGACGATCCGCTCTCAGAAGGCGAGGTAGGGAAGTGCGGCGTGGCAATCGCCAGCCTGGCGGACATGGAGACCCTGTTCGACGGCATTCCGCTGGACCGGGTCTCGGTCTCCATGACGATCAACGGTCCCGCGATCATGCTGTACTGCTTCCTCCTGGCGGCGGCCGAGAAGCAGGGCGTTCCGTTCGAGAAGGTCACGGGGACCATTCAGAACGACATCCTGAAAGAGTACCAGGCCCAGCACGCGTGGATCTATCCCCCCAAGCCGGCCCTCAAGATCATCACCGACGTCTTCGAGTGGTCCAGCGCCCACGCGCCGAAGTTCAACACGATTTCGATCTCCGGATACCACATTCGCGAGGCCGGCTCCACGGCGGTGGAGGAACTGGCGTTCACCCTCAAGAACGGTTTCACGTACGTCGAGGAGGGCATCGCTCGCGGTCTCGACGTGGATGAATTCGCGCCGAGGCTGTCTTTCTTCTGGGACGTGCACAACGACTTCTTCGAAGAGATCGCCAAGTTCAGGGCTGGCCGCCGTATATGGGCCCGGCACATGCGGGAGATCTACGGCGCCAAACGGCCCGAGAGCTGGCGCCTGCGCACCCACGCCCAGACCGCGGGCGTGACGCTGACGGCTCAGCAGCCCCACAACAACATCGTCCGGGTCGCCTACCAGGGCCTGGCCGCCGTACTTGGCGGGACGCAGTCGCTTCATACGAACGCCATGGACGAGACCCTGGCTCTGCCGACCGAGCACGCCGTACGGATCGCCCTGCGCACTCAGCAGATCCTGGCCTTCGAGACCGGCATCCCCAACACGATCGATCCGCTGGCCGGCTCGTACTTCGTCGAGAGCATGACGGACGAACTGGAACGACAGGCCGAGGAGATCTTCACCGAGATCGACGATCTCGGCGGGGTCGTGGCGGGGATCGAGTCGGGTTACTTCCAGGCCCGGATCGCCCGGTCCGCAAGGCGATTCCAGGACGAGGTCGAGGCCAACAGTCGCCTCGTCGTGGGGTTGAATGCCTTCCAGGAAGAGGGCGAGGCCGACATCGAGATCCTCAAGATCGACGAGTCCGCCGGCGAGTCGCAGAGCCGCCGCCTGGCCACCCTCCGTGAGACGCGCGACGGCGATGCGGTGGAGCGCACCCTGGCCGCCCTGACCGAGGCGGCGCGGGCCGACGAGAATCTGATGCCCCCCATGCTGGACGCGGTCCGCAGCTACGCCACGCTGGGCGAGATTCGAGGCGCGCTCGAGAGCGTCTACGGCCGGTTCCAGGAGCCCGTGGCCTTTTGACGGGGACTCCAGCCGGGTACCTTGAAGGCGCCGCGGGAGGCGGTTTGTCAGCCGCAGCCCGGCGTCTCCATTCGGAGCGAATTCGTCATGGTTGAGAGAAAGATCCGCGTACTGGTCGCCAAGCCGGGACTGGACGGCCACGACCGCGGCGCGAAGGTCATCGCCGCCTCCCTTCGGGACGCGGGGATGGAGGTGATCTATACGGGGCTGCACCAGACCCCCGAGAAGATCGCTGCCACGGCCCTGCAGGAAGACGTGGATGTCGTGGCTCTGTCGATCCTGTCCGGGGCCCACATGACCCTGTTCCCGCGCGTGGCGAATCTGATGCGCGAGAACGGCATGGACGACGTCCTCATCACGGGTGGCGGTATCATCCCGCAGGAGGACGTCGAGGCGCTCCAGGCACTCGGCATCGGTCGACTCTTCGGGCCGGGAACGGCGACGGGCGAGGCGGCCGCGTACATCCGCGAGTGGTTCCTCGCGAACCGCGCGGACGACGAGGTCTGATGGCCGAACCGTCCCGGATGCGGATGATGGTGGACGAGGTTCGAGCGCTCGAGGACCGACTGCGCGAGGGCGGCGGCCCGAAGCGGATCGAGCGCCAGCACAGCCAGGGCAAGCTCACCGCCCGCGAGCGGATCGACCTGCTGATCGATCCAGGGGGCGGGTTCCTCGAGATCGGCCTTCTCCTGGCCTACGATCAATATGACGGGCAGGCGCCCGGCGTGGGCGTGGTGACCGGTATCGGCGAGGTATGCGGCCGGCCCGTGGTCATCGTGGCGAACGATGCCACCGTGAAGGCCGGGAGCTGGTGGCCCGAGACGATTCCGAAGAAGCTGCGGGCCCAGGAGATCGCCATGCGCTGCCGCGTGCCGATCATCTACCTCGTGGACTCGGCCGGTATCAACCTGCCCTACCAGGCCGGAGTGTTTCCGGGCAAATACGGAGCGAGCCGGCTCTTCTACTACAACTCGATCATGAGGCACTACCTGGACGTACCGCAGATCTCGGCCGTAATGGGGCCGTGCATCGCGGGTGGCGCCTACCTTCCGGCTCTTTCGGACGTGATCGTGATGGTGGACGGCACGAGCTTCATGGGATTGGGCGGTCCGAACCTGGTGAAGGGTGCGACCGGGCAAGACGTCGAGGCCGAGGTGCTGGGCGGCGCCTCGACGCACAATCAGATCAGCGGTGTCGCCCACTACGAGGTCCCTGACGACGAAGCCTGCGTGGCCAAGATCCGGGAACTGGTGAGCGATCTGCCACCCGCTCGGCTCCCGGAGCCGGTCGATGAGCCGCAGCCGCCAGTGCGTCCCCTCGATCAGGCCTACGAGCTCATGCCCCAGGACCACCGGCAGCCTTATGAGTTGGAGGCGGTCCTGGAGACGTTCCTCGATGCGGGGAAGTTCGACGAATTCCAGGCGGGATACGCACCGGAGATGCTGACGGCCGTGGCCCGCCTGCGGGGCCGGCGCATCGGGGTGATCGCCAATCGACGCGGCATGTTCAAGGATCCGAAGGGCGGGCGGCCGAAGTTCGGCGGGATCATCTACGCGGACAGCGCGGAGAAGGTGGCCTACTTCATGGACATGTGTGACCGGCACAAGATCCCGCTGCTGTACGTGCAGGATGTAAGCGGTTTCATGGTCGGGACCGAGGCCGAGCACTCGGGGATCATCCGGGCGGGGGCCCGCATGGTCGAGGCGATGTCCGTGGCCCGCGTTCCGAAGATCGTCCTCACCACGGGTCACGCCAGTGGGGCCGGTTATTACGCGATGGCGGGGCAGGGGTTCGACCCGGACTTCATCTTCACCTGGCCTACGGGCCGAATGGGCGTGATGGAGGGCGAATCGGCGGTGCGCGCCGTGTACGGCCCCAGGATCGACAAGGCGCGCGAGGAAGGCGTTCCGCTGGACGCGGAGACCGAGGCCGAGATGGAGTCCACGCGGGACGAGTACGAGCGAAACCTCGATGCCCGCTACGCGGCGGCCCGCGGGTACGTGGACGCGATCATCGCCCCTGAGGACACGCGCGACGTGCTGGACCTGGCCCTTCGCACGGCCCTCGAGAACCCGGCCCCGCACATCGGAGCCTTCACCCTCCCGGACCACGCCTGATGGCCGGGCGCATCGTTCGGGTGGCGTCCGGGCAGGGGTTCTGGGGCGACTGGCAAGAGGCCCCGAAGCTCCAGGTGAGAAGTGGCGACATCGACTATCTGATGCTCGACTACCTCGCCGAAATTACCATGTCCATCCTGCAGAAGCAGCGCGTGAAGGATCCGACCGCCGGATACGCCCGTGACTTCGTGCCCTTGATGCTGGATCTCGCTACCGAACTCGTCGAGGGAGGGGTGCGCGTGGTCACCAACGCGGGCGGCGTGAACCCGGCCGCCTGCCGTGATGCCCTGGTGGCTGGCCTCGCCGACGTGAAGACGACCCGGCCGC
>Ga0272442_10005398_pt1 | contig 17101 bp, 14 predicted proteins | sample SSMForm2O_FD_200262 | JGI IMG/M metagenome (GOLD analysis project Ga0272442, IMG submission 200262) | Marine sediment archaeal communities from Little Sippewissett salt marsh, Falmouth, MA, United States - SSM-Form-2O | ecosystem: Environmental > Aquatic > Marine > Wetlands > Sediment ... | reverse complement strand
ACGAAATCTTCCGCAGTCACACTCGATATGGGTTCGCCCTCGCAGCTCGAAAGGCTGAAGTAAACCTTTACAACGCTCGGCGGCGCTGTTTCCTTGTCCTGAAACTTGAATTTTGCGCATTGCTGCTCATCCTCTGAGCAGGCGCATAAATAGACGAGAGTGACGAATAATGCTGTTTTCAGAATCATATTAAACATTTAACCACTCCTTTTTCAGATATTTCATATGATTAATAGCAATATTTGTCATCTGGCACAACGAAAACCTAAAGTTGTAAATGTATTTGATTCGTGGCTTAAAAACCTGTTTGTCACACGAAAACGATCATCCTGATAATTTTCGAAATGGGCACCCCGGTACACCCGGTTCTGTATGGGAGGAACCGGATCTTCCCACGCGCATCCTCCATCAGGGGCTCCATTATAGTCGTCGTGATACCAGTCCTGAACCCATTCCGATACATTTCCACCCATATCACACACGCCCTGTTGAGTGTTTCCATCCTCGATAATGCACGCTTCCAGCGTATGTCCGGACCCGCATCCGTCGCCGGAGCCATCATCCATAACTGAATAATCACATGATGGTGCGACTTCACCCCATACATAGGTAAGATCCAGACCACCGCTCCTGGCCGCGTATTCCCACTCAGCTTCGCTCGGAAGTCTTGCAGAGGCCCATTCGCAGAAATCCAAGGCCTGATCCCAGTTAACCCCATTCACGGGGTGATTTTCACGGCCGCTTTCGTTCCAGTTGTAGTCAGTACCCGTCCTGGGCTCAGTACACTCTCCATCGCTGACGCACTGGGCATACTGAGACACAGTCACCTCAGTACGTCCCAATTCAAAAGCCTGGATATTCACCCCGTGTACGGGTGTTTCATCAGAATCCCCGGAATTGCTCCCCATCATGAAAGTTCCTGAAGGAATAGTAATCCAGAATCCGTCAGCGTCAGCGTCAGCATCTGTATCCGAATCCGTATCGATATCCGTATCTGAGCCGGAATCCATGCCCGCGTCCGCATCAGCGTCCGTATCTGAATCAGCGTCCGTATCAGAATCAGTATCTGAATCCGTGTCAGAGTCAGAGTCAGAGTCCATGCTGCTGTCCGGACCGGAATCATTTTCATCGCCATTATCAACGACACCAGAGTCATCTTCGTCGTCAAAGTCACCAAGATCCCAGCATCCGGGCATCATCAAAACTAAATAAAATTCAAGCGGGAGCAGGGCTCGATTGTGATTCAGCAGTGTGTTCATTCTTTTCTCACGTTTTCCATGGAACAGAATAGCAATTTATATGCCATCAGAATATATAAACTTTTAATTCGTTGAAATTATTCAATATTGCTCAAAATCGACAGTGTATAATGTTATTTTGAATTTGAATGTCATTTAGTCGATTCGGGTTACAAATTGTGACCTTTCCTTGACCACTATAATCTTTTAGCTTTGAAGGTGGAGTAGTGGACAACCTTACATCATCAATAAAAGCACCACTCCAGACATAGGAACTATCGCTCTCTAGGTAAAAGCGCACCTGGAAGCTATCCGTTTTGTACGCCTCGTCCACCTGCCAGCTGTATGTATCCCAGTATTGTTGAGAACCACAGTAAACATACTGTCCTGATGGAAGATTAACAGGGTTTTCCAATTCATAATCATATCCCGGTGAAGGCGTAATCACCTGCCAGTCATCATCACCGGAATGAGCCTGCGCTACAAGGCCGTCCTGGCAGTAACCTGCAGCATTTTCCATCGAATAGGCCAGTTCGAAAATCAGATAGACTGGAGTTCCGGCACATGGAACAAGATTCACTGACGGAGAAGTCATGTGGGAACATTCTGAATTATAATAATAATCATCAAGAACACCGATAACCTGGGTTCCTGATGGTGCAGTGATTGGCCAGGAGCTGAGAGGTCCACACTCCCAGCTGGATTCTGCCGTGCATGTTCCACCGTCAAACCTGCCGCTGATCCATTGATCGCACTGTTCTGTTGAATCAAAGTTGAAATTAAATCCGGTAATTGCATTTTCGCATGGATCCGCGTCCCCATCCGCGTCTGCGTCCGCATCTGCGTCAGAATCGCCGTCTGAATCTGTATCAGTATCAGTATCAGTGTCAGTGTCAGTGTCAGTATCGGTGTCAGTGTCAGTGTCAGTGTCAGTATCAGTATCAACATCGGTGTCAGTGTCAGAATCAGTATCTGTATCACTGTCGGAATCTGTATCAGTATCGCTGTCTGTATCCGAATCGCTCCCCTTTTCGGCGCAGGCTGCATCTCCCTGTGAAATACATCTGCCGAATAGATCGCAGTATTCGTAACATTTGCAGTCATCGTCCGTGCGGCAGTCGGCAGTGCACTCGCCGTCCGGGCCGCAGTACTGCATCAGGTCGCAGTCCGTGTCGTCCTCGCATCCGGTTTCAGTTTTGTCACCGCAGGAAACGATTGCTGCAAGCACAATACAACCGAAACCTGCAATAAAAATACCCGTCCTGCTCATTTTGCCTCCAGTCAGATTCAATCCTGCTCATTGCAGCTCGTAATCGGTAAGCTCGGCTTCATAAGTGTCGGCAACGGTCAGGATGTTTCCGACACCCCGGCAGTATGTAATGTCGGGATAACTGTATGAACCGATACTCTCGCGCGTCCAGCACTGAGTGAAAGTGCCCGCCTCGACCGTTACCTGTCCCTCGAATTTCCAGCGGAAGCGATAGCCTGTAATATAGTCCCACTCGAATCCTTCTTCGATCGGGGTCTCAATTATGGGCAGCCATCCTTCGCTTGTGAAGATTTCCTGCCTGTTTCCTTCGAGCCATAAATAGGCTGTTCCGCCGCAGAAGCTTCCGTATGCATATGCCTGCCGCCCCTCGTACGTCAGGTAATCCTCCACAAAGCCCGTTTGTGTGCCTTCGTCACAGTCCGGAGTGGCCGAGGATGTGGCCGTCACTTCATAGGTCCACGAATTTCCTACGGCCAGAGGCATCAGGGCGTCGTCATCCCCGTCAGAGTCAGAATCCGTATCAGTATCAGAATCCGTGTCAGAATCGGAATCCGTGTCAGAATCGGAATCCGTGTCGGTATCTGTATCGCTGTCACTGTCCGTGTCACTGTCACTGTCTCCTGACGAATCTCCGTCAGCACGGCATCTTCCGTATGAATCACAGACTTCGCCCTTGAAGCAGTCTTTATCCTTCCTGCAGTCGGTCGTGCATTCGCCGTCAATGCTGCAGTAATTTCCGACAGGACAGTCCATGTCCTGATCGCATTCGGCTCCGGTACTTTCGTTGCAGCGCACAAGAGCTGCCAGAGCTGTCATCAACGCCAGTGCTGTAACTATGTGACTGTTTTTCATGATTTCTGCCGCTTTCATTTATTTTTCATCCATTTTCCGGTGAATCACCTGCACACAGCGCCTCCATCTACATCTGTACATGCTTCTCCATAAGAGCATTCCCGCACTTTCCATACTCCTTCGTCGCATTCCAGCCTTATGTCCGCGCGTTTATCAACGCACATGTATTCACCCCTGGTGTCGCAGGGATCAGGAAGGTATGCGCATAACGCTTTTTTCGCTGTCGTGGATTCTGCGCACACGTTATCGCATGTTTCTTCAGGAGCACAGCGTCCTGAGCAGTCCCCGAGGGGAATGTGCATTACGGGGTATCCCGTTTCGTCGCAGGTGCCTATGGAATTATCAACACAGATGGATTCCATGTCAGCAGGACATTTTTTTGTCGAAAGAACGCAGTCGGCTCTTGTGTTTCCTTCTTTGTCGGTTGTCTCCATGCAGCTGGAATCCCAGCTCGAACAGTCCGTCTGTGAGATGACGTTTCCCGCTCCGTCGTCCCTGATGTTTCCCTGTACGCACCGCTTCTGCACGTCGCCGTCACACCATGATGCTCCGACAGGGTCGCATTCATTGACGCATGACGGGAAGAGCAATGACACGTAAATAAAGAAAAATACTCCGTGCCAGCCGTAACTTTCAGGAATCATCAGAGAAATATTGAATTCAGTTTGTTTCATTCCAGCGTTTTCTCTTGTCTGCCACATTTGCCAAGCGCGTCGTATCAGGGAGCCACTGTGGTTAACCTGAAGTTGTAGCTGTTTACTGTAACATCACCGTAGGCAAAAGAATCAGACGGAACGTCCACGGGAAAGTACCCGTTTGTCACCGTGCCTATGGCCGTGGACTCGTCGGCAATGCTGAACTTGTAATAATAAGTAAAGCTTTGATCCCAGTAGCATCCAATCATGTAATACGTTCCCGCTTCAAGCTGCACGCTAATAGGTCCTGAGCTGTACCAGGTAAGACCTGAACCTGCATGATTCACTGTATCCTCAAAAAATTTTGTATATGTGCCATTCAACGCAGGTGCAGAATAGACATACGTTGTCAGGTTGAAATTCGATGTCGCATCAAAGTAGATTTCAAATTCAACCAGCTCCCTGCTGTTGGTACAGGTATGAAAATGCCCTCTCAATATGTTCCCGTTCACGGTCGACTGGACAGTTCCTCCCAGCGTATCGATCCATGGATCTGCATCTGAGTCGGAATCGGAGTCAGTATCGCTGTCAGCGTCTGAATCTGTGTCTGTGTCTGTGTCAGAATCCGTATCACTGTCACTGTCGGAATCTGTATCAGAATCGGTGTCAGAGTCCGTGTCCGTGTCAGTGTCGGTGTCCGTGTCAGTGTCAGCATCGCTGTCACTGTCTCCTGACGAATCTCCGTCAGCCCGGCATCTTCCGTACGAATCACAGACTTCGCCCTTGAAGCAGTCTTTATCCTTCCTGCAGTCGGCCGTGCATTCGCCGTCAATGCTGCAGTAATTTCCGACAGGGCAGTCCATGTCCTTTTCACATTCGGCTTCAGAGCCTTCGTTGCAGGACAGAAGTACAGCAACAGTCAGAAGTGCCAGACATATGGAAACGAAGTAAGTATTTTTCATGACTCGAAATGCTCTCCTTGAAATTATTAAACTACTTGCGAGTCTCCCATGTGATATTTCCGTTGAATGAGCCTGTCAGGCCGCTGGCTGAATCAGTGACCGTAGTGCCGGACCCTTCATTGAAATGCCAGAGTACAAGTGTATCGTTATCGCTCGAAAATGTTTCCTGGGGAGTAAAATCCGCAGTGTACCTGGCCACGGACGAAATTCGCACCTCGTCCATCAGGCCCTTGAAGTACTTGGGCGCAGGATTGTGATAGTTCATTCCCAGGGTCAGGTCGGCTGTTTCATAATATATGCTTTCGCCGAGGGTGGTGGCATTTCCCACCTCTGTTCCGTCGATAAAGAGCCTTAAGACCGATTCATCGTGTACAAGCGCCATATGGTGCCACATCTGTGTTGAAATGGCCGTGGTCCCGGCTGCAAGGTGGACATCGTCCGTGGTATAGCTGAATGCACCCTGGGGGTATTGAGCCAGAACTCCCACGTGGGCATGCAGATAGTAAAAGAAAGATCCATTAGGCTCCTTTCCAAAATGGATAATTGGTGAGTTTGCCGAAATATCCTCAACGTTTACCCATGCCTCAAGCGTGAACCGGTCTCCGGACGGGATAAAAGAAGTGTTGTAGTCCACCCTGATATAAGAATCGACCCCGTCGAATTTCAGGCACATGTCACCGTCGCCGTCCGCATCGGTATCAGTGTCTGTGTCCGTGTCAGTATCAGTGTCTGTGTCAGTATCAGTGTCAGTGTCAGTGTCAGTGTCAGTATCCGTGTCAGTATCAGCATCTGTGTCTGTATCTGTATCAGTATCAGTGTCAGTGTCAGTGTCACTATCGTTATCAGTATCCGAATCGGATGAAGTGTCGCCTCCAACGCATTTTCCGTACGCATCACAAGTCTCGCCCTTCATGCAGTCCGCATCGGTTTTACAGTCAGAAATACACTCACCTTCCGCACCGCAGTACTGACCCATCGGGCAGTCTATGTTCTCTTCGCATTCAGTTTCTTTGCTTTGTTTGCATGAAAGAAATGCCGCAAACAGAGCAGGGAGTAATAAAACAATTCTGATAATATGGTGTACTTTATAATTCATTAACATGTTCCTATTTTACGCAACGAACACTGTATGAATACGTTTTTGCAGAAGTCTGAACACTCCCCTTGTTGAAATTAACAAAAGCACCCGCAAGCGGCATATCACTCAACCCGACTGATGACCAGTATGGCGTACAGCTGCCCTGAAGGCCCGCCTTCCAGTAGCACCCATTGGGGCCGACACCTTCAGTGCATCCAAGGCAGTTTAATATTGAACAACTCTGAGTACAGCACTCATCAGTGAGGTTACACGCCCCACCCGTGCCTGTAGAAAGGTCCCATTCGGTTTTCTCACAGCCGGAAATAATAGATCTGAGTTCGCTGATTGTAGGGACACGCCATTCGCCCTCAAGTCCATCACAGTAATTCTGCGTCTTGTTAAAGGTGGATGTTGCGCCTGAGGCAGGATTCTCCCAGCACAGGCCGCTGCTTGAATCAAACCACCCGTCACAGTCTCCATCAGAATCACTATCTGTATCAGAATCGCTGTCACTATCCGTGTCTGAATCGCTGTCACTGTCGCTGTCACCGTCAGTGTCGTTATCCGAGTCTGAATCCGAATCCGAATCCGTATCCGTATCTGAATCCGAATCCGTATCTGAATCACTGTCCGTGTCACTGTCCCCGGACGAACTGCCTCCCGGTTTGCATCTTCCGTACGCATCACAAGTCTCGCCCGTCATGCAGTCGTCATCAGACTTACAGTCGGAAATGCACTCGCCGTCCATGCTGCAGTACTGACCCATCGGGCAGTCCATGTCCTTTTTGCATTCGGCCTCTTTACCTTGCTCGCAAGAGAAAAAGGCCATCATAAGCGGCAGCGACAGGAATAATGAAATGATGTATTTTATTTTCATATTGTTACCCATTAATATGTCCTGCACCGTGATGTCAGGGCCTTCTATTGAGAAGAAACATTAATGTTATCGATATGCGCCCCATAGCGATACCAGTTACTGTCTGATCCATGCACAAACCTGAACCTGAAATCAGACGGATATTCACTCCATGAAAGGTTGAATGTCTTTGTAACCCAGCTCCCGCTGCTTCCAGTAAAAGAACTTTTACCGTTGATATAAGGATCGGGGCTGCACCCGGAAGCACTTACGCTGTCAGTCTCCCATCCTCCAACAGGAGTAATACTGGTCCATTCACTTCCATTGAAAAACTCTACAAGAAACCCGTCCGATAGGGAACCCGTACTGTAATAATCATACCAGGCGTCAAACGAAAACGTAACCGTTCTGCCGCTGCACGAAGAAAGGTCCTTCTCAGGAGAAGTAAGAAATGCATTGTCGCAGTTGTAATAGTAGCCGTCTCCATCAAGATTGACTGCCCATATTTTTCCATGACCTTCATCCGGAGCGGTATTTACGTCTCCCCATTCCCATTCCTTGTTCAATGAAGAACCGTCACCCGGAGGCTGTACGGTTGCCACAAATCCTCCATTGTCCGAATCAAGGTCTGTACAGTATTGAGACAGAGCCGATACACAGGTATCCACACTACCGTCACCTCCGGCATCAGCGTCGGCGTCAGCATCGGCGTCAGCATCGGCATCAGCATCGGCGTCAGCATCAGCGTCGGCGTCAGCATCGGCGTCAGCATCGGCATCAGCATCGGCGTCATCATCAGCGTCGGCATCGGCGTCTGCATCAGCGTCGGCGTCGGCATCCACATCAGCGTCGGCATCGGCGTCTGCGTCGGCATCGGCGTCTGCGTCTGCATCACCATCAACATCAGTGTCTGAATCAGCGTCTGAATCACCGTCGGAGTCTGTATCTGTATCTGTGTCCGTATCTGTGTCTGTATCACTGTCGCTGTCTGAATCACTGTCAGTGTCAGTATCCGTGTCTGTATCTGTGTCTGTATCAGTGTCAGTGTCAGTGTCGGTATCTGTATCCGTGTCCGTATCCGAATCGCTCCCCTTTTCAGCGCAAGCCGCGTCCCCTTCAGAGATGCATTTTCCGAAAAGATCGCAGTATTCGTAGCATTTGCAGTCATCGTCCGTGCGGCAGTCAGAAGTGCATTCTCCATTCGCACCGCAGTACTGCATCAGGTCGCAGTCCATGTCGTCCATGCATCCTGCCCCGGAGCCTTCGTTGCAGGACACAAGAGCTGCCAGAGCTGTCATCAACGCCAGTGCTGAAACTATGTGACTGTTTTTCATGATTTCTGCCGATACATTTTCCATATACCAGTACAGTTATGGCAGCGCCTCGACCTTGATATCGTCAACGTACCATCCAACATTATTCGTAGGGCCGATATCGTCAGATCCAATGACAAAGCGCAGCTGAAAATCCGGACGGCCGGCAAAGGATGAAATATCGAATGTCTGGCTTTCGTCTGTCTGCAGGCCCGTATACACGTTCTGGCCATGTATGTGGCATGTCCCGGCGTCCACCGGACCGTCATATCCGTCCGTCGGTGGTATGCCCACCCATGCGTTGCCGTTGAAAGCTTCAACCCGTGAACCGTCCAGACCCGGGTCGAAATCATAGTAATGATTGATCGTCATCCGAATGGTTTCGGTTCCGTCGCAGGAGGAAAAATCCATCACGGGCGTGGCAAGAAAGGAACATTCGTTGGTTCTGTAAAAGCCCTCATAATGAGTGGCGAAACAGTAACCGTAGTGGCAGTAACCTTCAAAAACACGTCCCCATGATCTGTTCGTTCCGCCCAGATCAAACTCGAAAGTGGGCACTTCGAAATCTTCATCCAGAAACACGATTCCGGGACATCCTGGAGGCGGATCCGCATCGGCGTCCGTATCAGTGTCTGTATCCGTGTCCGTATCCGTATCCGTGTCCGTGTCAGTATCAGCATCCGTATCCGTGTCCGAATCGGAATCCGTATCACTGTCTGTATCCGAGTCCGAATCACTGTCAGAATCGCTGTCAGTATCACTGTCGCTGTCCGAGTCCGAATCTGTATCAGTGTCCGAATCGGATGAAGTGTCGCCTTCGATGCATCTTCCGTATGAATTACAAACTTCGCCCTTCATGCAGTCCGAATCAGATCTGCAGTCCGAAATGCACTCTCCGTCCATACCGCAGTACTGTCCCATGGGGCAGTCCATGTCCTGATTGCATCCTGTCTCTTTGTTTTCTTCGCATGATAAAAAGGTCGCGATCAGCGACAGCGCCAGGAATAATGATAGAATGTAATTTTTCTTCATGATTTCTTCTCTTTAGTTTATGAACTTTCTGTATTTTCAAGCATTGTATACCCCGTATGCCTCATCAAGAAAGCATTTTTAGGATCAGTGTATTTTCGGAGTAAAAGTACAGCAATTCACGTGCCACAGGGGGAGGGTAATTTAAATCTATTGAAGCTGCTGAAAAATATTAATTTTTCTGGTTTCAATACGCTGGAAAGGGGCTGGATCAGGGTTACAGATTGTTACCCGATGTCCTCAGGGAAGCATACGGCCGCTTTCAGACCGGATAGTTCAGCTGATAATGCGATGTAAATCCGTGTGCCGGATAAAACAGACATCAGTACCGGATATGGAAAAGCCCGGATGCTCATCATCGCCTGCAACCCAGAAATGCCCGGGCGCATATGCCTGGATAAAACTGCGGGAGGATCGCGACACCCTGCCGTATGTTTTACCCGCTTTTACCTCCAGGCCAGTGAGTACTCCGTTTCTTTCAATTACAAAGTCAACCTCTGCTCCTGATTTGGTACGCCAGAATCGTATGCTGTCCAGGAGAGGATTCATTTTCTTATACAGCTCCGTAAAGATGTAGTTTTCCACAAGCTGCCCAGAGTCCGGCCGTTTTTGCGTCAGGCCGAATCCTCCGAACAGCCTGTTCCTTATCCCGTTGTCCACAAAGTAGACCTTGGGTGTGCTCGTAATCTCCGCCCGCCTGCCTCCTGCAAACGGGCGGACAAGCTTTACGACATGAGCATCTTCGAGAATGGAAACGTAATCCCTGACCGTATCGGATGAGACTGAGGCGACCTGCGCCCATTGTGAGAAGTTACAGAGATTTCCGATCTGGCTCGCCATGAGTTCAAGCAGGCTTCTAAAGGCGGCCGTATGCCTGATTCTGAATCTGTCCGAAGCATCCCGTATCACGAATGACTCCACAAGTCCGGTGAGCAGCGACTCCTTTCTTTCCCCCAGAACCACGGCCGGATACCCGCCATGTACGATCAGGTCGCCCATGGTTTTCTGCGCGCGTTTTGGCTGGAGCCCGGGCGCGTCTTCTTTCATGTCCATGAGTTCGTCAAAAGACAGGGGAAGAAGGATGCACCGGTCAGCCCTGCCGGCAAGGGACTCCCTTGTTTTTGATTCCAGCTCATAGGACGAGCTTCCGGTTGCGATAAAACTATACTGTGTCTTTCGATCCACAAGACCTTTGAGAAACAGCCCGGCCTCACTGAGACTCTGGATTTCCTCGAAGAAAATGACGGATTCAGGAGGAAGCAGTCCTGAAAGACCATCAACAAACAGTGCCGGTGAGGTGGCCCAGTCCCTGATTGCCACTTCCTCGCAGTTCACGTACAGGCAGGGGCGATCAATTTTTGAAAGCGTATGCCACACAAGGGTTGATTTTCCGGCCTGACGGGGGCCAATGACAAGGACCGCGCGTTCACCAGGCTTTATTTCTGCCCGGCGCTCGATGTAGACGGATGGAAGATGCCTCTTTATCCATTCGTTTCTGTCTCCACCCTCAAGCCATGGATTGTCAGCTGTGAGCACGGCAAGTACGCTGTCTGGAAACATTACTATTCAAGACTCCTATTCGATATTAGCAGGGATATTGTCGGACAAAATCAGCAATTAGTCAAGCTGACACTGTGCGGTGTTCGTTAAAACGCTCTCGGAGCATGGAGTTTTATGGGGATATTTTTTTCAAACCGCCTGAAATCCCTGTCTGTTGTAAAGAGTTCCATATCCCTGTTGCAGGCGACCGCGCAGATGAGAAAGTCGGTATTTGATCCCTGAATTCCCTTTTTCCTGTTTGTGTTGTAGAACTCGGCCGCAGTTTCATAATCAGCGCTTTCAAGCGCCAGATCCGGAAACTCGGCAAGGTATGATTTGAGCTTCTCGAACTGTTTTGCAGACTTTATTCCCGACAGTATTTGCTGCCGGATAGGTCCGATTATGTCGACGCGCACTTCCCTAATAAGCTCGCAAAGCTCTTTTACTGTTTCGCTCTGCGCTGAAGACCCTCTTCGCAATGCAAGGGACCATACGGAAGTATCCACAAGCACTTTCATTTCTTTTTGCGCTGCTCCTTGTAATTGTAGGATTCTGCGTAATCCACGGATCCGAAAAGATCCGTTATCCTGAGCTGCTTTCTGCGGCGTATGTACTCTTCAAGAGCCTCTGTCACGGTCGCCTTTTTGGTCTTATGTCCGCCGATATCCCTTGCTTCCTTCAGAAGCTCGTCGTCAATGGCCAGATTCGTGGGCATTGGTCACCTCCATGCCTTCTTGATTAAGTTCTACACAATCAAATGTGTAGAATCAAGTGTAACTTTTTTTTAATACGTGCAAAAACCGTTACGTGAAGCACTCAGAATTATTCCAGCTGTGAAAGGGGGTGGGATATCCGCTCTGGATGGTCAGTCTGAAACCGGGAACAGGGAGTAACCCGAAGGCCCTGGAAAGATGAGGGGCAACCAGGGGATATTACTACTGGTGAGTGCCTCGGAATTGCTGCTTGATGATATCAGCTCTTCACATTCCCTGACAAAGGGACCGATTGTTCCGTAGCAGGGGTTGTCTTTGTCATCCATGGGAGCATTGAGCCATTTGCAATCGAGATCCACAGTGCATTCGAGCGTGTCCTTTCTCGCATCCCAGCATGCGTCTGAAATATCTTTTGCCTGGTCATTGATGTTCCTGCACTGGGAAATGAAGACATCCTTTTCGTGCTCCGGATCAATATTGCAGTCGACAATCAGATCATAGCCCTGTTCGCACAGATCCTTTTCCTCCTCGCAGGAGAATACGATAATGAGTATAACAACTGCACATGCATCCGGCAGACGGGATTTTCCTCTCGATGTTTTCTGCATATCAACCTGCCTTTCTTTTTACGGCCCATCGCGCACGCAGCGCACATAGTAAGCGTTCGTTTTCCCTTCATTTATAATAATGCCCAGATAGGAGGATACGCACCACGTATGTGAAGTAAATCCCGCGTAGGAAGACGACGACCAGAAATAGGAAGATCCAGTACCAGGAAATGCGTCTGGATCGATTGTCGGGTCGTACTCATGATCATCGACAATGCTCGCGAGCTCCTTGTTGCTCGGCAGACGCCAGTCAGTCTTATTCCCCCATGAGAGATCCTGGCAGTAATCGAGCGCCTGCTGCCAGTTGTACGTGCCAGCCGTGCCCGTGCACGATGTCTGGTCCCCGGTCTTGCCTGCCTGGCAGCCCTGCCACATGAGCTCGGTAGTATTATCCATTACAACGGGCTTGCCTGTTTCCGGCACGGTTCGGGTAAAACGCTCAAGTCTAGGCCACGGTCCACCGCGAACGCAACGGACATAGTGTACGTTGTACGTCTTGTGTCCGTAGGGCACGTCGCCGTCATAGAAGTACGCACTCCACGCGTTCAGCGTGTCGTGTACGGAGGATGAGGAAGACCAGAAATAATCCGACGGCGAGTTAGTCGTGAACGCGTCCGTGTCGATTGCTGCGTCGTCCCTGTTGTAATCCACGATGCTATGCAGCTCGTAATGATCCGGAAGGCGCCAGTCGTCGTAACCGCCCCAGGACAGACCGTCGCAGTATGTGAGTGCATCCGCCCATTCATAGGTTTCTGGTTCGGGAGGTTCCATATCCTCAGTGCAGTCGCTTCCCTTTTTACCTGCATGGCAGCCCTGCCACATGAGCCCGGTTACGTTGTCATCAACAATGGGCTGGCCCGTGCCGCCGGGATTGTTGTCGCGCGTAAAGCGTAAGGACGACGCGTGAGTTGTATCCCATCCGTACTGCGCGTCCTGGCCGCAGAAGTTCGTTGTATCGCAGTCCACACCCACGGTTCCGGGGCAGGACGTCAGTTCGGAGCTGTTGTCGTAGCACTTGCGCTGGTTGGTATCCGCAAGCCTGAAGTGCGGGCCGGGCGGGTTGCAGGTCTCGTCCCCGCAGCCGGGCGTCTTGCATTCGCCACTGATGCAGATGTCGTACGAAAGCCCGCCCGGATTGTCGCACGGCGTGAAATCCCACTGACCTGAGCAGTCATCGACCACGCATATGCCCCACTCCTCGTTGCACGTCAGCCCGAACTCCGTGCACTCCGCGTCGTTCCCGCAGGTTTTCTTGTATGAGTATGTCCGCGCACACCGGAAGCCGAGGTAGTAGTACGAGTCGCCCGGGAGGTACCTGACGCGGAGGGACGCGCGCAGGTCGCTGCCGAGATTGAGCCACGACCCGCCGCGACGCACGCGGTAATTGCAATCACCGCCTGTCCACACGCCGCCGTTGTCCGGTGCACCATTATAGTCCGAATGCCAGCAGTCCTCGTTCCATTCCCAGACATTGCCGAGCATGTCGTACAGGCCGAAGTCGTTCTCCGTCTTTTCGCCCACGGGATGCGTATGGTCTTCGCTGTTATCAAGGTACCACGCGATACCGTCCAGGCAGCTCGCAGAATCCCCGCAATAGTAGATGGTCTCTGTGCCGGCGCGGGCAGCGTACTCCCACTCCGCCTCTGAGGGCAGCCTTCCGCTCGCGTCGAACCATTCGCAGAACGCCTTGGCCCCGTACCAGGTCACCTCCATGATCGGGTACAGCTCGTACCCCGTGTCCACGGACCATACCCCGCCGGACTCGCTGAGCTGCAGGTCGGGATCGTCAGCGTCCACGCACTCTTCTCCATCGCAGACATTGCCGTGATCGTTCAGGAACGCGGTGTACATCTCGTTGGTCGCCTCTGTCCGCATCATGTCAAAGGCCGGTACATTCACGCTGTGTCTCGGGGATTCGCTACTACCGCAATTCGAATCCTGAGGCACGCACCCCATCTGGTACGAACCAGCCGGTATGGGCACCCAGTCCGAATCCCCGTCCGCATCCGCATCCGCATCAGCATCCGCATCGGCATCCGCGTCGGCATCCGCATCCGCGTCGGCATCCGCGTCGGCATCCACATCCGCGTCGGCATCCGCATCGGCATCGGCATCGGCGTCGGCATCACCATCGGCATCTGCATCCACGTCAGTATCAGCGTCAGCATCCGCGTCGGCATCACCGTCGGCGTCGGCATCCACGTCAGTATCAGCGTCAGCGTCAGTATCAGTGTCAGCATCTGCATCTGCATCAGCGTCAGCATCAGCGTCTGCATCCACATCGGCATCGGCATCAGCATCACTGTCAGCGTCTGCGTCAGCATCAGAATCAGCATCAGCATCTGCGTCGACGTCTGCGTCGGCATCGGCATCAGCATCACTGTCAGCGTCTGCGTCGGCGTCCGCGTCAGCATCAGCATCTGCATCCGTGTCAGCATCAGCATCTACGGACGCGCCAGCGTCCGCGTCAGCATCTGCATCTGCATCAGCGTCTGCATCAGAGTCTGTGTCCGTATCTGTGTCAGTGTCGGTGTCGGTGTCTGTATCCGTATCTGAATCCGTGTCTGTATCCGTATCTGTGTCAGTATCCGAATCCGTGTCTGAATCAGTATCCACGTCCCCGCCGCCGTCTTTTTTCTTATCATCCTCGACGCTGGAATCGGCACCCGCGTCCCTGTCCTTCCACGGGTTAAGACTCCAGCACGAGGGGAGGAGGAGGCCCAGGAACAGGAGGAATATGGCCTTATTATTTTTCAAACGTTTTTACCTACCCTTGAATTCAGGTTGCTCAAATTCTCACACTACGGCCCGTCGCGAACGCAACGAACAACGATGCCGCTGTCCTCCTTCCAGACGGCTAGCACGCGACCGTTGCCGAAGTCCACGTTCCAGGCGGTCGACGTTTGGCTCGCGCGGGACGACGACGACCAGAAATAGGATGCATTCGTGTCAGGGAACGCGGTCGTATCGATGCTCGGGTTGTACTCGTGGTCGTCCACGATGCTCGCGAGTTCCTTGTCGCTCGGCAATCGCCAGTCTGTCTGGTTGCCCCAGTTCAGATCCTGACAATAGTCGAGCGCCTGTTGCCATGTATACGGCGAGGACAATCCCGTGCACGTGGTCAGGGTTCCGGTCTTGCCCGCAGGGCACCCCTGCCACACGAGCCCGGTCTTGTTGTCGGTCACGATCGGCTGGTTGGTCTTGGGCACGGTTCTAGTGAAGCGGGCTGGCCTGGTCCACGGTCCGCCGCGAACGCAACGAACATAGCCGTTGCCCGTCTTGAAGTTGTAGTTCACGTGGCCGCTGCCGAAGGGCACGTACCACACGTACGACGTATCGTCCGCGTAGGACGACGACGCCCAGAACCACTCCGAAGGCGCATTGGCCGTAAACGCGTCCGTGTCGATCGCAGGATTGTAGCGGTTGTAATCCGCGATGCTCTGCAGCTCGTAATGATCCGGAAGGCGCCAGTCGTCGTAACCGCCCCAGGACAGACCGTCGCAGTATGTGAGTGCATCCGCCCATTCATAGGTTTCGGGTTCGGGAGGTTCCATATCCTCAGTGCAGTCGGTTCCCTTTTTTCCGGCATGGCAGCCCTGCCACATGAGCCCGGTTACGTTGTCATCAACAATGGGCTGGCCCGTGCCGCCGGGATTGTTGTCGCGCGTAAAGCGTAAGGACGACGCGTGAGTTGTATCCCATCCGTACTGCGCGTCCTGGCCGCAGAAGTTCGTTGTATCGCAGTCCACACCCACGGTTCCGGGGCAGGACGTCAGTTCGGAGCTGTTGTCGTAGCACTTGCGCTGGTTGGTATCCGCAAGCCTGAAGTGCGGGCCGGGCGGGTTGCAGGTCTCGTCCCCGCAGCCGGGCGTCTTGCATTCGCCACTGATGCAGATGTCGTACGAAAGCCCGCCCGGATTGTCGCACGGCGTGAAATCCCACTGACCTGAGCAGTCATCGACCACGCATATGCCCCATTCCTCGTTGCACGTCAGCCCGAATTCCGTGCACTCGGCGTCGTCCGCGCAGGTTTTATTGTACGAGTACGATCGCGCACAACGGAAGCCGCCGTAATTGAACGAGCTGTCCGGGGCGCTCTTGCCGCGGTTGGACGCGCGCAGGCTGCTGACGTTGTCGTACCAAGATCCGCTGCGAAGCAGGTGGTCATCGCAGTCCCCGCCCGTCCACACTCCGCCGTTGTCCGGGGCTCCCGTGTAATCAGCATGCCAGCAGTCCTCGTTCCATTCCCAGACATTGCCGAGCATGTCGTACAGGCCGAAGTCGTTTGCGGTTTTCTCTCCCACAGTATGGGTGTGGCCGCTGGCGTTGTCCCAGTACCATGCGATTCCGCCCAGGCAGCCCGACGAATCCCCACAGTAGTAGATGGTTTCTGTTCCAGCACGGGCGGCGTACTCCCATTCCGCCTCTGACGGCAGTCTGCCGCTTGCGTCAAACCATTCGCAGAATGCATTTGCCCCGTACCAGGTCACTTCCATGATCGGATACAGCTCATATCCTGTATTCGCGGACCATACGCCTTCCGATTCACTGAGCTGCAAGTCAGGTGCATCGTGATCCACGCATTCGTATCCGCCGCAGTCGTTGCCGTTGTCGGTCAGAAACTCCGCGTACATTTCGTTGGTGACTTCGGTCTGCATCATGTCAAGGGCCGGTACGTTAACCGGATGTCTGGGGTATTCATCACCATCGCAATTCGAATCCTGCGGCACGCAACCCATCCGGTAGCAACCTGCCGCAATCGAGCACCATCCTCCGTCGCAATCGCGTACAGGCTCGGGTTGCACGCATCCGGCGTCGGCATCTGAGTCGGCATCAGCATCCGCGTCGGCGTCAGAATCAGCGTCGGCGTCAGCATCGGCATCAGCATCAGCGTCTGCATCGGCGTCAGCGTCAGCGTCACCATCTGCGTCAGCGTCCGCATCGGCATCGGCATCAGCATCACTGTCAGCATCTGCGTCGGCATCAACGTCAGCGTCCGCATCACCGT
>Ga0272442_10005397_pt1 | contig 17103 bp, 19 predicted proteins | sample SSMForm2O_FD_200262 | JGI IMG/M metagenome (GOLD analysis project Ga0272442, IMG submission 200262) | Marine sediment archaeal communities from Little Sippewissett salt marsh, Falmouth, MA, United States - SSM-Form-2O | ecosystem: Environmental > Aquatic > Marine > Wetlands > Sediment ... | reverse complement strand
AAATCCTGTTATTGCAAATACGCCACCTATTACAAGTGCTTCTATTGGTTTGACTCTACCCGAAGGAATAGGTCTATGTGGTTTTTGTATGGCATCTAGTTTTCTATCCAAAAAATCTGAGAGATACAATCCTGCCGTCCAACCTATCATAGGTATAAACAATGATAGAAGTGCAATTTTTAAAGGAGGGAAACTACCGAAAGCAATGCATGACCCAGCTAAACTGACAAGCCCACACCATAATACAGTATATAGCCTCCATGTCTCCAGATGAGCGAAAAGTTTATCTTTTACTGAAAACTTTGATTTTGAACTTTCCTTCAACATAATCAATCTCTATTGTAGCCCAGTAATCAGGATAATTAGATTTAAACCTTTTACATTTTCAAAGATATTGATAAATGCGTTAATTTAAAAACATGTTATTCATATACAATTATTAATATTACCGATGCACTACTTAAGAGATAGGTGAGGTAAAGAGATGAAAAGAATAATGATCGTAGATAACGAGCCAGATATTGTCGATCTAACAAGAACTGTTCTCGAAATAGGTGGCTACGGGGTTGTCCCAGCCTATAGCGGTGAAGAATGTCTTCGCTTACTCGATAAAGAAAAGGTAGATCTTGTGCTTTTAGATATTATGATGCCTGGCATGAGCGGTTGGGATGTCTTTAATAGAATTAATAAAAAATCCCCTGAAATCAAAGTAGCGTTTATGAGCGTACTAGAAATATCAGATAAGAGAAAACAAGTCTTGTTGGATGAAGGATTGGCCGATTATATCATGAAACCATTTGATAAAGAAACTTTACTAAATCGAGTGGACAAAATACTCAAGGAAGAAGAACGGTGATAAAATGACTAAAAAAATCATGGTTGTAGATGATGAACCGGACATCTTGTTTACCGTTGGACAAATGTTGGAGATGTGTGGTTACGAAGTTATAAAAGTAGGGAATGGCGAAGAGTGTTTAAGTAAACTAGGTGAAGTGACACCTGATCTAGTATTACTTGATATAATGATGCCTGAAATCAGTGGATGGGATGTTGCTGCAAAAATTAAGGAAAATCCTGAATGGAAAAACATTCCTATAATATTCCTGACCGCAAAAGGAGATACGATGAGCATAGGAATGGGCAATATGGCTTCAGAGGATTATATTACCAAACCTTTTGACATCGATGATCTAAAGATAAGAGTAGAAAGAATTTTGAATAAATAATAGTAATTCCCACCCATATTTCTAGATTTTTTTGTTTGGTTTTTTCCGAACGTTTTCCGATCTTTTATATATTCTCTAAAATAAAACAAGATTTTAGTGATGAATATGGAATATTGTCAAGAATGTGGAAGCAAAATTAAAGAAACAAGTAAAAAACATGAAGAAAATAAAATTGTAGTAGGAAACGATACGAAACAAAAACTATTGAAGGCAGCAGGGATTTTAACAATTATTGCAGCAGCTTTGACTTTTTTTGTTGTAATTATTGGAATGCTTGCATATGCAAATGGACCCGATTATTCATCAGCAGTTGATCATTATGAGTATACTGTATACTACGACTACACACCTGCATCGCCACAATATCTTTTGATATCTGCTTTTGGTATGTTTGCATTCATTATGGGGCTTGTTAGCGGCATATTGATCCTTACAAGGAGACTTTTCAGTATAACTAATATTGGCATAGTTGGAATTATGGGAGCGGCTTTCTTGCTAGTTGTTGTTGAATTGTGGTTCTTTGTGTTGCTTGGAATTCCAATACTAGTATTGGCCACTTTAAGCATGGTTTTCACAGCTTTTTCAAAGAGTGGATTTGTATCGTAGTCTTTCAAAAGATGCAAAAATCATTTTTTTCTTTTTATTTTTTAAATCATTTCAGACATAATTTGATTTTAGATAAGAATTGTACAATAATCCATTTAAATAAAAAATTAGAGATGTTATAATTAACAAATAAATTTGGGGAGATTACCAATGATTTGCAAGGAATGTAAAAAACGGTTTGGTGTCACAGGTGTCAATTACTGGAGCGTAAAACTCAGTTTATGTTCCTCGTGCAAAAAGGATGAGGAGTGATTTTTAAAGCCGCCGAAGGGATTTGAACCCCTGACCTGCTGATTACGAATCAGCCGCTCCACCAGCTAAGCTACGGCGGCAAACAGGGCTTGAATATTCTTCGATAATAAAAAATTGCCTATAGTTTTACAATTCCGCAACATCTTTTTACTAACTTGCATTATAAGAATTGAATGATTTGTGGTGTTGATGAAGCAGGGAGAGGGCCAGTCATTGGTCCGCTAGTGATTGCAGGGGTCACCTTCAAAGATGACGAGCAACTATCTGAGCTTGGGGTACGTGATTCGAAACAGTTAACGCCATCTAAAAGAAAAACTCTTGCAAAAAAGATTAAAGAAATAGCCGAGGACTATGAATTACTCATAATTTCTGCTTCAGACATAGACGATATGCGAAAAGTCATGACCCTAAATGAAATTGAGGTACATGCATTTAGTAAGATCATAAAGAAACTCAAACCAGATATCTGCTATGCTGATGCCGTTGATGTTAACGATCAAAGATTTGGAAGAAATCTCCTTGCAAATCTATCCATCAAACCCGAAATAATATCAAAACATAAGGCAGATGAAATTTATCCAATTGTTGGAGCGGCGTCTATTATTGCAAAGACGAGAAGGGATGAAGAGGTCAGAAAGATCGAGCGGCAACTGGAAAAAAAGCTCAATATGGCCTTAGGAAGTGGCTATCCAGCCGATCCAATCACTCAGCAATTTCTTAGAACATGGGTGAAACAATTTGGTAAATTACCACCACATACCAGACATTCTTGGAAAACAGCAGTCAAAATATTAAAGGAAAATAGTATCAAAAATCTAGATAAATTCTAAAGATAAAAGATCTGATCCAAGGAAAAAACATAGTTTACACTAATGCCAGAAACGGGCCTGGACCTAAAAAAGCAGGGAATTGGTGAATGAAGTCAAGATAGGAGTATCTTGAGTCATTGATCCAGACCCACCACATTAAGGATGGGATGATAAGTCACGACTTGCTTCATTTTATTTAAATCTACGTTGTCAAAATGTCAAAATGACAAAATAACATTAAAATAAAAATAGATGCAATTTATTTAACTTAGACTTCTAACTTAATTAGTTCTTGCATAAAGATAAGCCGAACATTTCTTTACACTTTCAACTAATTCCTTAACGTTAAGTGGCTTTGCTAGGTAGTCATAAACATAAGATCCGAAACCACCCATTTTTTGATGATCCCGTGTCCCTTTTCCAGTAATAATTTCAATTTCTACATTTCTTATTAAATCCTGACCGATAATCTCTTTTATTGTATCCCACCCGTCCAGATTTGGCATCATAATATCCATAAGTATGACACCTTTGAAACCTTTTTCCAGTTCTTTAAGGCATTTTTTACCACTGTCGACAGTAATTACATCATAATCTTCGCGTTCAAAAACGAGTTTTAATGAGTCCAATATATCGGGTTCGTCATCAACAATCATTATTTTTTTATCCATTCTGTTTCCACCTTTTACCACATAGTGATACTTATTAACATGTTATTATTTAACACTAGAAGTATTTAAATTTATCTTGTAAAAATGTCATTATGAAGAAAATAATAATGCAATTTTCTCCTTAAAAAGATAAAAATTACATCTATTTCTTTTATTGTTGATTTGCTTCTTGGAATTCTTTTAAGAAATCAGTAAGTGCTTTCACACCATCCATAGGCATAGCGTTGTAAATGGAAGCCCTCATTCCGCCAACGGATCTATGACCCTTGAGACCGACAAGACCTTTGGATAGTCCTTCTGCTACACACTTTGACTCTAATTCTGGAGTGGGCAAGTTGAAGGTCACATTCATAAGAGATCTGGAATCAGGCCTAGCGTATCCCTTGTAAAAACCACCAGAGTCGTCTATCACGTCGTAGAGAAGCTCTGCTTTCTTTCTATTGAGCTTTTCAATACCAGGAACTCCACCAATGCTCTTCAAGTAATCCAAAGATAGCTTACACATATAAATTGCCCAACATGGGCCAGTGTTAAACAATGAATCCTTTTCTGCATGGGTTTTCCATTTCTGCATAGTTGGAGTATTTTCTGGCACCCTATTGAGAAGATCTTCCCTTACAATAACTAGAGTAACTCCAGCGGGACCCATGTTCTTTTGGGCACCAGCATAAATGACCCCAAACTTCTTCGGATCAATAGCTTTGTCAAATATGTGAGAAGACATGTCACATGCAAGAGGGACGTCACTTGGTACCTTAGGCCAATCTTGATATTCGGTTCCATAAATGGTATTGTTTCCAGTTACATGAGCAAACGCTGCATTATCATTAAACTCTATATTCTTAGGGATATATGAAAAGTTTTCATCCTCAGAGCTAGCAACAACATTGACTTCACCATAAAACTTACCTTCTTTAATAGCCTTCTTGGACCAGACACCAGTATTGACATATTCCAGTGGCATTCCGCCTTTTTGGAGGTTTAATGGAACCATATAGAACTGTGAGGAGGCACCACCCTGAAGCCACATCACCTTGTAATCATCAGGTAGATTCATAAGTTCTCTAACAAGTCCAGATGCTTCAGCATGCACCGCAGCATACTCCTTAGATCTATGGGAAATTTCCATCAGGGACATCCCTGTTCCCTTAAAATCCAACAATTCCGTCTGTGCCGTCTCCAATGCTGGAAGCGGTAGTGTAGCAGGGCCTGCATAAAAATTGTAAGCACGTTTTGCCATAATAATCACCTTTCTGTTGAAGCAGTGTATAAACAAAAGGAATTTAAAGAATTCGGACAGGTGTTCGATAACAGTTGTACAACAAGTCCTTTATAAGGAGAACAACAAACAAGAGAATAGTGAGGAACTACTATGAAACGATTACTAGTAAAAGCGCTCAAAAATAGGTTTGATATGGCTAAGGAAGATGCTATTGCTCTTGCCAAAACCGTTGAAGGTATTTTTAATGGCCAGGATGAAGTCGAGGATATGTCCATCGACAAATATGCACGAGCCCTATTATATGAATTGCAAAGAGAAAGACTTTTGAAACTTAGAAGAGAAGAATTCAAGGAGCAAGGGAAGTTCATCAGAAAGTATTATTGGTCCTTTAACAACGACATCATCAAAGAACTAGCATATAAAAAGTTTAAGAATGAGAAATACAAAATCTACAAAAAAATACCAGAAAGTGCCTGGTTATCACATTCATATTGCAACTAATTATTCATGATTGGTGGATTTAATAACTGGTCGTACTGGTAGCATTCTTTAACATTTTTTTCTTTTTCCTTTATTCCATTTATTTTAAATCGTATATCAACCAAAATTTTACGGAGACATGCAGTACTAATAATAACATTCAAAAACAAAACAATAACAGCAATTTGATAGAGGGTTTCTAGAAGAAAATCAATATTGCCAACAATATTCAACAATAGCCATGATGCAGATAATACAATCAATACAGCAGATAAAAGAAATGTTTTGATTATTGTTTTTTTCTGCACCATAAGTATCTTATTACTTGGTTGTTTTGTAAGTACTTAAACGTTTCTTCAACTTCTCTTCAAAACGGGAAAGTTTTTCACGTGACTTTTCCAGAACTTCATTGGCAACAGATATCAAAAGTTCAAGATATTCATCATTACAAAATAAGATTCTGTCATTACCAACAGGTGCGTCAAGACGCTCGGTACTACAAATTTCAACGATTAGCTTCTTATCTAGAGAACGCAAGCCTGAATTCTTAAATCCGCATGAAATTGCCGTTTTTAACATCAAACTTGCTGAGGCTATCGTTTTTGCAGTAAGGTGAATGATTGGAGATTGTGCAAGTAGCCATAACTGACCAACCTCTGCGTTTTTTGATGCAGATGTTAGTTCATCGGGTTTAATGGTTTGATGCCATTTTCCAAGAAATTGAGCGTTTTGTTTATCTCCAATCTTTGGAATTTGAAGCAACACAATTCTACCAGCACAACTACTAGACGTATAATAATAACTAAATTCATTAATTATAGTAAGGATCGGCAAAATAGTCTTATCTGCTTTATTTTCATTTATTGCTTGATCGAGCTTTTGAAGTGCTCGTTTTTTACCATTTAAAAAATCTCGTTCAGTATCCATGCGATCTATGCCATCATGTAATGGTCTTTTCAATGTGAATGTTTCGTTTTTCAAGTTCTTCAAAAAAGGAGTTACATGGAACAATCTCTTCAGAACAGAAGACGCCTTTTTCTTTGATTACGCCTTGTTCAATCAATTGAGAAGTAACCGAAATAGGATACCCTGTTGTTCGCATCATTGACGTGACGTTATTCACTTCATCATAGAAATCAACCATCGTATACTCAATATCGAGGCTTTTCCCATCTTTTACCCCTTTGCTAAAAACCTTGAGTAATACAACATCTTTTTCATTGATAGGAAGAATCTTTAAGAGTAAAGTTGCAAAAAGATCTCTTGGCACAACCGACTTCTCCCCAATTTTGACTTCTTTTTCTTCTGCAAATCCCATATCCAATAGCATTTTAAACTGTTCACAGTGCCCAGGATATCGTATTGTTTTGTAATCGAGGTAGCCTATCTTGCCTTTGTAAGTATATGGTAAAGTAGAGCAGCCACCAGACGTAAGAAAAGCCTCCATCTTACCAAACGGATCTGGAAATTCTATTGTTTCAAGTTCAGTCATGGATTTCTTTTTGGTTATTTCACCATGATCAAGAACAATTGTATCTTCAACATATTCATTGATTAAACCGTATGGAGAAAATACGATCTGATAATTGAGTGGAGGTTGTGGGTTTTTAGGTAAACCTCCTACTCTAATTTTTACATATTCAACTGAATCCATTTGTTCAACAACATCACGTACAATAACTGATGCTAATCCTGGTGCAAGTCCACAATCAGGGATGACTGTAACATCATTTTTTCTAGCGGTTTCAAAGAGACTTCGTTCTTTATCTACAATATCGTTATTACCTCCTAGATCAAGGAAGTGGGTTTTTGTTTCTACTGCAATCTTCGCTAGAGTATAATTAAATCGATAAGGAACAGCAGATATTGCAACATCAGCATTTTGAAAATGTTTCTTTACGTCTTTTGTGTCATTGATATCAATATTTGTAAAATCTATATCTTTGCCCTTAAGAAAGATTTTAGCAGATTGGATTGCCTGGTTATCTATATCGGCAATGGTAATGCTGTCAAAGTTTGAATAGCTGTGAAGATCAAGAGCAATTGCTCGCCCCATCATTCCAGCGCCAAGGACTAATATCCTCATAGGTTATATCACCTGAAGTTAATTTTGACGGGGCGATTAATGTGCTTTGTTTCTTTAAATGTTTTGAAACGCCTTTTTCATGAGTTTCTGCTCTTCTTTATCTTGTTTCATTAATACACTAAAGATATATGTCAAAAGGAAAGATAGGGGAACCCCAATAAAAAGAGGATCGAGCATATTCCATACATATTCATTGATTAATGATGAACCTATTATTTGTGGTGCTGTTTTGAAATATACTAGAGCATACCAAAGCATCGTAAATATAAATCCCCCTAGCATTCCAGCCCATGCACCTGCTCTACTTGTCTTTTTCCAATAAAGCATAAACGTATATGGGGCAAGAAAAGTACATGCCATTAATCCAAAGAAAAATGCACACATAATCGCAACTACATCCAATGGGTTTAAAGTGATAATCAATGTTGCTATTACAATGATAATAGTAGCAATTCGCGTTATTTTTATGGACTTTTCATGAGATATTCCTTTCATCATTCCCTTCTCAAAAACATCTCTCCCGATTGATGCCCCTGCGGTATGAAATAAGGCACTTGCAGTTGACATTGCTGCTGCCAATACGGCAAATAAGAAAAGAAATACAAACCATTGCGGGAAAAGTTCACTTACTACAAGAGGCAATACTTTATCTGGCGTACCGGGATATACTAATCCATTATTTACCATCAATACATTACATAATGGCCCTATACTAAATGCAGTAAAAGTCATCAAAAGAATGAATATTCCACCATATGGTATCGCACGTCGAAGTGCCTTTTCACTTTTTGCAGAAAGATATCTAACAATAAGTTGAGGTTGGGCAAGAACACCAATACCTACACCAAAAATAAGAGTTAATACCATCATAAATGGTGGCGATAATGCTGGAGGTATCGAGGTTAAACCATTAGGTGCTTTGGTTGCAGCTGGACTTCCTATGCTTTCTAGAATTTCAGGTGTAAGTGAAGCAGCAGCTTCGTGCGCAGGTCCAACTCCTCCAAGCATAGCATATATTCCAATAGTGAGAATAAGCATACCCACAAGCATTAGTATTCCCTGAACTGCATGTGTCCACATTACTGCATATAAACCACCTACAACAAGATATGCTCCAACAACAACTGTAAATATTACAACACAGAGCTCATATGAGATTCCAAACGTTACTTGAAAAAGAGAGGCTATCGCAAGAAAAACTGCTGAAGCATATGCAATCATAAAAATAGCTATTATCAAACCCGAAACTGATTGAAGTCTAATTGAATTAAATCTATTTCCCAGCATCTCGGGTAAGGTCACAGCTTTTAAAGAAAGTCCCATTTTTCGCGTCCTAAATCCGTAAAAAATAAATGCTATGAGAATTCCAACAAAAATGTTGAGAAATGCAAGCCATAAAATTGAATGACCATATATGGATGCAATACCAGAAAAACCAATTAAAGCAACTGCACTAATAAACGTTGCTCCATATGAAAAAGCTATAACTATTGGCCCCATATTTCTGCCGGCAACATAGTAATCCTCAGCTGTTTTTGTTTTCTTATATCCAAGATAACCTAAGAAACCGAACATAGCGGCAAAAAGAGCCATAAAAACAGCAAAAAAAACGACGTCCATCTTATTTTTCCTCCTCTTTTTGTTTTTCATCTTTTTTTATAGGTGGTTTTTCTTCATCGTTTTTTTTCAGATATTCATAATAAATTCCATATATCACACAGGCTATCGCTGCTATTATGGTAAGAATCCATGCAGTAAACACCCAAGTGTCCATACCAAGTATCAAACTCATTCGTATTTTCCTCCCCGGATCATTGACATCAATAAAGTTGATGTTGAACGAGGAAACAGATAATGTGATTTATAACTTTCTCAATTTTTTTCAGAAATAATTATATCTAAATAGCTTATTCAAGCCGCAGAGAGGGAGGCAATTATGCCAAAAGAATTCTGGAACCAAGATGTAGAAACAATGCCTTTGAACGAATTAAAGAAACTACAATTGAAGAGATTAAAGAATTTGATTAAATATGTTCATAAAAACAACAAATTCTACAATAAGAAACTCAAGGATGCAAATGTAAAACCCGATGACATTAAAACTTTGAAGGATATAGAAAAAATTCCTTTTTTAACAAAACAAGATTTGCGAGAATATTATCCATTTGGCCTTGTTTGTACTGAAATAGATGATGTTGTGGAGGTTCATGCATCTTCAGGTACCACTGGAAAACCTGTTGTTGGACCATATACTAAAAACGATGTAGACCTCTGGGGTGAAGTAATGGCACGTTCACTTTATGCAAATGGCATGAGAAAAAATGATGTCATGCAGAACTCATATGGCTATGGTCTTTTTACAGGGGCCCATGGTTTCGAAAAAGGCGCACAGAAGATTGGTGCAATGGTTGTAACCATCAGTTCAGGAAACACTAAGAGACAGATTAACGTCATGAAAGATTTTGGTTCAACTGCTCTAGCATGCACTCCATCATATTCTTTATACATGGCTGAGGTTGCTGAAGAAATGGGATATGATCCATACAAAGATTTCAAACTAAAAATTGGATGTTTTGGTGCAGAGGCATGGAGCGAAGAGATGAAAAAAAATGTTGAGAAACGCTGGGGAATTACGGCTCATGAGCATTATGGCCTCACTGAAATTATCGGCCCGGGAGTTGTCTCTGAATGTAAATCCAAAAAATTACATGTAAATGCGGATCATTTTTTAACAGAAGTTATTGACTCGAAAACAGGTGAAACTCTAGAACCCGGTGAAGAAGGTGAACTTGTTTATACAACTCTTACTAAAGAAGCATTTCCGGCACTAAGGTTTAGAACAAAAGACTTGGCAGTTTACTATGAAGATACTTGTGAATGTGGAAGAACATTACCATATCAATCTCGTATCAAAGGACGAAGTGACGATATGATGAAAGTAAAAGGGGTAATTGTATTTCCTTCACAAATTGAAGCGGCACTTATGAAGGTTGATGGAGTAAGTGATAATTATCAAATTATCAAAACCAAAAAAGGTGATATAACTTCTTTATCAGTAGAAATTGAGCCAACTGAATTTAGATTCAAAGAGGGACACCTTGATGATTTGGAAAAACAAGCTGAAGATGAGATCTATAGTGTTTTAAATCTACATGTTCCGGTCAAAACAATTGAGCCTAAAACAATTCCACGAAGTACTGGTAAAGCAAAAAGAGTGATTGAGAGATAAATATAGGAAATTAAAATGTTAGAATTTCTTGATACATCTATTAACTATATTTCAGGACTAAATACCTTACCTTGGATTTTCATTGGTTTTATTCTTACAATTTTATTCTCACTGATAATCGGTGAAGAAAACGTAAACAAAGCAATGAAAAGAAGTGCCCTCATTCTTTTATTTGTTTTTGTCCCACTCCTGCTTTTTAGAATTCTCTTAAATGTAGATTTTGGCTTTAATCAAATAATTTTTACTTTAGTTTGTTTTGTAATTATATCCCTGATGTATGTTCTTTCATATTTTTTTGCAAACTATAAGGCAAAAAAAATGAATATATCTGGAGGGGAAAAATGGAACTACATTAAAACAGTTCTAACAAATCAAGGCAGAAGCTCCGCATTTGTCGGAGGGATGATGTTAATTATTACTGAATGGCAAGTTCAAGTCTTAATCTACATGATAGTTGGAGCAGTATTTTTATTTGCAATTATTCCATTGGTTCTATCCATTCTTCATAAAAAAGAAATAAAAGATACAAAAGAAGAAAAGATTCAGGCTCTACCTTGGTATCTAAAAATATTTCCTCTGTATTTATTTGCATTTGCTATAGCTGCAATACTTTTACATGGAATAAATGGAGTGACTACAAAAGACTCGACTGATTTTAATAGCTTTTTTAATTTTTTCACTCAGGTTACAATACCTGCAGCGCTTTATTTTGTTGGGTCTGGAATTCATCCACGTGATTTGAAAATTGATGAAATGAAAAAACTATTCAGCTTAGATTCCAAGATTAAAGATCATTGGTTATGGATTAGAAACATTTTCTTTCTCACAGTCATAATTACTCCTTTATTAACCGTTGTAATAATGCTTCCAATGTATGGTTTTGGATTAATATCCAGCGCATGGTTTGTAGTGATTGTGATTAATTCAATTCTGCCGATAACAAGCACAAATATGTTTCTTGTTCCATATGGGATTGATAAAAAAGTTACTGCACTCTCCGTTACATGGACAACCATTGTGTGCGTACCAATTGTTGTAATATTGATTACCGTATTTGGAATCTATTTTACATAAAAATTTAGAGCTTTTTCAAAATCAATTCAGCAGCTCGTTTACCCGATAAAAGCATGCCACCAAAAATAGGACCCATGCGTGGAGATCCATAGACTGCATTTGCACACATACCTGAAACAAATAAGCCAGGATATGCCTCTTTTGTGTTTTCTACAACTGTCTTTTCTCCGATATCTGCACACATTGAGCGCTCTTCTTCTAGATTACCGCTTGGTGTATTAAGAGGCCCTACCTTGTTTTTGACAATGTGGCATACTTCTGCGGCATGCCCTGTTGCGTCAATACAATATCTTGCTCTAATTGAAAGTGGATCAACGTGCAGACCAGCAACGTCTATAGCACTCCAATTAATGACAAAACCATTTACTTTCTTTTTGTCAATTAGTACGTCCTCTACAGACATGGTATTAAAAATTTTTGTGCCTGCATCGATTGCAGAGGAGCATAATTTTGTAACTGATTCAATAGAGTCAGCACTGAAATACCCATTTCCTTCATCCTTAAGTTTAATATCGGCATCCTCCAAAATATGTTTAGAGGCTTTTTGAACAACAATGACAGGAAATGCCATACCCCCTCCCCACATACCTCCGCCTATGGAAAGTTTTCTTTCAAATATTACGACTTTTTTACCTGCATTTGAAAGATACTTTGCAGCAGTTAGGCTAGCAGGGCCTGCACCTGCAATAGCAACATCTACATCAAAACAATCCTGAAATTCTTTTGAGAATCTTCCAAATATTTTTCTCGTCACTATGACATCATCAATTCCGATAACAATACCCCTTATCAACCGGTAATTAAACATTTGCTATTAAAACATACCGCTAATAATTTATACATAATAACACTGATGTTATCACATGTATACAGTTAGAATATTTCAACCAGAGGATATGTTTTCCGTCATAAAGCTTGCATGTGAGACGCTGCCTGAACGTTACAACCCAAGTCTTTTCAATTATTTCTATGAAACATTTCCTCAAGGTTTTTTGGTAGCTGAAAAACTTCATAAAATAGTTGGATTTATTGTCGGCGTAAAAACAAATATCGATACAACACGCATCCTCATGCTTGCAGTAGCAAAACAACATAGAAGATATGGAATAGGAAAATCTCTATTAAATCAATTTTTAAAAGAACTGACATTGCAAAACATGAAACAGATTGAGTTGGAGGTAAGAATTGATAATAAACAAGCCATCAAGTTTTATCAAAAACATGGCTTTGATTTTGTCGATGTAATAACAAATTTTTATCAAAATGGAGAAGATGCGCATCTCATGAAGCGAGCAATTTAAGATCTTACCAATTCTTTTTCTTTATTAGTCATAAATCGTTCTGACATTTGATCCAGTCGGTTTGAAATCTTATCAAGGCCTGAACAATTATTATTTGTCATTAGGCATGCTATACCCTTACTCAAAGTAAAGACAGCTAACTTGTGTTCTCTCTTAGATTTGTAGACTTGATATGGAGTAACATCAAGTTTTTCATAGTAACGAAACTCAGATCCGCCATTATGTTCAACAATGTCTTCCAGATGCGTTTTTAATTGAAGTAAAAACGTATGAAGTTGAATAAGCTCGTCTTTTTGCATTACAATATTCCACCATCAAAACAATACGTCGAAATATTGCAACGGCTTTTTATGTTTTTCTATACGCTTTTTAAATAAAACTGTCTAAAAATTTTATCAGGGGATAAAAAGAAGGAGGAAGAGGATCACTCGAGATCCTTTTTCGTAAGAACTCTTACTGATGATGGCATTTTGACGACGTTGCCTAATTTAATACCAACGATTTCTTTGATATTCTTGTTATTTGCAATATCCAAGAGTCGCTGGGTAATGATTCCATCAAATACCACGGTGGAGATATTATCGCTTTTTTTGAGTGCATCGGTTAGCTCCCGCACCGGTATTTTCTTCATTTCTTTGTCGTCCTTATCAAACAATACTGCTTTTAATGAACCAGAAATGTCTTTGAGTATAGAAGAGTAGTTTTTTTGCTTCTCAGTAATAATCCGTTCTTTATCCTCTGATTTTGGCCGCTCTTCTTGAGTTTTTTGTTTTGATTTTTGTTCAGATTTTTGTTCAACCTTCTTACGTCCAGATGGCTCTCTTCCTACTACTTTGTTTTGTTTTTCAGCTTTTGACTTGTCAAATTTAATATCATACATCTCTGCATATTGTTCAGCAGGGATCTTGTTTTTCAACGCCTTCATGATAAGCTTTTGTGGGATTTCTTCGACTTCACGAGTTTGTGGAGCCCTTGCAACGAAATCAATATCTGCCGTTTGTAAAAGTTCTCTAAGAATAAGCTCACCGCCTCTATCTCCATCAACAAAAGCAGTTGTGATCCGCTCCTTTGTCAAATCTAACACGGTCTTTGGTATGTTTGTTCCACCAACTGCAATCACATTTTTAATACCGTATTTCAGAAGGTTAATTACATCTCTCCTTCCTTCAACAACGATAATTGCATCACTGTTTTCAATATTTGGACCGGCCGGGCAATGATCTTGACCATAATTAACGATCTCTTCCACTTGCACTGCCTGCCTTACAGTGTCGGCAATGCTTTCTCCTTCAACTTTACCTTCCTCAATAACTTTGTTAAGAAGTGCTTTTGCCCTCTCAATTACTTTCTTTCTTCGAACGACTCTTACGTCCTCAACTTCATTGGAAGTAATCGTGGCCTTACAAGGCCCAACTCGTTCAATGCTTTCAAAAGCTGCAGCAAGAATAACTGTTTCAACCTTGTCTAATGATGTGGGCAAGGTAATAACTCCCTCGCTTTTTCCGTTCTTTGATTCTAAATCTACTTCTATTCTTCCCACTCGTGCAGATCGCTGTAATTCTCTCAAATCCAATTCCTCACCGAGAAGACCTTCGGTTTGGCCAAAAATAGCACCGACTACATCAGATTTTTCAATAATTCCATCTGCTTTAATATGAGCTTTAATAAGATATTTTGTTGTTGCTGGATCAATTACCATTTATATACACCTCAGTTTATTTTTTGAAAAATAGCGCCTTTATCCGCTTTTTAGCAAATAATAGGCGGTTGATTTCCACATTGCGTTTGTATATAGTAAATATTACTATTTAGTCAAGCGGTTAAATTAATTAATTTTAATTAGTTAATTCTTATTTAGCACTATTTTTCTACTGCATATTCTGTAATATGTAGCTATATATTAGGTCTGCGCCATATTTAAATGTTGTGCTTGTATTCAGCATAGAGAACTCTCAATGAAAGAAAAGATTTACATCGGAGTTGCATGGCCTTACGCAAATGGCTCACTTCACCTTGGACATATCGCAGGATGTTACTTGCCAGCCGACATCTTTGCACGATACAGTAGAATGAAGGGCAAAGATGTCTTAATGGTTTCAGGAAGTGACGAACATGGCACACCCATTACAATTACTGCAGAGAAGGAAAACACAACTCCACAAGCTATAGTAGATAGATATAACAAAGAGCACACAGAGAACATGAAACAATTTGGTATTTCTTTTGATTTATTTACTAGGACATCAACAGACAATCATGAAAAAGTGGTACAGGATCTTTTTTCAACTCTTTATAATAAAAAGTACGTATACAAAAAAAGTGTTGAATCTTTTTACTGTAAAAATTGTAACCGTTTTTTACCTGATCGTTACATCGAGGGCATCTGTCCATATTGTGGTAATGAAAAAGCAAGAGGGGACCAATGTGATGAATGCGGTAAAATACTCGATTCGCAAGAGCTAAAGAATGTAAAATGTAAAATTTGTGGCAGCAATCCTGAAATAAAAACAAGTGAACATCTATTTCTTGCGTTAAGCAAATTTGAACCGAAATTGCTTGATTGGATAAGTGATAAAAAACATTGGAAATCAAGCGTGATGAAATTTACCCAGAACTGGTTGAAGAAAGGACTGAAAGATAAAGCAATAACAAGAGACATGGAATGGGGTATAAAAGTCCCAGTTGAAGGTTTTGAAGATAAGAGAATCTATGTATGGTTTGACGCGGTAACAGGATATCTATCTGCCAGTAAAGAATGGTCGCAAAATTTAGGAAATCCTGATAAATGGAAAGAATGGTGGGAAAACAAGCAGGCAAAGCATTACTATTTTCTTGCAAAGGACAACATTCCATTTCACAGTTTAATCTGGCCATCTATGCTCATGGGTTATAATGAGTCCCTAGAACTGCCATACAACATACCTGCAAATGAGTATCTTCGTCTCAAAGGCGAGCAGTTTTCTAAAAGCAGGGGTGTAGCTGTTTGGGTTCCAGACATTCTTGAAAAATTTGATACTGATGCGGTGAGATATTATCTGTCCATTAATATGCCCGAGAACAAGGATACAAATTGGCTATGGGATGATTTCGTTGCCAAGAATAACGATGAACTTGTAGGAGCATACGGAAATTTTATCCATAGGGTTATTACATTTACGCAGAAGAATTTTGGTGAAATACCTGAACAGGGAATTTTAAAAGACTTTGACAAAGAGGCTGTTAAAAAAATAGAAGAAGTTTCAAAAGAAGTCTCTTCTTCTCTTGAAAAATGCCAATTCAAAAAAGGTTTACGTAGTGTCATGAATCTTGCTCAGTTTGGAAATCAGTATTTCAATCAGAATGAACCATGGAAACTTGTTAAGGATGATGAAGAAAGATGTAAAACAGTTCTTCACATATGTCTGAAAATTATTAATGCATTGGCCGTGTTTATGGCACCGTATCTTCCATTTTCTTCAGATAATATCTGGAAGGTTCTCGGACACAAAGAATCAATACACAAAGTCAACTGGGATGCTGCATCGGAAGAACTACGTGTTGGAACTGCACTGGAACTACCGCAACCATTATTTAAAAAGTTGACATTAGAGGATTTTATGGTGAAAAGTGACCCGTTTTCCAAACTCGATTTACGCGTTGCAAAAATTATTGACGTTAAGGACCATCCTCAGGCAGATAAGTTGTATATTATGCAGATAGATCTTGGCGCATTGGGCAAAAGAGTCATTGTTGCTGGAATGAAGCCGTTCTACTCAAAAGATGAAATCAATGGCAAATCTATCGTAATTGTTTCTAATCTAAAGCCAGCAACTATTAGAGGTGTTAAATCAAACGGCATGTTACTTGCTGCGGGGGATGAAACTGGCATAGTTTCTCTTCTCAATCCAGGGGAAGCCAGCCCAGGAACAGAGGTGTATATTGAAGGCATTCCAAGAGAACCGGTAAAAATGTTAGAATTTGAAGATTTCAAAGCCATCAATATGACCATCGACGAAAGAGGAGAAGCCACATACCAAGGTAAAAACCTAATAAGCAAAAAAGGAAAGATAGCATCAGACAAAAAAGTAAAAAAGGGAGCTAAAATATCATAGAGGTGGAGAATAATATGAGTGTTGTTACTAACACAGAGTTACCATTAAAAGCATTT
>Ga0272442_10005396_pt1 | contig 17104 bp, 18 predicted proteins | sample SSMForm2O_FD_200262 | JGI IMG/M metagenome (GOLD analysis project Ga0272442, IMG submission 200262) | Marine sediment archaeal communities from Little Sippewissett salt marsh, Falmouth, MA, United States - SSM-Form-2O | ecosystem: Environmental > Aquatic > Marine > Wetlands > Sediment ... | reverse complement strand
TTCAGATTTCTTTGCATTTTCAAGAATGCATTCATAAATAGATAACGTAAGTTTTTTCCCAACCATAAAAAAAAAATATAACTTAATAACATATAGTGTCAATATTTTGCAAGATTTATAGCATTATTACTTGCCGATTATGATGTTGATGGAACTATTTTAAATAAGTATCATGTTTAAATAAAATGTTTAATATGACCATATTTGAGATAACTACCAGTATAAAAAAACCTACTGATGTTGTTCTTAGTACTTTATTGAATACTGATACACTAGTTATATTTTTTATTAAAAAAACTTTTAATGTTATTCATAAATATTTATGGAAAACCTTATAAGATTTATAACATGTTAATCTGAATATGTTAATTAGGGATGCAATAAAACTTTATATTACAGTAAGTCGCTGGGAATTCTTACCTGCAGTGCTAATCGGAATTCTTATAGGAATATTCATCGGTGCAGATTCAATATATTATTTAATTTCATATGATATTATTCTCATCCTAATAGAAGGAATTTTAATATTTATCTTACTTTTTAATGTAGGGTTCATGGTTAATTGTTGGGCTGATTGGAAAGTTGATGAACTGTACAAGACAAAATTGTATCATGCAGTTATCGAAATGGGGAGAAAAAAACTTGGAATCCTTGTCATAATTCATATTCTTGCTTCAGTTATCCTTGCTTATCATGTTACATTACAGATTCAAAGATTAGAAATCAGTTTATTAGTATGGATTGGAATTTTTTTAGGAGTCGGATATTCAATAGAACCTTTCCGATTTAAGAAACGTGGTTTACTTCATTCCCTAATAGCTTTACCGATTTTCTTCATACCTGGATTTTACTCATATTTGCTTGTTAATAATGCCCCTATAACTGAACCATATACCCTCCTCTTCATTATCACTGCAATTGGTATCACTCTTGGTCATTATGCTCTGATCCTAGTCAGTCAAGCAGAGGATATTCCTGCGGATAAAGAAATGGGTTTACTTACCCCTGCTGTTAAATATGGTGTTAAAAAAACATTGCATATTTCATATTTATTAAATATACTTGGTTCAACCATAATAACCATTTCCCTTATGCTTATGTTTCTAATTATAAATTATTGGCTTTTATTACTCGTTCCGTTCATCATTATTGGTCGTTATTATTCAATGAATGAAGTGTATTTTCTTTATAAGAAATCTTTTTCATTTAGTTCTGAAGAGGAAATTCTTAAGGAATTACGAAAAAAAATGGATGCCTATCCATTATGGCATGCGTATGGTCTTAGTGGTATTACTGTTAGTAGTTTATGTATTCTAATTGTGAAAACAATAATATGAACTGAAATTCTTCATTTTTCTTTAGTATACTGTATTATTATTTGCTGATTATGATGTTGAGTGCTAGGATTATTGATAATAATCATTAAAAACAAGTATACACTACGAAAAATATGTCGAAATTTTTAAGTTCAAGCATTATTACATTCTTAATCATAATTTTAACAATTATATTATTGATAGGTTGTATTGATAACGAAATTGTTCCTCATGTAAAAAAATGGGGAATATATTCTCTTGATTTATCAACTCAAAAAATAGATTTGATCTATAGTTCAGATAATGAAATTGTTACTTTAAGATTAAATAATAATGGCAACCAATTTGTTTTTTCAATAATGATGGAGAGTTCAGAATATAACAGTAGTGAAATATGTTTATTAGATCTTGATGGAAATAATTTTATTAAATTAACTGAGAATAATTATTGGGATCTTTATCCAACTTGGTCTCCTGATGATTCAAAGATTGCTTTTTTATCATTTCGTGAGGATGATTTAGATATCTATATGATGGATTCAGATGGAACAAATCAATTACAATTTTATGATTCTGGATCTCATGATGCAGATATACATTGGATAGATGATACCATTGTTTTTACCTCTAGAAGTAAAATTTGGAAAATAAATGATGACGGAACAAATCCATCAATAATTACTAATACCCCAAATGCTGGAGAATGGGGAAACGCAAACTTACCATTCGGCGATTATGATCCAAACATACATCCAGATGGAACAAAAGTTGCTTTTGAAAGATTAGAAAATGATACTAGCCCTCATGGTAATTATAATATTTACTCAATAAATTTAGATGGCAGTGAGGAAACCCGTCTGACCGATAATTACATTACTCAGGGTTTCCCCACTTGGTCTAATTCTGGAAAAAAAATACTTCTATTAGTGTCAGCAACATCAGATGAGGGAAAATATGATCTTTATATGATGAATGATGACGGTTCTGATTATAAGAATATAACCCCAAATTATTTTCCTGATAGATTTCTTTGTCATGCAGGGGTATTTTCCCCTGATGATTCTTTGATTTATTTCGTTGGTGAATGGTGGGAATAATTATCAAAAGATTGTATCTTTGTTAATTATGTTACCCCAAGTCTTATCGATAAACTCCAATCGTATAGATAATATTACTACCTATTCTTTATTTTATTTAATCAGAATACGCATGAAAAGTCCTGATAGGTTAAACAAAAATAGAATGGAGAAGAAATTAAAATATGGATTTTGTGTACCTATTTTAATTCCAGTAGTTGTCGCAGCAGTGGAAAAAGGAGTGGATGGTATTCTAGGAATCGCAAGAAATAAGTGTTGACTTGTTTGTTTTTTGGCATACTCACTTCAAGTATTGTCCAATCACTCTCATGATCTAGACTATCTTTTGCTTTAACTTTAATCATATATTCATTTCTCAAATCCCATATATGGGACAGGTTAAGCTCATAACCAGAAGCATATGGTCCAAGCCAACCGCTTTCATTACCATCACCCCAATCGATAATATAGCTCACCATGTCATCATCAGGATCAATTGATGAAATGATATAGTAATATTGTTCACCTGCTTTACCGCTGGATGGACCATCAATAGTTGGTGCATATGGAGGATCATTCCTATTTTCCACCTTACCCAATAATGAAACACCATCTCCATAATTTCCTGAATCATCAACAAACACTACTTTTCCCAAATAAAAACCATCATCAACCATTGTAGTGTTCCATATAATTCCCCATCCATCATTTTCATTGTAATCTGATCCGATATAAATCCAATTCCCATACATATTTTCTTGATAATTAAATTTATTATAGTATTCCTTAGGGCACACCGTGTTGAATGAGATTAATCGCGCATATTCATTAGGTCCAATTTTGCCATCACCATTCCAATCAGCATAAACTCTCCCATAGTAAGGAGAGCTTGCATTGAGATTTGCTGCACCTGCTAGGTGATTACCCGTATCAGGATCCATAAACTTGACCTGACAATTAGAGTAAAGAGGGATCTGAATTGATCCCCAGTCAGCATAGGACATAGTTACAAAATGTTTTTTATTATCTCCCGTTGTGTTAAAATTCCCATCAGGCCCAGGATGTTCAAAAAGAGGTATGACATCCTGACATCTCATGAATTCTTCCCACATCTTCTTCATATCAGCAGGTGGTTGACCCGTTTTTGGTCCGTAATATGTCACAATTAGTTTATTGTTTAAACCCTTTCTTGTGAGATATTGAACAATTCCATCATGGAGCAATCCATCATCAGTACCAGGAAGTCTAACTCCATCACCATCAATATTTAATTCACCATCATCCTTCTGACCATTGCCATTCGAATCATTCCAATAAACTCCATTTGTATTACTATCATCATAAAGATCCCTTGCCATCTGCTCAAGACCATCAGGATAACCATCTTGATCATTATCAAGTATGTTTTCGTCGTAAAGAGTATCATATGGTTTATTTCCATCAGCATCTGTATATTGATCCCAGTATGAAAGACATGATGCTGAAGCTGCAGGTCCGCAGCTCTCAAAACCGGCATAAGGGTCTGTTCCTATGTTCACACCAAAAATTGTTTCCTTTAATTTTTCCATATTATTTCTTTTATCCTTTGAAGAGCGATTCATAGTAAAAAAATCTCCGTGATCAATATCTTCAGCTTCAGTGTCAACATTTAGATATACCTCTCCCGAAAATTCAGAAGGATATTGCGTATCAGGGAAAATCGGCAAGGGTGGATGTAGATCATAGATATATCTTGATCGATCAGATCCAGTAGACTCATCAACTCCAACCATAACAGCTTCAATGGAAAAATGAGAATTCATCTGAACTCCATAATCTCTTAACATAAAAAGTGGCAGATCCATACTCCATCCATCACTACGATCATAATCGGAATCAATTAAATATGACTCGCCATCTACTATAATATTGAAATCAACAAATAGAATATCATTCATTCTGTTGTTTAATTCCCTTACTCGTACTTCTGTACTCTTTGAAATATACGAGTCTTCTTCGGGAAATACAATATTTGGCTCTGGAGGATTATTTCCACCATTATTATAGATTACAAGAATTGAATCTGCACCCTCATTATTTTCAGCGTCTTTTACTTCTACTGTTATTAAATTGCCTTCAGACCCTTCGACAAGAATCAGAGATATTGAAAAATCATAATACTCAACTGGAGGGTTTATTTCCCAAGATTCAGAGAATATCCCTCCTCCAGGATATTCAATAATATAACTATATTCCACAAGAGGAAAATCAGAGTAAGCATTTCCTTGAACGATAATATTTGGAATCGTCACTATTGCTCCATCAGATGGACTTGTTATTTCAACAACAGGGTTCTCTAAACTTGCAACATTATGATTGTTAGTACCATATGAAACACCCGACATAATACTTATTATAAACAATGTTGCAATTAAAAATCCATTAATTTCTCGCATATTTTTTTACCCCCCAGGAGGAACATTCCTTCCAGTAATTTTAATATATTGTTTATATTTATATAGATGTCGGAGTATAACTTTATATTATATTGTAACATTTGTTAAATTATCAATTGCTTATTATGATAATATAATAATTCAAAGCTTAAAGCAAACTTTTAATGGATCGTTTTTTAAAACAATCTGAAAATTATAAAGACGGATTTCTAGTAATTGGCCACAATTAATTTGAGCTTTTTTGGCGTTATAAACTATGTTTTAATTAATAGATGAGCTATTAAAGATTAGTATATAGTGTCAAACATTGTAATTTTGACTAATAATAGAGTGGATACATTTAAATTCTTTATTGATTATATTATAATTGGGAGGATTAATGTGAAAAACCTCACCACCCTATTAATTGTAATCTTGTTATCTTATTCCTTACCTGTTCATGGTTTAATTGAAAACCAAACAAATACGATCTATGTAGATGATGATAACACTGAAGGACCATGGGATGGAAGTATCAAATATCCATATAGAACTATCCAGGATGGAATTGAGGCAGCTTATGATGGCGATAATATTTATGTTCTTAATGGAAGTTATAAAGAGAATATTAAGGTAGATAAGAGACTTTGTCTCATTGGAGAGGACAAAAATAGTACTATTATTGATGGTAATCAAGAAGGATGCACGATTAATCTATCTTCTGAGAATACAATTATTAAAAATTTTACGATAATTGGTGGTGGATTTGATACTGATGATTTTAGGAATTTTTTTAGAGCAGGTATAAGAGTAACTGGTTCAAATAATACCATTTGTGAAAATATTTTTAGAAAAAACTGTCTGGGAATATTTGGTGTTAGAGTTACAAATCTAACTATTAAAGATAATATATTTAGAGAAGATGGGGTAGGATTTACTTGTTATGAAAACGATGGAAGACCCATAATGAAAATGAAATATTTTTTACATAATATTGAAAATAATACCGTAAATGGAAAACCATTATGCTACTTTATTAATGAGAAGGATAGGTTAATTGAAAATGAGGAAATTGGACAATTAATTCTTGTAAATTGTACGAACTTTAAAATAAAAAATATATCTATTTCAAAAACTGATTGGGGACTGGTTTATGCATTTTGCAATAAATGTACAACAGAAAAATGTTATATTTTTAATAATAGCTTAGCAATCTGGACGTTAGAATCGAATGATAACTTATTTCAATTTAATAATATATCAAATAATTATCATCGAGGAATTGTTATAGATTATAATTCAAATTACAATGAAATAAAACATAATACAATACATACAACCTTTTGTGGAGTTGAGATTGAATGGTGGTCAAATGCTAACTCAATTATACAAAATAATTTTTTAAATAATAATGTAAGTGGATATGAACATCAATCTCTTTTTAGCAATTGGAATAAAAATTATTATGATGATTGGATCGGACTTGAAAAACCTATTTTATTTTTTTATCCAAAGTTAATCTATGGAATGCCAATAGAGAAAATTCCAAGTTTAACAATGCCGGTAAGCTTTGATTTTCACCCAGCTAAAGAACCATATGAGCAATAAATAACTGGATAGAATGAAAACAACGAATATGCTATCTATATCTTAACATAAAATGGTGTAACTATACAAAATTATTTAATTTCTAATTCAGTTCTCTTTTTAATGAAGAATGGTGAGATAAAAAAAACTAGTAGATATGAGGATTTCCCTTTATGGATTCCGCTTATTGCTGTTTTGGTTTCAGTAATTAGTTATAGTATTGGAGCAATGATTCTAAGTGGATTTGGTATTATATTCGCACTTCTTTACATCATTTATTGTATCTTTGTTGAGTTATATGTCATCTTCAGAAGTTGTAAAGATTGTTGGTATTATGGAAGAATATGCGGCCTTGGAAAGGGGAAGATTGCTCCATTGTTTGTTAAAAAAGGTGACACGAAGAAGTTTGCAGATCGTGATATATCGACGATACATTTAATCCCCGATTTCATGGTAGTTATATTTCCACTCATTGGGGGAGTCGTCTTGTTGGTACTTGATTTTTCGTTTGTTCTTCTTGGATTACTGATTATCCTTGCTATTATTTTTTTCAGTGGAACTGCTTTAATACGAGGAACATTTGCTTGTAAATACTGTAAGCAAAAAGATATGGGTTGTCCTGCTGATGAGATATTCAATAAGAAAAAATGATATCATTGGGAAAGATAATGCCCGCCGGAATTAAAAAAATTAATGAAACCAAAAAGCAAGGATATTGGGATAACGCCTATACAAATCTAGTAAATAATCGACTTCCATCTGATTTGAAAAAGGTTCTTTTGGATAATAAAAAACCAGTTATTGACTAAGGTTATTGTAAGAAATCGTGCAATTATCTTGGATGATTCCAAAAAAGTTATTAAATTAGTCTTTGTTTTTATATATGTGATATTAATAAAATTGGGGAGGTATACTCATTGGATAGAATATTCAATAACAAAATCTTGTTACTTGGAATTTTAGCAGTTTTCATCCTATCAAACTATGTTCCCATGTTGAATGGTATTGAAACTTTAAGTAATACTGATCATTCAGGAATAATACTAGATAACCAAGAAGATTTACCTTTAGGGATTTTATGGACTTTTGATATGAACTCTAGTGCATATGGCGGAGGCGCTATTGATGATATTGATAATGATGAAAAAATGGAAATTGTATTTGGAACCTATATGGGAGATTCACATATATATGCAATAAATGCTGAAAATGGAACACTTCTTTGGAAATTTTACGCCGGACCTGGTCCAATTGATGCATCAGTAAAAATCTGTGATATTACAGGTAATGGATTCAAAGAAGTGATTTTTGCGGGATCGGGATCGGGATACATGCAGAGTGGAACACAGGGAGCAGGGATAATTCATGTGTTAAATGGAACAAATGGAGAAGTCGTTTGGGAATATAATACAGATTACTGCACGGATTCTCCTGTAGTAATAGTAGATATTGATCAGGATGACACCAAGGAAGTCATTTATGGAGCCTGGAAAGAAAATGATGATTTAGGATATGTTCGAATTTTAAATGGTAAGACCGGAGCATTAGAACAAAAAATAGGAGGATTTGATGGGTATATTCAATCAGGACCAACAATCCTTGATCTTGACGGAAATGGCCAATTAGACATTGTCATTGCAACCTTTCAAGGAGATAATAAAATCTATGCCATTAACGGAAGTACTTTTGATATATTATGGAGTTTTCAAGCAAATGATTGGATGTATCATGGAGGTTCATTTGCAGATATTGATGGTGATGGTCTTTTAGAGATTAGCATTGGCTCATATGATGACCGTGTGTATGTATTGAATGCAGAGGATGGAAGTCTGGAATGGAGTTTTGATGTCGGCAGTTACATTCTTGCTCCAACTTCTCTAGCGGATGTAAACCATGATGGAAACGTTGAAGTTATCGCGGCAACGAATTCCCTTCATGTCCTTTCATATGATGGTACCTCTCAGTTATGGAGTTATCCAACTGGTGGATTAATCTGGCGTGGTGCATCTATTGCAGATATTGATGGTGATGGTCGTTTAGATGTCTGTTTTGCTTCTGAAGATGGTATACTCCGCGTGTTAAATGGAACCACAGGCAGTGAAGTTTGGAGTTTTGATGTAGAAGCAGATTATGGAAACACCTTTGAAATCGATCATGCACCCATAATCGCTGATTTTAATGATGACGGATATCTCGATGTTTTTATTGCAGGAGGGTACGGAGTGTATCCTCCAGATGATAATTACGGGAGGGCATATGCGTTTAGCATTGGTAATGGCACAGGGGTTGGTTGGAAGATGTTTCGTCATGATCTTCGCAATAGTGGATATCTTGATACTCATTTTGGACAACCACCAAATCAACCAACAATGCCAACTGGACCTACCATGGGTACTACCAATGTTTCCTATGCGTATTCAACTAGTACCATCGATCCAGATGGAGAACTCCTCTATTTTCAATGGGATTGGGATGATGAGATAAGCCCGTGGTATGGCCCATACGATTCAGAGGAATACTGCAACAGATCACATTTATGGGAACTTGAAGGAACGTATGCTATACGTGTAAGAGCAAAAGATCAAACTGGTCAAATGAGTAATTGGTCTCATCATCTTAATATAACCATTTCAAATAGAATTCATATTACTAATCTATCTACAAACTGGAATTTTATTTCCATCCCGTTTAATACAACCATTGAAAAAATCAACATTTCCATTTTTTTTAATAATATGACGTATACCTGGAATGAAGCAGTGTCCTTGGGAGTTGTCAATAACTTTATATTTGGATGGAACCGAATTGGTCAGTATTATTCCTTTGCTAATAGACTTGAACCTGGTTACGGGTACTGGATTTACGCGAATAATAATTGTGAATTACGGGTACAAAACATCAGCCCTTTGTATGATTCTTTTGTGACAGAGACTGAACCTGATTGGAACATCATTGGGATACCAAGTACTCAACAAGTTAATAAGTATGATTTGTTGGTGGAAGATGTACCTTGGGATACTGCTGTTTCTAACTACTGGATTAGTGATTATATGTTTGGTTGGAATGAAATAGGACAGTCGTATATGTTTTCTGATGTCTTTGAATCGGGAAAAGCCTATTGGTTGTATGCTTATCAACAATGTGTGATAAAACAATCAACTTAACATGCAAAAACTAAATTGAATAATTAAGGAACCTACCGTCATTTTTTATTTATTAATAATAGGAAAATTAACACTATGCATCCATTGTGATTATGTTATTTCTCGTAATCTTTGAAATGATTGTTGTTCATCACTCGGTAAATCAGCTAGATACTCATCTACAGTGCTATACTCCATTTCATTGACTTAATTTATTGGCAAATTGTTTTGCTTCATTGATATCTTCATCACTTGGTTTATCTTTTTTTCCAAACCAGAATCTTCCCTGGCAAAAATATTTTCCTTTCACAACAGCTTCTTTATCTAACAACATGGTCTCCATCACTTCTGTTTCTTTTCCGCCTCCACCACCAGAGGTTCCAAAAAGTGCGATATGTCTCCCTTTGAAATCATTATTTTTGATAAAAGTAGTCATATTTTTACCTGGTTTACCACCATAACATCCAGAGCCAAGAAAAACAAAAGTATCCTCACTTAATGTTGCTTTTTTTACATCTTCAGCATTCACACCAAATTCAGATGCAATGGCATCAGCGACTTTTTTCGTTGATCCTTTCCTAGAAAAATATATTACCTGCACATTCATGATGCAGTTGAGGAATTATTTTCTTTAATATCTTTCGCAATTTATTATACTTCATCCAACCAATGTAAAATATCATTACAAACTAATGGTATGTTTCCGATTTGACAATGATTATGAGCACTAGTTTCTTTGTCATAAATGATTCCGTTGATTGATCGCACGTTTTTTAATTTCTTTAATGCATACTTATGCATTTTGAGTGGAATGAAATGATCTTTTGTAGAGCTTAAATATAATACATCTTGAGTAATCCTATCTGGTCTAGCATTTTCTTCATTCATATTCAACAAGATCATTGAGGCATCAAACGGATTATCATTTTTTGTAATATACATTGAATTTTCTGCAAACCAATTGTGATGCTCATCTTTTTTCATCTTCTTTTCTAGTGACTTGGTTGTAAAATTCTTAAAACGCATAAAAAACTTTAACAATCCTCTTGAAATTGGTCCCATAATCTTCCAATAATCAACTGCACCACCAGAGCTAATCACTCGTTTTATTCTTGATTCAAAGGCAGCTGCTCGAAGGCATAAATGGCCACCCATAGATATTCCAAAGATTGCCACATCATCTAATTTGAAGTAATCAATTACTGTTGTTGTTGGTTTTTCCCAGTTTTTATCCCAACCAATATTGTATTTTCTGCGAGTCCCACCTTGCCCAGGCCCCTCAAACGCAATTACTTCATATCCATTGTCTGCAAAAATTCTCATCATAAAGTAAAATTCTTCTACAAACGAGTCAAATCCCCCATGCATAATTATTGTTCCTTTCTTTTGACCATTTATAACTGGAACCTTGAAGGCATGGAGGAAGGATTTTTCATAGGGTATTTTGAATTGTTCGATGCCATCATTTTTAAAAATCTGATAAAATAGATCTATGAATTTATCATATAATTTTATTTTATCTGGGTCTTTTTGAGTAATATAAAACTCTGCACCCCGATAGTAGATTGCTGCGTTTTTTAATCTCCCTTCTGCTTCTGCTTTTTCAGCAAGATCCACCATTACTTTTTTCCAATCTGAAAAGGAGTTAATGTTTTCTCCAGCTTCGTTCATATCTTCAAAACGTGCAAATCCAAGTGAGTGCCATCGATTAAACTGAAAGTTATAAATTTGTTTGTTATGAAAATTAAAATATCCTATGGGTAAATCATATTTTGTTTCCTTTTTCATCCCATCTTTCCTCAAAAATTTTTTTTTTAATTTTCCCCGTCTTCAACACCATGTCTATCATACACCTCATCAGTTTGATATTATGAATACTTTTTTAATATCTATCCTTATTCTGAAAAATCACAGTATTAATCAGTTTATCAATAGAATAAAAACCTGATAATAACCTGCTAACTAAACCTTATCTTTTTAATAGAAAATTCTCAATATCCTTGATAAATTCTAATGTTGCTTTTTCAATTTTCTTTGTTAAGCTATCTACATCACTGAAATCTGGACGTTCAACTAAGACATTTTCAATAATCGCATCAACATCTTTTGTGTTTGAAACAAGGTGATATGTATTCCAATCACTATTCTTAAACAATTTCCAGTATTCATTTTGAACTCGTTTATTATACCCACCCAACCAAACTTCGAATCTAAAAGCCTCAAAATTAAAAACGATAGCGATTTTTAATTTTCTCTGTTTTAAGGATTCAGGGGTGAATGAAAAATAGGTCATATCCATATAACCATAATAAATACTCCCAGAAACATAATAATCCGGATATTTCTTTTTCAAATACGATTTCAAACCCAAAATATAATCCATCAATCCTCTATAGGCTTTTTGAATCTGACCTTTCTGTAATTGTTTTTTAAATTCATCTACATATTCATGAAATAATTCCATGTAAGATTCCCTCATTTTTTGATACAATTAGCTTTTTTATCAACCATTTTTATCAGCTTCACCAATTTTTCTTCATCAATATCATCTACCGTATGAATCTTAATATGCCTCATGGTTTTACCACTACCCTCAAACAATGCAATTTCTTCCGGTTTAAGGCCATTAATAGAAAAACCAACATGAACCCGATCCTTCATCGCAGCGATATAAAACTTATCATTTCCTAGTGTGATAACTCCCCATGTCTTTTTTTCTGTGCAATTCGCTAACGTCTTAAAAAATAATTCTCTAACTCTCAGAATAATTTCTTTTAATTGCGGTTGTTGTTTCTCTATATATCCTTCTACCAATTTATCCATGCGTACTCACACCCAATAACTCCTGTTAAATGGTAACGTGTGATTAATCCTCTTTTGAATTCTCACATGAGTAACAAACCCCATTATGAACACAAATCACACCTCCACATTCTGGACATTGATACTTTTTCTCCTGTTGTTTGAGAAATTCATCTATTCCATGATCACGGATGTATTTGAGATTTTCAATCATACTCATATGGTATCTCTCCTTATACCCTGTATCTAATTTTTCTAAATGAGTACATGGAAAATCAGGACATTCATAGCAATATTCTACTTCTTTATTTATCAGTTTTTTACAGTATTTTTTGAGAAATGCACAGCTTTTGTCTCTTGGTCTGCAACCAATACACTTCATTTTCCTTCTTTTTCCATTCATCGTATAGCCAAAATAACCAATGCAAATCCGACAATTCATTCCGCAAGCTGCAATTAAATCCTCAGTAAATTTATCCTTTTTCACACTATCAATCTTTCCAATAACATCTAATACAAATTCTTTTGGCATAAGAGATTTTTTGATTATTTGATTATGAGTTAACCCATTGTCATAAAGTCTTTCGATTACAACAGTCATTGGTTCAGCAAATTCAATGATATGATTGTCAGGGTCATATATCCTAAAACATCGCTGTGCCCAAGGTTGCTCGATGAGTTCATGGACAAATATCGTTTTTTCAGTTTTTAAATCAAGGAACAATGCATCTAAATCTAATACTTCAAAATAGAGTTCTGCATCTTTTTTATTTGTTGAAAAATCTTTTTCAGTTAAACCCATCATTTTAAGAGCATACGATCTTTCCCAAATAGAAAATCCATTAATGAATCCAACACATCGTCCAAAATCATTCTCAATTTTTTGATTTAAGATATCACAATAAAATTTCTTTGATTTTTCGATATCTGATACAAAGTATACAGAACTATGATATGAAGGTATATTGTTTTTATCCATTATTCACCTCTTATTTCTTCTTTATCGGAACATAAATTGTTGTTGACAGTATCATTTCACCATTAACCATCTTAGGTTTTTTTGAACAGACCTCATAACTTGGGCCATTCCATTCATAACCTTGTTCATTCATCCAATCACTAATTGTTCCATATGCATTTTTATATTCGCTTCCAGGTCCCTTAAATTTCATCATGGCAACTTCCAATTCTGGAATCTCTTGAATCTTAACTTCATCATCTGAATTCACTTCACCTTTTATAGGAATTCCAATCCAACATCTACATTCAGCTGGATTTTTCTTCTGAGGATCATCATGAAAAACATTAATATTCTTAAATCCCGGTCGAACTTTTTTTTCTTTAGCCCAAGCATAAAGTCGGGGCACATATTGATCATAAGGAACTTCATCATATTGCCCAATGTGTTCAATATACGCTAGTTTCACTGGTTTGAATTTTTGAATCTTAATCTTATCCATTTTATTATCACCAAAAAATTGATATGATTTGATGATATAAAAAACCAAAAGGAGGTTAATTGAAAGTGATATTAGTCCCTGATTTCAATAAAATAGTACTATACTCACTAAATAGCTAATTATTTCATTAATGCTTTGACCAGACCATAAGCAATGAAACCGACACCCAACCCCACTAATACTCCAACTGCAGGTTGATAATAATATATTCCCAATCCGAGTCCAATCATTAATGGACCAGCAAAAAAAAGACCCCCAACAGTATCAGATTTTGATTTTTCTTTTGTATCCATATTTATTCCACTCCGTTTATTATCCGCCTATTTGATAAAAAAACCAACTATTAAGATTATCGCACCAACTACCATCGCAATACTTGCCTTCAATCTCGGACCCCCTGGTGCATTTATTAATCCAGAGAAAATTGGATTTATAAAGGCAGCTAAACCAAAAAGAACAGTGATCACACCCACAACAATAAAAATTTGATTTGCTAATCCTATATTAACACCTCAGTACTATTCTAAATAAGGAATCTTGATTATTAAATATACTGTATTGGTGAAGGCAAACTCATTAATTTTAAATATGTTTATTCATTCTTATTTAATCTTAATTCACTATTGGATTTGTTTGAAATGTATTTTATCTGGGGAATAATCCTGACTAGTGCAACCTTAAAAGTATGGGTTAGCCAGATACTTATCGCTTTTTTTCCAAAATTCGCTCAGAAGATAAACATTATCAGACATGAATCTGATGTTGACCAGACTTATTTTATTGATATGCAAGCATCAGCAGTTTGGGATTCAATAACCCTTTGGACATTGCCCGTATCAGGAGTATTATTGATACTTGATAATCCATTATGGACCTATTTTGGTTTAATAGGAGGTAGTATGCTCATCTATTTTGCAGGACGCAATATTGCTATAAATCTAAAATTGTATTGTAATGGAATTAATATTGGAAAATCAAAGAAATTGAAAGTAAATTTATTGATTCTTACTGTATGGGAACTTATAGGATTAATAACACTTCTTATGGCCTTTTTGACTCTAAACAGTCAACATTTTTACTTAATGTAACTGAATAAAAGGGCTGAAATTATTTCACATCATTTAATTATGGGGTCTCTAAATATCTATGATGAGTATTTTTTTAGATACATATCTAAAAGACATTATAAAAAGGAAAATCCAGTTCTGTTACTTGATTTTCTGCTTATTACCAATTATGGATTTTAAATTTTTTACATATGCTTATAAAATAATTTGTCTTTAATCTTTTCAATCTCAATAGGTGCAACAAAATGACATTTACATTAGAAAGTACGGCGTTTAAAGACATGGAAATGATACCAACGAAATATTCGATGAAAGGGGGAAATCTTTCCCCATCTATTGAATGGGTCGATATTCCTGAAGGGACAAAATCATTTGCGTTGATCATGGAAGATATCAAAGGTCCTTTAGGTTCTCTAATGCCTATAACACACTGGGTTTTGTATAATATTCCAAAAAATATGAATGCTCTTAGGGAGACAGTTACTGAGAAAGAATTGCTTGAATGTGGTATTATTCAATGTAAGAATTTCATCAGAAAATTTAATTATGCAGGACCTGCGCCACCATTTGGTGTACATACATACCGCTTTAGATTATATGCCCTGGATACAATATTTGAAAAAGGAAAGATACGTTCAAAATCTACATTGAAAAAGATGATGAAAGCACATATTTTAAATATAGCTGAGTTACATGGAACGTATTCTTCTAGGCCATAATTTTTAATATCTTTTTGTTTTTTTTGATATAATAAAATACGGCTCTTCTCCAAATTTAGGTAGGGAAATCTGACGATTTCCTCCAAATAGGATTAAAGGAAGATAATTGTTGATTATCCTTTGAAAAACAGCAATCAATCATTGGTCATAATGGGGATTAACTCAAACTGGATCTTTTGGATTATATCTTTTGATGGTAATGTATAAATGGAATTAGGGATAAAATGTCAGTTTCTAGAAGAAAATTCAACTACCTAAAAATGGAGAAGACTCTAAAATACTAACTTTTAAAATATCTATAGTGTAAAAATAGAAAGTGAAAAAAAGAAATTATTATTATAGCAAGAAATATTTACGATATTAAAAAATAATTGAATATAATTATTACTTTATACACTTTATTTAATGCTGGTGAAACAAGATGGTAGGTATATCTGAAGCAACTATTGAAGTAGATTCAGTTTTAGAAAATAAAACCTATGATAAATTTAAGATTCTTTTTGATGAGGCACCAGACGCAATTTATCTTTTAGATATAAAAGGCCAGTTTGTTGATGGCAATAAAGCTGCTGAAATGATTTCCGGCTTTGAAAAAAATGAATTAATTGGAAAAACCCTATCTGAATCAAATTTGTTATCAAAAAGTCAATTACCAATTGCGTTAAAAATAATATCAAAGAATTTTTTAGGAAAACCTTCAGGTCCGGATGAATTAATACTAAATACCAAATATGGTAAGTTATTACCAGTTGAAATTCGTACATTCCCAATAATTATTGAAAACAAAAGATATATTATGGGTATTGCTAGAGATATTACAGAACGGAAAAAAACAGAAGAAGACAAACAACGAATTCAACAAGACATGATAAACACATTAAAGGGACTCCCTGGTCATGTTTTTAGAGTTAAACGAGACGAAAATGGTGAATTTATTTATATCTTAAGTGAAGGGACTATAGCAACATCATTTGACATTACAACGGATAGAATCAAAGATTTGAAACTAAAGAATATCTCAAGTCAAGAATCTTATGAGATCATCAAATCATATTATGAAAAAGCATTTAATGGCAAAGATATATCCTTTGAAATTCCTTTACGCGAGACCTGGTTCAGAACACATTTACTACCATATAAGTTTAATGAGAACAATGAGGTAGTTGAAATAATTGGTTATTCTGTTGACTTTACAGAACATAAAAAAGCTACTGACAAATTAAAAGAAAATGATAAATTTTTAAATGATGTTTTTAATAGTATCAGTGATGGGATTAGTATTCTTGATAAGGATTTGAATATCATTCAAACCAATAAAATCATGAAAAAAATGTATCATTATAATTTACCTTTTAATGGAAAAAAATGCTTCGCGGTTTATCAAAATAGATCTTTACCTTGTGATAATTGTCCCTCTTTAAAGGCAATTGAAACAAAGAGAACACAATCATGTATTGTTCCCTACCCAGATGCTAACAATCCATCTGGATGGATGGATCTTTCCTCATACCCATTAATCG
>Ga0272442_10005392_pt1 | contig 17107 bp, 17 predicted proteins | sample SSMForm2O_FD_200262 | JGI IMG/M metagenome (GOLD analysis project Ga0272442, IMG submission 200262) | Marine sediment archaeal communities from Little Sippewissett salt marsh, Falmouth, MA, United States - SSM-Form-2O | ecosystem: Environmental > Aquatic > Marine > Wetlands > Sediment ... | reverse complement strand
TGAGGAGCAAGCCTCACCTGAATATCGGAACGATCGGACACATCGATCACGGGAAGACCACGTTGACGTCGGCGATCACCGGCGTTCTTGCGCATCGTGGGTTCGCGAAGCGCATGGCGTTTGAGGACATTGACAACGCGCCGGAAGAGAAGGCGCGTGGAATCACGATCAACGTCCGGCACGTCGAGTATGAGACGGAAAACCGCCATTACGCACACATCGACTGCCCGGGCCACGCCGACTACATCAAGAACATGATCACCGGTGCGGCGCAGATGGATGGTGCAATTCTCGTTGTTGCAGCGTCCGATGGACCCATGCCGCAAACACGGGAGCACGTGCTTCTGGCGCGCCAGGTAAACGTGCCCGCTCTCGTCGTGTTCCTGAACAAGATCGATCAGGTCGACGATCCGGAACTGATCGACCTCGTCGAGATGGAGATCCGCGACCTTCTGTCCGAGTACGAATTCCCGGGCGATGAGGTGCCGATTATTCGTGGGTCTGCGCTGGCCGCGATGGAGAACATGGATCAGACGGACCATCCGGACACCCAGTGCATCGTCGAGTTGATGAAAGCCGTCGACGACTACGTGCCCGAGCCGGATCGCGAGGAGGACAAGCCGTTCCTGATGCCGATTGAGGACATCTTCTCGATCAAGGGGCGCGGTACGGTTGTCACGGGACGCGTGGAGCGTGGGAAGATCACGCCCGGAATGGAAATCGAGATCGTCGGCGTACACGAGCAGATCCAGAAGACCGTTGCGACCAGCCTTGAGATGTTCAACAAGACGCTCGACTACGCGATCGCCGGCGACAACGCAGGCGTTCTGCTGCGCGGCATCGACAAGGACGAGGTGGAACGCGGTCAGGTTCTTGCACAGCCGAAGACGATCACACCTCACACTAAGTTCGAAGGGGAGATCTACGTTCTGACGAAGGATGAAGGCGGACGGCAGAAGCCGTTCTTCACCGGCTACAAGCCGCAGTTCTTCTTCCGGACGACGGACATCACCGGTACGATGGTCCTTCCTGAAGGCGTCGAAATGGTCATGCCGGGAGACCACGTCAAGATCAACGCGGAGCTTCTTCACCCGATCGCGATGGATCCGGGTCTCCGGTTTGCTGTTCGTGAAGGCGGCAAGACAATCGCTTCCGGCGTCGTGACCAGCATCCTCGAATAGCTGCGGTCGAAAGAGGGTAATCTGTCATGGCAAAGAAGGCTGAGGCCGTCGTCCACGTAACGCTTGCCTGTTCTGAGTGTGGTCGCAGGAACTACCATACGAAGAAGAACAAGAACAACAGGCGAGAGAAGCTGGAACTGAACAAGTACTGCAAGTGGGATCGCAAGCACACGCTACACAAAGAGGTGTAGCGATGCGCCGCTCATAGCCACAGGGTGGTGCGCAGGAGCGTGTGGCGTGCATGAAGAGGATGTCTGTCGCATTCGGGCAGGCATCCTCTGGAATCGAGAGGACATAGGGGACGGAATGCTCAATCGTGTTGCGGACTACCTCAGAGGGGTTCGGCAAGAAGTCACTCGCGTCAGTTGGCCGACCCGCAATGAAGTGATTTCTTTAACGGCGTTGATCCTGATTCTGGTTGTGATCGTGACGCTGTACATCTGGGGAGTCGACGGGATCCTCGGTACGATCGTGCGGGTCTTCGCGACGACAGGGTAGTTCATCGATCATGCGGCTTAAGAAGTGGTATGCCATCCAGACCTACGCTGGATCCGAGCTCAAGATCAAGGAAGACCTGAACGAGCGGATCCGCAAGCGCAACTGGGAGAAGGCGGTGGAGAAGTTCACCGTCGATGGGGAAGAGACGTTCTTCCTCGTTCCGGTTGAGGAGGTCATTACTTCGAGAAGCCGACGCGGGTCGAACGTCGAGTATCGGATCCCCTATGACTACGATCTCGTCGCCAAGCCAAACGAGCGAGTGCAGCGAGGCGACGTATTGGCCAGGAAGCCTCCTCGACACGCGGAGGCGGACGCCCAGGTCGTCGAACTTGAGGCACTGCAACGCGTCATTGTTGAGCTAACCAATCGAAACGAGGAAGTGTATCTTGTTCCCGCGGAGAAACGGCTTCGGCGAGACATCCGGGTTGGAGAGAAGATCCGAAACGGTGTTCCTCTGACGTCGGACAGTGACGAACGGTTCATGGTGACGAACCGTGGGACGATCGTCTTGCGGGACAAGGTGCGGCGCGTGACGCTGGAGACCGGCGATGGCCGGGAGAAGAAACGTATCGTTCCCGAGAAAGTCCTCGGGCGGTTGCGCGTCGGTGGCGCGTTGATGCAGGGCGATCTGATCGAGACGGAGGATCAGATCGCCAGCCGAGCGTCCGGTCTCCTGAAGGTCAAAGAGTACAAGGACAAGCGAGTCGTCTCGATCCAGCGGATCGAGAAGCGGCGGTTGTTCCCCGGGTATGTCTTCGGCCGAATGGGGTTAGACGAAGCGGAAATGATGGAGCTGATCGACGGCCTCAAGGGAGCGGTTCGCTACGTCGGCAGTCGCTACAAGCCGACGCCGATTGAGGGACCGGAGATGAAGCTGATCAAGCGGAAGGCCGGCCTGATGCCGATACCAACCGGAGCAATGGCTGCGGAGGCTGGTGCGCAGGCGGGTTCGGGAGCCACAGAGCCCAAGATTGAGGTTGACTTCTCTGTGGGCGAAGTGGTCGAAATCGTCGAGGGGCCCTTCGCAGATTTCACTGGCGAGATCAAGGAGATCGACAAGGAGACCGAAGAGGTTACGGTCATGGTGAAGATCTTCGGTCGAGAAACACCCGTCACACTTGGATTTGACGGGATCGAGAAGCTGTAGCAGCAGACCAAGAAAAGGGGAGGAGGATCGATTGGCCAAGAACATCATCGCCAAGATCAACCTGCACATCCCTGCAGGGCAAGCGACGCCAGCACCTCCGGTTGGACCCGCCCTCGGTGAGCACAAACTGAACATCATGGACTTCTGCAAGAAGTTCAACGATGCGACGAAGTCCGAGACGCCCGGGGTGATCATCCCGGTCGTGATCTCGGTGTACCTGGGCGGGAAGTACGACTTCGTACTCAAGCAGCCGCCGGCGGCCGAACTCATCAAGATGGCGGCGGGCGTGAAGGCGGGGTCGGGCGAACCAAACCGGATGAAGGTGGCGAAGATCACGCGTGAGCAGGTACGGCGAATCGCCGAGAGGAAGATGCCGGATCTGAACACGTACAAGCTCGAGTCGGCGATGCGGATCATCGAAGGGACGGCCCGGAACATGGGTGTGGAGGTGGTCGAGGCGTGAAACATAGCAAGCGATACACGTCTGCGGCTGCCCTCGTCGAGTCGCGAATGACGTACGGGCTTGATGAGGCAATCGAGAAACTGAAGAGCGGAGCCACCGCCCGATTCGATGAGACTGCCGAGGTCGCTTTCGTCCTCGGGATCCGAGCAAGTCAGGTCAGTATTCGGGGAACCTGTAACCTTCCTCACGGAACCGGTCAAACGGTCCGTGTCATCGCGTTCGCCAAGGGCGAGGCGGTTCAGGAGGCTCAGGACGCCGGAGCGGATCGCGTTGGAGGAGAGGATCTTGCGAAGGACATCCAGGAAGGTTGGTTCGAGTTTGACAAGGTCGTTTCTACGCCGGACATGATGCCGGTTGTCGGGCGACTCGGAAAGGTGCTTGGTCCGCGAGGGCTGATGCCCAGTCCGAAGACCGGGACAGTCACGAAAGACATCGGGCGTGTTATCAGTGGGCTGAAGCAGGGCATGGTCGAGTTCCGAGCCGATCGGCACGGAGTGGTCCACACGCTTTTCGGGAAGGCTTCGTTCGACAGCACCGCGCTGAAGGAGAACCTGGAGGCGATGATCCGCAGCCTTGCGGCCACCCGTCCGGAGGAGGGTGTCAAAGGACGCTTTGTACGCAAGATCAGCGTTTCGTCGACGATGGGGCCAGGGATCACGCTGGAGATGAGCGAAGTCAACGCTCTCATCGAGGCTTCGGGTTAGGAGTGCGAGATGCCGACGCAGACGAAGATTGAAGAAGTCGCCCATTTGAAAGAGCGGTTCGAGAGCGCGGTGTCCCTCGTGCTGGCTGACTATCGCGGTCTCTCGGCCAATGAGATGGTCGAGCTTCGCGAGAGGTTCACCAAGGAAGGTCTGGAGTATCGCGTTGTGAAGGATACGTTGGCACGACTCGCTGCAAGCGAGGCGGGGTTGGGTGATCTGGTCGAACTCCTTGAAGGGCCGATCAGCGTTGCCCTGTCGTACGAAGACCCGGCCATCGTCTTCAAGGTCAGTGAGCAGTGCCGCAAGAAGTACGCGCCGAACTACGAGCTTCGCGGCGGGGTGTTCGAAGGCGAACTCGTCCCGGGTTCTGACGTGAAGAAGTTTGCCAGTCTTCCAACTCGGGAAGAGATCCTGGCGAAGCTCGCGATGGTCTTGTCGGCGCCAATGCGCGGTCTCGCCGTCGTGTTGCAGGCCAAGATCCGCGAACTGGCTGTGGTACTCGGTGAAGTGAGAAAACAAAGAGAACAGCAGGAAGAGGAGGCATAACGATGGCGAAGGAAGACATCCTTCAGCAGATAGAAGAAATGTCGGTGAAGGATCTCGCCGAACTGGTCGAGATGATCGAAGAGCGATTCAACGTCTCCGCTGCCATGGCGGCGCCGGTTGCCGTTGCGGTGGCCCCGGCGGATGGCGACGGAGACGGGGCGGGCGGCGCAGCCGCAGCCACCTACAAGGTCGTCATGACCAGCGCGGGCCAGAAGAAGATTCAGGTCATCAAGGAGATCAAGGAGATCACCGGAATGGGCCTGAAAGAGTGCAAGGAACTGGCGGACAAGGTTCCAGCAACAATCAAGGAGAACGTGGGAGCCGACGAGGCCCAAAGCATCAAGGAGAAGCTCGAGGCGGCCGGAGCTGACATCGAACTGCAGTAGACCGAGTTATCCTCCTTTTGCAAGTTCTCGGCAACACCCGACACCGATCGGGTGTTGCCGCCCTATTGGGAGATGAGGGCGATACGAGATGCCTACACAACAGCGTGAACGTAGATCCTATGGCAAGATCGAGCAGATCCTGCCTCCGCCGTACTTGCTGCATGACGTGCGCAGGTCGTTTGAGATTTTCGTTGAGGAGGGGCTTTCCCGCGCGTTCCGCGAGATCAGCCCGATCGAGGGGCACGGCAAGGACGGATTGACGCTGGAGCTCAACGATCCGTACTTGGGAGAGGCGCGCAACTCCGAACTGGAATGCAAAGACAAGGATCTGACGTTCTCGCAGCCGCTCCGCGTGTCGGCCGTCCTCAAACAGGAAGGCAAGGTCCTTCAGGAGACGGAGTTGTACATCGGGGACTTCCCGATGATGACGGGCCGAGGGACGTTTATCATCAACGGATCCGAGAATGCGCTGGTCAACGAGTTGACCCGGGCGCCCGGCGTGTACTTCACGCTCGAGGACCAGGACCAGTACAAGGGGCACATCCTTCCGGAAGTCGGTGCGTGGTTGGAAATCCTGCTGGACACGAAGCGGATGCGGATGCGGGCCAACCTCGATCGGAAGGGCCGTGTACCGGTCACGGTTCTCCTCAAGGCCCTCGGTTTCGATGCGAAGCGAATCTGCCGTTACTACTCGTTCGAGGTGGCGGCAAACGCTGCGCGGCTTGCCCCGTACGTGGGATACTTGGTGGCGCAGGAGGTTGTGAAAGGGAAAGAGACTCTGCTAGAGGTCGGGCAGACGCTACAAGAGACGCACCTCTCTGACCTTGCGGGGATGAAGAAGCTCAAGACCATCCGGGTGGTGAATCGGTACATCCAGAAGTCCTTGGACGACGATCAAACCGTGACGCAGGAGGAAGCCCTCCGCGCCGTGTACCGTCGTCTGCGCCCTTCGGATCGGTCGTCGCCGGCGCAGATGGGGGAGTACATCGAGAACCTGTACTTCCACCCGGCGACGTATCACCTTTCGGAAGTCGGGCGGTTCAAGGTCAACAGAAAGCTTGGCCTCGAACTGTCACAGCCTGTGCTGTATCTGGCGGACATCGTGCGGACGATCCGCGTGTTGACGGAAGTCCCGCAGAACGCAGTGCTCCTCGACGAGAAGGACCACTTGGCGAACAAGCGGATTCGTCTCCCGGGGGAGTTGGCCGAAAACGCGCTACGGACAGGCCTTGTGCGCATGGCGCGCATCGCGCGGGACAAGCTGTCGAAGTACGCGTTGGACGAGAAGGACACCATCCGACGGCTGATCTCGACGCGTACGGTGCAAGGCGCGATCAACCAGCTGTTCTACACGGGACGTTTCTCGCAGTTCCTGGAGCAAACGAACCCGCTGACTGAACTCACGCACAAGCGGCGACTCAACGCGCTCGGCGGGGGCTTGACGAAGCGTCGAGCCAAGATCGAGGTCCGCGATGTGCACTCATCACACTACGCACGGATCTGTCCGATCGAGACCCCGGAAGGGCAAAACATCGGCTTGATTACATCGCTTGCCTGCTATGCGAGCGTCAATGACTACGGTTTCCTTGTTGCTCCGTACCGCCGTGTCGTCAAGGGCCGGGTCACGAAAGAGATTGTCTACCTGATGGCGGACGACGAGGAGACAGCGAAGATCGCACCGGCGACGTCGGCGGTCGGTAACAAGGGGCAACTGCTGGGTGAACGCATCGAGGTTCGCACCGGCAAGGAGGAAGTGCTCCTGGTTCCGCCCGAGGAAGTAGACTACATCGGCATTTCCCCCCGTGCATTGGTCGGGATTTCGGCCGCGCTGATTCCGTTCCTCGAACACGACGACTCCAACCGCGCGCTCATGGGAGCGAACATGCAGCGCCAGGCAGTGCCGCTGCTTCGTCCGGAGGCGCCACTGGTTGGGACGGGGCTTGAGCGACAGGCGGCGATGGATTCCGGGATGCTGCTTGTCTCCGACACGACCGGAACAGTCGCGGAAGTCGACGCCGCGCACATCGTGATCCGTCAGGGGAAGAAGAAGACCACGTTCCCGCTGGTCAACTTCGAGCGATCGAACCAGGACACGATTCTTCATCAGCGTCCGGTCGTCGTCGAAGGCGATGAGATCCGTCCAGGAGACCTGTTGGCGGACGGCCCGTCGAGCGATCGGGGAGAACTGGCACTTGGCAGGAACCTGCTTGCCGCGGTGATGCCTTTCGAGGGATACAACTACGAGGACGCAATCGTCATCAGCGACCGCCTTGTACGCGAGAACCTTCTCGACTCGATCCACATCGAGGAGTTCGAGGTGAAGGCCGAGGAAACCAAACTTGGCCCCGAGGAGATCACGGCGGACATTCCGAACATCTCGAAAGAGGACCTGAAGAACCTGGACGAATACGGGATTGTGCGAGAAGGAACAGTGGTTCGCACCGGAGACATCCTGGTTGGGAAGATCACCCCGCGGGGCGAGAGTGAGCCGACGCCGGAGGAGAAGATCTTCCGTTCGATCTTCGGCGAGCGAGCCAGGAACGTCCGCAACACGTCGCTTCGCATGAGGCCCGTTGCTGGTACGGCGAAGGTTATCAAGGTGAAGCGGTTCTCGCGCGATCAGGGCGACGAACTCGATGCAGGCGTGAACGAACTGGTGAAGGTTTTCGTTGCGCAGCGCAAGACGATCTCGCTCGGCGACAAGCTGGCCGGGAGACACGGCAACAAGGGTGTGATCTCGACCGTCCGTCCGATGGCGGAGATGCCGTTCCTTCCAGATGGAACCCCGGTCGACATCGTGCTGAATCCGATGGGTGTCCCGTCGCGAATGAACCTCGGCCAGATCTTCGAGGCGAACCTTGGCTGGTTGGCTCACTTGCGCGACGAGCTGGTCGCGACGCCGATCTTCGATGGAGCGGAGGAAGACGAGATCCTTGGCGAGTTACACGAGGAGCGTGTCAAGGCGGGGTTGGACGCTGGAGACGACTACGATGGCAAGGTCATTCTTCGCGATGGCCGCACCGGGCGCCCGTACACGCGGCCGATCACGGTCGGCTACATGTACATCCTGAAGCTGGAGCACATTGCAGACGAGAAGATCCACGCACGGTCAACTGGACCGTATGCGTTGATCACACAGCAGCCGCTGGGTGGAAAGGCACAGTTCGGCGGGCAGCGACTCGGAGAGATGGAAGTGTGGGCGCTGGAAGCGTACGGCGCATCGGCGCTGCTTCAGGAGATGCTTACGGTGAAGTCCGACGATACGCGCGGCCGTATTCAGCTGTACAAGGCCATCCTGAAAGGGGAGGAGTTCCCGAAGCCCGGGCTCCCTGAGTCGTTCAAGGTTCTCCTTCGTGAGTTGAGGAGTCTGGGCCTTCATCCTCGGGTGTACGATCGTAGTGACCACGAAGTCGACATCACGTAGCCGGCGGGCCATCGAGCGTGCCGCTGGCTTCGTGGTCGCAAGCGGTGCATCTGGACACTGGAAGGTCCTCCTGTTGCGTCATCGAGATGGCGGACACTGGGGATTCCCGAAAGGTCGGGTGGAGTCGGGCGAACAGGCGTTGGACGCCGCCCGGCGAGAGGTCATGGAAGAAACGTCGTTGACCGGGTTGCTTCCGATGCCGGGGTTCCGCGTGACGAGCCGGTATCAGTTTGAACGCGACGGAAGACGGATTGACAAGACCGTCACCTACTACCTTGCGGATGTCGATCGCATGGACGTGTGCCTCTCGGATGAACACACCGAGTGTGCATGGCTCGACATCGAGACGGCCCGAAGAACGTTGACGTACGGGGAGACACGTCGGATCCTCGGTCTGGCCGAAACCTACCTTGTATCCGAACATCCCGGGAGCTGATCGAAGGTACAAGCGAAGGAGGCGGGTGTGCAGGAGAAACCGGCGGAGTTTGCGCAGCGGAGAGGTCAGGAGAACGATCGAGTCCTTCGCATGGCGGATCTGACGACCAAGCGATTCTTCGCCCTTGATCGAACCACGTATGACGGGGGGGCGCTTCCTCGGCAGACAAAGGAACTGCTTGGTTTGGCGGCCTCGACGGTTCTACGCTGCAACGACTGCATCCGGTATCATCTCGAACAGGCATTGGCAGCGGGCGTGACGCGCGAGGCGATTGGGGAAGCGTTGAGTGTCGCGTTGGTTGTCGGGGGGTCGATCACGATCCCGCATGTTCGATTCGCATACACCATTCTAGACACGATGGGCGGCGGAAGCGGCTCGCAGTCTCTCCGACCGCCGGAGCGCTACGGCGCCGAGGAGGCATAGCGATGGAGAAGCTAGCGTTCATCGACCAGGCACTGCAAGAACTCCGGGCGAAGGGCCTGTACAACACGATTCGCACAATCGAGAGTGCCAACGATGCGTGGGTCATAATCGATGGCAAGCGCGTTCTGAACATGTGTTCGAACAACTACCTCGGCTTCGCCAACGACGAACGTCTCTGCCGGGCGGCCAAAAGCGCGATTGACGAGTTCGGCGTTGGTCCGGGGGCCGTCCGATCGATTGCGGGAACGATGTCGCTGCACCTGGAACTTGAAAAGCGGATCGCTGGGTTCAAGGGGACCGAGGCGGCGCTGTCCGTGCAGTCTGGCCTGAACACGAATCTCGCCACCATTCCCCTGTTGATGGGGGCGGACGATGTGATCCTCACCGACGAACTGAATCACGCGTCGATCATCGACGGTATCCGTTTGACCAAGGCGAAACGTGCCATCTACCCACACGCTGACGCGGCCGGCCTGCGTTCCGCACTGGAAGAGAATCGCGCAATCCCGAAGAAGCTGATCGTGACCGACGGTGTCTTCTCGATGGACGGAGACATCGCGCCCCTTCCGGACATTGTCGAGCTGGCCGAGGAGTATGGTGCGATGGTGATGGTCGACGACGCGCATGGCGAAGGCGTGCTCGGACGTCATGGGCGGGGCATTGTCGATCACTTCGACCTGCACGGGCGAGTGGACATCGAGTGTGGCACGATGTCGAAGGCGTTCGGCGTGATGGGCGGATACATCGCGGGAGATGCTCGGATCGTCGAGTACCTCCGGCAGCGAGCTCGGCCCTTCCTCTTCTCCTCCGCAGCGACGCCGGCAGATGTCGCCGCGTGCATCGCTGCGATCGACATCCTCGAGAAGAGCGGCGAGCCGGTGGAACGATTGTGGGCAAACGCGAAGTACTTCAAGCAGGAGCTTGCCAACCTCGGATTCGACATTGGCACGAGCGCAACTCCGATTACGCCCATCATGCTCGGCGAAGCGTCCACTGCGTGGGCGTTCTCCAAAGCGGCGTTCGAGAAGGGGATTTTCGCGACGGCGATCGCGTTTCCTACGGTGCCTCGCGGGAAGGCTCGCATCCGTGTGATGTTGTCAGCTGCGCACAGCAAGGACGATCTCGATTTCTGCATCGAGACGTTTGCGTCCGTCGGGCGTGACCTCGATGTGATTGCGTAGCGCGGACGATTGCTCGCGACTGGGGGCTCGGTGACGCGACAGAGGGTTCCGTTTTTCGATGCTCACTGCGATGCGTTGATGAAGGCGGTCGACGAGCAGGTCGACTTGCTTGATGATCGCTCTGCGCAGCACATCTCGGTGCCCGGACTGATCGAGGCAGACGTGCGTGCGCAAGTATTCGCTTGCTACGTTCTCAGTGATCCGAAGCCGGAAACTCATCGGGTGCGGGCGGACGCGATGATCGATGCGCTGGAAGACACCATCGAGCGCTCGGACGGAATGCTTCGACTGGCGCGGACGGGCCGCGATCTTCGGGAAGCGTTCGACGGTGGACCGGCGGTTGCCGTTCTGGGGCTTGAAGGCGCCGATCCGCTCGAGGGGCGCGCGGAAACCCTTCGACCGTTCTACGATCGTGGCGTTCGTGACATCATCTTCGCGTGGAAGGACAACGCATTCAGCGGGTCGTCGGCGGGGCAGAACACGGGGCTGACGGTGCAGGGGGAGCGGCTACTCGGGCTCGCAGAAGAGTTGGGGATCATGGTCGACGTGTCGCACCTATCGGATCGGGCGTTCGATGAGGTGTGTGTTCAATCGACGCGGCCATTCATTGCGAGTCACTCCAACTGCAGGGCGTTGTGCAATCACCCGCGCAATCTCACCGACTCGATGATTCGCGCGCTCGCCGAGCAAGGCGGTGTCATGGGGATCAACCTTGCGACCGGGTTCCTGAGCCCGGATTCGATGATGCGGTGGCAAGCCGCGACAGAAGAGACGGGGGCTGACCGGTACGAGTATCGCGAGCGGGTCGCGATCCTGCAGAAGGTTGCTCCCACGATTCATCGTCCGTCCCTCGACTGGGTTGCACGGCACGTCCTTCATGCAATCGACGTCGGTGGGGAAGCGGTTGTCGGATTGGGGGGAGACCTCGACGGAATCCTCCAGATGCCGCAGTCGATACGTCGCGTTGCCGACTACCCGAAGCTGATCGACGCGTTGGCGACGGCGGGCCTATCAGATCGGCAGATCGAAGGTGTGTGCTACAAGAATCTGCTGCGTGTCTACACGAACGTCATGCCCGACTAGGCCGCCGGCCGCAACGCGTGGAGCGTGTCAAGCGCCGCGCGATAGCGAGGCGCTAGTATGTCGGGATCTGTCGACTCCGGCTCGTTGCTCATCGTGCAGAACGGAACGTCGATACCGCATACCGGAACGGTTCCGGCTGGCCTGGCGCCGGTGATCGTTTCCCAGTCGTCCATGCCGTACGTTCGTTCCATCTCCTCGCGCGGTACGGAATGGGTCAGGATGCCGTCCTTCTCCTTCTCGACATAGCGCGCGACGTTGCGGCGCCACGACTCCTCGAATGAGACAGAGACATAAAGGATGGCGGCACGCGACAGGAGAGACCTCGGAAGGCGATCCAGCGCGTCACGGTAGCCGCTGCGTCCGCCACGCGAGAACTCGACGATCAGGGTCGCGCGGTCAAGCGCCGTTTCGTCGCGTATCCACGGGGTGGCTCGATCAGCGATGCGGTCGATGAGGAACGGCCACATGCGGTCGTCCGTCACTGCGTAGTTCCCGTTGCAACGCTTGGAGTGAAGCCGTTTGCCGCCGACCGCCTCCCAGACGTCGTCCTCCAGGAACTTCTCCCATAAGATCGGGAAGTCATCGATGATGGCGAACGGCGCAATGTGAAGCGCTCGCGCGCGGACATCAGCGGGTAGATGCTCGAGGTAGTCGATCAGCTCACTCTTGCCGCTTGCTGGGCGGCCGAGCAGCAGCAGGACGTCGAATGCATCTGTGAGGGACCCAGTCGTAGCCCCGTACGGCAGGTGCAGGAGCGCTTCGAGTTCGCCGACGATCGCGCTGGGGGGGCGATTGGCATCGACCACGAAGCGGGGGACGGAGTGTTGATCGTGCCATTGCCGCAACTCATCGGCAACCTCGCACAGCGTGGAGCGGTCGACATCAAAGCCGGGGGTGCCGCGAGCAGCCTGTCGTACGACGGATTCTTCCGGATCGATGTCGAGGGACACAAACGCGTCGGGCGGCGGCAGCGTATCGCGTAGAGTGGGGTATGCATCGACGAATGCAGAGTCTCCCAAGGCCTTTGCGTACGCGTAGTGAACACCGAGGTGAGATTCCTCCAGACAGATGTACCCGGCGCGGAGGATCCGTTCGATCGACTGACGGCGGCTCGGGATCTCACGGCGAAGGGCGTCGGTCAGTGCGTCACGGTCGTTGAACAGGTCGATGCCGTGACGAAGAACGACCTCCTTGACCAACTCAGGAAGAATCCTCACGCTGCGGGGGTACGACCGCGCGAGCAACTGTAGCACCTCGCTCTTGCCGACTGCGGGAAGCCCCTCAAACACGACGTGTTTCATCACGTGACCTCCTCCTTCGGGTCGATTGTAGAGGGGACAGGCGGGATTGGCCAGACGGACGGAGGATTCTCGACATGGTTTGCACCATCGGTATAATGGGCGTCTCGGAAGGAGCCGTGGGAATTGAAGAACCTCATCATCGTCGAATCGCCGACGAAAGCGCGCACAATCGGCCAGTACCTCGGGAAGGAGTACGAGGTCCTGTCGTCGCAGGGGCACGTACGGGATCTACCCAAGAATGATCTCGGAGTGAAGCTGGACGAGACGTTCAGGCCCGTGTTCGAGACGAAGCGAACGAAGCTGATTGCGCAGCTTCGAGATGCAGCGAAGCGGGCGAAGACGGTGTATCTCGCGACGGATCACGACCGTGAGGGCGAGGCGATAGCCTACGATCTCTACACGGTGCTTCATCGGGCGAACGGAGGCGCGGAGTTCGCACGGCTCATCTTCAATGAGATCACGAAACCCGCGATTCTCGAGGCAATCCATGCTCCGACGGAGGTGGACGCGAACAAGGTTGAGGCACAACGAACGAGGCGGATCCTGGATCGGCTCATGGGATACCTGATCAGTCCGCTTCTCTCGCGCACGGTTGCGGGCAATCGGTTCGCCGGCCTTTCGGCGGGGCGGGTGCAATCGGTGGCGTTGCGGTTTCTCTGCGATCGCGAAGCGGAGATCTCGCGGTTCGTCCCGGCGGAGTACTGGGAGGTCGATGCGGTTTTCGAGGGCGGTGAGTCGTGGACCGCATCCGTCACCCGAGAAGCTGGCGAGAAGATCTCGCTGCAGTCGAGTGACGATGCAGAACGGGTCGAGAGCGTGCTCCAGAGCCAGGCGTGCATCGTCGAAAGCGTGGAGGAGAAGTCCCGGAAGCGCTCGCCCGCCGCTCCGTTCATCACCAGTTCGCTACAGCAGACGGCATCGTCGGCCCTTGGATTCACCCCGAAGCGGACCATGCGTGTGGCGCAGGAGCTGTACGAGGGCATTGACCTGCCGGAAGGCACGCAAGGATTGATCACGTACATGCGAACGGACTCGGTGCGCATGGCGGAGGAAGCGGTCCAGGAAGCGCGTGCCCTCGTGAAGGCCACGTACGGAGAGTCGTACTTGTGCCCGAAGGAGCGTACGTACAAGAACAAGAAGAGGGCCCAGGATGCGCACGAGGCGATCCGGCCCACCGACGTCGGACGGGTCCCCGCTGACGTGGCGAAGCACCTGACCGACGAGCAGCGGCGCTTGTACAACCTGATCTACAACCGATTCCTCGCCACGCAGATGGCAGATGCGGTGTACCGTCCGTGGAAGATCGTTCTTGCATCGGATCCGTATACGTTGGAGGCCTCGGGGAGCACCTTGGCGTTCGATGGGTTCCTCAAAGTGCTGCCGGACTCGCGCTCGAACGAGACGGCGCTTCCGGCCGATGTGAAGACGGGCTTGTCCCTGTCCCCGATCCTGATTGAGAAACGACAGAAGTTCACCGAGCCGCCGCGCCGGTATAGCGAGGCGGGACTTGTCAATCTGTTGGAGCGAGAGGGGGTGGGGCGTCCGAGTACGTATGCTGCGATCGTCTCGGTAATCCAGGATCGCGGGTACGCCGTGCGGCAGGGAGGCAGCTTGCGGCCCACGTTGCTCGGACTGATGGTTGCCGACTTCCTCCGGCAGTTCTTCGCCGAGACCGTCGATCCAACGTTCACGGCTCACCTGGAAGAGGATCTCGACCGGATTGAAGAGGGGGAGATGTCGCGGCTCGAAGCGCTCAACGAGTTCTACGGTCCGTTCTCGGAGCGTCTTGCAGCACTCGAGGCCCGACTCGAGGCAAAAGAAGAGAAGCTGTTTCAGGTTCCGTCAGACGTTGTGTGCGAGGAGTGTGGGGCGCCGATGGAGGTCCGGTTCTGGAAGGGATCGCACTTCCTGGGCTGCTCTCGCTATCCGGAGTGTCGGAACACCCTGAACCTCCCTCCGGACCTTGATGTGAAGTACGATGAGGATGGAGCGCGGCTGCGTGAAGCGCTGGAAGAGGCGACGAACCACAGCGAGCCGAACATCCCTTGTCCGACGTGCGGAAGCGAGATGGAGATACGCACCGGGCGGTACGGACGGTACTACCGATGTACGGATCCGGAGTGCCAGCAGACGGCGCCGATCTCAACCGGTGTGCCGTGCCCGAGCTGCCACCAGGGAACACTGATCGAGAAGTACTCGACGAAGCGGCGGCGTGCTTTCTACAGCTGCGACCGGTATCCGAAGTGCAGATTTGCGACGAGCGACCGCCCGGTCCGTCTGTGCCCGGCATGCGACGAGGGCGTTCTTGTGGAAAAGCGGGACGTCCTGCAGTGCACGAACAAGAACTGCGGACACCAGGAGGAAGTGGACGGGGAGGCTACGCTGCCTCCGCCAGAAGCTTGAACCACTCGAGCCGTTGCTTGAGGTCGGAGTTCTGCAGTTTGGCAAGGGCTTCTTTCTGGATCTGACGAACCCGTTCGCGGCTGATTCCGAACTCCGCGCCGACTTCGTCGAGCGTCTTCGGCTGGTAATCGTTGAGCCCGTAGCGCAACTCAAGGATCCGCTTTTCTCGATCCGTTAGGCGTTCCTCAAGGGCCCGCTCCAGTTCCTGGACGAGAAGATGCTCGAACGTCTCGCGTTCCGGCGACTCGACGGTAGCGTCCTCGATGAAGTCACCCAGTACGGACCCGTCGTCGTCATAGCCGATGGGCATGTCGAGAGACGCCATGCTCTGGGCAGTCTTCTTCGCCTTGATGATGTTCTCGACGGTGGTTTCAAGCTCTTTCGCCAAGCTTTCCGGAGTGGGCAGCTCCCCGTTTTCCTTGAGATGGTTGCGCTCGACCTGATAGATCTTCCGAATGAGCTCGTTGATATGCGTTGGAACACGGATCGTTCGCGATCGGTTTGTGATGGCACGGAGAATGGCCTGTCGGATCCACCACGTTGCGTATGTCGAGAACTTGTATCCCTTCGTGTAGTCGAACTTCTCGATGGCCTTCATCAGCCCGAGATTGCCCTCTTGGATGAGGTCGAGAAACGGGAGTCCACAGCCACGGTACTTCTTTGCAATCGAGACAACGAGACGCAGGTTGGCTTCAGCCAACTCCTCCTTCGCCCGCTTGTCCCCGGATTCAATTCGCTTGGCCAAGCGAACCTCGTCCTCTCGAGTCAGCAACGGAACACGACTGATCTCGCCGAAGTACGTACGGATCGGGTTATCGGAACGCGACGGCCGCTCGCCGATCGACTCACGATCGGAGTCCGGCCGTGTGCTCAGGTTTTTGCTCAGGTTGATGGTTGCCTTGGGTTCCTTCATTCTACTCCTGGGTGAAGCATACCGTGTTCAGTATCCAAACAGAATCGGACGACCCGCAGGTCCTCCGACGTCACAGAACGACCAATCAATCCACAGGGTGTTCGATGTCGGCTCAGTATATCACACACCGATGCCGTTGTGAAGAGGGAAAGCGGCGAGGACGGCGGGCCGAGAAGGGTCTCGAGCTACTTCCGAGGGAGGAAGGCGATCATGGCGGCGACACCAAGACCGATGAGGACCCATAGGGTTGCGGCATCGAACTGCGGAGCGTTGGGCCGTACCTGTCCGAGACCGAAGGCAAACCCAAGGGAGATCTCCGGTGTCAGCGTCCACGTAACCGGAAGCGGGTCAAGCGTGCGGAAGTGAAGCACCAGTGCGAAGGATTCGTGAAGCCACACTTGGTAGCCCATGCGCAGTGCGAGGCAAGGTCTGAACGACCATGCAGACCCTACACGATGAGCCTGCATGGAGAGGCCGCCGCCGGCGAAAAGGACCGTCTGCCCAATCCATGCCTTGGCCAAGAGCGATGCCCCGCCCTCGAAATCGTCCGGAAAGGACGTCGGATACGTTCCGAGGTCTGCGAATACGGTCAGGTTGCGTGAGAGGAGGAACTCTAGCGATACATGCGAGTACGAGGACGTCCAGTCTACCGGCCAGTCGTACGGCACGCTCACGCCGAATCCAACGGAGACAGGTGCCGTCGCATGCATTGATACGGAGCAGCCAAGCGCCGTCGCCAGTACGGCACTCAGGACAGAAGCCCATGCAGCCCATCGTCTCATTCGATGCCTCGTCTCACGATGCTCCAAGTCTATACGGCACAGAGCCGAGGTGGTGGAGTCGTTCGACTCGTGACAGAGGGAATCCTGTCCCATCGAACTCCTTGCTGCAGGGGCGAAGCGTCGACGGCAAGGGCGAGGCAGCGGAGCTGTCCGACTCGTGAGAGAGGGGATCCTGTCCCACCGAACTCCTTGCCGCAGTGCGAGGCGTCGACGGCAAGGGCGAGGCGTCGGAGTTG
>Ga0272442_10005391_pt1 | contig 17107 bp, 11 predicted proteins | sample SSMForm2O_FD_200262 | JGI IMG/M metagenome (GOLD analysis project Ga0272442, IMG submission 200262) | Marine sediment archaeal communities from Little Sippewissett salt marsh, Falmouth, MA, United States - SSM-Form-2O | ecosystem: Environmental > Aquatic > Marine > Wetlands > Sediment ... | reverse complement strand
TCGGGGGGCAAGTGATCAGCCTGCTGGCCGGTCTGTTTGGCGCGGAGCGCAATGATGTCAACGGCATGAAAGTATCTGTTTACAGTTATACACCGATGCTGGCAGCAGGCATCCTGTACATTTTCCCGGCCCTGCAGATTCTGGTGATGCTTGCGGGATTATACGGCCTGTATCTGATTTATTTCGGACTGCCGGTCATTATGGGAAGTCCGAAAGAGAAATCTCTGGCATATTGCATCACCATTATTATCATCATGATTATCATCAACATCATTATCGGAACAGTCATTAGCGGAGTTCTGAAAGTATTCGGGCCATCCGTGCTTTGATAAAGATCAGGAATATGAATAGGGACATCGATTAGCGGCCCATGATTGATTCTGAACATATCAAAATTCTGTATGAGCTGTTATCAAATCTGACCGGAATGAGCAGTCCGGATACCGTTTGCCATGTTGCTGTTGATAAAATGACGGAACTCTTCCGCTGTGACGGCGCCGAGCTTTATTGTCTGGATACCAATTCGGATTTGATGCATCTGAAAGCCCACAGCGGAATTCCGGATAAATATCTTCCCAAACACCCCCTCCATTCCGGTCAAAGCCTGTCAGGTGCTGCAGCTGTGTCGGACAGCGTTCTTTTCCTGACCCGTCTCACCGAAGATGAGCGGATCAATCCGGAATTCGTTTACCAGGAAAAATTATTTGCCTACTGCGGCATCCCGCTGCGCTATGAAGGAGACACAATCGGTGTTCTGGGATTGTATTTCAAACAAAACCGATCCTTCAATGATGATGATCTCGTTTTGTTTGAACAGGCCGGCAGACATATCGGACGCGCCATCCATGATACATCTGATCATTTCCTGGCGGTTTCGAGGGCAAAGCGTTTTACCACCATCAATCAGATCATGGCCGCAACACGGGATTTGGGCACAAAAAAGGAAGTGCTTCAGAATGTGGCCCGGTCACTGGTCCAGTCTCTGGGATTCGATGCGGCCTGGATCGGCCTGATAAATAAAAACGAAAACACCCTGGAAGGGGAAACCGGATTCGGTCAGGGAATTAAAAAATCCGTGTACAAGGAAGTCATTTACACATTGAACGATCAGTCCAAAATACCGCCTGTGCGTAGTGCAATGCGGCATGAGATGGTTGTCTGCCAATCCCGCGAGGATGCCGTCAAACGATTTGATCCCTCATTCATCAAATGGATTGACGCCATCAAGGCACATGCATTCATCTATGTTCCGATACACAGCGGAGACTCTCTTTGGGGAATGATCGGCGTTTTCTGTCTTTCCGAATATGCCTTTGATGAAACTGATATTCGCACATTGTCCAGTGTGGCGGAACAGACAGGCATTGCCCTGGAGAATGTGCTTCTTTATGAAGAGGTAAAGAATTCGGAAGAACGGTATCGCACACTTTTTGAGGCAGCCGGTACAAGCCTGATCATTCTGGATGAAACCGGAAATGTCATCCTTGTGAACCATGCTTTCGAGAACCTCAGCGGCTGTAATCGCAAATCGCTGGTCGGTATGAGGTCTCTCAATCATTTTTTCAAACAGGATTTTAACAACAGCACGACGGGACGGCCTTCCGGCGGCGGCCCTCCGCAAAGCTGGGAAACCGAATTCACGGATATTCATAACCACATCCGCCATGTCCATGTCACCATCCGTCCCATTCCGGGCTCAGACAATCAACTCATGTCCATCAGTGACATGACGCAGCAGAGAGAACTTGAACGAAAACTCTATCGCAGCGAGGAACTTGCCGCTCTCGGAGAATTATCAGCAGGAATCGCCCATGAAATCCGGAATCCCCTGGCAGCCATTACCAATTCAGTGTCACTGCTCATGGATGAACCCAGTCTGACATCCGAGGGATCACAACTGATCGATGTTGTCAAGGAAGAATCTGATCATCTGGCTGCCATCGTCGATGATTTTTTGAAATTTGCGCGTCCGAAAGTGCCCAAGTTCACCAAAGTCGACATCAATCAGCTTACCCGTGATGTTATACGAAAGTGCCGGGATATAAAACCGTCCTCCATACACTGGAAAGAAGAACTTGATTTGCAGAATCCGGAGATATACATTGACCGTCATCAAATTCAGCAGGTGCTGACCAATCTGATTCTGAACAGCACCGATGCCGTCAAAGAGAATGGTTGTGTCCGTGTTGTAACAGAAATTTTTTCACAGGACAATCAGCCATGGATAAAACTGCGAATATCAGATACCGGTGAGGGAATCCCGGAGGATCAAATCTCGAAAATATTTCAGCCTTTTTATTCAACAAAGGAAAAAGGAACGGGAATGGGGCTGTCTATCTGCCGCAGAATTGTAGATAATCATCAGGGTGATATACTGGTTGAAAGCCGTGTTGGACAGGGCACGACGTTTACGGTAATGCTGCCGGTCCGGCAAAAAACCTGAAAAATAATAAACCGGAGAGGAAGTAATAACATGGCCGACATCTTATTGGTCGATGACGAAAAATCGGTCCGCACCACTGTGGCATTATTTCTGAAAAAAATGGGCTATCATGTTGATGAATCTCCCAGTGGTGATGACGCTATTGAAAAATTGAAAACACAGTTCTATGATCTCGTCATCACGGATCTGATCATGAAACCCACAGACGGCATGGAAGTGCTTCGGATGGCCAAGGAAGTTAATCCTTCCACAGAAGCTCTCGTGATGACTGCCTTCGGGACTGTTGAAAGCGGTGTCCAGGCCATCAAACTGGGAGCATACGATTATATTCAAAAACCTTTCGACAAAGATGAATTCATCCATGTTGTTGAAAAGGCTCTGGAACGCAAGGAGCTTCTTACAGAAGTGGAACACCTGCAGAACGAACTGAAAGAAAAGTACAGTTTTGAAAATATCGTCGGCAAATCAAACCCGATGCTCGATGTTCTCTCGATGGTATCCAAAGTCGCCCATACGGACAGCACCGTACTGATTACAGGCGAAAGCGGCACAGGCAAAGAACTGGTGGCAAAGGCCATTCATCTGAACAGCAGACGTAAAAACAGGGCTTTTATCACCATCAATTGCGGTGCCCTGCCGGAGAATCTCCAGGAAAGTGAGCTTTTCGGACATGTGCGCGGCGCATTTACCGGCGCCATAAAGGACAAGCCGGGTCTTTTCCACGAAGCAAACGGAGGCACCCTCTTTCTGGATGAAATAGGTGAAACCGCTCTTTCAACCCAGGTGAAAGTGCTGCGTTTTCTTCAGGATGGCGAAATCCGGCGCGTTGGCGAAAATGAACCCGTCTTTGTGGATGTCCGGCTGCTGGCTGCCACAAACAAAGACCTGCAGAAACTGATCGAGGAAAACCTTTTCCGCGAAGATCTTTATTACCGGCTGAACGTGATTCCCATCCATCTGCCGGCACTGCGTCAGCGCCGGGATGATATTCCTCTTTTGACAAATCATTTCTTCGAGAAATACAAGGAGAAGGCCAAAAAGAAAGTCACATCTATTTCTCCCGAGGCGATGAAAATACTGACGGGGTATGACTGGCCCGGAAATGTCCGTGAACTCGAAAATGTGATGGAAAGGGCCATTATATTGACGAATAAAAACATGCTTATGCCCGAAGATCTCCCTGCAGCACTTCAGGAAAGTCACAGGCGAACGCCGGATGAGGATATGGATATTGTCCTGGGCGAACAGACACTGGAAGAACTTGAAAAACACTATATATTGAAAACGCTTGAAAAATACAACTGGAATCAGAAAAAAGTATCCGAGGTGCTCGATATATCAACAACCACTTTGTGGAGAAAACTCAAAAATTACGGCATAGAGGCGAAGAAAAAGGAGGGATAAAAACATCCTGCCCATTCATGTCATCCGGTTTCTTCACTCAATGTCCGGATCCTGCTTTCATTCTGGTAAAACCTTCTTTCCATTATGCAATGGAGTGGATTCTCACAGGCCATTCCGACGATCCGGCAGTCCTCGTACAAGCCTCCTTATTTATTGATAATATGTGACTTATAAAATTGATACAATGCTTTTTTCCTTCTGGCATGGTATTTGAATAATCCCTGTTGTATCACAGCATGCGGACAGGAGTAATTCATGCGGCATATCCTTGTCGTTGATGACGAAAAAAATGTTCTGAAAACCCTATCCATCGGATTGCGGAGACATGACTATGTCGTGAAGCAGGCCCAGAATGGATGTGATGCACTGAAAATCCTTGCCAAAGGGCACTGCGATTATGTTGTATCCGATATCCGGATGTACCCCATGGACGGTTATACCCTGGCCGCAAAGATTCAGTCCCTTTATCCCGATACAGGCATTGTCCTCATGTCTGCATACGGCCATGAGGATCATGCACCCCCTTCCAGGCAAATGTCAACCATACCCCGGCTGACCAAACCCTTTTCCGTATCGGAACTCATCGACCTGATTGAAAAAAAGCCAAATGCAAAAACGTCTCCCCGGCACAAGGAAAGGACAGAATATAATATTCTTTATCTGGGCAACACCGATACTGCATGTGAATCCAAGGCAATTTTGAATAACAGCTCCTTTCGAATCCACTTCATGGAACCTTCTCAGCATATCGAAGAGCATATCCGGAACATTCCTTTCGAACTGATTCTGATTGACGACGATTTGCTCGACGACCATGACTGGCGCCTTCTGAACACCCTGGACAAGCATATCCCGCACAAACCCATTGTATTGTTATCCTGTCCTGATCCGAAATCAAGTTTCCCGCACTCACGGGATCTTAATGTGTCCATGGCAGATAAGAACCGGTTTTTATCGGATCATGATTACAGGGAACATATCATTAATAAACACATATCCAATGAATAGTCAAGCGGTTGGTCAAAAAAGGAAGTTCAGACTGGAGCCCATGTGAAAAGCAGCCAATCAAAGTCAGCAGAAAGCCCCCCGAAAAAAAAGTCCGGTAATTCATCAGACACAAAAAATCTGAATAATCTGAAAATCCTCGCTGTTGATGATGAAGAAATCATGGGATATCTGCTCAAGCGAATTGTCCGCCACTGGGGATCCAGTGTCGACTGGGTTACCAGTTTCGAAACAGCCCTGGATAAAATTGAGAATGAAAATTATGATCTGATATTATCTGACTTTAAAATGCCGAGAATGAACGGAGAGACTTTTTATAATGAGATTTGCATCAGAAAAAAACATTTGACAAAAAAGATGATATTCATCACCGGAGATACAGTCAGCACCAAAACCATAAAATTTCTCGAACGGATAAAAGCGCCCTATCTGACAAAACCCTTTCACATTGAAGAACTCAAAAAAACAATCATTCAGATGACCACGTAAAAAAAGCCGGTGTGATATGCACACCGGCTTAATTGATTCCCGGATTGTATTGCCTGAAACGGTTACTGCAATTCCTCCGCTTTATCAAATGCCGCCTTTCCTTTTTCAACATCACCGGAACGGACATAGGCAATACCGAGATTGTTCCAGGCTGCCGCACTTTCCGGATTCAATTCAACAGCCTTCTCCAGGAAGGGAACGGCTTCTTCCCATTTTTCCATCTGAAGATATGCATTTCCAATGTTGGTTGTCGCGTCAAAATCATCCGGGTTTAGGTCAACAACCTGCTTGAAATATTTAACGGCATTTTCGTAATCATCCTGAATATAGTAGAGTCTGCCGAGATTGAAGATCAGATCCTTGTCCTCCGGCATAATGGCAAGGGCCGACTCATATGTGGCGATGGCTTCCTCTTTTTTCCCCAGAAGATCCAGGGCAAATGCCTTATGGATCAGCGCGTCTTTATAGGTGGCGGAACCGGGTTCTGTCAGTTCGAGAACCTTGTCCATTTGCTGAATGGTCTTCTCATATTTTTTCATTCGGTAGTAAATCATGCCTTTTGCGAGTTTAAGTTCAAGATCAGCAGAATCAATCGCAATGGCATTATTGTACACTTCGAGTGCCAGTGAATCCTGCCCCATATTGGAATAGATATAGGCCAGATTCTTGTAGGCATCGGTTTGATTCGGCGCCAGTTCAATGGCCAGCTGGAATTGATCGGCAGCGAGTTCCATTTTGTCATTCTTGATCAGATTGACACCGTTACGGAATAATTCCTGCCAGTAATAGGATCTCTGATTATCAATCTTGTCTGCAAATTTGACATCCGCTTCAAGCGATTTATTGAAAGCCTCATTCATCTCCCGGTATTTCTCCTGCATCCCGTATACGTCCCCTAAAAGAAACCAGGCTTCCGAATCCTGCGGATTCTGCTCAACAGCCAGTAATAATTTTTCGACCGCCTGTTCATAGTTGTTTTGAGAGATATACACCTTGGCATCAATCACCTGCGGATTGGAACAACCTCCCATCACCATGATGATAATCACTCCAATGGCAATGATAACAAGACCAGATATGAATCGTTTCTTCATTCGGACAGTCCTCCTGTATCCAATGTATATATGCAAAGAGACAATTTAAATGAAAATGATTATGATGTCAAGTTATTTATCAATATCTAATATGATTTCTTGTGACGGCTGCATTGGTCGCTTTAATTTTGTTTGATTTTCTTGTGGACCGCAAGTGTCTCTTTGACAGCATTTAACAGATTAAACAGTGCATAGGGTTTCTGCAGAAACGGATATTTCTTCTCCTGAATGGTCAGCCACTGGGCTTTTTTATCTGTATATCCGCTTGTCAACAGCATTCTCAGATCCGGTTTCTTATTCAAAAACCGCTCAATCAGTTCCACACCATTTCCATCCGGAAGGACCACATCGGAAAAAACCAGATGAATCCGGTCTTTTTCTTTTTCAAATGTTGCAATCGCCTCTGCGGCCGAGGATACGGCAATCACACAGTACCCGTTTTTCATCAGCGCTCTTCGTGCAAAATTCAGCACACACATTTCATCCTCGATGACAAGAACCGCTTCTCCCCTTCCCTGCAGTGTATCAATGGGAATCGCCTTTTGAGACCGTTTCTCCCTGTTCACACCTTCTGCAGACAGATAAATCCGTATTTCTGTCCCCTCCTTGGGTTCACTATATGCATTGATCCAGCCTTCATGCTGTTTGACGATACCGTAAACAACAGAAAGCCCCAAACCGGTTCCCCTGTCAGAAGACTTGGTCGTAAAAAACGGTTCAAAGATGTGGGGCATATTCTTTTTCGGAATACCCACGCCGTTATCCGCAATGGTCAGCCTGACAAATCGCCCCGGCCGTGCATCCGGAATGATTTTCGCGTAAGACTCATTGATAAATACATTTTCTGTCTTTATGGTTATCTTCCCGCCGTTTGGCATGGCATCTCTGGCATTCACCGTCAGATTCATGATCACTTGCTCAACTGTACCGGGATCTGCCATAATTTCCCATAAATCCTTCTGAAAAGCGGTGGAGATCTGAATGTCCTCCCCGATCAGGCGATGAAGCAATTTCAATATATTATCTACCACAGTATTAACATTCAATGCTGAAAAGTGAATGGGGTGCTTTCTGCTGAACAACAAAAGCTGTCGTGTCAGGTCCGCAGCCCGGCTGGCAGATTTCTGTAAATCTTTCAGATCGCGTTGTATCTGGTGGTCGGCAGGGAATTTGGTCACGATCATGTCCAGGGTTCCCTGAATGGCTGTTAACAGATTATTAAAGTCGTGGGCCACCCCGCCGGCCAGTGTGCCTATGGCTTCCAGTTTATGTGACTGAAACAACTGCTGCTGAATGGCTTCCTTTTCTTCCTCTGCTTTTTTTTGTCTCGTGATATCCAACCGGACACCCACAACACCTGCAATCTTTCCTGTACCATCATGAACCGGATATCCGCGCATCGCCCAGATACGCCCGTCTTCAGATGTTTTTTCCGCCTGAACATACTGGTTCTTTTGAATGACTGTCTTGAGCGGGCAGTTGTCGCAGGCCGATTCACGATTGGCCCATACCTGATAACAATACCGTCCCACCATGTTTCCAGGCGTCATTTTAACCGATTCTGCCGCAGCCCGGTTTGTCCAGACAATTTTAAGATCCAGATCCTGGTAAGTCAACGTTTCCATGACACTGCTCAGGATCATCTCTTTTTCTTTCTCCGATTCCTGAAGGGCTACCTCCGCACGCTTCTGCTGAGTGATATCTCTCGACAGGATGACAGCCCCCCCGGGAAATGGACTGATTGTGATTGAAAGCCACTGATCATAATACTCCTGTTCGGAAAATGTTTTTATGGTACCGTTTTCAATACAATCCATCATCTCCCGGTACATATCAATTTTATGTCTGGACGCATAATCTTTGTACATACGGTCTCCGATTTGCGGCAGCCGCCTGCCGGATGTCCGTTTTGCACGGTTAAAAGCAACAACATGCCCCTTTCTGTCGACGATCACCATATCAACGGGTATGTAATCAATGATTGAAAAGTCAACAGATGCGTCAAAGGAATGCACATGCATTTGCGCACCTTGATCTGCCGCGCGTGCCCGATTCTGTTCAGGTTTCTGATTTTCTTTTTCCGGTTCCGATATATGGGACATCAGTATGAATTCCCTCTCCAAATAGTCCAGAATCTGAATGAATTTTCAACAGGATCGAATCAGCCAGGTCTGAAGAACCTGCAATATGCTTTTCATTAATAATTATTAAGATAAAAAGTTGTTTATATTACGGATATTAGCTTTCAATAGCAAGCCCTTTCTGGATTGTTACAAAAATTTAATATTTGTTATTATCACGACGAATCTGTCCTGATAATTCTTTATCCTTTTGAAAAACAATGCCGGCAATAATTAAAATGAGTCCCAGCAGCGAAGAGAACAGGAACGGTTCACCGGCAAACCGGTGCAGCATCAGCAGTGAAAGAAATGGACTCATATACACAATGCTGCTCATTTTTGCCGTATTCCGCGACAATTCCAGGGCCTTCATCCAAAAAACAAATGAAATCCCCATCTCGAACATGCCAATCCACAGCGTTCCGGAGAGCGCCTGCAGCGGCGGCAATTCAATGGTGCCTCGCACTGCAAGAACCAGCAATAAAAGGTAAACAAATCCGAAAAATCCGTTCAGACCCAGTTTGATTACAGCGGGACGGCTGTCACGCTTGTTCAGAATCCAGTAAACAGACCATATCAGACCACTGCTCAACGCCAGGACCACACCGTGCAGATTCAGAATCTGCCATTCCAGAAAGCGCCCCCTGGTTGAAATGACGGCAATACCCGCAAGCCCCAAAAAAAGGCCCAGCCATTGTAATTTCAGGATTTTCTGTTTAAAGACAACCGCTGAAAAAAATGTGAGTAGAATGGGCCATGTATAATTCAACGGCTGAGCTTGCTGTCCAAGGAGAAGGGAATATGCCTTAAAAAGAACAAGATAATACAGAAAAGGATTCAGAAAACCCATGCCTGCAGATCTTAACAGGAATCGGACATCCGATGCCATGACCAGAGGCCATTTTTTCATCACAACAACGGCCGTTCCGATTACAATGAGTGAAAAAAAGGAGGACCAGAAAAGCATGACAGGAATGTCATTGGACAATGATTTGAGAGTCAGCTTGAAAGCGGAAGCAACGGTTGACCAGCATATGGTGGCTCCCACTGCATAACAATATGCTTTTTTTGCAGTGTTCATGGTTACTGTGAAATGTAAAAAGGAAATCTTCAAACGGAATATGAATACTGCCTGATACAGCGGGCGGATTGATTATTCCCATTGATTGTTCAGCCGTGCCTCCCTTGCGGCAAGACCCCGCTGAACCAGATCTCGAATATGATCCAGATCAAGTGGTTTGGTAATGTATGTATATCCATCGTCCTCTATGGTTTCCATAATGGTTTCAGCCGATGGATATCCGGTCATCATGATAACGATAGCGTTCGGATCCTTTTCCTTGATCTTTTCAAGAAACTGAAGACCGCTGATATTCGGAAGATGAATATCAACAAAATAGAGATCGATATCCCGCTTTTCACACTGTTTTAATGCAGCTTCCCCATCCTCGGCTTCAATTGTTTCATGCCCCATACTTTGGAGTACACGATGCATCAGCGACCGGATGGACGCTTCATCATCCAATATCATGATGACAGCCACAGGTGCTCCTCCTGTTAGATGAACAATATATAATAATATGTCAAAAAATTACATGAAATTCAAGATATTCTTTTGTTCTGTATACCGGAGCATCGGGAAAAAACGATCCCTGATACAATGTACAATGCCCCGTCCAGTAGACCGGGGCATTGCCTTCCATTACTGTGAAGCATGTTTCGAATATTCTGTATCATCCGGCTCCGGAAAATGGTTTTTACTCAAAATGATCCGGAACCACGTACTCTCCCAGACGGGATTTGGCTGTTTCCAGCCGGTCTATTTCATTGTCAATGACATCAAAAACAATCTGTGGTGTATCAGGCACCTTCGTCATATAGATATCCCTGATACGCTTTATTTTGGTCAAAAATTCATTGATCCGGAGCGTAAACTGCTTCTCATACGCATCTTGCGTGTATGACTTCCCAAGTATATTCTCAAACAATTCCCTGAGATCCTTATATTTCGGTATATAACCAACCGGTGTCCGAATGGCGTCGGCCTCTTCGTGAACACGGCGCTCCATCCATTTCAGCCAGACAGCTTTGTCCGTTTTCTCATTCAACCATCCTCTTCCTTCAATATCTTTAAGAAAATAGTTGACGCCGAATATTCTGGGCGGATTTTTCACATTTTTTTTGAAATCGAGATTTTTCTGAATATAATGACTCAGCGGCACGGATACAAAATCGAGGTTGGACATGGGATTGAATTTCGGCACACCTTCCTGACCCAGTGTGGCCGCCGTTGTTTCGGATTCCAGCGCAGCACCGATGGTGATGATGCCGTGATCCCAGTCGAAAGATTCCCGAAGGGGAATCCATGCACTTGAGTCACGTCCGCCGTATATCATACCGCCTACTTCAACACCGGCCGGATTATTGATTTCCGGATCCGCATTCTCCAGACATTTCAGATCCAGTGTAAACCGGGCATTTTTATGAGAGGGCGTGATTTCATTGCCCTTATCATCTTTTTTTCCGGGATACCATTCCCCCGAATGATTGATCCCCTTTCGGGGCATATCACTGTCTTTACCAATCCAGTATACGCCCCTGTCCTCTGTGACAAGACAGTTGGAAAAAATCAGTTCATTGGGGGCATGTAGTGTTTTCCATATGATGGGATCATCCGTCGAATTGATCCCCATGATAATTCCGAACATGCCTTTTTCAACATTGACTGCACGGACCTTTCCGTCAATGGCCCGCAGATAAGCAATATCGTCCCCCACGATCGATTCCCCTGACATCATAGACGTTGAAGTCTTGCCGCAGAGTGAAGGGAAAGCACCTGTAAAATATGTTTTCCGGTTTCCCCGTCCGTTGACACCCATAACAAACATGTGTTCACACAACCAGTTATCATGAGTCGCACGGTTGATGGCAAGCCGCATGGACAGTTTCTTCAACCCAAGCGTATTGCCTCCATATTGCGTATTTGCACTGTATACGATTTCATCCTCGGTATCAATATAGACGCGACGCTTGTCAATATCCCTGGAAACCATATGGTCCAGGACTCCCTGGCCATGGACAATTTTAAAAAAGGATCCTGATTCTCCCTGACGTTTGAACTCCTCATAACCCTGCCGGTAGAGCAGATCCAGACTGTGGGCCACATATGCGGAATCCGTTAACTGACAACTCAACACGGAAAAAGGGGATTTTTTCGGACCCAGACAAAAAAATCTCACATATACTTCGCGATCATGCATAATGCCCTGCATGATTTCACGAATTTCTTCCAGACCCTCCTCCTTGTCAATGGCATTGATATGTGGTCCCAGGTCTTTTCCTTTTGGTACCAGAAACTTTGTATGGGCCTTGTCCCTTGCCTGGTCATAAAAACCGTCAAAATGCATCGTATGCCCCGGAATGGCAAGTTCAATCTCTTCACCCTTTTCCAATGCCGACCGCCGCACATAATCCAGATCCTCTTCAGAATCTGTAATGACAGTAATTTTTGCCGGCTCACACAAACCGATATATTCACTCAGGAATTGATACAGATTCAAATTGTTTATGGCGATCAGTTTTTGATAATTCATATCATCCATTCTGCTTCTTAAATATTCCTGATCATTTCTTCCCATGCCATTCTCCTGATTAATAAAAGATGTGCGTTTGTCTCAAAATATAATAACTATCCCATTCAAACGCAACAGATATAGTATTTTTTCGATATGATTGAATATTTTTACTTCAATTTATTTTGCATTGGTTATCGTTTCCTAATATCTCATTTTAAACCCGGCTTGAGAATGATGCCCTGCCGGGCGTGCCCGTTTATTTTAACCACCAGCGGCATTTGAAAACGCAGCAGTCTGGTAATTCCCTTGGTTTCCGCCGGTCGCTGATTTAAAAGCCATTCCCAATCCAGATAACCCGAGAGATCTCGAAAGGAAACAACCATGTATCCGATACCGAAGCTGATAAGATTCTGAAAAAAGTGAGATCCATAAGACGGTTCAATATTCAGATCATCAAAATCCGCTTCCACAATGGCTCCCACGCTGGAAATCTGATCCCAGGTGACCGGGATGCCGAGTCCGGGATCCATACTTCCCCATCGGCCGAGACCGATTAAAAGATACCGTCGTTTTTCCGATGCAAGTTTTTTATTGAAATAATGAACATCCCGGGCCGCTTCACCGGTCATAGAGCGCTCAAACATATGGCGGTCCACAACAACCGCATCATACAAATAATCAATACATCCGTTCCCGAGAACATGACTGCTTCGGCATATCAGCTGGTGCTTTTGATAATGCCCCAGGGATATTGCATCTGATTCTCCGTGTATCACCATGGGGCGCATTTGAACCACCCCCATATCATAATCAACGGTCCGGGAAGAATCCACGTGTACGGCAAATTCCAGTTCCACAGGTGTGCCCATTGCCGATCGCGTTTTTTCCAGCAAATCACCCAGAATATCGTGAATCGGGAATCCGGTATCATTGAGAACAGGTGCGAGGGATACTATCCCTTTGCCCTTTCCGGATATTTCCTGTTTCATCTGTTGATTTGATTCGTCCGAGAGGCGAGTGACTTTCTTCAGCAGTCCCATATCCGCATTGCCGACAGGAAGCTTTTTAACGGCCGGATCATCCAGGTCAATTCTTTCGATACCGGCTCCCCGTTCCATGTCCAGAGCAAAGAAATCCTTCTGAAATTTAAATGCCTGCCCGGAGATGGCGGGCGCTCCGGTATCATTTTCAACTTTATTGGGACAGAACCGCATGGACTGCCCTCCCTCCATGATCATCTTTCCCAACCCGAAAGCCATATGGACCACACCATCCGTCACCTTCTGTGGGGGCAATGGATAATAATTATATGATCGCGCCACACCGGACAGCGCCGGATAAAAACATGCACCGTACCTTCCTCCCATCATTTTCTGGATCACCACGGCCATCTTTTCTTCCTCGAGCCGGTAAGAAGTAGCCTGCATATAGGATTTGGAGGCCTGGAGGAAAACAGAGGCATAAACCCGGATAATCGCGGTTAGCAATGCGTCCAGCCTGCGCCACAGCACTTTGCCTGTGTTTGGCAGCATATAGGTATGATAAATCCCCGCAAACGGATAGTTATGTGAATCCTCCAGAAGGCTCGATGACCGTACAGCCACGGGTGTCTTCACCATTGTCAAATAGGCAGAGAGCTGATCCAGAATGGTTTCCGGCAATTTTTTGGATTGAATAAAACGTGATACAATTTTCCTGTCATCGGATTCACCCAGGGCAAAATCCAGAAGATTGTTTTCAGAAATAAAAAAATCAAACACATCCGAACCCACAATAACAGCCGGGGGGACACAAACGCGTATGTTATCATGAGGTTGGAGTATGGATGTGTCTGCAAGGAGCCTGTTCAGAAAACAGAGACCGCGCCCCTTGCCTCCCAGAGATCCTCCTCCGATACGGGAAATGCTGGTCTCGGTATTAAATGTCTCCTTTTTGAAATCAGTAACGGTTCCCTGCTGCTGAAGCTGCCGGTATTTTATAATGGTGGAAAGGATATTTTCCCGTGTTGCTTCAGCTGTATTAAAATCCGTCACTTTCCTGGGACGGAGCTGATAGGCCAGCCAGAATTCTGTTCTGGCCTTCAGCCAGTTGGAAAAGTGATTTCGCTCGGCGTGATAAATAATACTCTCCAGGGGCAATTGCATCAGTTGCGCTTCCAGTGAGGCCAAATCCCCCGCACGACCGATTTCGTTTCCATCAGGGGTTCGGAAGATAAAATCACCAAAGCCCAGTTTGTCCACGACAAATTCCCGAAGATCCTGCAACAGCGTCGGAGATTCCTTGAGTAAAAAAGAGACACCCATCTCTTCAGCCCGCCTGGCATTTTCCGGAGATCCGGAATGTAGAAGTATCGGAATATCAGGATAACGGTTTCGCACCTCCCTGGCAAAGGCAAATCCCGCTTTTTGAAAGGCTTTTCTGTTTTTCGGAAAATCAACGTCCGAAAGAATCCCCAGTACCGTCTCATGATAGGCTGTAAAATAATGCATGGCTTCTTCGTAGGATGTACACAGCAGAATTTTGGGCCTGGCCCGCTGCCGCAGCTTTTTATGGGGAAGGCTGAGTCCTTCGGATATCAGACGCTGGGACTGCTTCATAATCTCTTCATACAGCAGGGGAAGAAATGATGAATAATACCGGATATTATCCTCAATCAGTATCAGTGTCTGCACACCCAGAACATCCGTATCATGTTCAATATTGAGTTTGTCCTCGATATTTTTGATGATTGCCAGTATCAGGCGGTAATCACCAAGCCATATAAATACCTGGTTACAGATTCCGGTATCCTTGTGCAGGTCAGGGAGTCCCTTGAGTTCCTTGTTGTCGAATGCCATCAGAACCACGGGAACATCAATACCTGCGACACGGATTCTTTCCAAAAACTGTGCAGGATGCATATCCTCAATATGCAGCGTACTGATAACGAGATCAAAACGTTTGCCATTCAGAAGTTTTTCCAGGGCTTCTTTGCCGCTGGAAACCCGTGTAATTACCGGATCATAAGCCAGGCTGAGTCCCTGATCGTTTTCAAATAACTGTTCGTAGAGACGGCCGTCCTCTTCGAAAACAAAAAGGTCATACTCACTGGAAACCAGCAGAATATCCACAATCCGGTTCTGTATCAGATTCTGAAAACCCTGAAACCGGGAGGCATATCCCTGGTTGATCCATAAAGGCACACCCGGAGAATGAGAATGATTATGTATTGATCGGCTGCTCATGGCTGGTCCATATGAAAAGCAACCGTCCGGTCAACAATACGAAAAACGGTTGCTTTCCATGGAAAAACATATCATTTAAAAAACAGAACAGATGTCGATATCATACGGATCAGGCATACAATCCGCGCATTTCCGCCACTTTTCTGACCCGGTCAATCCCCACAATGAATGCTGCCGTCCGCATTTTCACTTTATAAGCTTTTGCCGTATTCATGACTTCTTTAAATGCATTGACCATAATTCTTTCCAAATCCTGATTCACGCGCTCTTCAGACCAGTAATATCCCATCCGGTTCTGGACCCATTCCAGATATGAGACTGTTACACCTCCCGCATTGGCAAGTATATCGGGAATGATGTGTATGCCCCTGCTGTTTAATATCTTATCCGCCTCGGGTGTGGTCGGTCCGTTGGCTCCCTCGGCAATGACCTTTGCCTTGATTCGTTTTGCGTTTTCACTGGTTATCTGGGCCTCCAGAGCGGCCGGTATGAGGATATCCACCTCTTCCTCCAGAAGCATTGCAGGATTATCATATTTTTTTGCCAATCCCGTTTTCTCAAAATTCTTCAGACTGCACGTCGGACTTTGCTGAATATAATCCAGGGCCGCTTTCATGGAAATGCCATTTTTATTATAAAACGCGCCGTCCACATCACAAATGGCCACGATGGTCGCTCCCATGCCTTCCAGAATCTCACCTGCGTAGGAACCCACATTGCCGAAACCCTGTATGGCGATCGTTGCTTTGGAGAGGGAAATTCCGATATGCTCATGTTCCGTCATCTCCCTGACACAGAAGGCCAGACCCATGGAAGTTGATTTTTTACGTCCTTCAGATCCACCCAGCTCAATGGGTTTCCCGGTAATGACTCCCGGCAGATGGTGTTTAAAATGCATGCAGTAGGTGTCCATCATCCAGGCCATAATCTGGGGCGTTGTTCCCACGTCGGGTGCAGGCACATCAAGATCCGGACCGAAAAGATCGGCCATTTCCGCGATATACCGTCTGGCCAGACGTTCCAGTTCCTGTGTGCTGATGCTTCTGGGATCAACGACCACACCGCCTTTCCCGCCACCGAACGGGACACCGACCACGGCACATTTATAGGTCATCCAGAGAGCCAGCGCCTTGACTTCATCGGCTGTGACTTCGGGATGAAAACGAATCCCGCCCTTGCCCGGACCCCGTGCAATGGAATGCTGACAACGGAATCCCTGGAACACACGTATGGACCCGTCATCCATTCGTACCGGAAGACTCACCTCTGTCATCCGCCGGGGCTGTTTGATCATGGCAATCTGATTATCGGTCAGATTTAACACGCGTGCTGCTTCATCAAATTGTTCAATGGCAATCTGAAAAGCATTCATCGTCATGGCAGGTTTGGACATTATATGCCTCCTGGTCAATTATAAAATTCATGAAATATATTCAATTGACTGCGCCTCGAAAAATGAATGGATTATACAGGCTGAAGCACGATAGGAAGGATAATATGCATGTGTTGCTCTGTTGAAAACCGTTTCATATCCACTCCGGACAGATACGTCTGTAAATCTATCGGGTGATATGGTACTGGCAGTATGATAAAAAGGACAAACATATTAAGGATGACGATTAATTGCGCGTGCACATTAAAAACGGGTATGCTTGTACTGATTACCATTTGGATTCCAGATAAAAATCCAGAAGTATCGGCTTCCGTGCCTTTAAACGGAAGCCTGTTGAAAACAACTTAGACTCATCACAAG
>Ga0272442_10005390_pt1 | contig 17111 bp, 12 predicted proteins | sample SSMForm2O_FD_200262 | JGI IMG/M metagenome (GOLD analysis project Ga0272442, IMG submission 200262) | Marine sediment archaeal communities from Little Sippewissett salt marsh, Falmouth, MA, United States - SSM-Form-2O | ecosystem: Environmental > Aquatic > Marine > Wetlands > Sediment ... | reverse complement strand
AAATCAATTAATTATTTATCAGAACTAGTTGATACAACCAATGAATATTTTAAAAATATTGTTAAACTAATATTATTAAAAGGATATGATAATAATGGCCTGATAAGCGAAAGAATAACATGTTTAAACAAAATTAAAAATCAATTAAAATATACACATAATGAAAAACTTGATTTTATTGAATTGGAATATCAATTAAAAAGCAATAACCGTATAACATTAAGTGCTGTAAAACAAATTGTTAAAAATTTTAAAAATATAATTATTTCAAATCCTTCGATTAATAAAAATAGAAAAATTATAATATTTACTCAGCTAAACAAGTATCTTGAACTTTCAGCTCAAATAGATGACCTTAATAAGCAGTTGGGAATTGAAAATGATTCAGGATTAAAAAAGAAAATTGAAAATAATTATTCTGAAATTGCAGAACTTATAACTAAAATATCAAAAGAGGTTTCAGAAAAAAAATCAAGCATATTTATAATATATAGAAATCTATATATTATTTCAACATTTATAATACTTCTTATAGGATTTTTATTAAGTTTTTATAGCTCAAAAAGAAGTTCTAAAAACATTATTAATCTTTCAAACAATATAAAAAAATATATTAATAGCAAATTTACTAATAATGATAATTTAACTTTTAAAGGCAATAAAGATGAAGTGAGCTTACTAATTGATAGTTTTAATATATTAAAAACTGAAATCAGAAATCATATAGATAACCTTGAATCTATTGTTAAAGAAAGAACATTTGATTTAGAAACCACAAATGAAGAACTAAAGTCAGCAAATGAAGAATTATTTCATCAACGCGAAGAAGTTGTTTCACAAAAAGAGCTTATTGAAAAGCAAAATATTAAAGTATTAAACAGTATAAAATATGCTAAACGTATTCAAGATGCTATAATGCACGAAACAAAACATTTAAATACTATTTTTCCTGAAAGTTTTGTATTATCAAGAACAAAATCGTTGGTTGGAGGAGATTTCTTCTGGTTTAAAAATTATAAAACAAAAACTAAAAATTTAAGTTTTATATCTGTAAGCGATTGTACAGGACATGGCGTACCCGGGGCGTTTATGAGCTTACTGGGAATTACATATTTAAATGAAATATTAAGTAACGAAAGAATAACAAAAGCAAATCAGGTTTTAGAAAAATTAAGAGAAAAAATAATACTCACTTTACAACAGAGCAGAAATGATATACACGATGGCATGGATCTGGCTTTCTGCATTTATAACCATGATACAAAAATATTGCAATATTCTGGAGCATACAGGCCTTTATTTATAATAAGAAACAAACAATTAATTGAAATAAAAGCCGATAAAATTCCTATTGGAAAAGCCTATAAAACAAATCAAAATTATAAAAACCATGAAATTGAAATTATCGCAGGAGATACTATTTATTTGTTTACTGATGGTTATTTAGATCAATTTGGAAATAATAACTTAAAATTTAACAAATCAAGATTTGTAAATTTATTAGTTGAAATTTGTAATAAACCGATGCAGGCTCAGAAAACAATACTTGATTCGGAAATGGATAAATGGATGGGATCAAAAGATCAAACAGATGATATAATGATAATGGGCTTAAAAACTTAATAGTACTACTTTACTTTGTACATGACATTTTTTATTAGAACTATTTTTATTTCAAATACTGGATGCCTGATCTCCACTTCGTTTCGTCAGGCATGTTGTTATACATTCCGGGCTTGACCCGGAATCCAGGATTCAAAGCAAAAAGTTTAAAAAATATAAAAGATGAAACTTAAACAATTAAAAGCCTAAAAATATAAGAGGCTTAACAAATAAGCAATGTCTTTTTAAAATTTATTAAAAATGAGTTATTTATATGAAAATAAATAATTTTTGTCATGTACTAAGACTACTTTATTAATTTTAATACCTTTTCTAATGAAATATATTTAAAATTTTGATTTATCAGACTATCTTTTTCAAAATTATATCCATCTTGAACCACCAATAATCCCATAGGAAAATCGATATTTAGTGTTGCGGTGGTTACCTCTATTCCATCTGTCTCTTCAACACCATCAATTTTTCCACCTGACAAAATAAAACTTGTTATATATTTTTCTTTTACACCAAGTTTAAATATTGCATATGAAAAATTACCCTGGCTCGAGGCAATTAAATATTCAATATTCTTATACGAAAAAACAGCTATTCCTTCAATATCATATGAAATATTTGAATTGGTAGAATCACTAGCGGGAATTTTAAGCAATTCATAATTTCCATATGGATTGGCTGATGTTTTGTAAATACCTTCATGTTCAACACCTATATATAACATCGAATTTTTATCACTTACAGCCATAGCTTCAGGTTGGCTGGAAACTGAAAAATTCCTAACCTTATTAACTGTAAAATTTTTATCAAAATTAATATAATATTGTTCAACTAATCCTCCTTTACCATTTACAAACACATAAAACCTATTTAAAACCAAATTTTTAAAAAAGCATATGCCGTAAACCTCATCAACTCCGGATTTAATATTAGTAATGGTATCAGATAAGCTCCCATCTTCTTTGTCAATATATAATAACGAAATAGAATTATTGGTTCGATTGCTTCCTGCAACAATTACAACCTCTTTCCCTTTATAATAAAATCCATCTCTAAGATCAACATTGTTAACCCTTCCGATTTCGCGATATTGTATTTTTCTTCCTTGTAAATTATATACATAAATACCTCCTCTTTTATTTGTACCAAGGATTAAACTTTTAGTAGGGTCTTTTATATTTACCCATATTGCAGGGTCATCAGCTGCATCTTCTTCATATTCCGATTCCACCGGTTCTGTTTCAATATCAGCTCTTATTTTCTTTTTAAAATTGTTCTGTAGTTCAATAGAACTCACTAAATCAATTGAGTCTTCTTGCTCAATAAGTTTCGATGCATAATTAGCAAGAACTTCATTAGAAATATAATCTTGCTTTCGACAAGAAATATAGAAAACTATAATTAGTATAAAAGTGGTAATAACAAATGATTTCATACCAAAATATTTATTAATCAATTTTCTTTTCAAAATAATATCTCGCTTTACTTTCTTTGTTTATAAAAAACAGTGATAATGTTTTATCTGTAATAGATAATAAAGTAAAACCTGGTTCAGATAAACTAAAAACGCTATTCTCATTTGTATTTGATTCGCGTACTGTAGCGCCTGTACCTGTAACAATATATTCTACATTTGAATTTAATGGCTTTAAATGCTGAAAATCATGATCATGACCACAGAAATATATATCAACACCGTATTTCTCAAACAATGGTTTCAGTTTATCTATTAGTTCAGGAGTATTTCCATGCTTTTTACTGGCAGAATAAACCGGATGATGACCAAATGCAAAAATCCAATCTTCTTTTGCATCTTTAAGCACGTTTTTTAACCACTTTATTTGTTCAACTGTATCTTGCTTTGATGCGTCAGGATATTTCAATGTTTGTTTCTGATATTTTTCAATTAATGGAGGTGTATCAATAAAAATAAACCTGGCTTTAACACTATCGTTAACATATTTTATAATAGAATAATATCTGTCGGGCATTCGCCACCTTCGGCTTATTTTTGAATATTCAATTTCGGCTTGAGTATTGCCCTTATAATCATGGTTTCCCAATACAGGATACCAATCTACTAATAATGATGGATGAGAATATACATTTTCAAAACTTGTATTCCATAAAGGATCGGTTGTGCTTGCTACTCCATTTACCTGGAAATTATCGCCACAAGTAATAATGAAATCCGGACTCTGGTATATATCGGAAATCTCACCCATTGCATTTGCTACATCTCTTTGATAGTAATATCCATTTCTACCAAAATCTGAAATAATAAAAAAACAAATTTCAGCCTCATTAGTCTCTTGTAGTAAACTATCGTTTTGACTTTGTGGAAGAACTTCATTCCATCTACCAATATTTTTACATGAAAAGAAAAGAAACCATAAAACAGTAAATAGAAAAATTAGTAACCATTTAATAATTAATCTCTTTCGTAATAGTTTTAAGTTTTTTGTATACATGATTATTTAAAATTAAGTTTTAATCCTACTCTGCCCCACCATGAGTAATACTCTTGTTGTTTAAAATAATCAGTTGAGCCCATATAATACCGAAGAGGAGCATTTGTTAAATTAATTATATCGATAAAGCAATTTAGATATTCTGTAAATTGGTAATTAGCAGTAAAATCTAAATGAAAACTTTTATCATAATATACATCTAAACCACTGTCATTACCAAGTTCATCCAGGAATTCTGTATGATAATTTGAAGATAATTTTGCATAAAATTTCTCTCCATCGTAAAATAATGCCAGGTTTGAAGTATGTTTTGCTTGTCCTGGTAAAGGAATTATTTCTGTTGAATCACTTGATAGGAAAAAATCAGAATTGAAATCATCAAATAAATAGATTATATTTTTTTCATTTTGAGGGAATCGTTTTGTTATATAAGCATCAGACTCAGTAAAAGTATATGTTGCATAAATTCCAAAGTCTTTCAAAAATCCTGGTAGTGTTTTAAACTTAAACTGTGTTTGAATCTCTGCACCATAAACAAAAGCTTCAATACCATTAACTGGCATTGTAATTTCTGTTAATCCAAATCGATTAAAATTATCACCTTCATGAGCCCTTCGGACGTATTTAAAAACAAAATTATTTATTCTTTTATAATATATCCCTCCTGAAATAATACCACTTTCTCTCAAGTAAATCTCAGCAAGTAAATCCGCATTTAATGATTCAGGGTAATTTAAATTTGGATTCCCTTTTTCGATATCTCCATCAGGAGATTCTATCCTGTAAGGCAGTATATCATCAAAATTCGGGCGTGAATAAGAATAGGTTAAAGCCGCTCGCAAATTGGTTCTTTCGTTCAACGCATACTTCAATTGAAATTGAGGTAACAGAAATGAAATATCCCTATTATCTTTATTTTCCTTTTTCACTAATGTCCCATAAGTAGGACTTTGGCTATCAAAATCCAACCAAGCTAAGTAAGTTGTATAATCAATTTTTGTGAGTTCATAGCGGGCACCTGCTAATAGCATTAAATTTCTGATATCATGACGAATCATAAAATAACCGGCATAAATATTCTCATTGGCTATGTAATCTTCGTTGTGAGTTTCTTCCCAATAGTCCCTTTCATCAATTCTGAAGCTTTGAGGATGCTCTTCATAAAATTGTCTAACCTTATCAGGATCTATCATTTTCTCAATAACATATCCATGGTTTAAAAAGTTCTCTTCATAAAATCCTTCCTGTTCTAATGCAGAAATACTAAAATTCGGTGCTGTTTGGGAGTAGATATCCACTTTCTGATCAAATTCACTAAGTTCCATGGCATACACATCTCTTTGTTTTTCTTTTAGTCGAATTTTACCTCCAAATTTTACATAACCGTGTTGGCTTCCATTGATATGATAGGGAATTTCAATATTCAATTTAGTAGAATAGTTAATATCATCCACTTTGATTGAACGAATCGACATTCCATCAAATTCATAACTATTAAAATTAAAAGCATTTAAAGAATCCTGTTCATCAATATAGCGAACTTGTGGCCATATTGGATCAGATTTATCAATCCATATTCCTATCAATCCCTGATCTACTTCTGCACTAAGATAATTGGGAACTTCATCACTGGCATATGAAATAGATCCTTCATAGGCAATTTTCAAATCGTTTAATATTTTATGTTCAGCTCCTAAGTTAACTGTGGATATATTTTGTGTTTTTTTTCGTTCTCGTACATCTCTTCCAATACCTGTTGATCGGTAATAAACGGGTGTATTTGCATCTGACATACTATGCCTCATACGTCTTCTAACCTCATTATCTGAAAAATTATTGAACATACCCCGTAGATAGAAAATATTATTTTCATTCAGTTTGTAATCCAAATTACCGCTTAATCCGATTCTTTTACGTGTAATTTCATAATGTCGGAATTCTATATCCTCGTAGAGAATATGAAAATTCTCAGCACCAATAGCACTGTCTCCAGATAGTGCCTGTTCCAGTGTTGGCCCTCGGGTATAATCATATTCCATATTATGCGAACCCTGGTTATTTTCATAATAGCTTGCACTCATTTGAAATCCAAACCTGTTATGCCGCTGTCCAAAAGAAAATTGTAATTGACTATTGGGTGTTCCTAACAAATTGTTATACCCCCTTGCAATAGAGGCCGAAATTTCAGGAGTTTCGCTTTGTGCAGATTTAGTAATAATATTTACATTACCTGATATTCCATCAGCATCCATATCAGGAGTTAGTACCTTAGTTACTTCAATTAATTCAATTTGATCGGCTGAAATAACATCTAAACCTACATAACGAACATCTCCTTCAGGGGAAGAAATTTGCTCGCCGTTAATATTGAAATTTGTAAGCTCAGGAGGAGTTCCTCTCAGTTGAATATATCGCCCTTCTCCCTGGTCACGCTGTAATGTTATTCCAGGAATACGTTGAACAACCTCAGCAGCATTCATATCAGGGAATTGCTGAATTTGTTCTGCAGAAACAATATTTTTTATATTTACCGCCAGTTTTTGCTCAATTAATGCTTTAACTTGTCCTTGGGACTGTCCTTCCACTACAACCTGATCGAGCTGAGTGGTGGATGGTATTAATGAAATATTTAGCTCAAGAACATTATCTTTAGAAAAATCACATTCTATTTCTTTTGTCTCATAAGAAATGAATGAAAAGGTTAATGTAATTTCCTTGCTTTTAATTTTATCAATAATAAATTTCCCCTCTAAATCGGTAATCGTTCCTGTTTTAGATCCCTTTACTATAACTGATGCCCCTGGTAAAGGTTCTCCTGTCTTCGAATCTTTTATAGTTCCTTTTATTATATTATTTATTTCAGCAGGATATACATTAATATTATAGCAGCATGTAACTAAAATAAATAATATTCTAAAAAAATATTTTTTAATCATAATGATTATGTTTTGAGAAAAACCATTCTTATTTAGGTTGTGAAATAAAATAACCGACTATGCTTTATAATTCATTAAAACATAGCCGGATTTAATTTTTTAATTTTAGAATTACTTGATTATTACCTTTTCAGTATACATATTGTTATTTTGAATGATATTCAAAATATAAAGTCCGGATTTAAAATTTTCAGTATTGATTACCAATTTATCTGAATTTGCAACTGAAGTATAAACCAAATTACCTGATATACTATATATTTTAACTATTGCAACTAAGCTATTAGTGAAAGTAATATTTAAAATCCCATTGCTTGTTGGATTTGGACAAACTTCAAATGGAAGATGAATAGCCTCTATTATTGAAACTGGCTGTTCACTTGGTCCGTCATCCAATCCAGTGTATATTTTTAATGTTGGAATTCTCTCTGCGTGATGTAAGCCATCGCCACCATCATCAGGATCTTCAATATTTTCAAATGATTCAAAATCGCGGGCATTATCTAATAAACTTGCTCCCTGATCTTCTCCTGTCATAAATAAGGTAAGTGAATTACCTGATACCCATCCATCTCTGTCAATAACTTCCTGTACTACTGAGGCTAAATTTGGTGAGTGATATTGTTCCCACATAGTCCATGGATCTGTGCATGTCCAATCTACTGTTGCAGTTGTCCAGGTTCTGTCTTCCAATGCTTCTCCCTCCTGGAAAGCAGCAGAATTATCTACTGCTTCAGCATAAACCGTTATTTTAGCTTCGTCAGCTTCATCTTCATGAGCATAAATAACAAGCACTGCAGAATCAATTTTAGTGCCTTTCTCAATTTCAATATTTTGGAAACGAGTATAAGCAGTCATTATATTTAAATCATCACCTTCCCAACCCATATCTAAATCATCATCATCCATTTTATCGATAGTATCATTTTCATACTCTCCATCATCGTATGATACTGCTATTCCACCATCATCATGGGTTTTAATTATAGTATAAATATATTCTTCTGGTTCAGTATTAACTGTATAATGAATAACTAATTGTGGGATTCTTTCCGGATGATGTAAACCATCTCCACCATCGTCAGGGTCTTCAATATTTTCAAACGATTCAAAATCACGGGCATTATCCAATAAACTTGCCCCCTGATCTTCTCCTGTCATGAATAATGTCAATGAATTTCCAGCTTCCCAACCATCTCTATTGATAACTTCTTGTATTACATCACTAACATCAGGTGATCTGTATTGTTCCCACATAGTCCATGGGTCTGTACAAGTCCAATTAATAGATGCCGTTGTCCAGGTTCTATCATCTAATGCTTCTCCCTCAACAAATGCCGGAGAATCATCTATTGCCTCTGCATACACTGTTATTTTTGCTTCATCAGCCTCATCTTCATGTGCATAAATAATTAAAAAAGCTGAATCAATTACAGCCCCTTGAGGAATTGAAACTGCCTGGAATCTAGTATATGCTGTCATAATATTCAAATCATCTCCTTCCCAGCCCATATCTAAATCATCGTCGTCCATTTTATCAATGGTATCATTTTCATATTCTCCATCATCATATGAAACAGCAGTTTCACCATCTGTATGAGTTTGAACAATTTTAAGCACAAGTTCGGTAGCTGATAAATTAACTGAAATAATAATTCCAGCAAATATCAATGTAAGAATCAGTAAATTTTTTTTCATGTTTTTCATTTTTTAGGTTTAATTTATTCGTCCTAAACCTAAAAAGCTATTGTTAAAGTAATATTTCAAAATGGTGAAGTATCTGAAAAGAAATGATTACGAATCTGTTACATTCTAATTTAACATATACATATATCTAAATACCTAGAAAATATTATCATGAAAACAAAACATACTTTTTCATGAAATTTATATACTCTTTATATTGGATTATTTTTTTTTTGATTATATATTTTACAAACAGAAAAGTTATCTTTGTAAGTAATTGTATTTTATTAACTTGTAATAATATTAAAATTTTATTACATTTTAATATTGATGTAACAAATCTGATTAATTTTTATATAATTGTCAAAGATGTTAATATAAATTATGATTGAGCTTTTGTATATCATTTTTTATATATAACTTAATCTCAAATTAACTGCATTACTAATCATTAAATCTAATACAGTGAAAGACAAAAAAATTAACAAAATCAAAAAGTTACTTGAACTAAAAAACTTTTTGTTGAAAAACACTACAAAGTGGTCCCACATTGAAGAAATAAAAAAAACAGTTGATGAATTTGTAAATAATACAGATGAAATAATTGAATTAAAAAAGATCTGTGATAAAAATATTTCTTATTTTGAATCCGATAAAGAGAAAAAAAGAGAAGAATTAATCAATATTATTGTTCCTGTTTGTAATGTATTACAGGTATATGCATTTGATATCAATAATAATGATTTAAATAAACAAGTTAACTTTCCAAGGCATAAATTAGAGAAAGTAAAGGATTCGGAACTTTCCGATATAGGTAATTCCATTTATAAAAAATCGAAAAAACTTTATGAAAAATCTATTGAGTTGGTAGAGTCCAAATTAATTAAAAATAAAAAAGCTAAGATACAGCATGTAAATATTATTACCTATGGAATTACTGAAGAGATGATAGATGAATTGGAGAAAATATATAAGGCATTTGTCAATTCGAAATCAATATTTAAAAAGGAAAAATCGAGCATTAACAAATCAGAAAAGAAACTAAATAATCTTTTAAAATCGAATAAAAAATTACTCAAGAACAAATTAGATAAATTAATGACTTTGTTTGAATTAAATGATAAAAACTTCTTTAATCAATATCTTAAGGCCAGGACTTTAGAAGCTGAAAATATTTCAGAAACAAGCCTTTCTGAAGGGAAAACTGTATCAAAAACTTCAACACCAAAAAAGACTACAACAAAAGCACCAGCTAAATCTGCCACACAAAGAAAGACTAAAGCTAAAACAACAACAAAACAAAACCCTGTTTCTGAAAATACTCCAGGTACAGAGGGAGCTAAACCAGGAAGTTCAGAATAATAATTACAACATTGGAAGAATATTAAGAAAAAGAAAACTTATATTTTCAAATTAAGCTTTCTTTTCGATAATTTCATTTTTAATATATTATCTACATATATTTCGAATACACGATTTATAACTGTATTAGTTATGTCTGGATATTCAATCTCGATCTTAAAATCAGAATCTATCCATTCCTTAATTTTCGGATAGTTTATTTTGTTAATTTTCTTGATCACCTTAACACCCAATGTTTTTAAAGCAGCCGCATTATAATGCTGTTCAAATTGGTTGCTCATTGGAACAACTAACAATTTCTTACCCAAATACATCGCTTCAGCAGGTGTTTCAAAACCAGCACCACATATAACACCTTTTGATGCAGCCATACTATTAATAAAAGCATCATTGGATAAAGGTAATATTTCAATATTCCTTTTTTTAAATGGGCCCTTATTGTGTTTGGAGAAAATCTGCCATTTTTCATTTTCAAATTCCGAAAATATATTTAAAAGTTTTTCATCATTAAAAGATGGAAGATATACTGTATAATGTTCTTTTTCTGTTCTTTCTATGTTTCGAATCTCTGTGCGAATTATTGGTGTAAAAATATTTTTCGAATAGCCCACAAAATGAAAACCTACCGATTTATGAGATGGGGCATAATTTTTTAAAATAAAACTTGAAAAAGGATCACTCTTTTTTGCCTTCGGAACATTTTTCCCTATCAATGCACATTGGTGACTTAATGAAATACATGGGATTTTCATTTTCATTGCTGCCCATGCTGAAACCGGTTCAAAGTCATTAATTACTAAATTGTAATCAGTTACAGGAAGGCTTTTCACTTCTTTCCTAAACCTTTTTAATTTTGTTTTTATATAGGTATTCCAAATATCTACCCCTCCTTTTTTTCCGAACACAAAACCTAATCCTTTAAAACAATATTTTATATCAAAAGAGAAGTCAATATCAAATTGTGTACCACTAATTAAAACATCAACCTCGCATTTCTTTTTTAAATAAGGTACAATCTCCCTTGCCCTGGCTAAATGACCATTCCCTGTTCCCTGAATGGCGTATAAAACTTTCATATCTATACATTAAACTCTTTAAGCATAGCATTAAATACCTCCTTATTATTCATATCAACCATTTCTATTGCCTTATCCTCATCCTTATTAACATCATTTTGTATATAATGCTCTTTTTTATAATAGTATATATCCCATTTCCCTTTATTATATTCTAATGCAGATAAATTCTCAACCCAGTCTCCTGAATTTAAATATTTCACTTCTCCATAATTGGTATTAATTGTTTTCATTTCCGGATAATGTATATGTCCGCAAATAATATACCCAAAGCCTTTTTTAGCAGCCATGCTGGCAGCAGTTTCTTCAAATTTAAATATGTATTTCAAAGCGCTTTTCACATTTTCTTTAATCTTTTTTGAAATAGACACTTTGTCTCTGCCAAAGAATTTCCGGATTTTGTTTACAAATACATTTATTCTTACTAAGGAATCATAACCAAATGCTCCCAATTTTGCCAACCATTTCGAATATTGAATAATAACATCAAAAACATCACCATGAAAAATCCATGCCCTTTTATTTCCTATTTTTATTGTAAGCTTATTTACAATCTTTAATAATCCTAATTTCATCCCGGCAAACTTTCGAATTAACTCATCATGATTTCCGGTAACATAATACACCTTAGTACCTTTTGTTGCAAGACCAATAATATATTTTACTACCTTCATATGAGATTTTGGCCAATAATTCTTATGAAATTGCCAAATATCAATAATATCACCATTCAAAACTAAAATAGATGGTTTTATGCTTTTAAGATATTGTAACAATTCTTTAGCATGGCAAGCTCTTGTTCCAAGGTGAACATCAGAAATGACAACCAATTCAAGTGGTCTTTTATCTTTTTTAGGAGTAGAAGTTTTATTCATAATACCCATTTCTTTTATGAAGAAAGATATTATAATAATATTTCATTTCTATAAAGAATATATTACAAGAGTATTAAAAATATATCTGTAATTAATTAGTTTTTTTTGATATAAAAAAAATTGCATGTTACTTATAATAATAAATGTAATATGAAATGTATTCTTAATCTCTGCTTTTTAAAACAATTATTAATACTATTTTCTTAATACTATTATAAAATACATATTATTTACACCAATAATCAATCATTAATTGTAATAATTTTGTAATATTTATGAAACATCTATGTAACAACAATGAAATATTTTTGTTGTATAATTCTAAACTAACTAAAAATGAACAAATTAAGATTAACGATTTTTGTAACAATTTTATTTCAACTCTCTCTCATCGCACAAGATAACGAGGAAATAAAAGAGTTTAAACCATCAGGCAAGGCATTTGCGAAAGTTTTCACAAATGCTCACTTAACAAGTTATGATGGTGAAATTAATTATGCTTTTGATCTTACAAGAGCATATTTAGGTTATGGCTATAAGTTTACCAAGAATTTATCAGGAAAATTGAATATAGATGTTGGATCTCCTGATGTTTCAATTGGAGATTCATTGGAAGGAGAAACCAGCCTTCAATTAACAGCCTATTTAAAAACTGCCGCTCTTTCATACAAGAAAAGGAAACTTGGTGTTGATTTTGGATTAATTGGATTAAAACAATTTAAAACACAGGAAACAATGTGGGGGCACCGGTATTTATATAAATCTTTTCAAGATGCTTATAAATTTGGTTCAAGTGCTGACCTTGGTTTAATTGTTTCCTATAAAATTATTGACCAGTTAAGTGCTGATATCTCAATACTTAATGGAGAAGGTTACAAAAAACTTCAAACTGATAGTGTATTTAAATATGGAGTAGGAGTTACCGGAAAAGTAATAGACGGATTGACATTAAGGATTTATTATGATAGGATGGGTAATAATAATGCACAATCTACAATTGCCACGTTTATTGGGTATGCTACTGATAAATTAAATACCGGGGTTGAATACAATATGCAAAGTAACAACAAAATGAAAGACGGATTTGATTACTCTGGATTATCAGTATTTGGATCTTACCAGGCATCTGATTTATTAGAAGGATTTGTGCGATATGATAATCTATCATCTGTTACTTTAAGTGGTGCCAACGATGCATGGAACATTAAAAAAGACGGACAGTTGATTATTGCAGGTATTGAAATATCATTAGCAAAGGGAATAAAAGTAGCACCGAACTATCAGGGTTGGTTGCCTGCAGCAAGCGGAGCGAAATCTTTTTCAAGTCTGTATATTAATGTAGAATGGAAATTCTAATCATGTTACATACGTGTAATAAAATTGTAATAAGATTGTAATATATTCTATTTATGATTGTAACATCTTTTAAATAAAACCCTCATAGAGGGATTAAATAAAACAAAAATGAAAAAAATGAAAAAAATCTTTGTATTACTTATTTCAGCTGCATTAATTGCAGCATGCACAAATACCGGTCAGCAAGGATCGGAAAAAGAAAAAAAAGTATCTCTAACAGCGGCAGGGGCAACTTTCCCAATGCCCTTTTATAATCAGGTTTTTAAAAATTACACCAAAGAAACGGGCATTCTTCTTACATATGGAGGTATTGGTTCAGGAGGTGGAATTAGAAGTTTAAAAGATAAAGTAGTTGATTTTGGAGCTACTGATGCATTTTTGAATGATGAAAAAATTGCTGAAATGCCTTACAAAGTGGTTCATATACCAACTTGTATGGGAGCAGTTGTTATAGCCTATAACCTGAATAATGTTGAAGGGCTAAAATTAACACCTGAATTACTGGAAGGAATTTTTATGGGTAGTATCACTAAATGGAATGATGCAAAAATTAAGTTAAATAACCCGGAATTAAATCTTCCTGATATAGAAATTACTGTAATGCATCGGTCGGATGGTAGTGGTACTACTTATATATTTAGTGACTATATGTGCAAAATAAGCCCCAAATGGGAAGAGCAAGTTGGAAAAGGAAAATCGCTGGAATGGCCTACAGGAATTGGAGCAAAAGGAAATCCAGGTGTAGCAGGAGCCATTCAGCAAACTATAGGAGCTATAGGTTATATTGGTTCTGAATATGCACTTGCTCAAAATATTCCGATGGCAGAATTACAAAATAAAGCAGGAAAATATGTTAAACCAACTGTTGAAAGTATTAGCGCAGCAGCAAAAGGTGAACTACCTGAAGATACAAGGGTAATGCTTACCAATCCCGATTTTGAAAACGCTTATCCTATTAGCGGATTCACCTGGATTATTCTTTACAAAGAACAAGCCTATGGTGGAAAATCAAAAGCTCAGGCACTTGAAACGGTCAAATTTTTAGATTGGTTAATTAGTGAAGAAGCGCAGGCAGTAACTAAAACTGTGCATTATTCGCCTTTACCTGAAGAAACTGTGGCAAATGCCAAGAATATTTTAAGAACAATTACTTATGAAGGAAAAGCATTGTTGAAAGATTAAAGTTATATACGTCATTGCCGATGATAACGAAGGAGGAATGAGCCTGTATGACTGACAGGCAGGCTCATTCCTAATTTCAGATTGCTTCATCATCTTCACAATTGACTGACCATTTTATAAAATACAAATGATAAAAAAAGCTAAAAATAAAATCATCTCATTCTTTTCTTCGAGCGAGAAAGTTACAAATGTTATTTTATTTTTAGCATCAACTATTATTATCCTGATTGCCGGGGGAATGGTGTTTTCGTTGGTTAGTGGGACTTTTCCTGTATTTCAGGAGTTTGGAGCAAAATTTATTGTCTCATCCGAATGGAACCCATCAGAAGGCAGGGAACAATACGGAGCATTGCCTTTTATTACTGGTACATTATGGACATCTATCCTGGCATTAATATTTTGTATTCCATTATCATTTTCAGCATCCTTGTTTCTGGGCGAATATTATCGTGGTACAAAATTCTCGAATGTTATAAGTACAATGGTCGATTTACTGGCCGGTATTCCATCTATTGTATTTGGCCTCTGGGGATTTTATGTATTAAAACCCCTGCTTGTGCAATTAGGTTTTAATGCAACTGGCTATGGCGTTTTTACATCAGCTTTAATACTAGCTGTTATGATTGTTCCATATGCAACTTCATTAAGCAATGAAATTATAGCTATGGTGCCAACTGATTTAAAAGAAGCGGCTTATTCAATGGGTGCAACACGAATTGAGGTGGTAAATTTTGTTGTTATTCCAAATGCCCGCTCAGGTATTATTGCTGGTTATATTCTGGCATTTGGGAGAGCCATAGGAGAAACAATGGCTGTTACCATGTTAATTGGTAATGCAAATAAAATTCCGACAGGAATGTTTGATATGGGAAATACTATGGCCAGTGTAATTGCCAATCAGTTTGGTGAAGCCGAAGGATTAAAATTAAGCGCTCTAATTACAATAGGTTTATTGTTATTTGTAATTACTGCAATAATTAACTTTATAGGTAAATTAATCATAAAAAAATATAGTATTTAAAAGTGGCTAAAGATATTACATATAGGTCAACACAAATGAGATTAAATAAAGACAAATTTGCTTTATTTTTAATCATTTTTTTTACTATTATTACAACTCTTCCTCTATTACTTATAATAGGAAAACTTATTGTTAAAGGTATTGGACAAATAAACCTTGATTTTTTCACAAAAATAACACCTAATACTTTAGAAGCCATGGTTGCTCTGGCCAGCGGGGAAAGGATTCCGGGAGGAATATTAAATGGTATTACTGGTAGCCTGTACATGCTATTAATTGCATCAGCTATTGCCATTCCCACAGGTATTTTAACAGGTGTTTTCTTATCAGAGAATCCCGATAAAAAATATTCAAATATTATTAGAGATATTGCTGACGTTTTACAAGGAGTGCCTTCAATTGTTTTAGGAATAATAGCTTATATATGGGTAGTAAAAAACATTACAAGAGGATTTTCTGCATTAGCAGGAAGTGTTTCCTTATCTATTATGATGCTTCCTTTAATTATAAGGTCAACTGAAGAAACGCTTAAAATGATACCCGCAAGCATACGTGAAGCCGGATTTGCTTTAGGTGTTCCGTATCATAAAATAATTTTCAAAATTCTTTTACCTTCTGGAATGAGCGGCTTATTAACAGGTATATTATTATCAATTTCCCGAATATTGGGAGAAACAGCACCTTTAATGATGACTGCACTGGGAAGCTCTGTAATTAATTTTAATATAGCCAAACCAACAAGTGCAGTTCCTTTATTAATATGGGAGTTTTATAATGATCCGAATATGATAAGCCTTATTTGGGGCTCTTCATTGTTTTTAATGCTTATTATGCTTAGTTTAAATATAATAGCCAAACGAATAGCCAGAAAATGGAAAATACAATAAAAAATGAATGAGGCAATTACTGAAATAAAAGATCCAATATTATCTATAAATAACCTTTCCATATCTTACGGAACAAATGGCAACTTTGCTGTTAAAGACGTAAGTGTGGATATAAAAAAAAACGCCATAACAGCAATTATGGGCCCTTCGGGATGTGGTAAAAGCACACTGTTAAGAGGTATAAACCGTATGCACGAATTATATTCAAATACAGAAACATTAGGAAACATTTACCTGAACAATGATGATATTACCAAAATAAACCCTATTAAACTCAGAAGAAAAATTGGAATGGTATTTCAACGGCCTAACCCATTTCCCACAATGAATATTTATGATAATGTTATTGCAGGATATAAATTAAACGGTATTAAAATAAAAAAAACAAAAAAAGACGAAATTGTTGAGCAATCATTAAAAGATGTTGCCCTTTGGGATGAAGTAAAAGATTCGCTGTTTCAACGAGGCACTTTCTTATCTGGCGGACAACAACAGCGCTTATGTATTGCCAGAGCCCTGGCATATAAACCAGAAGTAATTTTACTTGATGAGCCAACTTCTGCACTCGATCCTATTGCCACATCACGCATTGAAGACTTATTGGTACAATTAAAAGAAAACTATACAATAATTCTTGTAACG
>Ga0272442_10005389_pt1 | contig 17112 bp, 17 predicted proteins | sample SSMForm2O_FD_200262 | JGI IMG/M metagenome (GOLD analysis project Ga0272442, IMG submission 200262) | Marine sediment archaeal communities from Little Sippewissett salt marsh, Falmouth, MA, United States - SSM-Form-2O | ecosystem: Environmental > Aquatic > Marine > Wetlands > Sediment ... | reverse complement strand
GATTTTGAAACACCCGTCAATGATCTGATGCACCTGTTCAGGGCCAAGTTTTTCAGAGATACCTGTAAAGTCGGCCACATCAGCAAAGAGGACCGTCACAAGTTTGTGCTCCCCTTCTATGGAGGCGCGGGTGGTCAGGATTTTGTCGGCCATGAATTTAAGTGTGTAGGATCTGGGTTGGTCGTAATCGAGAAAAGGGGGGGCAGCGGTTTGATCAATCTTGCGGCCGCATTCACCTAATTTATTTCCTAAGGGGATCTTTGCTCCGCAACCGGGGCATTCGATCTCCATTCTTGTCCCGCATTCTTCACAAAACTTGACGCCGTAACGATTTTCAGTCTGGCATTTCGGGCATTTCATTTTTCAAACCATCAATATCCCGACTCATGGTTTTTCCGCTGAAACTGCGGCCCTGACAGGGGGCAAACCCTTGAAACGTCCTTTAAAAACTCTTGTTTTATACCATAAGGGAATCTTTTTTAGAAGGGGGCCGGGTTGGTGGGAAGGGCTGGGGAGGTACGATGAAACCAAAGGGGGACATTGGATCCAAAACGATTTTAAAAAACTGCTTTGCACTATTTATAGTCTCGGTATATTTTAACGGCAGTGATAATCTTATTAAGACCCCTCTCTTGTTTTTAAAATGGCATCGGGGTTAAGTCCTGAAACTTGGATCAACCCATGGGTTCAGATAAATATCCCTTTTTACATGCATTCCGGCCGACGGGTAAAGAGCAAAATCGATTGGAACGGTACCCTGAACAAAAGGATTCGGGGGTGATGCCTGTGGTCGGGGGGCATATAGCGTGAGGAAAGATGAATAAGATTTTTATCCTTCTTATGGTTACTGTTATTCTTGGTCTGTCCGATGTCTCTTATGCTGAGAGTTATTTGCCGGATGAGCCCGGGGTTGAGCGCCATGAATCCATAGGTAAGCAAATGATCGATTCCTATGCTCAAGCTTTGGGAACCTGGAAGACAGCGGAAGATATTAATAAATGGGTCGGCGGTAGTTTTACATACGATAGGAAAAGGGCGATTAAGTTTTCTTCTGCCCGGAAAAACAAGAAAAAGGGGGTCCCGGTTTACGAGCCGTCCGAATTTTTTGTTACAAAGGCCGGGGTTTGTGTCGATCTTGCTTGTTTTGGCGTTGAAACACTCAAAAAAATTGATCCTCATAGTGATCCGAATTATCTCATGATCAAATTCGTTCCGATACAAATAAATGGACATACGTTTCGATTGCACTGGTTGGTGAGTTTTAAAAAGGATGGCAAGAAATACTTTTTTTGTGACTCAAAACGTCCCGGTTTCCTTGCAGGTCCCTACGATAGCACTCAGGTCTTCATCAATGAATATGAACAATACAGGGGCCGAAACATTGTCGCGTACCGCGAGTTGAAATCCTACGAAAAGAAGAGGAAACCAAAATCAGTGAAAGGAAAAAGGCCGGAAGACCGCGCACCTGATTAGATCCGCCGGCTACAAAAAGATTATCCATGATGCAGGAGGTCCTATGTTCAAAATAATGCAAAACGGCGTGAATCGATTAGATATTGAGCTGAGTGGGAAGTTGGACTCTGAGGAAATGAAAGTTGCACTGGATGAACTTGTCGGTAAGTCGAAGAATATCGAAAATGGCAGGATGCTGTATAAGATTATTGATTTTCATCTTCCGTCATTAGGTGCAATTGGAATTGAATTTTCCCGCCTTCCTTCGATGTTCGGACTTATGAGAAAATTCGATCGCGCTGCGGTATTGACTGACAAGACCTGGCTGAAAAAAGCAAGTGAACTTGAGGGGGCTTTATACCCGGGGCTGGAAATCAAGGCTTTTGGTATGGACCAAAAAGCGGAAGCAGAGGCCTGGTTGTCGAGTTAGGGCGATATGGGTCTCTGAAAACAGCTAGCTGAGGGAAACGGGGTGAGGTCTTGAAACTTGATTCGGCTCGATAGAAGGGGCCTGCCGCTTCATGGTCTTGCAGTCCCGTATTTTTTATGGCTGCCAGGGAAATACATGAGATTGAAATCAAATTTTCACCGGATCAAAAGGTCATGTTGGATTTCGACCCGGCAGAACTATGTGGAGTGGAAACAAAACGGCTAAATGAACAGGCGCGGCGGAATATCCATGAGTTTTCTGATGATTCCGTATTCCAATTGGCAAAGGAGGAATTTGAAAAAACTTGAAACCGCGGATCGGGGCATCAAGTTCAGGATGAGGTGGCCGACGGAAGCCTCCGCCGGTTTTTACCGAACATGGCGCCCTGCAGGCTGCGAACCTGTCGAATTCGGAACAGGCCGATAAAATGAGAGTGTTTATCGTAAGGGCTTTTGTTAGGATGTGTGAAACGGCCTTCAAAAATGAGGTGTTGTCGCACAAGGTAGACCGGTTGGAAAAGCGATTGATTTATATGGGGTTCCCCGGGGAGGAATGGATGAAACGGATATCAGTGCTTCTTGTCTTCTTGCTTGCTGCCTGTTCAATGATCGGCTGCGCAGGGATGTCTGGAAATCAGTGTCTTGAGGCGGACTGGTATGAAATCGGGCGCCAGGACGGAAACCAGGGCAAAGCCCGTGAAGTGTTTCAGAAGCATTATAAGAGATGTCTTGAATATGGTGTTCAGGCCCAGAGAGACGCCTATTTCTGCGGCCGGGCCGAGGGCCTGAAACATTATTGCACCTATGACAATGGGCTGAGTCAGGGCAGGAGGGGACGGGCCTACCGGTTTGTCTGTCCCGCTTCCCTTGAACCTGATTTTCTGGCTGGTTATGAGAATGGTAAGTTGATCCGCAAATATGAAACTCGAATCCATTCATTGCAAAGAGATGTCAAGGCCATTGAAAAAAAGATCAAGGCAAAAGAAAAGGAACTGTATGCGTCCCGCACCGCCGGCGCCCGCAGGGCCGTGCTTCGGTCCGAACTCAAGACCCTGGACATGGAATACAGGGATGCCGTTCGCCGGATCCACCAGCTTGAGGAGGCACTCGCTGATATTTGATGCGGCCGGCTGCGTAAGGTCCTGGAACGTGAACCGGCTTGATGAAGGGGGCGGGGTCAGGTCTGCACATTTGACAGAAGAACATTGATTCGGTTTTAAGATGTCTGAGGAAAAACCGGCACGAAGGCTGTTTCAGCGGAATGAAACCAAGGGAAATTGAAAAATGATCTTTTATAATTATAGAATGAAGAGGAAATGATATGGTTTATGTGATTGCATCGATACGCGTGAAAAAGGGAAGGCTTCAAGATTTCATTGAGATATTTAAATCCAATGTACCTGACGTTAGAAAAGAGAAAGGATGTATCCGGTATCTCCCGACGGTAGATATCAACTGCGACTTGCCTCCACAGCTTTTGGACGAAAATGTTGTGACGGTTATTGAGCATTGGGACAGCCCGGACGCTCTGCGCGATCATCTTGCTGCTCCTCATATGCTGGCCTACAAGGAAAAGGTCAAGGACATTGTAGCGGATGTCTCTATAAAGGTACTGCAGGAAGCATGAAACATCTGGCTGAAGCACATAGGGGGGCCGGGTCTTTAACCTTGAACCGGCTCATGATAGCGTGGTATTAGACTTTCTGTAAGCGCCGCCATATCCATTCAGGTATCGAATGAACAGACAAAGGAGAAGATCGTGATTATTAAAAAACTGAGTGATGTGCCCTTTGCAAAACTTGAGGGGTATGAGAAGGTGAAAAAGCAGATCGTAATAGGGCCGGAAGACGGATCCGAGGAAATAGTAATGCGTTATTTCAGCCTCGAGCCGGGGGGGTCGAGCCCGCATCATACCCATGATTTCCCTCATCTGGTAAAAGTCGAGGCGGGAAACGGGGTTGTTTCCGATGAGGCGGGAAATGAACATGAGCTTAAAGCTGGCGATTTCGTCTATGTAAACGGCAGTGAGCTTCACCAGTTCAGAAACGCCGGGTCGGCTTCGTTTGAATTTGTCTGCATTGTTCCGAAAAGAGGGGAGGGTTGATATCATTGCCTGAACCTTGTCGGACACTGAAACATTAAGGTGGAATGTTCATTCGGAGCATGCCGGGCCCAGTCATTTAAGGATTATCTCAGATGAATCTTTGAGACATTACACCCATATCTTTTGATCGGGCGTGAACCAATGGGCAATAGGGCCTCAATCAATAACAACAAAGGCTTGTTAGGCGGGGGTCCTTTTTATCTCCGGTCCATCCTGAACGGCATCGCCATGGTTTTTTCATGCATCCTGCTCAGTGTCGGTTGCGGCACACAAACGGCAAAAGACACGATCCTTATGCAAAGTCAGTCAAAAGAGCTCACAGAGACGTTTTTTCATGAAGGTATAAGGCGGAGCTATCATATTCATCTGCCGCCCGGTTTCAGAAGCGACAGGCCGTCTCCTCTGGTGCTTGCCCTGCACGGAGGGGGCGGTCAGGGGAGAAGGTTCGACAGGTCCATCACAAGGGGCACCCTCGTGGCAGCAGCGGACAGCCGGGGTGTCGTCCTTGTATTTCCCGAGGCTGTAAAGAGCCATTGGTTCGACGGCCGGGCCGAGATTCTCGAGACGGAAAGGGGATACGATGACGCAGGTTTTATCTCCGCCGTCATAGATCGTATGGTGAAAAACTACGGCATCGATTCCGGGCGTGTATATGCCACAGGCATTTCAAACGGCGGCTTTATGTCGATACGCCTGGCCATGGATTTTTCCGAAAAGATCGCGGCGGTCGCCCCTGTTGCCGCGCAACTTTCAATGGTCCTTAAGGACAAGACACCCAGGTTTCCGATTTCGATCATGATTATAAACGGGACTATGGACCCGCTCGTTCCTTTTGACGGTGGTCACATCGGGCTGGCCGGGTTCGGCCGCAGCCGCGGAGAGATTATGTCGACTGCCGAAACGGTTGAACATTTCCGCCTTCACAACGGATGTGACCGGACGCCTGAGATGCGCAGGATTCCGAACAGGGCCCCGGACGACGGGACGGACGCCTGGGTTGAAAAGTATGCAAACGGCAGGGACGGAACCGAGGCGATTCTGGTCAGGGTCAAAGGCGGAGGCCACAGCTGGCCCGGCGGCGGGCAATATTTCAGGCCGAAGATCATTGGCGCCGTGTGCCGGGATTTCAACGCAAGTGAAATGATCCTTGAGTTTTTTCTCAGGCATAAGAGGCCTTAGAAATACCTTCCCGCCTGTTTGTCTTTTCTTCCCTTTCCTTGCGCAGGCCGCCCGTGCCGCAGGCATCATCGAGGGACCGGGTGGGAGAAAAGAGATTGACAACAAAGGCCTGAGATAATAGAAATCTGGTGATAACAGGGTATTGGGATAACCAAAAAAAGGGTGCTAAACATATGGTCGATCAGAATGAAATGGGCAAGTACGCAGAGGCCGGAGTTGACATAGACGCCGGTAATCGTTTTGTAAAGATGATAAAGCCTATCGTGAGCAAGACCTTCAAGACCGGCGTGATTACCGAACTCGGCGGTTTTGCCGGCCTTTTTTCGCTCAACGTGCAGCATATGAAAAATCCGGTGCTTGTAAGCTCAACCGACGGGGTGGGTACAAAGCTTAAGGTCGCGTTCATGATGGACAAGCATGACACCATAGGCATCGATCTTGTTGCCATGTGCGTGAACGACATAATGGTCCAGGGATCGACCCCGCTTTTCTTTCTGGATTATCTTTCCATGGGTAAGCTCGACGTGGATAAGGCACAGGAGATCGTAACCGGGATAGCGGTAGGTTGTCTTGAGGCACAGTGTTCTCTTATAGGAGGAGAGACAGCCGAGATGGCGGGCTTCTATGCGGAAGGCGAGTATGATCTGGCCGGATTTGTGGTAGGGATAGTAGACAATGAAGCCCTGCTGGACGGCTCCGAGATCGCGGTGGGGCATAAACTGATAGGCATAGGATCGAGCGGCCTTCACAGCAACGGTTATTCCCTGGTTCGAAAGATCTTTTTCGAAGGCCTAAAGATGTCCGTGAGCGATTATGTCGAGGATTTCGGAAGGAGCCTGGGGGAGGAAATCCTGGAGCCCACCCGCATATATACCCAGACGGTAAACAACCTGAGAAGGGATTTTCAGATATACGGGATTACGCATATAACAGGGGGGGGATTGATCGATAACCCGCCCCGTATGCTGCCGAAAAGATGCAAGGCGGTTATAGATACCTCAAGCTGGACCCCGCACCCGGTATTCTCCTACATTCAGAAGGCGGGAAAGATATCCGACCGGGAGATGATGAAAACCTTTAACAACGGACTGGGGCTCCTTATCGTGGTAAGCGAGGATGACGCAGGCGAGGTACTCTTAAGACTCAAGGCTATGGGGGAGACCGCCTATCTGGTCGGAACGGTCGAGGCCAGGGAAGAAGGCGAGGATGCCGTTGAGTTCACTGAGGCACCTTGTTAGGAAACAGACCCCTGATAATGGTAAGCGCATGCCTGATGGGAGTAAACTGCAGGTATGACGGAAGGCATTCGGCATGCAGGGAGTTGCTTGATCTGGCCGGCAGCCTCTTTCTGGTACCTTTCTGCCCCGAGCAGCTTGGAGGGCTTCCCACACCGAGACCTGCGGCAAACATAACCGGTGGCGACGGCTCCGATATAGCAGCCGGAAGGGGCAGGATAGTTAATCTGGAAGGACTTGATGTGACAGGGGCCTTTTTGAGGGGGGCTCAAGAGTCGGTGCGTCTTGCCGAGCTTTACGGGGTCAGGGTTTGCATAATGAAAGACAAAAGCCCTTCCTGTGGTTTCAGAACCCCCTACTGCGAAACTGTTTCAGGATTTGGAATAGGGGTCACCGCGTCGGTTTTCCGTTCCCGGCGTATCAGGATGGTCGAGGTTGGAAGAAAGGACCCCTTTCCCGGCGGGCGTATCCTGAGGGCGCTTAAAGAGTCGGGCTACGGGGTAGAGGCGCTTGCAGGACTCATGAAAGATGCCGGGTACCATGGAGGTGCCCTTTCATAATCACGCGGTATATTCTCAATCAGGTTTAAGGAGGACGCGATGTTCGGTTTGGGTCACACGGAGCTTCTGGTAATAGGACTTATCGTATTTCTCATTTTCGGTGCAAAGAGGCTCCCCGAGATCGGAAAGGGCCTCGGCGGGGCAATAAGGGAGTTTAAGTCGATCAAAAAGGCGGCCCCTTCAAAAGAGGTGCCTGACGGCGGGTACGAGGGAAAAAAGGTTGAAGACAAGAAGGAATCCTTTGATCTGGAATCCAAGGTCGTGAACAGTGTGGTCAACCAGATGCCCGGCGTAAAAAAGGTGATGTCTGTAAAGGATAAGGCTGAAAAGATATCCCGGATAATAAAATAGACCGATAAATTATTGAAACTGAAATCCTCAGCTATTTCGGCCCTGGTTGTCCTCGGGATAACAGGGCCTTTTTGAATTTTGACTTTTTTACGGATACATTCAATATGGCTGTAACGCAATGCGAACTGCCCGACTGTAATCCTCCCTCCCTGGAGGTGGTCGATCTTCTTGCCGGATGCAGGAAGATCGCCGTTGTAGGGATTTCTCCGAAAGAGACCAGGGACAGTAACCGGGTCGCCAGGTATCTGATTGAAAAGGGCTACGATATTACCCCCGTTAACCCGGGACAGAAGGAGATCCTCGGAAGACCCTGCTTCAGGACCCTTTCCGATATACCCTTTAAGGTGGACATGGCAGACCTGTTTTTGAAACCTTCCAGGGTGCCGGCCGTGGTGGAGCAGGCCATAGAGATGGGTGTGCGTTGTATCTGGATGCAGCTGGGAGTGGTAAACAACGAAGCCGCCGTCAAGGCGAGGGCCGCCGGCATCACGGTTGTGATGAATATGTGCATCATGAGAGAGCATATGAAACTGCCGCAGACGGTTTCCGGCTGAAATCCAGGGAGATTGATTTGATAGGTACCATAGTAAATTCCGCCGCCATAGTGGCGGGAAGTATAGCGGGGTTTCTCATAAAGGGAGGTCTTCCAAAGAGATACAATGACACCGTGGCGAACGCCATAGGCCTTGTTGTCATAGTTGTAGGGCTTATGGGGGCGATAAAGACCAATGATATCCTGCTTGTCGCAATCAGCCTGGCGGTGGGAAGTTTTATAGGCGAATTCTTCAGGATCGAAGATCGGCTGAAGGGTATCGGCAATTTTCTTGAAAAGAGATTCTCAAAGGGAGGAGATGGCGGTTTTTCAAAGGGCTTTTTTACCGCAAGCCTATTATTCTGTGTGGGGGCCATGGCTGTGGTGGGTTCGCTTGAAAGCGGATTGACCGGAAATCATCATACCCTGTTCACAAAATCCGTGCTTGACGGGACCTTTTCCATCCTGCTCACCTCTGCATTCGGCATCGGGGTTATATTTTCTTCTGTCTCAGTGTTTCTTTACCAGGGCCTCATCACGCTCGGGGCATCCATGATCAAGGATTTTCTTACTCCTCAGGTGATAAACGAGATGTCGGCTGTAGGGGGCATCCTGATAATGGCAATAGGGTTTAACACCCTGGAGATAAAAAAAATAATGGTAGGCAATATGCTGCCCGCCATCTTTCTTCCTCTCATCTATTTTATTATAAGGCAATTTCTGGGCATCTGATCCCCGGTCGGGATAACCGTCTCTTAAAAATTATAGGGAGGTTTCAGACATGTTTGATCCTGTTCGAGATACCATCGGCGAGATGATCCGAAAAAGGGTCGAAGAACATAGTGAAGATCATGCCGTCATCCACACCGAAAGAGGCGAGCGGTTCACCTACCGGCTTTTGTCTCTGGAAATGGACCGGGCCGCCTCGGGCTTTATCAGTTCCGGCATTGTAAAAGGCGACAGGGTGGCAATCATAGGCAAAAATCTGTCCGAATGGGTCATATGCTTTCTGGCGCTTGCGAAGATCGGCGCGGTGGCCGTGCCGATAGATCCCGCGGTGGAAGGAGATGAGCTTCGCTACTTCCTCGGCAACTCCGGGTGCAGGGGGGTGGTCGCGCTTAAAGAGACAATCGACAGGGAGTTTTTCAGGACCCTGCTGGATCTGAAAAAGGAGCCCGGCCTTGTTGACACGTTGGTCTCTCTGGAGCAGACGGATCTACAGAGTATGATTCCCTGGGCACAGCTTGTCTCAATGGGGGAAGGTGTGAAAAAGGAGACGCTTTCAAGGTTCGCCCGTGAGGTAAGGCCTGAAGACCCTGCCGCGATAATGTACACCTCAGGCACTACAGGCAGGCCGAAGGGCGTGGTGATCGATCACTCGGGGCTTGTCAACAAGTCCCTTTCTTCTATAAAAAGGCAGGGCCTTGGTCCTGATGACAGGCTGTGCCTGTTTTTCCCTCTGTTTCACATGTTCGGAAATACCTGCGTCGCGCTTTCCGGCCTGATCGCGGGCGCGACCATTGTCATGCCCTGCAGCCTTTTTGATAAGGGCTTGATACTTTCGGCCGTGGAAAAGGAGGCGTGCACCGCCATCTACGGCACACCCGGCATGATAATCGATCTCATGGAGCAGCCGGGATTCAGGCGGGAGCACTGGGTAAGCCTTAAAAAAGGCACCCTGGGAGGTGCTCCCTGCCCGGTGGAGCTTATGAAGAAAATAGTGGCGGATATGGGAATAAGCGATATCACGGTAGGCTACGGAATTACCGAGGCCTGTTCATGGATCACGATGACCATGCCGCATGATCCTGTGGAGATAAGGTGCTCCACCATAGGAAAGAGCCTGCCATGCTGTGAAGTAAAGATAGCGGATCCTGTGACAGGCAGGGACCTGCCGGCAGACAGCAGGGGGGAACTGTGCACAAGGGGCTTTCTCATGAAAGGTTACTTCGGGATGCCTTCCGCGACCGAGGCGGTGATGGATGCCGAAGGATGGTTCCATACGGGCGATCTGGGTGAAATGGATGAAAAGGGCTATGTAAAGATAGCCGGCAGGATAAAGGATGTAATCGAAAGGGACGGGATCAGGATATATCCGGCCCGGGTGGAGGATGTCATATACCGCCTGGAAGGGATATCCCAGGTGCAGGTGTTCGGTTTCCCCCATCCTGAAAAGGGGCAGGAGATGGCCGCCTGGATGACCGTGAAGGATGGGTCAAAACTGTGCGCGGATGAAGTAAAATCCCATGTGCGCAGGCACCTTCCGGCAGCCCTGATTCCGGGCTATTTCAAGATCGTGGAAGAACTCCCCATGACAAGGACCGGAAAGGCCCTTAAATTCAAGATGGCGGAGATGGCGGAAAAGGAATATCTGTGATAGACAGGCACGAATTGAAATTAAGAGTGCCTTAAATTATGAAGCAGCTCTGCTTTGCTTTTTTTTCGATGCGGCGGAATGTTTTAACTTTGATGTATTTGAAAAACGAAATCAGGACGGTAAGCCGAAAAGCCCTCCCTTCGGGCCGGGGCATGAGGGCCGTCGGAATTTTGGAATGGTGTTTTAAACCATGAGTCTTATCAACGTGATCAAGGTGTCTCTCTGCTTTGCAGACAGGGAGATATTCAGGGATATCGGGTTTCAGGTCGAACCGGGTGAAAAAATAGGTCTCATCGGGCCGAACGGGGCCGGTAAGACTACCCTTTTGAGGCTTCTCAATGAAGAGGTAGTCCCGGACAGCGGTGAGGTGCGGGCGGCAAAAGGGGTGTCCATGGGTTATCTTTCGCAGGACGTGCAGGAGATATTGTCAGGCCCCCTTCTTGAATCCGTGCTCAATTCCGTGCCGGGCAGGACCGGCCTTGGCAGGAGACTTGAAAAGACTGAAAAGGAGCTGGCGGCGGCGCAGACCCCCGAAGACCAGTCGTTTCTGGGCGAGCGGCTTGCCGAGCTTCACCAGGACAAAAGCACCCTGGACTTCCGGTTCCCGCGCCATGAGGCGGAAAAGATCCTCGCGGGTCTCGGGTTTCATGAAAAGGATTTTTCTTCACCCGTTTCCTCGCTCAGCGGAGGCTGGAAGACAAGGGCCGCTCTTGCGAGCATCCTGTACCGGGCACCTGATCTGCTCCTTCTTGATGAGCCCACCAACCACCTGGACATCCCCTCTGTTCACTGGCTCGAGCAGTTCCTGCAGGGGTTCAGGGGTGCGGTGATGCTCGTGTCGCATGACAGGGAATTCCTGAACCGGCAGGTGGGCCGCATCTTCAGCTTTGAGCCGGAGGGGATGAGAATCTATACAGGCAATTATGACTTTTATCTCAAGACAAGGCAGGAGGAAAAGAGGCTCCTTGAGGCAAAGGCCAGGAAGCAGGATCAGAAGGTAAAAGACGCGCAGAAGTTTATCGACAGATTCCGCTCCAAGGCGAGCAAGGCCAGACAGGCCCAGAGCAAGATAAAGCTTGTCCGGAAGATGGAGATAATAGACACCCACAAAAGGGAGAAGTCGATACATTTCTCATTCCCGGCCGTTAAAAGGAGCGGAAGGGATGTGGTCAGGATCAGCGGGGTGACCAAGAGTTTCGGTGACAACTGCCTCTACCGGGGGCTTGATATGCGGGTTTCGAGGGGGGAGAGGATCGCCCTGATCGGCCCCAATGGATGCGGAAAGACGACCCTTCTGCGCATCATCGCAGGTGAGATAAAAAGTGACGAAGGAGAGATCTCTCTCGGGCAGGGCGTGGAAATGGGTTATTTCGCCCAGCACCACTCCGACATGCTCAATCCCGGCAACACCGTGCTTGAAGAGGTCTATCAGGTCGTTCCCGGGGAGAGCCTCAGCTTTGTGAGAGGGGTGTGCGGTGCCTTTCTGTTTTCCGGAAATGACGTGGATAAGCCGGTGCATGTGCTTTCAGGGGGGGAAAGGGCGCGCGTATCACTTGCCAAACTCCTCTTGAAACCGGGTAATCTGATGGTAATGGATGAGCCCACGAACCACCTCGATTTAAGCTCCTCCGAGATCCTCATAAAGGCGCTCGGCGAATATGACGGTACCCTGCTTTTTGTTTCCCATAACCAGTTTTTCATAAACAGTCTCGCCACAAGGATATGGGACATGACCGGAGGGGATCTTGTGGAGTATCCGGGAAACCTGAGTGAATACTACCGTCACCTTGATGAGCGGGAGAAGATCGATGATGACCACAATAGCGGCGCTGGACCTGACGTGAATGGTGCCAGCCAGGATTCCGATCTCAAAAAGGGGATGAGTAAAAAGGATCAGAAACGGGAACGGGCCGAAAGACGGAAATTTATAAGTGAAAGACTCGGACCTGTACAGGCGGAACTGGACAGTATCGAGGAGAGTATCGAGGGGCTTGAGACAAGGCAGAAAGAGGTCGAAAAACAGCTTGCGGATCCCGATCTTTTCAGCGATAAAAACAGGAGTGTTCCGCTCATGAAGGAGTACGGCATGATACGCGAAAAACAGGAGAGCCTCCTTGTCAGGTGGGAGGAATACCAGGAAAAACTGGAGGCGGTCAAAGAGGAACTTGAAATAGGGGAGGGATAGCCTTTGAAGATAAAAGAGGAACATATGAGGCTGTTGAACGGTATCGGTTTAAAGGCCGAAGACATGGAGCTTTTTGACGGGAAACTGGTCGGTTACGAATATGACGACAAAAAAGGCGTGCGGCTGTATGATCCCCTCTATCAGACCTCGTATGATGAATACATAGGAATCGACGGCTGGAGCGCCTGGAGCAGTGAAGATGACTCCTTCATGAGCGATCTGATGAGGGCTAGCGAAAAAGGCCTCCGGGATATTGAAAAAAAAGAGGTCCCTGAAGGTGAAATAGAAGGGGCGCTTAAGAAGAAATTCTCTCCTTCATCTGAAGATCCCGAATAGCCGGGGGCCTTGCAGGTCAGCCTTATAAAGGCCTTCCAGTCAATCCATAGCCCGGTGCGGTTTCAAGGATAACCGACATGAATCTTTCCTCATTCAGCGACCATATTAAAAGACACCATGAATTCGGCGACGCGTTCGCCTTTTACAAGCATATAGCCCCTAAAAAGGCCCTGTTCGGCGACAGTATAATTCTTTCTCCTCAGATTTCCTCCGCCATGAAGGAGGCGGGCATAAACGGGCTTTACAGCCATCAGACAGAGGCGATAGGGCATATAAGAAACCGGGAAAACGTCCTTGTGTCCACCCCGACCGCAAGCGGAAAGAGCCTTATCTACAATACGGTTGTGACGGAAGATATCTGTGAAAAGGGCGATTCAAAGGCACTCTATATCTTTCCATTAAAGGCGCTTGAACAGGATCAGATGAAAAATCTTGCGACCTGGCTTGCCGCATCGGGCGCGGACCGGATCAGGGCCGAGATATATGACGGGGATACAAGCGCCTACAAGAGAAAGAAGATAAGGACCAGCCCCCCCGATATACTCTTTACCAATCCTGATATGCTTCACAGGGCCATCCTTTCTCATCATCAGGCCTGGGAGGCGTTTTTGAGCCGTCTCAACTTTGTGGTGCTTGACGAGGTGCATACCTACAGGGGTATCTTCGGCTCCCATGTAAATCAGGTGATAGGCAGACTCAAGAGGCTCTGCCGTCATTACGGCTCGGATCCTCGATTCATATTGCTTTCAGCCACGGTGGCCAATCCGGAGCAGTTCGGCCGAAGCCTGATAGGTGAGGATGTGAGGGTGGTCGAATCAGACGGAGCCCCAAGGGCGGCCCGGCATTTTTTATTCCTGAACCCGATGAGCAGCGCCAATTTTTCAGCTGCGAGGCTCTTTGCGGAATGCCTTAAAAACGGGTTTCGCACCATCGCCTTTACCCAGTCAAGGAAGGTAACCGAGCTGATCCATTTGTGGGCGTCCCAGCTTCTGCCCCGGCTTAAGGACAAGATCTGCTCATACAGGGCAGGGTTCATGCCGGAGGAAAGAAGGGTAATCGAAAAGAGGCTGGCCTCAGGGAAGCTTCTGGGGGTGGTTTCCACAAGTGCACTTGAGATGGGAATCGACATAGGTTCTCTCGATGTATGCCTGCTTGTGGGATATCCGGGTACGGTCATAAACACCTGGCAGAGGGGGGGCAGGGTAGGCCGCTCAGGCAGGGAATCGATGGTCATACTTGTGGCAAAGCCTGATGCCCTGGATCAATATTTCATGAAATATCCGGAGGAATTCTTTGGAAGATCCTACGAGTCGGCGGTCCTGGACCCGAATAACCCCCATGTGGTGGGGGCGCATCTTGTATGCGCGGCGGACGAGATGCCCATCACGTTGAGTGACGCCAGATACTGGCCCAGCGGCCTTGAGGCGATGCTTGAAAGGCTTGACCTTGAGGGGAGACTTCAAAGGACGGCGGAAGGCGAGCCCATGTGGTTTTCCTCAAGAAGAAATCCCCACAGAAATGTGGATCTCAGATCAAGCGGCGATACCTACACCATCTTTGATGCGGCCACCGGAAGTGCGGTGGGCACCGTGGACGGTATGCGGGCGTTCAAGGAGTGCCACCCGGGCGCGGTCTATCTTCACATGGCCCGTCAGTACGGTGTTGAAAGGCTTATCCTGGATAAAAGGGATATAATCGTCCGGCCGGTAAAGGAAAGATATTTTACCCGCGCCAGGAGTGAAAAGGATACCGAGATAATAAGGACTGTCAGGAGCAGACCCTGCGGGCAATTTCTGATCCGCGAGGGTGAGCTGAAAGTGACCGAAAAGGTTACAGGTTATGAAAAAAGGGCCCTGCCGGGACAGGAACTGCTCGGGGTGTTTGATCTCGACCTGCCGTCCCAGACATTTGACGGGAGGGGTTTCTGGATAGAAATAGAGGATTTCATTAAGGCGTACGTGGAGGCTGCCGGATATAATTTCATGGGCGGAATCCATGCCATAGAGCATGCCGCCATAGGGATCTTTCCCTTATTCGCCCTTTGTGACAGAAATGACATAGGAGGAATCTGCTATCCATATCACCCGCAGGTAGGAAAAAGCGCCATCTTTATCTATGATTCCTATCCGGGCGGGGTGGGGCTTGCTTCAAGAGGGTATGATATAATATCGGAACTGCTGGCCAGGACCCTGAAACTCATAAGGGAGTGCGAGTGCGAGGATGGGTGTCCGTCATGCATTCATTCTCCGAAATGCGGTTCAGGCAATAAACCGCTCGACAAAGCTGCGGCCGTCGTCATAATCGATTGTCTTCTTGGTAACATTGCCATGGAGGAGATATGCGAGTGCGAGGTGGAAGAAATGCCTCCCCTGTCCACCCCTGTTGCAGAAAAAGGGCGGGAGGTCAAACCAAGGGTCCTTTATCTTGATATCGAGACGCAAAGGAGCGCAAAAGAGGTGGGCGGGTGGAACATGTGCCATCTCATGGGTGTGTCTGTCGCGGTTTTGTATGACGGGCTGGAAGGGCGCTATCATGCCTTTTACGAGCAGGATATGGATGCGCTGTTCGAATATCTTGAGAAAGGGGACCTTGTGGTAGGATTCAACATAAAGGCCTTTGACTACAAGGTGCTGGAGGCCTATTCAAACGGGGGGCTCGGTCGTTTGCCGACCTTTGATATACTGGAGGATGTCTACGCAAGACTCGGTTATCGGCTGGGGCTCGACCATCTGGCGAGCGAGACACTGGGAAAGGGCAAAAGTGCCGACGGGCTTCAGGCCCTTGAGTGGTTCAAGAAAGGTGAGATGGAAAAGCTCACCAAATACTGCAGGCAGGATGTCAGGGCCACAAGGGACCTTTTCCTGTACGGCCTTGAAAAGGGGCATCTTGTTTACAGGAAAAAGGGGGAGGACAAAAAGATGAGACTCCTTGTCGACTGGAGCCTTGAGGAGCTTTTGCAGGCCTCGATCCCATGAATCCCCGGATCCTTTTCTCCGGCAAAGTCGGAGAAAAAACAGGTTTTATGTCTAAAAGAGAAAAGGGCGGGCTTATGAAGGCCTTTGAATGCAGGAGGTGCGGGCGGTGTTGCTACGGGGAGGGCGGAATATCTCTGAAAAAAGACGAGACAGGACGGATCTCACGTTTTCTGGAAATATCAGAGGGAGATTTTCTTGAGCGCTTTTGTGAGAAAAGAAACGGGAAAGACTATATCAGGACCGGGGATGACAGATACTGCGTCTTCTATGACAGGGAAAAACTATGTATGATACACACGGTAAAGCCTGAGTCATGTACTATGTGGCCCTTTTATCCGGCACTTCTGGAAGACGAGGAGAGCTGGATACTCACTCGGGACGCCTGCCCCGGTATTAATAAAAAGTGCTCATTTATGGATTTCAAGAAGGAGGCAGGGAAATGAACCTTTTGGCGGGGTTCATGGATCTTATCTATCCCCCTCGCTGCGCTATCTGCCTTTCATTCCTTTCAAAGGACAGGGCGCATGGCAAAGAACCTTTCTGCGAACAATGTCTGAAGGGATTTGAACGGATCCGCTCCCCCCTGTGCCCGGTGTGCGGTACTCCGCACGGCTCCGACAGGCAGACTGATCACCTGTGCGGGGAATGTCACAAAAAAAGGCCCTTTTATGAAATCTGCCGCGCCCCTTATCTTTACAGGGGGGCCGCGATGACGGCCGTGCATGTCTTCAAGTACGGACAAAAGATTATCCTGGGAGATCAGCTGGGCGTGCTGCTTGCCGATTTCGCACAGGAGTGGATAGGGGGCATCGAAAATCTTCTGGTCATGCCTGTCCCGCTTCACCCGGCCAGATTGAGACATCGGGGATTTAACCAGAGCCTTGTCCTGGCAAGACATGTGGCCGGGCGGCTGGGGGCGGAGCTGGATTTTCTGTCGCTGAGAAGAATCAGAAAGACGCTTCCCCAGACCGGGCTGGGCAAAAAGGAAAGAACCAGGAACGTTAAAGGAGCCTTCAGCCTTGAAAGCCCTTCAAGGGTCAGGGGAAGGAGTGTTCTGCTTATCGATGACGTTTCAACAACCGGAAACACCCTGAGCCAGTGTGCGCTTGCCCTTAAAAAGGGGAAGGCAAAAGAGGTTTTTTGCCTGGTGTTTGCAAGGGCGGTGAATTAGGGTGTGCTCATCCATAAATAGAGATTTATGGATTCATGCTGTCAGCAATCAGTTCTCAGCTGTCAGTAAAAATTTGGAGATATTATGGAGAAATACAGGCTCAAGATAATGGAGATCAAGGCGCTTAAGGCTGAAAGGGGTCTTCTAAGGGATTCAGGCAAAAGGGTCGTTTTCACAAACGGCTGCTTTGATATCCTGCACCCGGGCCACAGCAGGTACCTGAGTG
>Ga0272442_10005388_pt1 | contig 17115 bp, 15 predicted proteins | sample SSMForm2O_FD_200262 | JGI IMG/M metagenome (GOLD analysis project Ga0272442, IMG submission 200262) | Marine sediment archaeal communities from Little Sippewissett salt marsh, Falmouth, MA, United States - SSM-Form-2O | ecosystem: Environmental > Aquatic > Marine > Wetlands > Sediment ... | reverse complement strand
CCTGCATGGCATTCTGTAAAAATTCTTGTAATTTTTCCGGGCTCATAGATTCCGTGCCACTCTCTCCAGTACCAGGTTGGGACATATTCGGCATATTTTTAAACATCGGTTCCCGAGGTTCTAATTTTGTTCCGTCAAAAAGCTCATCGGATAATCCAACATTGACCTCAGCGCTTTTTACCACAAATTCCATTTTACCCATAGCATTCATAAATGCCTGAGCTTTTTCTTTTTCCTCCTTACTAAGGGTTGGGTCATCAACATCCATTTGATTTGAAACCACCATTTTATAGGAAAGCAACATAGAACCAACACGGCGATAATCCAGATACCAGGCATCAACTATATTGTTCATGGTCACTTGCCTCCCTTGTTCCATTTTAGTCGATTTTATAAAATTTTGGGCTCTCAAAGGTACAAAATCTTTTTTATCGATCCAGAAAATGCTATACATTTCTGTTTCTGTTCCTTCTTGTGCGTCGGCATTGGCCATATTTTCACTCCCCATCATCCAAATGGCATCATTGAGCTGGATCTTATACGCAATTTTCCCTTCGAGTTTTTCTTCTCCCAAGTATTTGGCTTTTGACGGATCAATCATTTTCCAAACATTAATCGGATCAAACTCCCTTTCCTCTTTTTCCACTTCGCCGCTAATCGGATTTACCATCCAGGTATACATTCCGTCAAAAATGACAATAGAATTCATTCCCATAGCCTGGCTTTCGGAACGCGATTTAAAAACTTCACGGTTATTGACCTTTGCTTTTTTCTGATAAATGGTATTCGACATAGAGAGAAATCCACCTGTCATCTCCTGAACAATCGTCAAATCCTGAATTTTACTCATCTGTTGGTTATAACTATTTTCCATTTGTTTAATGATGCTATTCACTTTTACCGCTGCTAAAACGGATATATTGTAAATTACCAGAAAAATCACCATAACAATAAAAAAAACACTCTTTTTTTTCATTTTTTTGACTCCTTTAATAAATATGATTTTAATACATAATACAATTAAGAATTTGTAATTTTTTAAATGTTAAATTTTTTTTAAAGTATAAAGAACAATTTATTTTGATTTTTTATATAAATTCAATTTATATTTTTAAAATCCTACTTTTTTTAAAGAATATATTTATTCGCATATAATATTATCAATGAGTACATAAATAAATGATAAAAATATAATGATTCTATTCTTTTGCTATTCTCTTCACAAATCTGTTTTCTAAGTATCAACTAACTTCGTCAAGGCAGAGACTTCCTCGGGATGAGCAAATAAAGCACAAGGCATTCCTTCGGTTTCCAGCAAGTGTTTATTCTTGCATATTTCCTTAAAGAGGGGGCTGGCTAATCTTTCCCGTAAACTAGAATGAATAAGATTATGGGTAGCGATATTTGAAACCGGGCAAGGAGCAAGATCTCCTGTCTGAGTAACATGAGCAAAGCTTCTTTCTGCTGACATACAGAACCTGTCTTGAAAATCAACTACTAACTCTATGTAAGAAAGTGGCTAAAATAAACCATCTGCAAAGCTTGTGCTAATATAGCCCAATATCATAGAGTAGAGTATTTTATTTTGCCTAAATTTCTTCAGTTATTTTCTTACCTGTCATTCCATTTAAATAATAATCTTTACTTATATTATTACAACAACAAAGCTTCATATACTTTGGTAGTGACAGGAATTGAAACATTACAGTTTTTTGCCAGACGAATTAAAGTTCCACCAAAGATATCCCCTTCATTCTTTGCGCCTTTTTTTTCATAATCCCTTTGAAAAGAAGTCTTAGTCTCATAGGGAAATTCCCGAGCTTTCCGGATAGTCTTTTCAACAACAGTTTGATCTAAATCGATCTGTTTTGCTTTTCCCACTAAAACTACTTCTTGCATGATGCTCTCAGTTATTTTATACAGTTTTTCATCTGAAAGCACCTCTCCAACTGTTTTTCCGGTATAGGCAGTCATCAAGCTAAATGCTGCAATAAAAACATATTTCGTCCATATGGCTGTATAGGTATTATCAGACCAGGCATGACTGATACCCATTTGGGTCATGAATTCCATCAGTTCATGAAATTGCTTCTCCGGATACTTCGGATCCTTGCCGAATACAATATGTCCTGCCGGACCTCTTTGCCTGACAATCCCTGGTTTTTCAATATTCGATGAAATATAAACACAGGCAGGTAAGACAATGCCACGCTTTAAACGATTCCTGATACGATCATAGATATCTACGCCATTCAGCAAGGGTAAAATGATGGTCTCTTTATGCATGTTTTTTGCTATTTCAAGAACAGAACCATCCAGATCATATCCTTTAACACAGAGTAAATATAAATCCGGGATAGGTATATGCCGCACTTTATCTGTTGCAATATTCGGAATGCAATGAAATTTTTCTTTATCAGTAATTAAATGGAGTCCATGCTGCTGCACTGCCTCCAAATGTTTTCCTCTACCAATGAAAAAAACCTGCTTTTTGCGATTTACCTTCATCAATTCATGGGCTATGGTTCCGCCAAAATAACCGCCAACTCCGCCGATACCATAGATGCACACATTATTTATTGTTCTGGACATATTGATTGATCTCCGCCTTTCTATTTATGGGCTTATTGCATCTAATTCCAAAAACTATTCACCAATATTATAATAAGATGTACCATTCTTAAGGTCAAGTACATATTAAATATTTGTTCATTGGGAATTTTAATAAATGTTATGAAGTATAAGGTTTACATGGATTTATGAGTAATAATGGTGCTATATCTTAACATTTGACAAATTAATTTTAAATACAAAATATTAATATCTAATAATTTCTCAATATAAAATAAATTAAAAATATGTGATTGCAAGGTCTACCCCATCTAATAAACAATCTTAATGGCAGCTTTCGCATTACCCTTCATACTTACAATTTGCTTTCGGATAAATGCATCTGTTATACACCATAATTTACTTGCATGGTTAGCAAACTATATGTATAATACATTTGATAATAATTTGAGTGAGTTGCGCCTAGAACATTGAAAACCTGTTTATAGATCAGTATTTTTAGTGCTCAAATAAAAATATCAGTAGAGGCAATAATTTGTTATAGATTGCTATCAAGAGCCTTAGACTTTTTTTCTCTCTCTTTCTTTTCTTCTCCTGCTACTTCTCTCCTTCTCCACCATTTTATTTAAAAGGATCGGCGATGGTTCTTTGTTTTAAGTTTAAAGATCTTATTGATAGTAAATCCTATTATTCCAGAAAAATGCCTTAACGAGCCTCCATTCAGTTCTTTGTACATGAGCTTTTTTGATTTACGGAATTAGTGTGGAAAAAGAATTTCAGATGTACACCAAACTAGAATGATCATACCGATTCCAGTAGACACAAAAACAAGAAAAGAACGTTCTTTGTTTCTTACAATACTAATTAATCCCATTAAAAATGCACCTATGCCAGAAATTGCTGCCAAGAGAAATGGAATTGTCAATAACAAATTACTGAAAAATGTTTCCCCTCCCCGTTCCCCTGAAGCAATTAAGAAAAAGAAAGAAAAAAAAATAAAAAGAAAAGGACTATAAGTCCAATTGACCATTTACCAGGACAGCTATTTGGCATAACATTAATTTTCATAGTTTTTACCCCGAAAAGCAGAGGAGTATAAATATTTTTGTTGACCTATATTCTTATTTGATGGAAAGAAAATGATTTAATTATCCTGATAGATTCAAATTATTCTATCGTCAGTATTAACTTCTTTATTGAATTCCAAAACATTTTCTTTATCCATTAGAGTTAAAAAATATTGAAGTATTGCTCTTAAATCTTTACATAGTTTAATAACAGGTTCAAAAAAAATAATTGCCATTTATTTCTATCTTAATTCTATTAAAAAACAATTTCTCATCCTCCGATCAATCGGAATCCTTCAGGAAGCGGATCCTCCGGTTCAAGTACCAATTGATTAAAACCGGTGATATTTGCCGTACCGGATACTTCCGGGATGACTGCCGGAATATTTTGTATTTTAGTAAAATCAACGATTGTCCCTTCAAAGACTGTATCAATGATACTTTGGTTGATTAAAGTCATTCCCTTCTTTAATAAGCCCTTGTGACTCAAAAGAGCAATTCTCCCCCCTGTACCGGTTCCGGTAGGAGAACGATCTATTTGCCCATCAGCGAAGATGCAAACATTTTTAGAAATTATTTTATTATCGTTTATTTCTAAAGGACCGGTAAAGATAGTTCCGTAAATACTATTTAAATTTTTTTCAATTGGATGAACCACATTCATGGTATCAATCACTTTATATTTAATTTTCATGCCCAGGTCAACCAAACGATTGATGATTTTTGGATCTATCTTAAGGTCTAATTTTTCTGCTTCTACGTATGCATAAAAAGCGCCACAGAAAGCAATATCGACCATTATTTCTTTTTCTCCCTCTATTTTTACGGGAATATCTTCATAGAGGACAAAAGAAGATACATTTTGAAATTTTACACTTTTCACTTTTCCTTTCTCCACTTTCGCATAAGCAGTCACTCTCCCTGCCGGAGAATCGATTCTCACGATATTTTCGCCTTCTTTTGAATTGATCATTCCTGTTTCAATGGCCACCTTGGTAATTCCGATAGTGGCATGTCCGCACATGGTACTCAAGCCTTCATTGTGCGTAAACAGGACACCAAAATCACCATCCGGTGTCACCGCAGGAACGAGAATGCATCCATACATTCCACTATGTCCCCGCGGTTCCAGCATCATTAATTTTCTCAAATGGTCATAATGTTCAAGCACATATTCTCTTTTTTCCAATATTGTTTTTCCATGAATCGGGGGGAAGCCACTGGTAATGACCCGAACCGGCTCTCCGGCACAATGAGCATCGATGCAAGTGATGATCCTTTCAAAATTCATCATAGTTTATCTTCTCCTTTTAAATATTATTTCAAAATACGGTAGCCCAGATTTTCACAGGCTGATCACTTTATTTTTCTACAAGATATAATATGATATAAGGTATTTTTATTTAATTCATAATCTTTGTCCATACATAAAAATAACTTAAAATAGAATAGCTGTCAAGGATAAAGAGTTGTCCCTTTTTTTCTTCTTTTTTCACTTTTTAAATAAAGTGGCTACAAAAAAGGGATTTTTAATTCTTTGTAGAATAATACTATAAATGAAATATCATCATCATTATATCATTGCAATAAGTATGATAAAAATATCTAAAAAATTTTTAGGAAAGGAGGTTGGGCAAAAGAAAGCAAAATTAAAAAAGTGTGAAAAAAGAAATAAATAATTTAACTTTTGATAGCATTAGAAATAGATTAATTTATCTGAAAAATAATATATTATTTTAATCTAATAATATTTAAGGAGTTTTATAATGAAAAAGAAACTATTTACTATAACTTTACTCATTTCTTTAACCTTGCTATTTATCATCACCAGCACCGGTTGCGTATCACTTTTTGCACCTCAAATAAAACTAGAAATCATGCAAATGTTAAGTCAATTAGGGGAGGCAAATGTGGAGGGAAATGCCGAACAGATAGTTTTCCATTATACCGATCCGATAACAGAGATTAATCATCTTAGCGAAAATACTTATGTTACCTCCCTTGAAGATAAATTATTAGAACTGGAAGAAATGATGATTTATGTTGATTGTTTGATTGATGACTTTTCCAATGAAAATATAACGCTTTTAGATTTTAGCAATGCAATCGTAGAATGCGATGAACATGCAAAATTCCAAGATTTATTCGAAGTAGGAGTATTTTATGAATCAATCGATAGGGTAAAATTAACTTTAGTAAAAATTAATGGCGAATGGAAAATATCTATTTATGAGCTTCTTTCCTCGGAAGACGTAGTACCGGAATAAGCTTTTTATAAAATCTTTTACTAATTACAGCAAAAGGAAAGATGCTTGCCTAGTTTACTTTGAAGAAATATTTAAAAATTAAATAGGCAGAACCTCAATAAAGAAGTTCTGCCTATGCTATTGCCTGGATCCCCGGACAGGACGACTTTTGCAACTTTTGCATGGGCGATGAGACAGAGAAAGTTCATCGAAAGTTAGAAAAAGTAATAAATATCTGTTAATAATTAAAAGATAAAAACTCTTATACAAGCTTTGTTAAAAGACTTAATATTTCGATTTCGGTATTCCTATCCATCTTGGCGTTTTTTTTGCGTATTCGCGGTAGGATTCACCATACTGCTTAAAACATCCTTGCTCTTCAAAATCTGCAAAAGCTATCGCTCCGACTGAAAATACAATTAAAAACAAAGCAAAAAGAAATGAAGCTGTAGCTATGCTGACACCTAAAAAAATAAAAAAAATAGTCACATACATAGGATGTCTTGAATACTTGTAAAATCCTTTAGTAATCGGGGCATTGGGTGGCGTATTTGCCCAGTTCGCTATAACACCTATCATGCCAGTCAAACCGATAATAGTAATGGAAACACCTATATAAAACCATATTGTCCTTAATTTTAAAGGTAGGAAAATAGAATATATTGCAGCCACAAAAAATATAAACTTGGACAAGATGAAAAGCAACTTATTGCCTTTAGAAAAAGCATTAAACGCTTCATCTTGAGAAGGTATCACTCTCCTTTTAGCGGCAAGAAAAAAAGAAGGTAAAGCCAATAAAGAGATAAACATAAGAATCCATGCATTCCATAAGCCTACTTTAAATTCTGGCATGAGAGACATTTTTTCTTCCTTTTATAACAATATCCCTGTTTAATTAATTCAATAAAATATTTAAAAATCCTTCTTTTAAATACCAAGTCCTTCAGCAGAATGCCTAAGGGTTTGTAATGTCTTGGCTCCCCCCTATTGGAAACACTTAGAGTTTTTAAGGGAGATATTGCAATAGAAAATATAAGATTAAATCAGTTAATTCTTCAATATTAAAGGTAATCTTTAAAAATTATAATCTGATTCATTCTAGTAAGATATCGAGGAGCTTTCGGCCACTCCTATGGCATAGTAACTGTACCCACTGGCATTGTCTCCAGTGCTGCTGGTGGCTGCCTTGACCCAGTACCAGTAAGAGATTCCCGGTGTGACAGGGCTATCAAGATAGTAATTTTCGGTGTTCCAGCCGGAGATGGGAGTCTTGGTCCCGATAAGGGAGTTGGCTCGGTAAACCTGGTAATGGGTAGCACCACTGACCAAATTCCAGCTAATTTCAATTTCAAGCTCATAAAAATCAGAAGCGTAAACACCGGTGGGGGGAGAAGGCGTCATTTCTGCTATTGGCAAAGAGACACCAATGGTAAAACTTTGGGTATCGGATAACTCTCCGTCACTCACTTCTATGCTAACATTGAAATTTCCTACCATGGTCGGTATCCAATTGATTATTCCGGTAGCAGAGATAATGGTCATACCGGCAGGATTGGAGATGAAATTATAGGTCAAAGTATCACCATTTAAATCTGTTGCTTCAACATCATAGGTATATGGTTCGCCAAGTAACAAATTACCATCTGGAGGAATAGAATTAATAGTAGGAGCTTGGTTGCTTGGTACAGGTACGGTTGGTGAACAACCTATAAAGAATAGCAAAAAAATAAGGAAAAAAATCAAAAAATAGCTTTTTATCATCTTCATATATAGAACTCCTTATATTATATTTTTATTATTGTATTATACTATACGAATTAAGACAAGGGAAACTATAATTAAGAAAAAGCCCTTCAGCAAATGCCAAAGGACTTGGAAATTTTCTGGCTCCCCAGACAGGACGATTTTTGCAACTTTTGCATGAGGGAGAAAACGGAAAACGTGTGTCCTGATTTGGAAGAAATCGTTTATATTAGTGATAACAAAAATAGAAATTTTACCTAAAATAAAACTGCTAAAAGGGATACCAAAGTACCCCCTTTATTAAATTATTATTCTCGCAGATTTATATGATTCTATTCAGGTAGAAAATCAACTCTATATGTTGCTTCAATTGAATTATCGTTATCATCAATACCCGCTAAGGTTAACAGCTCATATATTATTTTTGCACTTGTATGATAAAGACTCACTTGGAGAGATGAAAAAGCGGGAAGATAATTTGAATCAAACCAATCTACAATATCCTCTTCATGTAAAAGTTGTGTGTCAAACAATTCCTCCTCCTGGTCATATTTATCCATTCTCAAAGAAACTAAAGTAACTCCTACACCGTTGCTTTCACCAAGAGTTAACTCATACGGCCAATCCTGATCAACAGGATCATAAGGTACAGGATTAGGGGTAATAGAAATGGTTACTTTAGCTGTCTTGGGTAAACTGCTACATCCAGTAAAAATCACTATTAAAGTAAAAACGATAAATAACATTATCCAAATTTTCTTTTCTTTTAGCATCTTAAAACCCTCCTATAATTATTTAAAATAACTTATTTAAACTTTTTTACTCCCTCCTAATTAAAAATTTTTATTCTTTATCAAAATAAAATTTGGAAATATAATGGAATAGCTATTGAAAGAATGGGATAATTCTTTTAGGGAACATCGATTAATGTAATTAATGAATAGTAGGTATATTGAGGTGGGAATTTATCTTATTATGATCTTGGACCATAAATTTTGAGGATTTTTTTACTTATAATTTTTACTAAATTAAAATACTTATTTAATTTTCTTATACGTAAACTGATTTTTTCATATTACACTTACCTCTATACCTCACCTCCTTTTTTAATCTTCTTTTCCTGGTAAATCACGAAAATAACTAACATTGAGCATTACACATGAATTTTTTGCCTTTTTTAAAGATTTAAGTTTATATCCTTCATCTTCTTTTCAGGGAGCTCTCCAGAGCCCTGTCCGGCAACGATTCTTTCTCTTGAAAGATTGGATACTTATGATATCTTGCTCCTTCGACTCCTTTTCTTTTATGGTAACAAGAAAAGGTCTCTCCTGCTACCTTCATATGCTTTTATATATTCTTTTATTATCATATTACATTATATAGATACTCCATTGATGCTAAAAAACCCTTCTTTTTCTGGAAAGTAATTGACAAAAGAAAAAACCCTTCAGCAAAGGTCAAAGGGCTAGAAATGTCTTGGCTCCCCAGACAGAACGAGTTTCGCAACTTTTGTATGCGGGAGGAGACGGATAAAGTGTATCGTAAGTTAGAAGAAATAGTTAATATTGATTAAGTATCTAAATACATCATCTTTAAAATAATAAAGGGATATCTCATAATATCCCTTTATTATTTAAATAAATAATTTTATTTTACCTCAGTTTATTAACCTGACGGTACTATTGGTGTACAGTGGCCAAAGATCTGCCACCATTCTCCATCAAATAAACCAGGATAATCCGGATTGAATGATTCACCATTATAATCCGCATCTACATCAATAAATACAACTTCATCGGTATCAAGGCAAACCTTCCATCTACTCTCTAGCGCATTACCTACATTATCATCCATGTAGAACTCGACATAGTAGCATACTTCACCGGTATCGGCAAAAGCAAGACATTCACATCCGAGTACACCTTCTACCGGGCAACCAACGCCGGTTACAGTATCACAGGGGCCTTCACAGGGATCGGGATCGATGACCAGAGACCAGCCGTTGACACCGGAACAGGTGTCATTGCAGCAATCTTCCGTTTCACAGATATCACTGGTTCTGCTGGTCCATTCCATGGAGACGCCGGCAAATTCTTCGGCACAGGGATCAGGATCATCACAGGGATCATCACAATCGGTGAACTTGACAAAGAGATCAAGGGCTGGTGGGGTGCAGTCTAAGGATACCACCCGCAGGGCTACCTCTTCACCGGGGCAGCAGGGATGTTTGACTAAGGCAACGATACAGATGGGTTCACATTCTTCGATACAAAACAACCCTTCAATAGGCAGCTCACTATTGTTAATCTCAGCTTTTGCCATAGGTTCACAACCCAGCGGACCATCTCCTCCGCCTTCAAAGGTCCAGATGGTCCTGTCGACATTGGGTTCCATTACTTGAGTAAACTGATAGCCACCCAAATCATTCTTAACACCGATATAGACCATATAATCGATTTCTACGGGTGTTGGAAAGGTGACGGTGACCGGGCTACCGCAGCGAATATAAGTTACACCGCTGGCATTGGTATATTCTTTATCGAAGGTGATGGCAACTTCTACTTCACCCTCGCCTTCTCCTTCTCCTTCACCTTCTGATGGGGTGACCGGAAGACAGCCGACAAAGAGGAAGGAGGCAATGGTGAAAACGAGTAATACTAATAATAATTTTTTCATTTAGTTCTCCTTTTAAAATATAAAATAATTTATTTAATTTCGCGAAATTAACTAATTTCTTAGGTTTGGGCAATCACTCTTAATCCTGTAACCTATAAGGAAATATACATCTTTCCGGTATTTCAAAGATACATCCAGCACATCCCGACCTGATGTGGCTTAAGAGATATTGGGGAATTTAAAATAACTTCCCTTTGTTTATTGTAAGAAATCACAATAAATTTGTTTCATATAATATGGTATACGTTAAAAATTAATAAAATCCTTCTTATTCAATAAAATAATTTAGATGAGAAAAAGCCCTTCAGTAAATACCAAAGGGCTTGGAATTGTTTGGCTCCCCGGGTAGAACGACTTACGTAATTTTTGCATTGGGGATGAAACGGAAAAAGTATATCGCAAGTTAGAAGAAGTAATTGAAGCCTGTTAAGAAATTAAATAGACAGAACCTCAAGAACTTATGAAGCTTACGCCCAATTCTTTAATAATTGTAAATACTTTTGAATGTAAAAATCTCTTATTTTTTGTCGGAAATATAAGAACAGAAGAATAATTATTTCAATAATTCATTATCTATTTTTCCACCTTGCTCTTTAATATTTTCATTATTGTAAGAGTTAAATGCTGTACATCTGTATCATTTAATCTATATTTAGATGTATCTTTCCGAGTAGGTTTTGAGTCAGTCGGCAAGAGGTCGGCAATATGTAAATCGATGAGCACTGAAGGTTCTTTCCCTACTCTTTTTGTTAATTCATCGGCAAGCTTGGTATTCGGACCCAATGCTCCCCCACTTATCGAGATGAAAGCATATTGAGCCGGCAGGATTTTTATGTGCTTAAGATAAGCGCGAAGGGGTGATGCTACATGTCCCATCCAAACAGGTCCTACAAAAATAACCATGTCATTATCCCCTACTTTGTAAGTTGCTGGAAGCACTTGCGGTGTCCGATTAAATAATATATCGAGGATAATTGTTCTCATGCTTCTTTGTTTTGATTCGGTAATTTTAACATGCTCTGCACCAAATTCTGCAGCAATGCTGGCAGCTAAAGCTTCGTTGTTGCCGGTTAACGAGTATGAAAAAACTGTAATTCTCATAGTTTCCTCCTTGAATGCTCATTAATATTTTTAGGGTGTTATATTTCTTAGTAAATTATACTTTATCAAATATGTAAAATCACTGTATTCCTTCTATTGTAAAGATTTGATTTCTTCTTCAGGCGATATTTCCCAAAGCATTATCTTCTATTTGCCATTTTAATGGCTATTTTATCAAAAAATATACCAGTTATTTTTTTGAATAAGTTTAATTTTACTGGATAATAGTAGTCTGATTCAAACCATCCCTTTTCTTTAAAGTATGTATAATCTTTATATTTTTCGTTGAGCATTGTTTTCATACTTGTTCGGGACATTCTGAATATTATAAGTTTAGGTAAAGATGGAACGGGGTATTCTTTCTTTACTAAAGTAGAGTAAAACTGCTTACTCTGCTTATTGATTATTTTATCAATTTTGTTCTGGCCTTTTTCTGTCATTGGTTCAAGTGTTGTTATATGGCAGCCTTTGACAACATTGAAGCCTAGTGCACCTCCAATGAAGTTGAAATATTTTACAATATCTTTTCCTCCATGTATTCCTTGTGACACTATACAAGTAAATGTTTTCCCGAAAAACAGTGGACGATGACCAAAGAAGCCAAGTCTATCAAGAAATAATTTCATAAAAGCAGATACTTGAAAAAAGTAATTAGGAGATGCAAAGATAACACCGTCAGAATTTTTCATTTTCTCAATTAGTTTATCTCTATCATCATTTAACGGACAAAATTCTTCACCTTTGTCAGTACACAATTTACAACCTTTGCATGCTTGTAAATTATAATCGCTTAAAGGTACTATTTCATATTCTATATCTCCAAGTAATTGTAAATTTTTTAAGAATTGTTCAGAAGCATGATAGGTATGCTTTTTCCTTGCGCTTCCGACAAAAGCGGTAACTTTCATGATTAAAATCTCCTTTATCCAATATTTTAAGTTCAGATAATGTCTTGCAATAGTGCATTTTATCACCTAAATAGATTCAATTACTTTCTAATTCTGCTAATTACAAAGAGAATTATAGTTAAAATTAATTAATAAGTATTTCTTATTATATTTTTTAATACAATAAACAGATTAAGAAAATAAACAATTACCCTCTCACTCTATCCTTATACTTGAAAAATTCTTCCTAAGAAATAAGAAATCGTTCTTTATAGTAAACTCTATATAGATTTTCCTAAAGATTAATATTTTTTCCTTCGTTACTTTTTTATAAAGCTTTCCAAAATGTTGTCCGATAAAAACCCTTTGGCCTGAAAGTTTGAATACTTATAATATCTTGCCTCTTTGACTCCTTTTCTTTTATGGTTGATAGAATAGTTCTCTTATTGCTTTCGTTCTATTTAACATAATATAGTAGAATAATTATTTTCAAAATTATACTACAATTCATTTTAAAAATCCTTCTTTTCTTGAAAATATTTATAAAAATAAAAAAGCCCTTCAGCAAAAGCCAAAGGGCTTACAATTGTCTTGGCTCCCCGGACAGGACGAGTTTCGCAACTTTTGTATGAGTAAGGAAACTAAAATCGTCTATCGTGAGTTAGAGAATTTAGTTAGCATTTATTAAGAAAAAAAAAACAAAAATAAAGTAAATTAAACTGGGGATGCTTATTAATTATTATTCTTATTCAAATATATAAATTAAGTAGGTGTGCAGTCAAAGTATATCTGCCACCAACCATTGGAATCTGGGCTTACAGAATAATCGCAAGAGAATGTACCTTCAGGCTCATAGTCTACTTCAAAACTAGTTAATTCATCGGTATCAAAACAAAGTTTCCATGTGCTCTCAATATTATTTCCGACATTATCATCGATGTTAAAATTTATATAATGACAAATTTCGCCTGTATCAGCATAATCAAGACATCCACAATCCAAAATACCCTCTACCGGACAATCAACGCCGGTTATAGTATCACAGGGACCTAAACAAGGATCAGGTTCTACTACCACAGACCATCCTTTGATTCCGGAACAATCATCTCCACAGCAATCGTCAGTTTCGCAGATATCGGAAGTCCTGCTGGTCCATTCCATATAGGTACCGGGAACCTTGGGATCACAGGGATCCGGCTCTTCACAAGGATCAACGCAATCTGTAAATTTGACAAAAAGATCAAGTGTAGGTTTAAAACAATCTACGGTAACTACCCTCAGGGCTACCTCTTCACCGGGACAGCAGGGATGTTTTACCAGGGCAACTAAACAGATGGGTTCACATTCACATGCTATAGTCTTAGTTCCCGCTTTCTTAATACCACCACACGGCCATCCATATAGGAATTCATATCCTTCGACAGTCCAAACGGTACGATCGATATTGGGGATAGCAGGTATCGGCTCAGCGTCAGATGGTCTGTATTCTACATTACCCTCTCCATCAACAATCTTTTTGGCAACATATACAATATTATCTATTGCAACAGGTTCAGGAAAAGTAATAGTCACATCTCTTTTACAAGCTACAAAGGTTTCACCACCAGCATTCGTATATTCACCATCAATAGTGATTGCAACTTCTACTTCACCCTCACCTTCTCCTTCACCTTCTGATGGGGTGACAGGAAGACAGCCGACAAAGAGGAAGGAGGCAATGGTGATGACTAAAAGTACTAATAATAATTTTTTCATTCTGTTCTCCTTTTAAAATATAAAATAATTTATTTAATTTCGCGAAATTACTAATTTTTAGGTTTAGGTAATAGCTCTTAATCCTGAAACCTATGAGGAAATATCAATGTTTCCTGTATTTCATAGATACAACTGTCACATCTCGACCTAATGCAGCATAAGAGAAATTGGGGAATGTAAAATACTTATTCTGTAATTGTTAAAAGAGATAATAATAAAATTGTTTCATATAATATAATAGTACGTTATAAGTCAATAAAATCCTTCTTTTTCAATAAAATAATTTAGATGAGAAAAAGCCCTTCAGCAAATGCCAAGGGGTTTGATATTGTCTGGCTCCCCAGACAGGACGATTTTCGCAACTTTTGTATGGGGGAAGAAACAGAAAAAGTGCGTCATAAGTTAGAAGATGTCATTGGAATCTGTAAAGAAAGAACATAGGCAGAACCTCCAATAAAGAAGTTCTGCTTATGTTATTGTCTGGCTCCCCCTATTGGAAAGCTTTAGAACTTTTAATGGGGATATGGTTATAGATGATTTTAAATTAAATCAGTTAGTTCTTAGGTAATTAGTAATATTTAATATTATTTGACTTACCTATAGTGGCATTTAAACAACTTTTAGATAAATAATGAAACAAAAAGATATAACTCAATCAAAGGATTTTAAATATCTTAAAATTTGTTATGAAATTATTTAAAACATAATTTCAAAAAAATCCTGCACCAATTTGGGATCAAATTTCTTCCCTGCTTCATTTTTTAACTCCTGCATTGCTTCTTTTCTTCTAAGCTTTTTACGATAAGGCCTAGTAGAAATAAGTGCTTGATATGTATCTACCAGAGCAATCAATCTAGCCTCCATAGATATTTGTTCTCCTGCTAATCCTCTTGGATATCCTTTTCCATTCCAAGTCTCTCGAATTTCCTTAATTATCGGAATTATATCTTCTAATCCTTTAATGTATTTTAATATCCTAGTACTATTTTTTGTATTTCTCTTAATAATTTCCCATTCTGCTTGATTTAATGGAGCAGGTTTATTCAAAATATGGTTCGGGGTGATAAGCTTGCCGATATCATATAGAAGAGAAGCTTTCTTAATTGTTCTTATGCTCTTTTCTCTCATTCCTAACCTTTTAGCAAACAGGGAAGCTTGTTCTGATACGCGTCTAGAATGATCACTAGTATATCCATCCTTTAAATTCACGGTTTTAGTTAGAGCATAGATTATTTCAGGAAGAAGGTCTTCTTCTTGAAAATTTGATTCATTAGTTTTTATTTTCCATTGGTTCCAAATAAAGACCTTTTCTGCAGTAGAACTATGTTTGGCAAAAACCATACTTCGGTCTGCTTTTACCAAAATATCCTCAATCGAGTTACCGTGAATAGGGGAAGAGGCTATCCCAATACTCAAATTTAGTAAAATTGCATGGTTTTCTGTTTCTATTGTCTTGATGAAAGCCTTATGTATTCTTTTAGCTATTCTTTTGGCTTGGAAAGGATCTGTGTTAGGAAGAAGTATAACAAATTCGTCTCCTCCATATCTACAGAGAACATCTTCTTTTCTTAAAGAAGATTTTACAGACGTGGCTGTCTGACAGAGAAGTCTATCTCCCTCTGCATAACCTTCTATTTTGTTACAATCTTTAAATTTATCTATATCGCAGAATAAAAAAGAGAGACATTCCCTTTTACGCAAAGATCTTGTAATTTCTTCTTTTGCCCTGTTTAAAAAGTAAATCCTTGAATAAAGGCCAGTCAATTCATCTCGAATAGAACTTTCTTCTAAATATTTTTGATATTTCATTCTTTCTAAAATATAAGCAGTTTGTTCTGCAAGCTTGTGTAACATTCTTTCTTCTCTTTTACTCCAAACCTTATTTCTCTTGCTGAAGACGGAAAATATACCGATTACTTTATCTCCTATCTTCACTGGAGCGCATATAAAAGACACTACTCCTTCTTTTTTAAGTATTTCGGAAGTGAATATTTTGTAATTTTTTTCTATATTTGAAAAAGAGAAAGTTTGATCAATATTGATATTATTTTTTGTAAATTCTTCCACTATTTTTAAAGAAATTTTAGATATAGACTCACTACTGAGCTTATACCCTTTTGCTAAATTTAAATTCTTTTCCAGTGTTATCCAGATAAAGGAAGAATCTCCATTTAATAACCTGACTGCTGCTTGTGAAAAACCCAAGATAACCTGTTTTGGCTTTTGAGCCCTAGATATAAGGTTAGATATTTTCCAAAGAGATCTATTTTCTTCTTTATAGGTTTTTTCCATATTTCGATATTTCCTCTTTTTCTGTAATTGAGATTTTTTACAAAAATAAAAAACGAGTATCCTGATTATTTAAGTAATTTGAGTTCTTTAGATCTATGATTTTGTACCCCTTCCCTTCGAATTTTTTGTTTTTTAAATTTTCAGAGATACTTATTCTATTTTAAAAAATACTTGTTCTTTCTTAAGTTATTCCCGAAAAAAAATAATTCTAGACATTAATTTAAAATTTTATCAGAAAAGCCCTTCGCTAAAATGCCAAATGGCTTACTATTGTCTTGGCTCCCCAGACAGGACGATTTTCGCAACTTTTGTATGCGGGATGAGACGGAGAAAGTTTATCAGAAGTTAGAGGAAGTTATTGGGGTATGTTAATAAAGAAAATAGACAGAACCTCCGATAAAGAAGTTCTGCCTATGTTATTGTCTGGCTCCCCCTATTGGATGAGTTCAGAACTTTTAAGGGGGATATGGTGGTAGAAAATATTGAATTATCTCTTTTAATTTAAAATATACTGTTTTATTTTTTATATAAAATTGAATTTAGATTTAGTTTTTTAAATTTCGAAATATTTACTTTACACATAGTTATTTAAATAATACAAATCACCGAAATATATGCATTGTTTACTCCACAATTGATGGTGATATCAACATTACCCATACAATAGTAGGGAAATGCGGTAGATTGAACGTAAATAGCATGGTATCCGAGAGGAACATTATCGAGCGTAATATCCCCATTCGAATTCGTCATTCCCCATAGTATATCATCAATATA